>Ga0182030_10001890_pt1 | contig 43961 bp, 52 predicted proteins | sample 812S3MmetaG_FD_121299 | JGI IMG/M metagenome (GOLD analysis project Ga0182030, IMG submission 121299) | Permafrost microbial communities from Stordalen Mire, Sweden - 812S3M metaG (Illumina Assembly) | ecosystem: Environmental > Terrestrial > Soil > Wetlands > Permafrost | place: Sweden... | reverse complement strand
CCCCGAAACCCCCCAAACTAACAATCGCCCCACCAATCCCACCCCCAGCAGTCGTCGCTGTGAAAGCGCTCACTGCCTCCGTACTACCAGCAACCACAACACTGGCACCATTCGCCTGCAGACTAACCACTGTCCCAGAAACTGTAATCTGGCTCCCGAGCGCAAGAGTTTGCGTCCCAACAACCAAATACTCACCAATCGCAACCGAATTCACAGGCAGCGGTGTCGGTGTTCCATTCACAAAGACAGCTGTTACCGTGGCAGTAGGGGAGGGAAGACTGTATGTGGTCCCCGAGAATGTGACGGGTGAGCCGCCAGGCGTGAGGACGTAGGTGCTGATCATCCATTGCGATGCTGAGTTTTGGGTCAGAGGGAGTAGGTTAGAGGCAGGTGTTTGGGGTGTGAGTGGTTGAGGTATGTTGTTTATTATGATATTTGTTGGGGAGGTGGGGAGGCTGTATGTTGTTCCTGATATAGTGAGGGGTTGCCCGCCGGGTGTCAGGGTGTAGGTGCTGATCATCCATTGAGAGGACGGGTTTTGTGTAATGGGGATTAAATTTGAAGCAGGAGTTTGGAGAAGAGGCTGAGGTGTGCCATTTATCACTGCGGCTGTTGGCGAAGGTCCGGGTGGGATGCTATATGTGGTTCCGGAAACTATTACAGCTGGAGAGCCGGATGTGATGGTTTGAGAGGCGATTATGAAATTTGAAGCGGGATTTTGGGTAACGGGTACACCTGGATCGCCAGCTGGTTGAGATGCTGTAGTTGATGATGTGGTTGTTGATGTAGTGCTTCGTGTAGTTATTGGTGTGACTGCTGGGTCGGCTTTACTAGCAGGTTGTCCTTGGCTATTGTTGTTATTGCTTCCAGGATCGTTCCGTGTTTGTGTTGGATTTGATTGTGTACTCGGTGATGAATTGCCGGTATTATTCGGATCCCCTCCTTGGCTACCATTATCAGCCGTTTGTTTCGGGCCACCTCTTTGATGGCTGTTCGTTTGCGGATTAGCTTGAGATGGCGACAGATCAGGTTGAAACGAAGAGGATGATGTCTTCGTTGTTGCAATGGTCACTGAATCCGAAACCGTGCCTGATGTTGGCCCAACTATCTGACCTATGAGCAGTGTTGAATATAGATCTGAAGGATTTTGAGCTGTTTCAACTACAGGTAGATTGTAAACAGTATCTGTCCAAATGCCCGAAGTCTGTACCGAATCGCTCGACGTTGCTTGTCCACTAGCTGTACTGGTATTGGAATACACAGCACCTGCATTCGTTAGGGTGTGACTATGGCTGGAAAACTCTTCTGGCAGACTCACGATCTTTCATGGAGAGCTGGCTCGCAAAACCCGAAGGGAAGGAAAATACAAGCGCCAGAAATGGCTTCCATTTCGTGAACATTGCATATCCTTAGAGTTAAAGAACGTCAGATGTTGATACATGCGCCGCGAGGACATCTTGTAATAAATAGAAATAGACACAAGGCTCTGCGGCGCAGACTATGATATACTAAGACTGCTGACCTTCGTCGGATGGAAGTTTGGTTAATTGGATGGAGACTTCAATCGACAGGGTATATTCTAGCTGATCAACGCCACCCACTCGAAAGAAACGGGCAGGAAGGAGGCTGTGCTGGCGCATATACTTGGGGGCCGTTTCATGTTATGCCGCCGAACCAATCAATTCACATCTTGCGTCAGCCGCAATCAAGGTTTTCCGCAATTCACATTCCCGTGGCTTATCATCTCACGCTGAACTACAGCACAGATGCTGAATAGGAAAGATATGTGATAAAAACACAAGCAAAAGTTTCTCAACTTGGAAATATCATACATCAATTGACTGCAATGAAGAAAGACGGTCATCTCTCGTCTAATCCATTAATGCTGCCTGAACACCTACGCCGACTAGTATACATCCTGGCCCTCGAATCTAATTATACTGCATATAAGTTGCAGTAGAGTTGAACTTCAAGTTACCCTTGATGACCTTGTCAACCGCACTCAAGAAATCCTTCTCCGTAGCAACCTTTCGTCGTGCACGGATAGCGTACATTCCTGCCTCTGTGCAAACACTTCGCAGTTCAGCACCGGTAGAATTGGGACAGAGACGTGAAATCAACTCCCATCTGATATCACGCTCCACTGACATACTCTTGGCGTGAATTCGGAGAATATTTGCTCGTCCCTCGAGATCTGGAAGGGAGAATTCAATCTTTCGGTCAATACGTCCAGGTCTCATGAGGGCAGGATCGAGAGTTGACGGTCTGTTGGTGGCGAACATGACCTTGATATTTCCTCGGGCGTCGAAACCATCGAGTTGAGTGATCAACTCCAACATAGTTCTTTGGACCTCGTTATCTCCTCCAGCACCATCGTCGAATCGAGCTCCTCCAATAGCATCAATTTCATCGAAGAAGATGATGCAAGCTTTCTTTGTCCGTGCCATCTCGAAAAGTTCTCTAACCATTCGTGCTCCCTCTCCCACATATTTTTGTACCAACTCGCTTCCAATGACTCGAATAAATGTAGCATCGGTTCTGTTTGCAACAGCTCTGGCGCAAAGAGTCTTTCCAGTGCCAGGAGGTCCGTAAAGAAGAGCACCCTTAGGAGGGTCGATCCCAAGGTTAACGAATCGTTCTGGTGATAGCAGAGGCATTTCAACAACTTCTCGAAGCTTCTCCACTTGCTCCTTGCATCCTCCAACATCACCGTATGTAACATCCGGCTTCTCCTCGACTGTCATCATGGTAACGCTGGCATCGATCTTTGGGGGTAGAGGGAGTAGGATTTGGTACTTGTTGCGGTCGACACTACAAAAGTCAGCCTGATCGATACCATCAGTATAAAAAGCTTACCCAACTCTCATTCCCTCCTCAATATCCGTAGGACTGACACGTTCCCCAAGGTTGACCACAAACTTTGCTATTTGCTTGACGTTGATAACATATTTACTCTTCTCGGCATCCTTATCATCCTGAATAATCTTTGTACATCTTGCCACTTGTAAAGGTTGCTCTTCGGACATTCGTTGTCTGTCTGCGGCGACGTCCCAGAGATGTGGAGGTGCTAATCCAGTATCTGATTCCTTCACTCCGATCTTCTCGTTGACGCTCGTTTGCTTCTCCTTGATTTGTTGTTCCAGCTTTTTTAAAGCTGCTGCATAAGGGGCCAATCCGTAGGTCTTAAGAACTTGAATATCCCTGAGATGATTAGCAACTAGATGGTTGTAAAAGCTTCTAAAGCTTACTCGTCGGAAAGAGGCGTAATCTTCTTCTCTTCTATCTCATCGTCGGCGAACTAAGGAAATTAATATGGCAATCGAGTCTGCGACTAAACAGGACTTGCCTCTTTCTTGTACTTCTCCCAGTTAGATCCTGTGAAGTTGTTAGCTAAAGGGCGAATGAATGAAGCTTGGTAATCATACCTGTCGCCGAAGGCATTTCGAGGAGCTGTGGATGAGGTAGAGATGAGTATTGAGACTGGCGATCTAAGATTCCGTGATGAAATAGGGCAGGTAGGCTCGAGATGGAGTGGCAGGATTTAGTTTGGAATTCGCGGTGTTGTTGTCTTAAAAGGCAGAGCTGCTTGCGAGGCCGACTTCTAGTTTGTCAGAGCGCGCTAAACATTCTATTGGCGCCTTCGCAGCAAATCACGTGATAATAACCATACGGTCTTCCATTACCCATTTGCCCTGCAAGAGTTTATCTCATTGTCTCATTTATTGCTGTCAGTTCGGATTAAAAAACGAGAGAACTGAGGGCTTTCTTCAAATTCCGAAATGCAGGTGCCGATAATAAGTTGGCCCAAGAAACAGTATCCTCTAAGCCAGTGTTGTATCAACACAACATCTGCAAAAAGCTATTCATATTCCATCCATTTGCATAAACAATTGTATGATTAACGCAGAAAATAATATCAAGAGTACTGATAGTGCTTGGACGAATTTGAATGAACCATTTTTGCTAAGAAAATAGCACCAGGATACAACGAGACTCCATATTCCTCCCACGTCGGGTCCAGTGACTATGACACCTTCCTAATTTCCGCATTCGCTCTTCGGTACATCGGATCATCTAGCCCCTCGATTAGGATGAAGTGAGGAAGGTTCCGCATTCGTTCAATCCAACTCTTCACAGCGGGGTAGGGTGCTAACGAGACATCCCCCATCGGTGCCAGTACAACATAAGCAAAAACCGCAATATCAGCAATGGTAGGTTGCCCAAGTACTAGCCATTCCTCTCTCTCCAGCTTCTTCTGTAAGATCTTGAGGGACTTATGCCCCTTGACTTTCGCCTCCACTAATGTCTGCTCCGTATTTGCCGATCCCAGGCCACTATACATGCCTTCAAAGGACAACATAGTTCTTGCAGCGTACACACCATTTTGGACCCAGGGAGCGGAGAAAGCGAGCCAGTCAACTATAGCCGCTTGCTCAGCGACATCAATGGACCACCATGAGGATGGCGTCTTACTAGATCCCGCGTCAGGATATGTCCCAGCTAAATACACAAGGATCGCTGAGGAGTCAGTGAAGACACGACCGCCGTCGACAACCGCAGGAATGGTGCCTCTGGGACTGATAAGAAGGAATTCAGGGGATTTATGCTCATCGGTATTGAAATCCAGCTCGATTTGTTCAAGGTCGATTTGGAGGAGGGCTGCGAGTAGCCTCACTTTGTAGCAGTTACCAGGTTCCTTATAGGTGAAGAGTCTGGGCCTAGCCATTGCATCTTATTGGCCCAAGAAATTCGATCAGATTATGACAATATGGTAGGAAGTGGTGAAGCAGCGAACAGCGCCTGCCTATGTTCTAAGAAAGTAAAAGTCTGACATCACATACCACCCCGCACCTGAAGGGCGCAGATCGAAGACCCAAGGCACGAATGTGCCAGCAACAACGGGATTCCGAAATATGCCAGGAAGATTTATCACACAACAAGAAAAAGTGATCACTGTAGCAGCACAAGCATTTCGCATTTTGAGTAAAAGAAGTAGGTATTGTTCGAAAAATTGATATACAAGAAACTGAACGTTTTACTCTCTGAAATGGCGTATACATGTTGCCGTAAAAAAGGACCTTGCCGTGACCACAGTATAACTCGAATGCTCTTGAACGGCGAAAATGAATGTTTGAAAGGAGGTAGAAAATTCAGAGAGAAGTTGAGTTGGTGGTATTTGGGTGAGAAGCTACTAATCCAAACCCGGCCTAGCTTCAGATGCAAAATCGCCTTACTCCAAAAGATTTTGAGGACGCGGTTCAACAGCTGTTAAACGCGACGATAGCTCTATTCTCTACCCAACGACGAAATATATCCTCATTTCTGTGCAAACCTTCAAGATAGTTCAAGATGGCTCTCGCTGCTAGTAACTCTGGCAATAATGCGTTCAAGGTGAGGGACTTGGAGCCTCGTAGAGGGTAGCATGGCTAATGAAGGCTGCAGGACAAGGAGAAGCCTATGGCTGTGAGAACGGCGAATATTGTTGCTGCTAGAGGTGCGATATCTACTTCTTATAGCTAAGGAAAGTCATTCTAATTGTTTGCAGCTCTCGCAGATGCGGTGCGGACGAGTCTCGGCCCTAGAGGGAGTACGCTCCTCAACTCCTACACGCTTGATATTCAATACTGACTCCCAAAAATTGGATAAGATGTTGCAACTCGGAAATGGCCAGACAATAATCACCAATGACGGAAGTACCATGTTAAAATCTATGGCGGTCATGCATCCTTCGGCAAAGATGCTCGTGGACCTTTCAGCAGCACAGGATGTTGAAGCAGGAGACGGGACGACATCAGTAGTAGTGATCGCAGGAGCCTTATTAGGAGCAGCAGATCGATTGTTAGGAAAAGGAATCCATCCCTCAGTCATTGCCGAGTCTTTTCAGAGAGCTTCAGCAGCAGCTGTCAATGTTCTCCACGATATGTCAGTTCCAGTCAAACTTACTGATACATCTACCCTTCTCCAAGCCGCAAATACATCTCTTTCTTCCAAGATCGTGTCGCAACACTCTGGATTGCTCGGTCCAATGGCAGTCAATGCTGTCACCAAGACCATTGACATTAAGACCGCTGAAAATGTGGATTTAAGAAATATTAGAATAGTCAAGAAGGTTGGAGGCACAATTGAGGATAGTGAAATGGTTGAGGGTGTAGTCCTCACACAAGGTGTTGTCAAGAACGGAGGTGGGCCTGTTAGGATGGAAAAAGCACGAATAGGACTTATCCAATTCCAGCTCTCACCCCCTAAGCCAGATGTATGTCCCCTTCATTTCCCCATTTCTTTGCTAACCACCGCAGATGGAAAATCAAATCGTTGTTAACGATTACCGTCAAATGGACAAAATCCTCAAAGAAGAACGAACCTACCTCTTAAACATGGTCAAGAAAATCAAGAAAGCAAAGTGCAACGTCCTCTTCATCCAAAAATCTATCCTCCGCGACGCAGTTAACGATCTCTCCCTCCATTTCCTCGCTAAGCTCAATATCCTATGCGTGAAAGACATTGAGCGTGATGAAGTAGAATTCATCTGCAAGTCTACCGGCTGCAAACCAATCGCCGATATCGATTCCTTCACGGAGGACAAGCTTGGAAGCGCGGACCTTATTGAAGAATCTCAGAGCAGTGGAAGTAGAATTGTCAAAGTCACAGGCACCAAATCAGCAGGAAAGACAGTCAGCATCGTATGCAGAGGCGCCAACTCCCTCATTCTCGACGAAGCCGAGCGCTCCCTCCACGATGCACTATGTGTCATCCGCTGTTTGGTCAAGAAGAAAGCCCTCATTGCCGGTGGAGGAGCCCCAGAGATCGAAATCGCATCCCAACTCTCCAAACAATCACGAGCCCTAACAGGCACCGAAGCTATCTGCTGGAAAGCCTTCGCTGACGCCATGGAAGTGATCCCCACCACACTCGCCGAGAACGCCGGCTTAAATAGCATCAAAGTTGTGACCGAACTACGATATAAGCATGAACATGGGGAGAAGAATGCGGGGGTCAGTATCAAGAGTGGGGGTGTGAAAGTTGATATCGCGGAGGAGAACGTGTTGCAACCGTTACTTGTGAGCACGAGTGCAGTTGAATTGGCTGCTGAGACAGTGAAAATGATACTGCGCATAGACGATATTTGCCTTAGCAGATGATGATGGATTCGACTGTCTTGATAGATAGCTAGTTCATGCCTCCATGGCGTGCTGATCCCCAGAATCAACGACATTGCACTAAGCTGATAGATGGATGGGCCATAATGATTGTAGAATAGCTTTTGTAGCAATATCAAGATCATGTTCATGACAGGGGTTTGAGTTTTGCTTGCAGTCACGCGGGTGGGGTTGACTTGAGACCTGGCCTCTAGGCTTCTTCTTCGCCATGTGCAACAAAACAGAATCTTGATAACTCTCTTTCGATGGTCTCTAGAGAGGAAGGTACCGAAGTTGGCCCCTTCCCACAAATCACAGCGCTTAACCCTCAAAGTTGAGGCACCACCTGAACTGAGTGCGCCGGGGCATTGGTCTCGCCGAATTTTCAGAATAGGGAACCTTCAATATTCATATGCAAGAGCGCTTCTGATTTAAGATCGTGAACCCTAGTCGCTCAATGCGCCGAAAGAATTCTGCGCAATGAGCCTTCGAAGTAGGGGGATCCTCGGTTGTCTAATGCAACCTGGAAGAAAGCCTTGGTCTATCTGAAGCCAGGTAACTCGATGTGCAAGAAGACTCACATATTAATATTAATCCTTGCCCAAATACCTGCCTTCGAGTTCAGTAACGAAAAGAAAAGATATTTGAGGTAAAATTTGACGGCCAGAAAGGAGTGAAGGACTGAGTCTGTACCAACTGTGGGGAAATCACCTGCGCCCAACAAATAATAACGAAAGGGTAATCGTAAACAGAAAGAACGATGATGATGATAGGAGGGAGAAGAACCCGGAAAAGCCATTGGAAGTGCCTCGTATCACTCGGTCGATCACGTGACCGTTCTGCGAGACCATCAGACGGGACGGTCCTAAAGCCCCTTGACTTATGGTAAGAATTCATTAAACGCATCTTTGCAGATCTCTAGGTGCTATAGCTCTATACGTGAGTCGCAAGGTGTACCTGAAGCGGCTTCTTTACCTAAAAACAAGCTCGATCCATCCTTCGCTTCGCTTTGTCAAGAGATACCCGACTCGGCTAGTCTATACTCAATGAGCCACCCCAGGGGCCTTAGCTAAGATTTGAAGCATACTCCTATTCCTTCAATCTAAGCATTTTCTCATGTAGTTTATCGTCTGGTTCTAAAGCTCAGGGATTGAAAGCGATGTGGATATGTTTGAGAATATTTGGATCTACACTTATAAATTACATAGGCCTAGCAATGTCCTTGTTCAGGGCTTTCAGGATATTCCTCAAGATATAAATCATAGTCATATTATTACAAGAGCTAATTTGAACCTTTGCTCAAAGTATCGGTGGGCTTGCAAAATAGCACTGGGTTTATAAACCAGACTTTACGGTAAGCTACGACTAAATACGTAATAGCCTCTTCCATCACCGCAATAGTATTTGCTATCCTTAAATCCAGACTTGGCATTACGGTGGTTCGATTAGCGTGAATCCCAGTAAATCCTTCCGTTATCCTTAATCCCCCACAGCCACTATCGTACGAATGTATCACCATGCCCAGCGAGGAGCTTGCGGACTGATAACCTCTTCCTGCTCCCAAATTCTCTTTCCCCCCACAATATACCTACTATATCTCGACGGGGTGAGCTCTGCAAGTTGCAGACGTTCAATACGACAATTAGTCATTGTCTCTGCGTTTCAATTCTATTAGAGGGGAAATTACCATCTATTTTCATTCTCAGTCAAACAAAGTCTGTTTATTACCAAGTTTTCTGTGCCTAAATCGCTCATCTCTTCATCATCGACATGGTCTCACTTCGAAAAGTCGGTATCGGGTTCGTCACAGTTTTACTGGTCGTTCAGCCTGTAACATCCTGGTTTTTGCTTGAATTTCTCCTAGAATTTCTCATACAACAGATTGAATCGGAAGCCGCCAAGGAGATCATCAAACAAATAGCCAGCGGCGCTATAAGAGCTGGCAAATTTGCCGACCACGCACACAGCACCATTGACCATGCCCAAAGTACACATAGCGAGATACAAACACACCCACTGCAATCAGTGGTAGTGGCCCGAAGAGACGGCCACAGATCTCTCATTGGTCGTAGTATTATGCTTGCTTTGCGAGATGCAGGTGCCTCCAATCCAGAAGGTATGTCTGATATCCATTCTCCCCGAGCATAAATAGGGCTAATATCTGTTCTAATAGCTAAGCAAGCGGGCGACGTTATCCACAAATATTTCGATGCATGCAACAAGGTAGTCGGACCAATGAAAGACGACAAACACATGAAAAATAAACCCGTCGCTCAAAAATCCAAAGAGGGAGATATCGTCCACTTCAAAAACCTTCCTGAAGATCCTTGTTTCAGCCCCTGCTTCGAAAATTTCAAGAAAAGTAAAGAAGTAGCCGATGGAAAGTTTCCGGGTACGCTTACGCTAGAAGTCAAGGAGGGCAAGAAGGGTAAGAAGGGCAAGAAAAAGCCAGACGAGAAGTTCCTTGTCTACACGCCTCCTGCCGCTGATACGGATGGGCAAAAGGCCGCGGATAGTAAAGCGGTAATAGACAACATGGGGCTCGAAACCGATAAAGAAAAGGCACAAGAGCAGAAAGCTGCAGCAGACACACAGAAAAAGGTAGACAAGGCGCAGAGCCAAAAGGATAAAGCGGATGCGAAAAAAGCGAAGAAAAAGGCGAAACAGGATAAGGAAGCAGCAGACGCAAAAGCGAAAGAGGATATGGATGCAGCTAAGGCAAAGGCGAAAGCGCTCAAGAAAACACAGCAGCAACAGGAGAAAGATGACAAGAAAGCGGATAAGAAGCCGAAACCTGCCAAAGATCCGAAGCGCAGATCTCTTAGGGATTATATCTCAGCATCTGCATTTAGGTAAAGATACCTTAACTCGCATCCTTGTTCACCAGCCTACAATTGAGAAGGAACCGATTGAATCGGATTTCTAGTAAGGAAGCTTTTTGTATTATCGATTCTCGTTTCATGATTTCTTTGTTGCATGTTTAAGGATGGTTTTACCCATTGGTAGAAATTGGTGGCGTTTCAAAAGTCTATAGATTCTTCTGCAATTTACTTGATGCAATTTCTTTTTTCCTTCTCCTTCAATAACGTTTTTATCCCTCTTTTGTCAAGAAGCGACGAGTTGTACTGGAGTGAGTTTGAATTTTGGACCATGGAAATACCATTTTGAGGTTTCCCATTGTGTATCCCTCTCTAACACAAGCACATTTGAGGATAGACTGTACACATGGTGCGCCCTGAATGCATTTACTGTCCAAGGAATTCATCCCCCCTCCCCTCCCCAAAAACAACATCCTCGATATGTAACAAGGCTTTTGTGTACCGACGGTGAGTTCTTTCCATGAAAATAAATCCATAATAGGCTTCAGTGAATAGCAAATCGATCATAGGCCTACAAGGCAGTGCCCTCCTCGATGTGTCCTAGGGGATTCGGGTGAACGCTATCTACCCGTGGCCCATGTGAAGTGAAACGAGCTTATGGCAACGGCATTACTTCACTTTGCAACAATCAAATGTGAATTGAGGTATGACTTCCATCTAAGAAAAAGATAGAAATACAAAAAAGAAAACCCCCAAACAAATGAAACTCCTAAGGATAGCATACTTCGCAACTCATCATCCTTGCACCCCTTGGTATCACCTTCCACCAAACTCCCCATCAATCCTTCTCATAAATTATTTACTTTTCATCCACGTACTTAGTATCAGTAAGCTTGGTGCTTGGCGGGAAATCCACTTCCTTGCCCGCAGTATCCCAATCATTAAGATACCCAACCCCAGCACTAAGATAAGTCGCGAATCCCAACCATCCCAAATACGGTGCCAAAGCCCAAGCACTAACACTATCAACCTGACCCCACACATATGCCAAATAACCAGTTACACCAGTGAGCGCGACAATGTCAACAGTGGCTTCGATAGGACGTTTGGCCCAAAAGAAGAGAGGCATCCAGATGAGATTGAGACCGAGTTGAATTGTGTAGAGGGTGGCGCCTTGCTTGGTGAGGAGTTGGTGGCCGAGGGATGAGGTGGGTGCCATGCCGACACTGTAGGCGCGGTACGCGGAGTAGCCCATGAGGCCGTAGAGGATTGTCCAGGCAGGGCCGAAGACAGAGGGAGGTGGGCGGTATGGTGGTTGCTTGAGGGCCAGGTAGGTCTTCTGGCTTTCTTTTGCTAAATGGCTGTTAGCTCAATTGATCAGAGAGGATGGAGGAGGGTATGCTTACGAGAAACTGTGAAGCCAACTGCCGTGCCAAGGGCGATTGGGAAGAGGATAGATGCAGCTGGGCTGGCGAAGATAGCTGCAGGCAGCGTGAGGGATGGTATGAAGGTCGTCATTTTTGCGATCCTATGTTACTTAGGTTAGTGTACGGCTCAATACACAGCCTGATTGAAGAACAATAGGTGGCTGGGAAAGAGATGAGGTGTTGAGGTGGTTTTGGAGCTCTTTCAACACCAAACTATCCTGTCCTAGAGCTTCCCCACGATGACGTCGTATTGCATATCCTGAACCTCTCACAACTTTGAGGGGAAATTGAAGGATAAAGAATAGCAAAGGGAACTTGAGTTCAACTCACTTCTTCGGTTCTTTGGAGTGAATTCGAATTTATTGTTGTACACAACGTTGGTGAGAAGAAAAAAAGGAAGAAAGAAGTCGAGGTGGGAGCATCTTTAAAGGTCAGGTCACCCTGCCTTGCTTCGTACCTTGAATATCCTTGTCATATTCAAATTCACCTTTAATGCATAAATCCAAAATGATCTTAATTTTGATTGGCTACAATTTCTAAAACCTTTATGTAATTATCAACCAATCACAGCTCAATCTCACAATCGCCCCGTTGCGCTCGCTTTCTCCAACTTGTTCAAATGGCAACACGGCCTGCATCCTCACCTCTCCAACTTCAACTTGGCAGAGTCGCGCCCATAGACAGGGCCTTTCATACCACATCTTGTTCGTCATATCCTTTTATATCCAGCCGCATCACCTCTTCAAGCACTTTTTCATCACCTTCAATTCTCTTCCCCCTAAAAGATACCTTATCAAAAGTTACTTCATCGAAGCGTCAACAAGTTGTTCGTTAGCCATTGATAGGCGCTGACTCCAATTTCTACCTCACTTTTCTACTACTATCCTCCTTCTCCGCGCGCTGCTCAAGCTTCCTCTTATCTTTTGAACACTCCTCTCTGACAGGCAATCATGTCACCAAACAGCAGTCACTCCGTCATCACCTCAAACCGACAATCGACGGGTATCACTTGATGATATCGATGAGCAAACGCGATTTCCTTCCCATCGTCCTACAAATCATCGACCTGTCCTACCAAAGTACGAAGCTGGTGTAAACCACCGCGGCACCTATCCTGCGGAATTCGAGAAGTGGAAGCAAGTCAAGATGGATCAATACCCGGGTTACAGAGAGCCTCCTTTGGCGCGATCACCTCCCGAGAGAACAAGCTGGGGTGGACGTGATGAGGGGTTTCGAGACAGAACTTCTGATCGTGGCGATCGTTCAGATACTTTCTATCGTGGTAGATCACCGGGTACGTTCACATACTTTGTGGCACTTGGACTCGTCCCATCTTTGTCGCAACTACATTCTGAGAGGCTGGGTCCCGTCGAGCCTCTGCATACTTGACCTACAACTACTCGTCTGACTCTGAATTCTTTGAAGACTCACGTACTTACAAATATTTTACACAGGTGCTGATCGACGACGTACACGCGAGACTCGTGATCGTTCACGTTCCCCCATCATCGATCGTTACGAAGGCGGAGGCAGATCAAGAGAAGATTATGACCGAGCACGAGAACGCGATCGCGAAAGCCGTCGTCGACCCTCCCCTGGTCCTGCCAACATCGATAGATACATTCCAGGCCAAGATAGTGGCAGCCCTGTCATGACAGTCAATCCCATCGCCGATCCTGCAACACTTCCCTTTCAAGTTGGTTTCTCTTTTTATGGAGAGTGGTGGCGCGCGAATGAAAAGATCAAGGAAGAAAAGGAGTATGCGAGAACGGGCAAGCGTAGGCCCATTCAACCACGCGGAACCGACGAGGATCACGAAAAGGAGAAGGCGAAGATTCAAGTTGCGTACGATGCATACAAGGAAGAGTTACAAGCAAAGATGGCCCGAGCCTTCGTAGCAGAACACAAAGGGGAGCAATGGTTTCAGGAAAGATATTTTGCTGAGGTCCGGGATGGTTTGCGGCAACAGCTCAGCGAATTTCGTCGAGGCAACTACAGTCAATGGGAGCAAGATCTTGAATCCGGAACTTTTGATGAATACACATTAGAAGGTATCCCTAAGAGCGAAAGTAATGGTGCTGGTGGTGTAATTGAGAAGGAAGAGGGTGAGACGACTGCAGCAAATGAGGTTCTTGGTGTTGGTGACCTTGTTCCCTCGAGAGGCAGTGACATTAGAGATGAGAATGCTTTCCAGCCTACTCTTCTCATCAAGACTATTGCGCCACATGTCAGTCGTCAAAATCTCGAAGCCTTCTGCAAGGAGTATCTTGGTGAAGATGAAGGGGGATTCAAGTGGCTAAGCTTGAGTGATCCCAATCCAAGCAAGCGATATCATCGGATCGGCTGGGTTATGTTACATCCTGCTCCTGAAACCGCGCTAGTTGTGGACCGACCTGAGCTCAAGGATGAAGATGGAGAGCCGATTTTGGCACCTCTAGCTCCAGTTTCTACTGCCGACAAAGCTCTCGAGGCAATCAATGGCAAGGTTGTTAAGGATGAAGTACGAGGTGATTTCACGTGTCACGTTGGAGTTCACGTACCACCAGCTCTTCCACGCAAGAAGGCGCTCTGGGATTTGTTCTCGGCTCCTGAGCGTATTGAGAAGGATCTCGAGTTGGCACAACGCTTAGTCCAAAAATACGAAGAAGACTTTGGCTCGGATTTCAATGCTGTCTTGAAGATTGAGGAACGCGTTGAAGATCTGAAAAATCAAGGACGACTCTTACCTCCAGTCACTGCTCCAACGCCAACAAAGAGAAAGAACTCCCGTTCTCTTGGTCTCGATGAGGCTATGGACGAGGGTGAAGAGGCTGAGGAGGGCGAAGAAGAGGAAGAAGGTGCTGTGGATGATGAAGTCGACGATGAAGATCTTCTCGTCAAAAAGAAGCAACTTGATCTTATGGTGGAATATCTTCGCCGTGTCTTCAACTTTTGCTTCTTCTGCGTTTTTGAAAGCGATTCTATCCATGAACTTACTCGAAAGTGTCCTGGTGGCCATCTCCGACGACCTCGAAATACCTTGAGCACTGCTGGCAAGGCAGCTGCAAGGGCTAGTGCTGCTGGTGAACCTTTTCCTGGTAAGAAGCGAAATGAGTCCTCAGAGGATATGGATATGATGGGTGGTGCGATGTCTCCAGAAACAGAGCGAAAGAATCGACGCGGTAACACCGCCACAAAGGCAGAGCAACAACTTCAACGAGCCTTCAACTGGGTCAAGACATTCGAGGAGAAGCTGATGCAGATCCTTGAACCGGAGACAGTTGACGTGCGAAAGTTAGGTGGCGAGCCGACTGAGGAGGCTCTAAAGAGAGAACTTATCAAGTATGTCAAGCAGGAAGATGAGCATAAATTCAGATGCCGAGTCCCAGAGTGTCAGAAGCTGTTCAAGGAGGAGCATTTCTGGAAGAAGCATGTGGAGAAGCGTCACCCTGAATGGTTAGAGGGCTTGAAGAAAGATGTAAGTTCATACAATTGATTTAAAGAGCAAGTCTAACTTATCATAGTTCGATCTCGTCAACACCTACGTTCTCGATCCTGCCCACATTGCTCCTTCTAGATCCGACGCCAACAGCAATGGCCACTTTCCCCCAGCGAACGGTCATATGCCAGCTGGTACGCCTCGCGGCTTCAACCTCCAGCAGTTCGGTGGACTCAATGGAATGACTCCCATGCAAGGATTTGGCCAATCAGGTTTTCCACCTTTCTTCGCCGGTCATGCTGTTCAAGCACCGCTCGGCTGGCCAGCAGGCAATGATCGTGGTGGTAGTCTTGCTATGAGACGAGGTGGCAGAGGATATCAAAACACAGCTCGTACGGGACCATACGATCGTCAACCACGAACCCAACGCTGGGGCGAGAATGCAGGACGCTTAAGTCCACCAGGTGCCGCTAGCAGGAGAGGCGGATTGGCAGGTGCAGGAGGCCGATGGGGTGACGGAGCAGCCGGGGGCGCAGCCGTTGGTCCGAGGGAAGCAGTCCAGGGTCGCAGTCTAAAGAGTTATGAGGATCTTGATGCAGTTGCTGGTGCTGGATCTGGGGAGTTGAATTATTGAATGAGCCTACCTTATTTCGCTTCCGGTCGGGGAATTCACATATTATGAGCTGAGATGAGCTTGGGGAGATGAGGAATGAATACCTGGCGGCGCTTTTGCACGCTAGTGATGTATGTTGTATCATAGTACGGGGATGAAAATGGAAATTGCATTTATGAAAGTGTATTGGTTTACGGGTGCAAAATTCATCTTATTTTTAATCTTAATTCATGGGTTTACTTGTTCTCAAATAGCAGTTTTGCACCCTCACGCGTAATTCAACTGTTGTAGCACGAGGCTAGACGGGTGGCCAGGGGGAATTGGAGGCACGTGTATTTTATCGCACATCCGTACGAAATGTCCCATAGTCAGACCCAGGCGATTTTGAAAACTTAGGAAGTCTATTTTCCAATTTTCCGAAGCTCATATTTTGTGCCAGAATACGAGCGTTGATTCATTCATTCGTATGATGTGTTAGCAGCCGAGAAGACCAAGGCTCGAACTTCGATACTCGCTCTCGGTACCCCATGACCTGTGTCGAGCGGGTGGTGGAAGGATGCATGTGGTGCAACTTCCTAATCATCAGCTTATTCCAATCAACGAAAGAAGAAAAAATTGTCTGGGTGCTGAGAATGTGGGAAGGGGGGGTGACTTACAACCAATAACCCCCTCCTCGGAGTCGAAATTCTTGAATACTAGCACGTCTTCTGGCGTTTGATTGCTCATGTAATAGTAGGAATGAGAAGGAGAATGGGTGAGGTAGAGCGTTGAGCCCATGTAATGGCGTCGGATATGGTCTGCTTCCATCAGATGTGATGGGTTGACGGTTCTTCCGTCGCATATTGTCAGGGGCCAGTCTGTGATGGCTGGAACTAGGGGACGCCAGACGCTGTGGTGAATCGTTAGTGCATAAATATTTGAGAGAGAACTAGAGTTAAGGGGCCGAAGGAGGGTAATGGTATAAAGAAAGGAGAGTGGGGAAGGATGAAGGCAGTGAAAGGGGAGATGCACTTGATTACTTGGACGCGTTGTTGCAGGAGTTCGTCTGCTTCATCGGGGAGTTGCAGTTGGATGCGGTTGAGGACTGCTGCTGGAGACTGATCTAGACCTATATTAGACACAAACTCAAATAGTGATTAAGAAGGTGAGAAGGAAGGGGTGGTACCAATATGAACATGCATAGCTGGTCTCAACCAACTCGTCAAATCGTTCATATCTATGACCGAACCTTCAATTTCGGGGGCATTTTTGCGAAGCTTTGAATGTACATGTTAGAACTCCAGATTGACAGTAAATTGTTTGGATTTAATCAAGAAACGGGTTTCGAGGGAGGAAGGAGGAAGAGGACGAACTCGCCAATCAAAAATAAACACCTTCCCCACCTCTCGCCCCTCGAGCTCCTTCCTAATCAAGTCTTCAACCTCAGGTAAATACACCCTTTCTATCATATCCTGATCATCGAAATTCTCCTTTTTCATCTTCGTCTTATGCTTTTCATAAACAAAGCCTTTTTGATCGAGGGTAAAGTCTCGCTTTAATACCTTCTCGGGGAGAGACCGGATATCTGTGATTTGAACAGCGTGGTCTTCGAAAACAAGATTGGTGGTTCTTTGATCCAGGGCTTCGGGAGGTATGTTGGTGAAGATTTGGAAGGGCTTCTCGGTTTTGTAGAGAGGGAGTGGGGAAAGGAATTTGAGTTTTGCTGTCACAGTATTTGGTTGAGGTTGAGAGTCTAGAGATTCTTCGGGTGAAGAACCAGGATTCAAATCATTGGAATTGCGAGTAGAGGATTCGTGATTTTGCGCAGTTGGATCTTGGGGTTGCATTTCAAATTTTTTAATGGTTATAGTGTGCGACTGACGGCGGGGTAGTTTGTTGTTGAAAGGTCCCTGAAGCAGAAATGAGAAAGAAAATATTAGGACCGAACATAGGATCAATTGGAGTAGATATCACGTGCTTCATAGAGATATCAGCTTTAAATCCCTAAGACTTGAAGGGATGATATGAATGGAAGCATGTTCTCTCTTCCAGCTTGGTAAATCTCGTATCGTTACCCCGCACTTCAGCCTTCGTATGTACAGATGGTTCGTCCTTCGATCCTCTCCATCACGCCGCGAGACTACTTCCCTGGGTTCTAAATGGACAATCAGGATCCTCGCCACCTCCTCTGCTCTTTTCAATTTTCACCAAATCTTGACCGTCATCGAATTGATTGTCGACCTTGTCACCGAAAGTCGCTCTCCAGGGCTGCACTCGGGTGTCGGTTTCTTGGATGGAGCGTGTGCGTTGGATCCAGGAGGGAAGTAAACGGGGATTCGATACTGGAGAGGATGAAGAGAAATTGGTCGCTATAGTGGCATTGGTAGGACTTGAGGTTGGTGATGGAGTTGATTGTGAAGATTCCGAGATGGACGGTAAATCCGTCGACAAACTTGAGTTTGGAGCTTTGCTGTTAATATGACAAGGTAAGCGAAGTGAGATTTGTGCTCTTACCTGGCATGTTGAGGAGCAATATACTTTTAAATACTTCTGATGTTGCGTTCGTGAAAGCGCATGAGTGGTTGAAAGCTTCTAGATTATTGGGCGTAGATAAAAGTGGCGCTTGTTTTTGAAGAGAGTACTAGTGAAAGTAATAAAACGCTATTTTCCAGCGGCAGGAGAGTTATGTCAGAGCACGCCAAGTTCTCCTAAAGCGTCATAATAATTTAAAGATTGCTACTCTAGTTTTCTTAAATATATAGAATCACCAAAAGTAGAATCGCTTTAAAAGTCATGGGATCAATCGATCTGATGCCTACGGTCGAAGCCTAGATAGCCTGGAAGACATTCACTAGAGTCGCCTAAAAACTGATCGTAGAAATCCCTTTAGCAAAGTGGACAGTGCATCTATAGCGGACCAAGCGCTAGGTATCTTGACATGGTATTCTAGGCTTCTGCAGTCTCATTACTTCCGACTAATCTGTGTTCCTCATCGTGATTCCACCACTTATCTGTCCGCGGCGTCCATGTCCCTGAGATGAACACTGAATTTGTCCCCTATTAAGGGACCTTCTCTCGGGTCAGCTACGCACGCGGTCACAATTTTGCGTCCTACAGCTTCTACAAATTTGACTCCATCAAGTACCACTTCCAGAACTGGATTAAAAGACGTCCTCTCAGGTTCAAGGTCCTAGACTCGCATCATATTTTCCATCCTAGTAGTCACAATATATTGCATTTCCGCTCCGTATGACGTTTGGACAGAAGCGCTTGTGCGGAATATCAGAAGACCATGGCCCAGTCTTTCTGCCTCTAGAGGTGCATCGCGCATATTGCTTCTCTTAGAATAAGATGCCGAGGCGTGAATTAAATATAGGAGCTATTCTCGCAGGACCTACTTTAAGAAGTGACAAGGTGATTAGGCAAGATCAACACTAGTCAGTATTCGATGCTATCTTCCAAACAGGAGCCTTCCTCACCCTGTCTCAATCTCTCACCTTTTCAAAAGGCCACCTCATCACTGTCAGCTGTTACAATTTCCTCGTTTTCGCTGATGCCAATTTGGATCATTGGCGAATGTCCTTCTACGACATCTCTCCATGCACCTGTCCAAGTCCCATATTCTGATAGTTATATCCATGCTTTGAGTAATCAACTTCCTGCCAGGAATGGTAACAACCATGTACGGTTGAGTGTGCTCTCCAGTGGGGCTATGCTTGTTGGAAATCAAATTCCATATGGAGGTAGACCCGTCCCTGCTTCCCAATGCAAGAGCTTTACAGCATTCTGTGAAAGCAAGGCGACCCCATACGAGTTTCCTTGAGTCTGGACTTATAAGATCATGTGTTTCTCTCCTGTTATTGGTAGAGAGTTTCGATACTATCAAACTGACATACCAGTTTGGAGACCTAAGACACGAATCTCGTATTCAGAGGCTTCTGCAGTATACTGAATAGGGATCGTCGCGGGCAGTGGACTGCAAGACAAGCCCATCCGTGTCAAACTCGCGTTCGAATTTGCATCACTGTCGAGAAAATTTGCGCCGTCCTATTGTAATGTGACAAAGTAGTAGGAAGGGGTAATATGAAGACTAGAGATGTAAGAAATATTAACGGTGACCAGCGATATCGGTTCCATGGCAGCCAATATATTTGGGAGCCATCCAGGAATATGTAGGATTAAGAGAGCCGAGTTTTTTTTTTCTTCTTTTTTTTTTTGGAAGACGACATCATATGTAATACAAAAGTTCCGGTCATGAATCTCCGCACTACAGTAATAAGTAAGCCCTGTAAGCACGCTATAAGGCGGAACTTTTGAAGTAAGCGCTAAATAGAGCCTAGATGGCATAGCCATTATAGTGGGCCACATACTATAATTTTGCTTTTTACAGGCTTTGCAAGCGAATGTACCGCTTACAGGGCTTATCCACTGAAGTGCGGAGATTCGTGACTAGAAACTCCCGTAAACGGCCAACAGCTGGTGAGCCACGTGGAGAACTATTCAAGTCAATCAGCGCCGGAACACCTAAATGATAATGTCTTATGTCTATTTGAAGATAATCTATACTCCAGAATCAAAAGAAGTCAGATCTAACAACGAAGAAATATATATGAGGTTAGCTTATTCTCATCTGTCCCATAATCACAACATCGTAATGATAAATTTTATCAAGGTTATGGTAAAACTGTAGTAGACGCTGTCACTTTTTGCGCTTTCAGAAAGCAAAACAAAAGTAGTTGAAATTTTCAAAAATCTAAAGTAATAACTCCAAACTCCATTTTGAACTCCAGAGCTTTAAAGCTCTACCCCAAAAATCAAAAACAAAACAACTCCTGGGAAAACAGTCCAAAGCAATAACTCCAAACTCCATTTTGAACTCCAAAAAAAAAATCCCTACCAAAAATCGGACGGAAACCTCGTTGTTTCACGCTTCGTGGTTGAACCATGTCGAGACACCCCGTTTAATACGAGAGATCGTGCATCCTTTGCAACCTGAGCCATGAGTGTCATCTGCTGGATGAGGGGCTACCACTTCAGTATTCTGAACCGGAGCAGTACCTCGCTGCCCTGCAGAAGTTGAGGCGCCGGGCGTATCGTGCACAGCCGCCACGTTCACATAGTTGAAGATAAGGGTCGCACCGCCTCTTGTGGTGTAAGTCTGCATTTTGCCATCCACTTTCTTTGTCCTCGTGTTCTCCAGCATGCTACCCAAGCCAGTGAGATAAATACTCTTCACATCCCCAAAGTGTCGCGCCATATTTCCCAGTATCGTCCCTTTCATGTTCTTCCTTGGCTTCGCGCTTGATCCAGCGTCTTCTGGGTCTGTCTCTGGTTCCAACCCTGGGTCCGCTTCGGGTTCTGGGTCACCTGGCGAATTCTTCGAAGTAATAGCCTGGAAACTCGCGGGATCTGAGGCCGGTGTTATCAAATGGGACCGGTCATCTCCCAAGCTGTTCGCAAGTTTATTGATGGCATGAGCTGTGGTTCTCTCAACAACGTTTGGTATAATCAGGTGCTCGATAGTTGTAATTCCATGCTTCTTCGCAAACTCGGAGATCAGTTCAGACATTTTCACTGTACTTTTCTTAGCGTCGAGGTGATCGCAGACTATGATCTTATGTTCTGTGTTGAACGCGAGATGAGCTAAGACATTTTTTCCATCTGCGCTGACTTCGCGAAGCGGTGCGAATCTAGGTTGTGTAGATATTCCGGCAGCTGATAACCACTTCGCTGAGGTCATGCCAGAGAAAGAAAGTCTCTGGTTTTCTTCATTGGATGCGTCTTTAGGTTCATTGTAACCTTGAAGAGTGCCTTGGACTTGATAGATGAAAAGCGTGATGGAAAGAGTCTTTTGTAGGAAATGATGCATCATGAAGCTTCGTAGAACGAAAGGGCTAGAAACTATACAAAGTGACGAGAAGTGTAGGAGAACGATTCTCTTGTGAAAATTTGGTAGAAATAACTTGTTGTTTTGTTGATATGATTGTAACAGAGTGACCAGAACAACAGCTGTATATATACCTGATTTCATTGTCAGATGGAACCGATCTTCATTGATTGAAGTGAAGCTCGTCAAAATAGACATAAGACAGGATATTCCTTCGAATCCTCTGAATGATCTCATCATGAAGGAGATCACTGCTCAGCCTCTCTTTAGGATTCATGAATCCTCAAAGTTGACATGCAGCCACTATCTTATGCAAGACTGGGCCTCTTGCAAGTTCCCAAAAGATCATGGGTAGGGATGTCTAACAAGCGAACCAGTCTGAGAGAACAAGACAGGTGTAGATAAAGAAGAGGGCCTATAGCTCTATACATTATTTGATTTGCGGTTCTGCAAGATTGAAAACCTCCAGTGAATTTGTCATTTACATACCCCCACGGCACAGTCTACCTGTCAACTTCAAGATCCACTTGGCCAGACCGTCTCGCAAGCATATACCTCGCAAATCCATCATTCTAAGTTTACCTCTTTCATTCCCATACAGTACATTCGCAGAATCTCATAGCCACACAGACCAACCTTAAATCTTGGTCAAAATCTATTTTAAGTATGCAACCTATCGTCGAAGGACCTCGCTTAGCCAAGGAGGGTGGCCGCAGTCGGCATGTAATACGCTTACTAACGATACGAATCTCAGTATAGGCAATTCCTTCCTGAGCTTATTAGTCTAATGTGGTGGCATTGCAAAAGCTAGGCAATTTTAGGGCTAAGAGCGCGTTCAGTTCAATTTTTTCCTGATTTGTATAATGCGATTTTAAGGACTAGAATTTGTCAAAATACAGCCCGATTTTAATAATTTTGAATAGATCTAATTTATTAAATCGATGCTAGTAGTCAAAAATAAGACTAATAGCTTATTTTATAAGCTATTAGTAAATCAAGTATATAAACTTTTTTTTATATATGTTTTAAGATTCAAATTAAAGTAGATCAGATTTGAAAAATTCAAATATAATTCAAATATAATTTCGCAAATACGTTTAGTTCAGGCTTGAATTTGATCATTTGCTAAATAAATGAAAAAGAATCGAACTGAACGCGTTTTGAAAGTATCTACCTTAAGTTTCGCAAAAAAGCACGTGATCGGATTCGTCGAGCTTGAATTGAGATGTGCCTTTAAAAAGATGGAGACTGAGATGAGAAAAAAACTTGCCCTTGGGGGTATAAAGCTTCAATCAGACTTCATGTTCACTTTCCACCTGGAGTTCGAAAAAATTATGGGGATAGTGCTCAGTAACTTAGGGGAAGAACCTTCGCCTCTGAGGGGGTCGTTTGTACCCTGAACTTGCGGAGTAAGGCTACCTAATTGAGGCTTACGTCACGCTGACCTTCCTAAAGTCACTCACTGTCATCAAATTTGTAGGTGCTCGAATTCCATCACTAGCATTAGTAATTGGAGGATGGCACTTGCTCAGCCTTCCAACAGTTAATTGTAACCTTTGAGGCTATGACTAGGGAATCCGCATAAGGAGCCGGTGGCTTAGATGCACCTTCCAGAGTTTGAAGGGAATATCATTAAACCCTATGAGAAGCATATTGGGGCCGCAACATATTATTAAACGATCTCTTGGCCTTCTGCTTTGGATGCGTGGCGAACACGCTAATATACCGATATCGAAGGCACTCTTCTTTCGGCCCCGCTGGAAAATAAGTCGCTCCTCTTCAAAAATGGATCTTGTCGAAAGAATTGCAGCGGGAATTGGAAAGCCCAATGCTCATTCAAGGCCCGATTTAAGCTAGGGGTTGCAAACTACCTCAGAGCAACGAACTACATGTTTGGGCGACCCTGAGCAGTAAATTCAGTCTATGTCATCGGATGGCTTAATCTGGGACCTGGGTTCAATGGAGGATGGAGTACACAATGAAGGGCGGCATTGCGCCACTTGGCAAGGGATATCGAAGCCTGAGAGTGGGAAATCTCCACAATAAGACCACAGATAGTGTGCCTGTTCAGTTGTTCTGGATAAACCCTAATACAATATCATCTGGAATACCAATAATCCAGAATCGAATATTTGCCAAGAGAATATGATCAGACGGTGAAACCCTTCGAAAAATTTCGCTTTCAAATATGCTACGGGTATCTAGTGAATATGCACAAGCGCCAAACGCATCAATAACACAACTGTCGGTGGCTTCGACCCCAAGGCTCTTTCCACATACAGTGCAATGGCTTCAAAACGCACTGCTCCATATCCTTGTGGAACGTCTCTTCTCGAGAATCTAAGTACTTCTTCCAATAATGCGAATCTGTGAACTGATGTTTGACACAGGCTTTGACCACCTGCTCAAATATTTCGCCCTCCTCCCGCATGACCCGTCCGGTATCAAGTAGCCTGAGGGCCGTGTAATAATCCTGTGCATCGGAATCCATATTTGGATCAATGGTAGCATCCTGCATATCTTTCAATCTTTGGCCCATAGCTAATTCAATAAGTGCGAATCCCAATCTAGTCAATATAGGCTCGCCGAGGGATTCCCAGCCCCGCCATGATGTCGGTTTTGCTGCTTGACCTGAGGCAGAGTAAAATCTCTGCCCTACAAAAAGTTGGGACAGGTCGCTGGTCTTGGAATCCTTGCTAGTCACCGAGAAATCTTTCCATGTCCATCCTTGGTCAATCCATCCCGTCGAGTAGTATTGCAAAATCGCGTACGTAAGGGTGACCGCAAGTTTGATGCGGTCTCCTCGAGGGAGCGTCGGTTTTGACTCGAAATTGGTTACTTCGTCCAGAGATATCATCTCTCGTGGTTCTTGAGGAGGTTGCAGTTTGTATTTCTTTTGCTCTGAGCTCAAGATACCCATATCCTTCCCCGAAACGCTTGTCGTATTATTGGAATCGCCCAAGGATTTCACTAGATTGCAAAGGTCTGGTATTTCGTTATTCCCTTCAATGCATTCGCAGATTGAGAGCGCTCGGCTCTTCCTAGAGCTGATCGTAGTTGTACTCGAATTGGAGGTGGCCTGTTTCAACGGGGCACTATACGCGTCAATATGAAGCGAATGAGCGGGGTAGAGACACTGACCATGGCGGCGGCGATTGCACCTCATTGGCCTGCTGAAAATCATCAGGGCTGTCCTGTCCCTCGAATTTTATGAGGCTGTCTCTTGCCAAAAGACTGTTTGTGTTCTCGATAGGAAAGAGTAACCGCAGACGCTGGGTATCATTTTGGCTCGTTCTAGGGGTCGTCCTAGGACTTATTTGAGGCAATTCGATGTTGGCGAAATGGGGTAGATAGCAATCGCAATGGTAGCCATTGCAGATTGCAGAGTATATATGCTTCACATGGCTATAGTCTCGTACGGGCAAATCGAGCGATGGCAACGGCTGCCTCGAAGACCCTTCTGAGCATGGCGAGACTTTGTCCGTCGATAAAAGCCGAAGCAGACTTTCGTTATATTCTCTCAGCTCATCCAATTGTGCCTTCGAAGACGAGTCAGGCAAGTTGTTTCTGAGGTTACGGATGCTATACCGGAACTTAGATCGTTGCTTTTCCTGCCCGACAATGTTAGCCCTGCTCTTGCTCTTGCTTGTCGTGAAGTTGGCCATGGCGACTTACAAATGTGCGCGCGACGCCAGGTAGATCCCTTTGTATAGACTCCAATAATTCGTTGAGATCCTTTATTATTGATATGATATGTTGTGCTTTCTCGAAGCCCAGTCGTTCTTTGAGCCTTGCCTGGAGATCGTAGTCGTCCCAGCAGCCGAGGTCCTCGCCATTCGTTGAGGCTTTCAGGCGAGCGAGTTGTCGTTCATCAACATTCGGTCGAAGGAGTTTATTCACAATGTCGTCGTATATCATGCGCTCTGTTTTCAATCTCTGGATGAGCTTTTCGATGCCATCTCCTGATGTCGTAACCTTATACAATTGACAGGCTTTGAGTACTACTGGGTAGACGCCAAGGACAACTCCAATGACTTCAAAGCCCGACATGCTGCTCTATTTTGGTCATGGATGATGAGAGTCAGATTGAACACATATCACAATATTGCTTCTTTCTGTTACATGTCAAGGAATTCCGTCGTTTGAAAGTGGATGGGGATCGCCTCCAAGTATACCCTGATAGGTCAATTGCCTGCAGAGTGCATATTATCTATCTAGTAGCTGCTACTCGGCCAATCCACTGCAGCTCTTGTCGCCCAGACCCCGCCGCTTATTGCAAAAGATTCAGCCGCAGTTCCCGCCCCAGAGATCTTCATGTAGGCATATGATGTTTCAAATCGAGCCAGTATCACCGTGTGATTGACGAGGTAGAGTACCCTCGCTATGGAGCAGCTATCAAGGAGCGATCGCAACGTTTACGAGCAAAGGAGAGACATTCGCAAACAGACCCCAATCGCTGTGGAATTTGAGGATTGCGTGCAGGTATTCTTCCAGCTCTGCTCGGCAGTGGAGGCTGATACCGCTGCATGGAAAGGAGTTAATGCACCGCTTAATGATCTGTTCAGTAAGTTCAGAGCATGGGGGAACGACACAAGAGCGTCAAGCAGGTCGCTTGATTATGCTCTGCGCCGAGCTTCACAATTACGGGAGCAAGTCATAGAGCTTTTACAGGCATTTAAAGGCGAATTGCAAGACGGTAGGCGATATTTCAATTATTTTCGTACGCCTAGAGACTATTGAAGGGGTGGGTTGCACAGGAGTCGAATCCCCAACCCTTTGGTTGAATCCTAGCTCCCGAAAGAGACTGACACATTTTGGATGAACATAGCCCTTCAAGTTGTCCAAAGTACTGCTATTCTCCTAAGCCCTCCTATCAAACTGTCTGAGAATGTGGAGTATTTCAATATTCTCCCCGTCAGAGGGGAGACTGTGCAAACCCCAGGTGTAGTCCCTGACGACTCGAAGTCAAAGATCGAGAAGTTCACGGAGGACGCTTGGGGTACATTCGATTGCCTTTCGGATCTAGTCCCTCTTCTCTTAGACCCATTTCCGGAAGATCTGTATGAACGAGATTCATCCCCTAGCGAGGCGAGAGAAGATATTGAGCTTGCTGAGAGTCTTTTCCCCAGCGCCGGGAAACTTTTGGTTAAAAGATTGGGCGAAGCAAATTGGAAGCGAAGGCAATATCAGCGTCGCTTGGATAAAATCAGGTCGGAGAACTTACAGCCTGTGCAGAATTTTAATTCTCCAGCCAGGATACCATCTGTACTTGAAGGTTCACCGTCGCGTTTTCCAGGGGCCATCGCATCTGTCATGTCTTCCTCAGCACGGCCTCGGAACGAACTTTTTCCACTCGACCTAAACCTGCCAAGACAGCATCGAACTGTCTTTGCAAACTTGTCAGATGGTGGCATGCTATCCAATTCAGAGAGTGTGTTCTCCAGGGCGGAGTCAAAGCAAAGCTATTTTGATCGAAATTCCACTACTTCAGTTGCTGATTCGTGGGAAACCCGAGAACCTGTTAAATGGTCACGATTTGCCATGCCAAAACCACCTATACCGCTTCAGTTGGGACAAGGCTTTCTCTGCCGCTATTGCCTTCATGAAATCCTGGTCGGCGACGATATCAAATCTATGGATGACTGGGCAGATCACGTTTTCATGGACCTTGAGCCCTATATGTGCACATGGGACGACTGTATCCGAGCCGATAAGACATTTCCGTCGAGGGACACATGGTTCCGGCATGAGCTGGACAATCACAGAATTCCCAAAGTCTGGTTCTGTCAATCATGCAGACTTGAATTTGATCTCAGCGGAAAGTTTGAGGAGCATCTCAAGAACAAGCATGACAACACCTTAACACCAGAAAATCTTTCTGTTATGTCCTCCATGTGCGAAAGATATTCTCAAAAGCCTCTTACAGATCAAGCGTGCTCGTTATGTGGCACCTTGTGCTCTAGTGCTGAAACTCTTCGAGACCACATAGGTGTACACATGGAGCAACTGGCCCTAACCTCCATAAATAGTGATGATGGATTAGATGAAGATAATTCAAACGCCATACATCAGACCCCATCTATTCAAGGCACTTCGATGCAGCTCAAAAAAGAACGTCTGGATGACTTTCTCCTGGAACAGCATCAGATGATCTTTGCCAATACATCGAATCCGACAGAGGTAGTAAACAATATCTCAACTGAGTCTGATGCGGGGATCGTTGAAGATTCAGACGGCGACGCACCGGAAAAACCAACAATCACGGCAATAGAACAAGTATCAGGCTCTTCACGAGTTCAAAGGCCTGGGATCAAACGTAATATGGAATCATTTGTCGCGAAAGTCGAAGACTTCCTAGATCAACAGGCTCAGGTGGACCTCGAGACAATTGCAAGCACACTACCAACCCCAGCAGATGATTCCAAATTAGATCCAATGAGTGCTTTAGGCGTGCATCGAATGGTGAAACAATCAGAGAATTTTCGGACCATTCGAACAATGCCACCTCCACGCAATGATGTTTTCATTGGTAGAGAAAGCGATCTGGCTAAAATATATAAAGAGCTTTCCATACCCGGACATACTTGCATCTTGAGTGGTGCAGCGGGCCTCGGAAAATCGGCGACAGCTATCCAGTACACCTACCGCTTTGAACATACTTATTCGTATATCTTCTGGATACATGCGGAGACTCCAGTCGGGTGTGCTGATATTTACAGCTTGATCGCATCACAAGTCGTACTCAAACAAGGGGAGGTTGTCCAAGAGCAAGATAAATTGATAATGCTGAGTCGGGAGTTCCTCGAACAGTGTAACAAGAGATGGCTGCTAGTTTTTGATAATGTGAACGAGCTTTCTGACGTTCAACAGTATTTACCTAGTAATCTCTTAGAAACTCGAGGCTCGATCTTGATCACTACTCGAAAGATGGAAGGCTGGACCTTGACTGTTCCTTCCAATTATGCTCGAATTGAGCTTGGGGTCCTGACTCTGGAAGATAGCCGGAAGCTACTCCTCTCGAGCACAAACGCTGATTATAAGGACCTCCAGTCTCATCCAGAATATCATCTAGCAGGACAGATTGCCAATTACGCCGAGCGATTGCCTCTCGCCCTGTCACACATTGCTGGTTACATACTGGTCTCGGGATGTAGCCTGGAAGACTTTGTTGAGCTTTGGAGAGAGAGGAACAAGCACACTAGTTTCAACCCTCCCGCAATAAATTCCATGAGTTCGACCGACAAGGCTCTTGAGATAGTTTGGAATATTGGCTTGCGAGAAGTGACTATTGACGCACGGGAACTTCTCAATATACTTGCATTCTTGGACAGCGATACAATTCAGAAGGACCTCTTGGTTGGCGAGCACGCTGAACAGTCGCTGGAAATCCTTCATTCCTCTGAAAAGTTTAGGTAAGCTCCCATATGTTCTTCCTTTGACAAATTCTGACAATATACGCCAGGTATAAACGGATGACTAACGAGCTAAGTCGAAGAAGACTCGTTGCATTCAGGACCAGAGACGGCGAGGAGATTCTCAGTATTCATCGGTCTCTTCAAGCTAAGATTTTGCAAGATTTGGAAAAGGACCCACGTCAGAGAGACAAAGTCTACCAACAAGCTTTCTGTCTAGTCCGTAAACGTTTTCCATTGCCCTCTCCAATACAAGTCCCAGAGCCAGCAAAGTGGCCCGCATGCATCAAATATCTACGCCACGTCCTCAGTCTGCAAAAAGTTTTCACTGGAAAACTGATCACCATTGAGCCATCAGTGGACCTTGCGAGGCTACTATCAGACGGCGGTATCGGTCTCTGGGAGCGGGGTATGACCAATGAAGGGTTAGAACTACTTCGGTCCGCGGAAGCTATCCTGAATCAGATTGAATGCAATGAAGACCTTCTGAGAGCCAATATCCATGTAATTATCGCGCTCCTCATCCAAGACAAAGGCATCTCGTACTTCTCCGAGAGCAAAGATCGTGTCTGGTCAGCCCTTCAAATCCGGAAACACTTTCAAGTCAACACCCCTCCAGAAAAATACACCAAAGATGACGATATCCTCCTTCATAATGCATGGTCAGACTATGGCTGCGTATTACTTCAATACAATAAGTACATTGAAGCCGAGCCAATCTTCGCTCATTGTCTCACCAAATATAAGGAATGGGGACCAGACGAAAGCATTCCCTACGAGCATGCAAAATATAATCATCACATGGCATTCTGCCAGATGTACAAGAAGAACTTTGACGAAGCTGTTCGACTTGCAGAAATAGGACTTCATTTTATCAAGTTAGCTACGGGGCAAGGCGCATCGACCAACACGTGGAAGTTTGATACAGCGTGCCTCATTTTACAGACAGGCGATTCGGAAACAGCGTTAAATATGCATCAGGAGATACTTGCATCTCGTTTGGAAAATCACGGGAAGTCTAGCTTTTTAACACTTCAGAGCTACTATGCAATCGGCGCCCTATATGACCAATTTGGCGATCTTGCATTGGCGGAGTAAGTTGATTGCCTCAACCTCAGGATTTTCACTAATGGTAGATAGATCTCATATGCGCGACGCACTTACATTGGAACATTCTCGCCGCGATCAATATCCAGAAGCCGCGGTGGCTCGTACTGAGTTCCATCTATCGCAGATTCTTCGAAGAAGAGGAAAGGGCTTGGAGGAGGCCGAACAGCTTTTATCTACCGCGAGACAGGTGCTGGATAGACTACTCCCTCTGAATCCATTGGAAGGTGTCCCACCTGAACATGAGATTGCATTGTTTGATCATATACAACCGATCTTTGATGGGAGATTTACTGGGACGTTATTATTGCAGTATGTTGCAGGGCAGTAACTAAGTTTTTGAGCAAAATGAGCAGATTGAAAGGATAAGATACCGTTGGATATTACGTTTGTGTTCAAAGAGAATTGTCCTCTTCATTTCAAAATGTCTATTCGATCTCCGAGATGTAGTTTCAATCGCTCAATCCACTATAAATGTCAAATGGAAATCTTATGAATTATAATGTATCACGTGAAAGAGCTATTTAATGAGTGTTTGTAAGTTTGAGAGAGAATCAGAGTCAGAAAATGAAGGAGGGATTGGTGGAAAGATTGCAGTTTGTAGGAGGTTTAAGCAGGGAATATTCCCTTCAGATACTTATTGCTTATTTCATAACAAGACATTCAAAGGTAATATCAACAGACAAAATTTACATTGGCAAGAGATCCTAAACTTGAGGAAGCGGGGAAATTCCCTTGTGGTACTTTGTGATATGCCCGCTGCCTCCTTCCACTGGCCCCTTTGCGTGTGTCATCATCGGCCTCGAAAAACTCTGTTTAGGATCATCGAGCGAGCTTTGGTGTTTTGGATAAGGTGAAGGGATTCCGAGTATTACCTGTGCTACTAGAACTGTCTTTATCGACGGGGGGACCTCTGATCCTTTTTGGGTCAAAGGGAACGCCCTATCTTCCAGATACACAAGCGTGTTACCCTCTTGTGATATTCTCCTCCAGACTGGCGATTGGAAGTTAAGACGAGACTCAGGGACCGGCTCATCGGCTTCGAGACTAGCCATCAATAAATCTCCAAGGGATTTAAGCGACGCTGGCGACCTGTCTTGAATATTGTTTAACACTCGACAAGTCCAAGCATGAGCACGCCAATCTGCAGCGACAGCGAAGAAGATTCCACAACTCGGCTGATTGGATCCAGCGTCGAAAGAGAGGATCCCATAAAAGTATCCACCTCTTGGCTGAAGCCAAAGAATCCCGAGCTCGTCCATTTTGAGAACTGGAAACGATGAAGACACCGAAGATGCCGGTTTCCCGTTAGGGAATGTCACGATAACACCAATGTCTGAGAGAGACGTGAGAGGTTTGGTTAGGACTGAACGCTCATCAGAGGGTTCGAAAGGGCTAGTGACGTGGGCCGGGGGATTCTCTAAAAAGATTTCCGATGGGCGAACACCCGCAAATGGAATCAAGCGCTTCATCACCAGAGTCTGCTGTGGAAACTCAATCCGCCTGTAAGCTCCGTCTTCCGTCTTCCAAAGCGGCATACAAACTTGAAAAGCTGGTAGAAGATGACCAAAGGTCTCGCAGTTAAGGACCGCAAACACGATCCTATCGCTGAGGCTGTTAATTAACGGCATCCACATCGTAATGCCCAACTTTGACATTATCAGGCGCTGGCTCGCTTTCTCCCCGTTATTGGGCAAGGTCCGGGTTCCACCCGTACCCCAGAAACGAAACTGAGCAGGATTTTGGGCCAAGATTGGGCGCTCTGATCTTGCTCCTTGCTCGCCAGGCTCACCTCGCCAGGCCAGGATGCTTTGATCGGTGGTCTGCTTGATGACTGCCTCTTGTAGACGAGTGAATGCTTTGGATCCCTCGCCGTACAAAATCGGAAGAGAGACATTGAGGAGACCGAGAAGGCAATACGCTATATCTTCCACCCGCGTGGTTACTCTTTCAGACGCCCAGGACATCTTTTCGACGATTGAATACGTGTCGAGTCTCATTTCTGTCCTTGCTCCTCTGCTAGACCGCCTTAAAACATGCTCCGGAATATATGTAATTTGGGTTAAGATTCTCGAAAGTTCTGCCTTGCTAGCAATTTCCCCCCATTGATTGTTAAAGAACACTAAGTCCAGAGGTGCTAAAAGCTCTTGCAGCGTCCACCCACGAGTAAACCATCTGGCGCGACGAAATTCCGAGTCTTTATGCTCTGCATCTTCGGCTAGGTTGGAAGAGACGTCCTCGAGGTAGGCATAGCAAATGGAAGATTTTTCATACCAATTGTACATGGAGTTTATCGCCTCATTGAGCTCCGCAGAGCTCGACTTATCGATGCAGCAGGTGTCTATCCAAATATAATGAAGTCCATCTGTTCTGGTCTGCCGACAGGCCCCGTCAATCTTTGAAGAGCGTTTTTTGACCGAGTCCAAGCTGAAACAACCCATTTGAAAGTCGTCGAAGGTGATCTCCTCGCTTCCCCATGTATGGGACAAAATAGCATAAGGCGGAATGTCGTTGCCAACGAACTCTTCTAATTGTAGTTTTTCCGTTTGAATGAGGCGCATTATCGTTGTCTGATAATCGCAGCGCCTGGATACTAATAAGGCATCGAATATTTACCAGCCGCAGATACGGAAACGAATATAGATGATGTCTTGCTCAGAGTTCGCAGCCGAGAGTGTAACGGGGTTGTTTTCAGGAACTTGCAAATTCATCAGAAATGCGGCGGGATATCCACGTGAATCAGGATCAAGAAACCCTCGATTTGTTGGTTCAGCTGGTAATGGGAGGTGTGGAGCAGCCGATTGGATCCTATTCTGCAGGGAAAAGCAGTTCGCCCGTTGGGGTATAGCGCCATGCAGTCTGCTCAAGGCTATCACAGTTCCCAATTATTCTTTGATGCTAATTGAGCTGTCTCCGTCGGTTTAGTACTTCAGGATTCATCCATGGACCCTATTACGGCGATAGGTCTGGCGTCAGGCATCATCACGTTTCTTGACTTCTCATGGGCTATCGTAACCGGCGTTAAAGAGCTGCATGAATCCGGGGCTAGAACGACTAAAGAGAATGATCGCATCGGCAAGATCATCAATGATCTGAAGGATTATGCTCGGGACATAGAGGCAGGTGGTCCGGGTGCTTCGAAGCATGACATGGCTTTGAGAGAATTGGCCACTGATTGTGGTAAACTATGCAAAGAGCTTGTGGCAATCCTGGAGAGACTCAAGTCGAAGAAAAATTCGAAATGGCAAAACTTGAAGACTGTTTTGGCAAGCATGCGTAAAGCTGGTGAAGTTGCTGCGATAGAGGCTCGCCTAGGGGAATATCGCGCAGAAATGAACCTCAGGCTCCTGTCCCTGCTGAGGTATGTTCAACTATTAAGGAAGCCGAAATAAATGACAAATCGAACTTATAGTGATCAACAATCTGCAATAAAGTCCCAGATGGACAACATCCAGAACGAGGCCAAACTGCAGTCTTCTGCTTCGGCTTTAGCCATGGGGAATATTCGCGACGAACTCACCAAGTTGCTGGACAACTTAAGGGAGAAAGACGAGGCTGCTGACGATAGCTCGACTGACGATGAGCAAGAACCAAGTGAACACCAGAAGATGTTGTTTGAAAGCCTTGATGACATCAAAATAAGCCTTGCCGGCTTGCACCGTGCTCTGTCGTCGACACCGAAAGAGACAAGTATTCTACGACATCTCCACTTCGAATGCATATTCTCTCGTGAAAATAGGATACTCGACGCGACTGATAACACATTTGAATGGATTGTCTCCACGAATGCTGAATTCGAACAGTATCTAGAGGCGTGGTCCGGCTCACTAAAGGAACTAAGAAACAGCCAACAGCTAGAGGAAAGGGTCGCAAGCACCGGAAATACTACCTTGGAATACGATATCAATAAGATCAATAAAACCCGGCTGAGGATAAGCAGGTGGTTAACAAGCGGAGATGGAATATTCCATATCTCTGGTAAAGCCGGCTCCGGAAAGTCAACTCTGATGAAGTTCTTATGCAATCACAAGCGGACGAAAGAATATTTGATCAATTGGTCTGGGCTAAGGACCTTGGTTCTTGCTTCCTTTTTCTTTTGGAGGGCGGAAAATCAATACCTGCAACTATCCTTAGACGGCCTCTTCCGCTCCATTCTTTTCCAAGTATTAGGGAAATGCCCTGACCTGATCCCTCAAGTACTACCAGAACAATGGGAAGCAATGGGGCTTCCATCGACCAATAAATTCACTGAATCATCATTGTTTCAGCCTATTATGATTAAGGAAGCTTTCGATAGGCTTACTGAAATCCCTCTTCAAACCGAAGAGTATGCATTCTGTTTCTTCATTGACGGACTCGATGAGTATGAAGCAGATCGTTTCGAGCATAGAGCTGTCGCAAAGAGTCTTTGCAACTGGGCCAAACAGACCAACGTCAAGATTTGTGTCAGCTCTAGACCCGAAATTGAGTTCGTGGGTACTGAGCCAGTCCATTTGCACGACCTCACCACCTTAGATATTTACCAATTCAGTCGACACATGTTTGAGACGGATGAAGACTTCCCTCTTGTGAAAGAGATATATCTAGAGCTCGTCTGCAAGATCGTGAATATGGCAGAGGGTGTCTTCTTATGGGCAAGCCTAGTTACTAAGCTACTTATTGTCGAGGTCAGCCTACATTCAGATCATGACATATTGCGTCAAAAGCTTTACAGTCTGCCACGCGAACTTGACGACCTGTACGATAAGATGATTCGGCCTCGGGACAGAGATAACCAAAGATTGGCGGATTACTTGTTTCTCCTGGCCATCTCTAACCCCTTCCGGCTATCTATGAATGCTATGTGTCTTTGCTGGCTAGACTCTGGGGACACCCCAAGGTTTCCACCGCCTGACTATAGCTATTCAGATCGGGAAACACTGGAGCGACTTGAAAATATAAGGAGACAGCTTCAGGATAGAACGAATGGCATCTTGACTCTGGGTGCCGACAGCTCAGGATTAGGAGGAAACTGCCCCTTCTTTTCACAACGCATTCAATTCTTCCACAGAACTGCTAAAGACTACCTTTTAGCCAAAAGAAAGGATCTCGAGGCTGAGTTTCCTAATTTTGAAGCCTACCGGGTACACTCGTGTCTTCGTCTCATGGAACTAGCATTCGTAAATCCCTGGAGTGTGGCAGGAGCCGAAGACATTGGGTATTATGCATTAGAGCCTATATTACCCAAAAGCCTAGCTACCATTCCAGTTCAGCAAACCCTTAAGCACATAAATTTCATGGAAGCGATTTGGACCACACATTTTCGGCAAAGTGGAAGATATCTTCGATTTGCATCTAGACAAACACTGTTCCCTTTCTCTGTGGACAAAACATCGTTTCTGCATATAGCGGCGCATTTTGGTCAATCAGACTTCCTCAGCCATAAGCTTGGGACTTTAAAGAATAGCCTATTGCAAACAGAATCCAAGAGCGCCATTGGACCCCGCCCATTGTCAGTCGAGATGCCCAATCTCCTTCTATCAACGTGCTGCGGGTATTTTTCCCCTGAGTCAGTTGCCTTGCTGCTTCATCTAGGATTTTCTACTTCGGCTTTGGTAGGGTTGGCTAATTCATTCACAATGGCAATAGAACAATACGCCAGTGTGTGGATCATTTTTGTCGCCTTGCTGGCGGGCAGCATGCCGAATAATTCCGTGTATAATTCACGTAGATCTCGCCTTTTCGAGTGTCTTTTGATCTTCCTAAAAGCTGGTGCTGAAACCGAAGTCACAATCCTTGGAACGGATAGGACGGCCACAAGATCGAACCACGTCACCCATTTTACGACATTGCGACAACTTGTTATCGAAGCGCAGCCGGCAAACATACAGCCCTTATTGGATCTCTTACCTGTAGAGGCAGGCGTGGAAATTGGTCGCCAATTTCTGTCACGTACTAGCCGCGATGGGAGGGAGGGGGTTGCGGATCCCGAATTCATGGCCGCGGAAACCCTGGCCCGATTTGAGCCGCTCAATGTTGCCTCAACGAATGAATTGTTAACGGATATTGATATTTTAATCTTCCGGGTGTGGTAGGAATGGAACTTGAGGGGATTAATGCACTTGTTGAGTATGATGGTTTGGGAAATACCTCAGCACTAAGGTATTCTATTTTATGCAAACGGTGCTACTGGAAACTTTCACACCAGTTGAATAAAAAGCTCTGCAAAGGGAGAGATAGTTTTTGTAGTCAATTGGGTCCTTTCATTGCTTTGTACTTCAAATTCAACATCGCATTCATAGTTTCAAGTATGCTCTTGCCGACCCTCTTGCTCAGCTCCTCCTTTTCTACACACATTGTTCCTTTGATACTTTGAGATCCTTTCTAAAATAGTTTAGATCTTATCTTTCTGCTGCACAAAAGAAACTATATCCTCTTCCAGGACGTTGGAAAGCGCGTCAAGACCTGGAACAATCTTGCTGCGAGGCCATTTGAATCTCGCCTGTACCCTCGATATAAGATCCGAACCTCTTTAGAGCAGAGATTTTGCACTATGGAGAACTAGGATATGACTACGAAGATGGGATATCTCAAGTGGCAGGATCTATACAACAAGGAGAAGCATTCGAATTTCATATCGACCTTCCAGACAATGTTATAGAAACAAAACAGACCAATTGTGACTTTATTTTATTGAATAGGGAGTAAACTACGAGCAAATATCGAGACTCGGGCTTTCGTCTTTGCAATCTAATCATGAATTCAAACAGGGAAATAAGGTCTTCGGAGACACTTCTCACTTGAGGCAGGCGACTTAGGCAGATTGTTCAACGACCGCTCAGACATTCTTTTCCTTTGTGTTAAGCACCTAGTTCTCAATAACACAGCATACACATCCTTGTGTGACCTAGCTTTGAACAAGCAATCCGGACTAGATCTTGGTCCAGATTGGGCCTTAAGGCGGTATGGATAGAGGCCCCTGCCTTACACTTGTCGTACAATAAGGACAGATGTCATGAGACAGTTGTCACATATGAAATAATATCTTGATTGAAGTCTGATTCCTTGTTCGCACAATGTTTCACGGATGTAAACTCCAAAATCTCCTAGCTCACATTATATCACGTGATATAAATAAACAAAAGAGCCGAGCTTCATCTCAGGGGTGAACCCACTCCACTCAATAATAAGCGGTGTGCAAAGCCAGCCCCTCGAACGCGCATAAGCCCCGTGTTAAACCCCACCATCCATTCATCGCATCAACATCAAACCCACTTCCTACTCACAAAGCCGCACAATTGCTTGGATTGCTGAAGCAGTTCATCTCATCTCTACTGCTCTCTCCTCCAACCATAAAATCATAAATTCGTCACGATGACTCGCGGAGAGGTAAATAACACTTGATTGCGACGGAGTTGACCTCCGCAGATTGTTTACAGACAATCAACGTTTGTGGGCGCGACAATAAATGCTGATTTGTTTGTTCTACGATAGATTCTTCACCTCCATATCGGTCAGGCTGGTACCCAGCTTGGTAACAGCGCCTGGGAGCTGTATGTTGACCTCTCCCTACCTCCTCTCGTCCACACGCTAATCATTCCTCCTATCCAGCTACCTTCTCGAGCACGGTCTTTCGAAAGATGGTCGCCCTAACCCTGATGCGAAGGACCTTCACGATAGCGGCGAGCTGGATACCGTCTTCACAGAGACTGGATCCGGAAAATACGTCCCACGCTCTATCTTCGTCGATCTCGACCCCTCCCCAATCGACGAGATTCGCACTGGTGATTACAGACAGCTTTTCCACCCGGAATTGTTGATTAGCGGTAAGGAGGATGCTGCGAACAATTATGCCCGTGGTCATTACACGATTGGAAAGGAGATCTTGGATGGTACTTTGGACAAGATTCGAAGAGTTTTGGTGTGTATTTACATCACCTCGGACGAAATAATAGCAAGGCTTATGAAATATACAGGATAACTGCTCCTCCCTCCAAGGTTTCCTAATCTTCCACTCCTTCGGTGGCGGAACTGGCTCAGGATTCGGCTCTCTCCTCCTCGAACGCCTCTCCACCGACTACGGCAAGAAATCCAAGCTCGAATTCGCCGTCTACCCCGCTCCCCGCGTCTCCACCGCCGTCGTCGAGCCCTACAACGCCGTCCTCTCAACCCACTCCACCATCGAGAACAGCGACTGTACCTTCCTGGTTGACAACGAAGCCGTCTATGATATCTGTCGCCGCAACCTCGATATTCCTCGTCCATCTTTCGAGCACTTGAACCGCTTGATCGCTCAGGTTGTTAGCTCTATTACCAGCTCGTTGCGTTTCGATGGTGCGCTTAATGTCGATTTGAATGAGTTCCAGACAAACTTGGTTCCGTATCCTAGAATCCATTATCCATTGATTTCGTATGCGCCTGTTATTAGTGCTGCGAAGAGCAGTCATGAGAGTTTCAAGACTCATGATTTGACGCTTCAGTGCTTTGAGCCTAATAACCAGATGGTAAGCTTTCTATCCCTGGCCCCAGAATCAGATATCCTCTATATACAGGATAGATAGCATTTTCCCCATATAATACAAATACTAATGCTCGAGGATAGGTTGTCTGCGACCCCCGCAACGGCAAATACATGGCGGTCGCGCTGCTCTACCGCGGCGACGTCGTCCCCCGCGACTGTAACGCCGCCGTCGCCTCCCTCAAAGCCAAAACCTCCTTCAACCTCGTCGAATGGTGCCCCACCGGTTTCAAACTCGGCATCAACTACCAAAAACCCATGTCAGTCCCATCGACATCTCCTAACGACGGCGCTCTCGCATCCGTCGATCGCTCTGTATCTATGTTGTCGAATACGACGGCAATTGCAGAGGCTTGGAGTCGGTTGGATCATAAATTCGATTTGATGTATAGCAAGAGGGCTTTCGTGCATTGGTATGTTGGAGAGGGCATGGAGGAGGGTGAGTTTTCGGAGGCGAGAGAGGATTTGGCTGCTTTGGAGAAGGATTATGAAGAGGTTGCTGCAGACTCATTCGACCCCGAGGAAGGCGAAGCCGAATACTAGGTTCCCCACCTCTTCTCCTCCCATTCCCCATAATTTGGCTGTTGGAATCTGGGATGGGAGAGTTTGATGTGGATTTAAGATGGAAGCAGTACATGGAGGATGGAAGAGGACTAAATTGTTGAGTACAGGCAAACAGGCCTTTGTGCGGATACCTGACGAAAAGAGCGTGTCTCGTTTCCTTGATTTTTATTTCCTCTTGTGCGTGTGTTGAGTTGGTTGATGTTGATGTTGATGATTTTATGAATGGTGGGCTGGTAGTGACCTAGATAGCAAGCAAGCAAAGAATGAAGATCGTTATTTTTCTAAATATTTACTGCGTAGAGGTTTTCGAGTATCTGCTACTTTTTGAGTTGGATTGGGAATGGGCCATTACTATGTTCGCTGGGGAACATGGTCTCGGAGGGGGAAGAGAAAATCATCATCCCAGTTAGCAAGTGGAAAATAATGTGCTTAAATCATCGCATTTTGATTTTATGAAGCGATTAGCTTCTCTATTTTTTGTCCCCTTTCGTCTTTCGTCATAAGATACTTTTCATGCTTTCCCAATATGAATCCCAAATATGTAAGCCGTCTGTCTATAAACACCCGACGCCATCCATTCATAACCAAAATCGCACTTTTCTCTGCTCTAAACACTCCCATACAACACTTAATATGCCACCCAAAATCTTACCTCCTTCCCAGCCTATCCTCCAATCAAGACAAATGAAACCTTCCCTTCAACGCATCAAAAATAATAAAAATAAACGCACTACTCGGGGCACTTCTCGCAACCGTGATCCCACAACCCCGATACAAACCCCTCACACCATACTGTCTCCAGATCGCCAGCCCCTCACTCCAAAATTTGGGTTTGGCGGCTGAGGAGTGGATGGAGAAGGTTTGCATGCGCGACTTTATCGTGTCGGCGGGGAAGAAGAGGAAGTTGTAGGACATACCGGCTGAAGCGCCGGCGAGGGCTTGTTGCCAGAGGGGGAGGGGGTGGAGTTCGTTGCCTAGAGCTAGGTTGGGTGATGTCTGGGTGGGTTTGGGGGTGTCAGGGGAGGCGCGTGCGTTTAGGCGCCGGAAGAGAGAGGTTACGGTTTCTTTGGACCCAAACCAGGCCGCGCAGCCGCCCGTTTCACGGATCAGAGTCCCTAGTTGTCCGTTCCAGAATCCGCGAATTCCTTGGTGGCGAAACACTTCTCTGATTACGGCTAAGGGGGTGGGAGCTACGGCGTTGGCGGTGGAGGTGACTGGGACTTGGATCTTGCATTTCACGAGCTCGACGGGGGTTAGGACGAGGGAGGTGAATGCTCCGGAGATGGCGCCTGTGAGCCAGAGGGCTGAGAGGGGGAGGGGTTTCTCGCGCGAGTAGAGGTGCGATTTGAAGAGTGCTTCGCGGCCGACGCGTTCCCAGAAGAAGAGGGAGCTGGTTTCAAGGGCGGCACCGACGAGAGGGGCGCTGATGCCGCGGTATATGCCTAGGAAACCGTCGGTGCGGAAGGATTGTTTGAAGCAGTCAAGGGGACCGGTGTAGCGGAGGGGGAGATGGTCGGGTTGGGATTGGAGACGGACTTTTATGGTGTCGAAAGGGTATTCGATGTATTTGCCTGCTATGCCAGCAACCTGAGGTATGTTAGACGGTGAGGCCGAATGAACCAGGGTGACTCACAGATCCAAAAACAATGTCCTCCATTGCGTCCATTAAAGCTTCCTTTCCCGTGACTGCTAATGCTTTAGGAGTCTCAGGTTGGAAGTCTGCAGTTGTTGCTACGTCCATATTTTGGAAGGGAGGGTGGTCGTTTGTATGGCGGGGCGGTGTGTTTTCTGGTGTTGAGGGGAGGCTGTTGGTGAAATCCTTTGTTGATGAGGTATGTAATGCCAGTGAAAGCAATTCGTAGAAGATGATAGTCTCCAATTGGATTTGCTTGCCAGGTTCCCAGTCAACTGGAGTGTGCCAACACGGGTCACACAATGCTATTATTTTCTGGTCGGTATCTAGTGGGGTGGCTCCCGTAGATTGATGTTGGGTTTGTATGCAACAGAAGGAAAGCAAGAAGAGCAACTGGAGCACTTCTTGCCAACTCAGTCTGCCATCTGGGACCACTTGTAAGAAGGGATATATGAAGGTATCTGGGACGTTGATCGTCGACCGTTATCGGCTATCGAGGTAGCATTGCAATGACGGGACCATATTGAGGGTTTTATCCACGAGTTCGCATCCGGTGTGGAATCCCCGCACTTACAAATTTGGGATAGAGAGTAGACGATCCTATTTGTTCATGGTTGAAATGCCTTGTTCTATAATGGCGTGTACTCGTAAGTGAGTGACATATTTTGGAGAAAATCACTCACGAGAATTTTGACGGTGTGCAGTTCATATAGTTTAAATGCGGTGCCACCGATGTTAGCGGCGGAAGACCCCTGCCCGAAATTCTTTATCGATTCTGGGATCTTTTCTTCGTCCCATCGATAAGCTAATAATCAGACTGACTGACAACCACGAACTTCAAGAACCGCAACATCTGTTCATTATTTGTGTTCGCGCTGTGCATATAACATTTTATGATGTCTGCAGAGGTTTCTGCAGTACCCGCTGCATCGCAGTCTGAGGAGAGCAAGCCCTTGGGAATGCGTAAGAATGGTAGGATACTTTGTACCAGCCCATGACTTGAATTCAATTGCTCATTGGTTTATTAGGCAAACAATGGCATGCACCACGAAATGCTTTCCGACCAAAAGCTGGTAATTCTACATATGAGAAGCGCCAGGAAGAACGGAAAGCTACGGAAGCTATGAAGGCCAAGGAGAAGGAGATGAAGGACGAGAAGGAAGCCGAAAGACAGGTCAGTGCAATTGAAAAATTTACCCAATTTTAGAGGCACAATCTGATCTTATATACGCAGAGAAGGGTCCAAGCAATCAAGGATAAGCGTGCTGCGAAAGAGGAGAAAGCCCGGTATGAGAAGCTGGCAGAGACAATGCACAGGAAGAGAATCGACCGATTAAAGAGGAAAGAGAAGAGGAATAAGATGATAAAGTCAGGAAAGTGAAGATGAACTTCTGGGCATTACAGGCATTGGGCAATAAAATGGCGTTAAGAAGGACGGGGCAAGATAGGAGACATCTATCGAAGTCTTGCAAAAGTGCTTTTTGGAGGGAGACAAGAGAGAAAAGATCTCCTGTGCCATAAGGAAATCTACGTTATAGCTCTTGGTTTCTCAAGATTATACCAAAGAAAAGTCATTGGCAGGGGCTGGCTTGTGGGACTGATACAAAAGATCCACACTGGGGAAGATCTTACCGTAGAAGGAGAACATTGTGCACAACCTCATGAGACATTGCCTAATACAAATACCAAAAGACACTCCTTCTCATTATCAAAACCATTCCACCTTCTCCAAAAACCTTTCTTTTCATTACAAACATGCCTCTAACCCCAGACAAAGACCCCGATCTTCACGTGCGATTTGCACATTCTCCCACCCCGCCTACCGTACAAGCTTCAGCCTCGCAGCAACAACAACCATCAAATCCCAATTCCCTTCTCCAAACCCTTCACTCAACCCTCCACAAAATGTCCTCCCACCTCTCCGACCTCCCTCTTCCCATCCTCACCACCTCCAAACCCCCGTCAAATTCCACCACAAACACCAAACCCTCCTCGCCCCAACGTCCCACCCACCAAACCACACGCTCTATCACCGAAACTTCTATCCCTTCCGGGACTGGAGGGAAACAAAAACATTCGCATCATCACCACCCACATATCCATCGGCACCATCATAATAAATCCAGCGAGCGTAAATCCTTCGACCGCGATACGCAGAGTCCGCGAACAAGTAATTTGCAGGTTGGAGGGGATGGACAGGCTGGGAGCAAGAGTGCGGGTGCGACGCCGGATGAGAGTAGGGTTGTGAGTCGGAACGCGAGTTTTTTGAAAGCGGGTGAGGAGGTTGATGGATTGGTTGTACCTGCGAGTTGGAGGGAGGAGAGGAGGGTGGTGAAGGAAGAGGAGGTGGATGTGGAGAGGGAGAAGGGGTTGTTGGGAGCTACGTGAGTGTTTCTCTTTGCTCTGTTCTTATATTTATGTTTGCTAATACATTGAAAAGGGAATTACGCAATGAGTTAATGAAACTGAATACGCTATCTAATAGTACAACGAGGAGACTGGATAATACGTATTACTCCGTCCTCGAGAAATTAAGTGTGCTACAAAATACGATCACATCTCTAAAAGAACTAGCAGGGATGACGAAGGAGTTAAATACGGAGTTCCAGCATGAATCCGAGGATGTAGTTACAGAGATTGAGAATTCCTTGGAGGGGTTTCAGGGCTTTGAGGAGCAGCAGAAACGGATTGAAGGTTTAGCGGAACGGGTCAAGGTTGGGAGAGAGAAGATCAAGATGTTAGGTGACAGGGTGGAGGTTGTTAAGGAGAGGGTTGATGGGTGGGAGACAGCTGATCGGGAGGGGCAAGTAAGGAAGAAGAAGAGGTTGAGGATTATGTGGGGGTTTGTGGGGTTTGTGGGGATAGTTGTATTAGCAGTGGCGGGTTTGAAATATTCGTTGAATGAAGAGCAGGGATGGGGTGCGTTAGAGGGTTTGAATGAGACGGTTGGGAAAAGCTTGCCCGATTTTAAGAGGATTAGGAACGAGACGTGGACGCTGAAGGAGAATACGGTGGAGGCGTTGGAGAAGATGAGGGAGAAGACAAAGGATATGGAGGAATTGCCAGAGGATCCGAGGTTGAGGCTCTTTGATGAGTTATGACCGGAGCTAGAAATAATACATTATATCTCATTCAGAGTTTGAAATATGTCAGCTGCGGGTGTCTAGGGTCGCTCCAATCCTTGTTGTGACTTTCCCCTCTTAACCTCCTGCACGCTCAATCCTTCGTTTCCAAAGTAGTCCTCTATTCCCCTCTTAAAACCTACACGTGTCGAGCTTCACCGGCCTCAACATCTTGGATACTACCTCACCAACCCTGTGGCTGACACGTAGACCCCAATCGACTTCACCATCTGATAACAACGTCGTATCAGTCTCATATTCCTGGCTCGGTGTCGCCCCAGATTGTTGTTCTTTTCATTTTTTGCTCTTACTTATTACCCCACCTCACATCAAGTCATCATCATTGT
>Ga0182030_10001889_pt1 | contig 43961 bp, 36 predicted proteins | sample 812S3MmetaG_FD_121299 | JGI IMG/M metagenome (GOLD analysis project Ga0182030, IMG submission 121299) | Permafrost microbial communities from Stordalen Mire, Sweden - 812S3M metaG (Illumina Assembly) | ecosystem: Environmental > Terrestrial > Soil > Wetlands > Permafrost | place: Sweden... | reverse complement strand
TCCCTTACTCGCCAGCGCCAGCTTGTTTTCGGTGGGCTCGCCGTTAATCATGAAGCGCGCGCCGATCGGCTGCAGGTTGGCCACCTTCGCGCCGATCGAATCCCGCTCCTCGCCCACCAGAAACAGCAGTCCGGCGAAAACGCCCGCCCCGCGCAGCTTCTCCGCCGCCAGAATCTCGGCCGCAATAATCCCCTTCGCGTCGCAGGAGCCGCGCCCGTAAATGCGCCCGGCGTTTTCTGAAGAGGAGATGAACGGCGGCACCGTATCCATATGGGTGGAGAAAACAATCTCCGGATGATCGTGCCCCGGCCACGTCGCCAGCACATTGGCGCGCGCGCCCTCGACCGGCATCTTCCGAGCTTCGAACCCGCGCCGCCGCAGTTCGTCGCAAAGGAAATCTCCCACCGCAGTTTCATTCGGAGTAATGGATTCGATGTCGATCAGGCGGCGAGTAAGCGCAAACAGGTCCATGCAGGAAAAGAGTAACAGTCGCTGGTCGCTAGTCGCTAGTCGCTGGGTAGCAGATTCTCTGCAATACTAACTACGATTGACGACTGACGATTGACGACAGCCCATGGTCCCCGAAACCTCCAGCATCCGATCCCTGTTCCTCGCCGGCCCCGCCGGACGCCTGGAAGCTCTGCTCAACGGCGGATCGTCCAACGCGACGCACGCCGCCGTGGTCGGCCATCCGCATCCGCTCTACGGAGGAACGCTGCACAACAAAGTCGTCTTCCACGCCATGAAAGCACTCAACAGCTTCGGATTCCCGGTGCTCCGTTTCAATTTCCGCGGCACCGGCCTGAGCGAAGGCGAGCACGCCGGCGGTATCGGGGAAGTCGAAGACGTGCGCGCCGCTCTCGACTGGCTCGAGCACGAGTTCACGCTCCCCGTCATCTTCGCCGGTTTTTCTTTCGGAGCCGCTGTCGGCCTGCGTGCCTCCTATGCCGACGACCGTGTCGACGCGCTCATCGCCCTCGGCCTGCCCGCCGTCAGCATCGCTGGCCGCACTGAAGACCGCGTCTACGATTTCGAATTCCTGCGCGAGTGCGCCAAGCCCAAACTCTTTGTCAGCGGATCGCGCGATCAGTTCGGCCCCGCCGGGAAACTCGAAGCGCTGGTCAGCACATTCGCCGAACCCAAGAAGCTAGTCCGGATCGAAGCTGGAGACCATTTCTTCGAAGGAAGACTAAAGGAGATGCGAGTGGCTATCGAAGATTGGCTCCGCGAGACCGTGTCTTCCTGAATCACCGGCGGCTGACCACCAGCGACGTGTGGCGAAGAGCGAACGACTAACGACTAACGACCTTATAATCCCCACGATGCCCCCGATCTCTCCCGAACGAGACCAGCAATTCCGCCGCATGCGCGACTCCGCCCGCGAAATATTCACCTCCGCGCTCAAGAACGCCTCCATCGAAAGCGCCTTTGCCCGCAACGTGCACTGCACGCGTCGCGTCCTGCGCATCGGCGACGATCTCCACGATCTCGATTCTTACAGTCGCGTCTTCGTCGTCTCCATCGGAAAAGCCGCGCACACCATGGCCTCCGCTCTGGAAGCCCAAGTCGGCAGCAGCAGTTTCGAAGCAGGCATCGTCGCATCATCGGCCGAGTCAACCACCCAGGTCCGCGGCTTCCGCTATTTTCGCGGCGGACATCCCACCCCGACCGCCGAATCCGTCCGTGCCGCCAGCGCCATCCTCAACTCGCTGAACGCCCTCGACTCCACTGCGCTTGCCATCTTCATGATCTCCGGTGGCGGCTCTTCCATCGTGGAAAAGCCCGTTGACGACGACATCTCCCTGCTCGATCTCGTCGCCACCTACCGCGTGCTCGTGAACTCCGGCGCGCCCATCGCCGAGATCAACGCCATCCGCAAACATCTCTCCGCCGTCAAAGGTGGACGCCTGGCCCAAGCCGCCTATCCCGCGCAGCAGGTTTCGATTCTCGTCTCCGACGTGCCCGACGATACACCCGATGCGCTGGCCTCCGGCCCCACCATGCCTGATTCCACTTCCATCCATGACTGCGAGCGCATCGCCGCCAAATACAACCTCGTCGAGCAATTCCCAAGTTCCGTTGCCGATCTTTTCCATCAGCACGGCCTCGATGAGACACCAAAATCCGACGACCCCGCGTTCGTGCGAGCGCGCTGGTGGACCGTGCTCTCTAATAAGGTGGCCATCGATGAAGCCGCCATAGCCGCCACCCGCGCCGGTTTCGCGGTCGAGGTCGATAACTCCTGCGACGACTGGTCCTACGACAAGGCGGCTGACCACCTGCTCAACCGTTTGCGAGAACTGCGAAACAAAGTATCGCGGGTTTGCCTGATCTCCGGCGGCGAGGTGACCGTGACCGTCCGCAATGGCGGCATCGGCGGACGCAACCAGCAATTCGCCCTGGCCTGTGCCGAAAAAATATCGGGAGAAGACGTGACCGTGCTCAGCGCCGGCACCGACGGCATCGACGGCAACAGTCCCGCCGCCGGCGCGGTAGTCGATGGCAGCACGCTTGCTCGTGCCAACAGCGATCGCGTCGATGCCCACGGCAGTGCCGAAGCTGTGCGGCATGCGCTCTCTAGCTTCAATGCCTATCCTTTTTTTGAAGCGCTGGGCGACGCCCTCATCACCGGACCCACCGGAAATAATCTCCGCGACCTGCGCGTCCTGCTGGCTTACTAAGTCGCCGGCAGCCTCTGTCCATGGCTTTCGTTAATTGTTCGCTCTTGTCTATAGCTATGCGCTTAGCTCACTCCAACTTAACCTCCGGATAACGTCTGGCAGTTCATCGTCCACCAGTACAGTAAATTCTCGTAAATCGATCTTCGTTCGGCAGCGTTGACCCCTTAGACTGCATCCAACTCTTAAAACAAACACCGGAGGTTTCGCTTGAAACAGAAATTAGGCACTGCCATCGTTTTGTTTTTTGCCTGCGCTGCCCTCGTGGCGTTCTCGAATGTTGCGCAGGCCCAGAAAGTCGACCTCGGTTTCGGCGTCAGCACGGTGACAGCGCCGGGGCCCAGTTCAAACGGCAACCCGTCTCTTACCGGCGGCACCTATCCGGGCATTAGCGGCGACGTGCTCTTCTGGCACAACGTCGGCGTCGGGGGCGAAATCTACTGGAAGGCAAATCAAGGCAACTATGGCGGCGACCCTACCCTTCCTTTTCGTCCGCTTCTTTTGGATTTCAACGCCGTTTATTCGCCCAAACTCGCGCGCCACACGTATCTTGAACTTGTCGGCGGCATCGGCGCGCTCGACACCCGTATCTACTGTCAGGGATGCGGCAACGGCTACAACACCAATTACTCGAGCGACAAACACTTCATGGGAGACTTCGGCGCTGGCATCAAGTTCTACCCCAAGGGCGGCTTCTTCGTCCGTCCCGAGGCGAAACTCTACCTCGTCAACAACAACCTGAACTTCAGTTCCGCGCGCATCACCCGATTTGGCCTCTCCATAGGCTACACCTTTGGAGGACACTAGGCACGGTTGTCTGAATTTGCCATCCAGACCCTGAGCGGAGCCCTAGGGACGGACCTGCTGTTTGCCAACCTTCGCATGCCAGGTTCTTCGCAGCTAGAAGCAGTGGCACGTCTCAGATCAACTTTCGAGAGCGGATTCGCCGTTGCCGTTTCCCGCTCGTGTGTGGGACGGGTGCCTCGCCCGTCCGCGCCGGGCGGCGAGACGATGCGCTTCCGCTTTGTAAAATTTTTGTCCGCCTCAACTCGCCAGTGGCCTGTATCGCCGTCCCGCATTATGATAGGAACATGAATTTTGGCTTCTCTGGCGAGATGATCTTCCTGTTTTTCCTGGCGCTGATCCTTTTCGGCCCCAAGAAAATGCCCGAGATCGGCCGCCAGGTCGCGCGTTTCCTGAACGAGTTCCGGCGCGCTTCCAATGAGTTCCGCTCCCAGATCGAGACCGAGTTCAATGCCCTCGATAGCAGTAGCGGCCCCCGGCAGCAGATCCTGCCGCCCCTTAAGGAGCCGCTTGGATCGCTGGCCAATCGCATCTTCAATCCGCCAACGGCCGAAAAACTGGAAGCCGCCGAGAATGCCGCCGCTGCCGCAAATACCGAAGCCGCAGCAGAGACGGTGCCAGCCCCGTCTCCCGAGCCCTCTTCCGCTCCGAAAGCAGCGCCCGATGCCTGAAGCGGCCGCCTCTTCACCGGTGAACGATTCCGCCGACGAGCAAATGCCCACCATGGGCTTCCTCGATCATCTCGAGGAACTCCGCAAGCGCATCATTTATTCCATCATCGCCATCGCCGTCGGCTTTTTCGCCTGTTGGGGATATGCCGAGAATATTTATGAAGTCATGCAGCGTCCCATCATGGAGGCTCTGCAACGCAACGGCCTCACGGCAAAGCTCGTTTACCTGAATCCCACCGAGCCTTTCAATCTCTACCTCAAAGTCGGGGCCATGGCTGGCCTGTTCGTCGCCTCGCCCTTCGTGCTCTACCAGATCTGGTGCTTTATTTCCCCCGGTCTCTACCGCAACGAGAAGCGCTACGTCACGCCCTTCATGGTCTCGACCGTGGCCCTGTTCCTGGCGGGCGGATACTTCGGCTACAAACTCGTTCTTCCCGCGGCGCTGGTGTTCCTGATCGGCTATGGCAAAGCCTTCCAGCCGATGATTACCCTGACCGAGTACAGTTCTCTGTTTCTGACGATCATCGTTGGCATGGGCGCGATTTTCGAAATGCCGATCCTGGTATTTTTCCTGGCGCTCATGGGCATCGTCAGCGCTGACTGGATGTGGCGCAATCTCCGCTATTCCATCCTTGTCATATTCATCATCGCTGCGATCATCACCCCGACCACCGACATCCTGAACATGTGCATCTTCGCAGCGCCCATGGTGGCCTTGTACGTTCTGAGTATCGCCATTGCCTGGCTCGTGCATCCCAAGCAGCGCAAGAAACGCGCGGAGAAAAAGTCCGGCTAATCCATAAGAAGAGTCCCGGAGGGACGACCCAGTTTTGACGTACGGAGGCTCACAGGGAAAAATAATGAAACGACAGACAAACGCACCTGAAGTTTGCCCCTGCGTTCCTCTGTGCCCCCTGCGGTTAGAAATTTGCTTGGTGCTGGCACTGACCATAGTCCTGGCGAGCACCATAGCCTGTAGCAAAGGAACCTCCGTCGCCGCCAGTGGCACCGTCAGCCCCGCCAAGACCTCAGAATCCCCCACGGCGACCCTGGCTCCGCACGAAGCTGTCCCTTCCGACTCCGCGCCCCTTCCGCACATCGATTCCAAACGCGCCTTCCAATACACACGCGAGGTCACCGCCTTCGGCGCGCGCTATATAGGCAGCGAGAACCACAAGAAACTGGAGCGCTACATCGTCGACCATCTCAAAGGCGACCAGGTAGAAGACGATGCCTTTGCCGCCGACACCGTGGAAGGGAAGTTCCCCGTCCGCAACATCATCGCGAAGTTTCCCGGCACAAAAGACGGCATCATCGTAATCATGGGCCACTACGACACGGTCTATCCACTGCGCAACTCCGGGTTTGTAGGCGCCAACGACGGCGGATCTTCCACCGCCATCCTGCTCGAATTCGCCAACCAGTTGCGCGGCGGTTTACGCGATAAGAAGCGCGATGGCTACAGCGTCTGGCTGGTTTGGACCGATGGCGAAGAAGCCGTCAAGACCTGGAGCGACACCGACAGCGTCTATGGCTCGCGTCATCTCGCCGAAAAATGGGAGAAAGATGGCACGCTAAAGAAGATCAAAGCGCTTATGGTAATGGACATGATCGGCGATGCCGACCTGGACATCCAACGCAACACCAAGGGCGCTTCCTGGCTGCTCGATCTCATCTACAGCGCCGCCGAGCGGCTAGGCTATCAGTCCCACTTCTACGCCGTTGAGGAACCGATCGAAGATGACCACGTTCCTTTCTTCAATCGCGGAGTCCCCTGCGCCGACGTGATCGACCTCGATTACGGATACAACAACGTCTTCCATCACACCCCGCAAGACACCATGGACAAGCTAAGCCCTAAAAGCCTGGAGATCGCAGGCGATACCATCCTCGAAACCATCCACATGCTCGACCAGCGCTAGAGCGGAATCCCACAATCCCGTTGAGTTGCCATCCGCGCCGAAAAACCAAACCACGAAGCTGAGACCTGAGACCTGAACTCCTGCTACCATATTCTTAGCGCCCGTGGCGGCGACTCTGATCGGCTTCCAGCAGCCGTGAGTTTTGTGGGGATACTGCTTGTTCCAGCGAATTTTTCCGCTAATGTTTCTGTTTGCATTCGGCATTCTGGCGAGCGCGCAAGCACCCAGCGCCCCGGGCAAGCCGCTTCCACCCGGACCCGCGCAAGCCAAAGTGAAGGCCGCCTGCACCCAGTGTCACAATACCAGCCGTATCACCGAACAGCACCTGACCCGCCAGCAATGGTCCGGCGAACTGAAGAAAATGGAAGGCCTCGGCGCCGTCATCTCCGAGGCCGATCGCGATGCCTTTCTGAATTATCTGAGCAAGAACTTCGGTCCCGAAAAAGGCACAGCCAAACCTGCGGCCAAGAAGCCCGGAAGCGCGGCTGACTAGCAGGTGTGGCGCGGAAACTCCTGTCCGCGAATCGTGCGCGCACAACAAGCAGCTGCAAAAGCAAGGCGCTGCCGACCCAACGCCCGCGTTGGCGTTACAGCAGCGCCGCCCGTTACCAAGCTCAAACTAACTCCAGCATGAGCGACCGAACCCAAGACTTCAAGTAATCGTTTAGGTACTCGGAAAATAGCGCCAGCCCGAATCCGCCTGGCAATGCTTATTTCTTTTCCGCGCTCTCAGCATCCTCTGCGGTTGAGTGTTTTTCCGGACGCAGCAGCGGAAACAGAATCACATCGCGAATCGTGTGCGAGTCGGTGAAGAGCATTGCCAACCGATCCACTCCCAATCCCACTCCGCCCGCCGGAGGCATGCCATAACTCAGGGCGTTGATGTAAGAAAGGTCCATCTGGTGGGCTTCATCGTCGCCGCGCTCGCGTTCTTTTAATTGCGCCTCAAAGCGCTGCCGTTGATCTTCGGGATCGTTCAGTTCGCTGAAACCGTTGGCGATTTCCATTTGCCCGGCAAACATCTCGAAGCGCTCAGTCCAGTCCGGTTCGTCCGGCTTCTGCTTGGACAGCGGCGAGACCGCGGTAGGGAATTCATAGATGATCGTCGGCTGCATCAAATGCTCTTCCGCAACCGCCTCAAAGATGGCAGCGATCGTCTTACCGACCGGCGCCGCCGCATCATACTTCAAATTAATTCCCGCGCCGCGCACACGCCCCACCAGCGCCTCGACCGATTCGCGCCCTGCGAAGTCGTTGCGCTCGGGCTTCGCGCCGGCTTTTTCCGGCCAGAAATGCAGGATCGCCTCCCGCATCGTCATACGCCGCCAGTTCGCGTGCGACCAGTCAATCTCATGCTCGCCCCACTTCGTCTTCGTTCCGCCCGTAACTTCCTGCACCGCCCGCTCGATCGCCCCCTGCGTGGTATCGAGAATGCCAAGATAATCGGTGTACGCCTGGTAAGCCTCGAGCATGGTGAACTCAGGATTCCATCTCCATCCGAGCCCTTCGTTGCGGAAGTTGCGGTTGATTTCGTATACGCGATCGAATCCGCCTACCGTCAGCCGTTTCAAGTAAAGTTCGGGCGCGATGCGCAGAAATAGATCCATATCCAGCGTGTTGTGATGTGTCTTGAACGGACGCGCCACCGCTCCGCCGGCAATGGGATGCATCATCGGCGTCTCGACTTCCATGAATCCCTGCCCATCGAAATACCGGCGCAACGATTGCACCAGCTTGCTGCGCTTCAGAAACACTTCGCGCACTTCCGGATTCATCACCAGATCCAGGTAGCGTTGGCGATAGCGCAATTCAACGTCGGTGAGCCCGTGAAATTTTTCCGGCAGCGGCAGCAGGTCCTTCGACAGAAACGTCAGTTCCTCGGCATGGATGCTGAGCTCGCCCGTGCGCGTTCGAAACAGATATCCGCGAACTCCAATGTGATCGCCCAAATCGAGCAGCTTCCACAGTTCGAAGCCGGCATCGCCGATCGCGTCTTTCTTGACGTAAATCTGCAACCGCTGGCCGTCCTGCTGCAAGTGCGCGAACCCAGCCTTGCCCATCAGCCGTATCGCCATGATGCGTCCCGCGACCCGCACGGTCACGCGCGGAGATTCCAGTTCCTCCGTAGTCTGGCCGCCATACTCGGCCAGAATCTGCGCCACGGTGTGGCTGTAGTTGTACTTCCGCGGATAAGCCGGATGCCCGAGAGCCTCAATCTTTTTCAGCTTCTCGCGCCGGATTTCATAAATATTTTCGTCGAGTGCCAATGAGTGTCCTTGCCCAGTAAAAAGTTAAAGACTGGAAGCAAGTGATTATAAATAACCCGGGATCACGTGGGGGCGCACGCATTCGTCCGCCCATGGCTATGGATGACGGTGTCATTTGAGCGGACCTTCACGAAGTGAGGTTCTGACGGGAGTCGAAGGTGAGGCGGTTCTCGCTGTTCAGCCTGTTTTCGCTTTGAGCGGCTCTCTATCTTCATCTGTTAACCAGGAAGGTACTAATCCGTCTTTTATGCCCTTCCCGGTCTCGCTGGTGCTCTCTCCGATACTCGACAAGACTCAATCAAGGCACGAACGGGAAGGGCACGACTTCCAGTCGTGCCATCACGCCGAAGAACGAAGTCCGGCTTCAGCCGCTGAGGGCCACGCGTCTAGCCTGAATCCCGGGAACGCCGAGCAATAGCGAAACTCGGAGGGTTCCCGCACCAATTTCCGTTCGACAGGATTCTGATGAATGTACATCCGATGATGAACGAAGTCCTCCGCATCCCGTATGCGGTGGTCCGTAAACCCTCGTTCCCAGATTTCTAGCGAGCTTCCCAGCTTTTCTTTCACGGCATGAGAGTAGCCGCCTTTGATGAATTGGAGGGCACGTTCGAGCGCGATCGCGGACGGAGTCAGCAGCAAATGAAAGTGCTCGGGCATGAGCACAAAGGCGTGCAGTTCGAATTTTCCTTGCCGGCGATAGAAGTAGAGAGTCTGCAGGAAAAGACGTGCCATCGGTTCCGCGATGAACAGGCTTCGTCTTTGCCAGGTGATCGAAGTTACAAAATAAGTCCCCGGCGGAGAACTTGCGCGATTCGGTTTCAACAGCTCACCTCGGCGGCTGAAAGCCGCGTTTTGTTGGCGGCATCAGCGGCACGACTGAAGTCGTGCCCTTCCCGTTCTTGCTCCTGCCTTTGCCACTGCACCGATCATGCTTCTAGATCTTGATGGAGTCTGTGAGCCCGACCACAACAAATTTGTTCATTTGATTTGCACGGGCCGGCGTCCCGATTTCGCCACAAATCTCGATTGTCGCGAACGAGCCGAAAAGCCAGCGTGAGGCCCCTCAAGCGCCGAATCTCTCGGCGGCGCGCGCTTTGGCCTTGGCGGCTTCTTCTTCGCGGTTCTTCGGCGGTGCGCTGGTGTCGAGCGCATGGAGAAGACGAGCCGAGACGCCGGCGATTTCATCGATCGCGGCGAGGAACGCGGCTTCATTCGCTTTCGACGGCTTATTGAAGCCAGTGATTTTTCTCACGAACTGAAGCGAAGCCGCCCGCACTTCTTCGTCGGTAACGGGCGGATCGAAATTGAAGAGGGTTTTGATATTCCGGCACATTGCAGCATGACCTCCCAGCGCGGCCATTTTCTCATGGGCGGCGCATGGGCGACTCCTTTTCACGGGACGAATCGGGTTAGAATAATCCGCAGCTGACCGTCTCCGGAGGATGCCATGAATTGCTTGCTAGTTCTCGCACTGGTCCTGGTTGCGACCGTCGCCGTCTATCCGCAGGTTTCGCCCGACGAAACCGCGGTTCGCAACATCATTCAGGAAGAAATCGCGGCTTGGAACGCCGGAGATGCGGTTGCCTTCGCGCGTCATTTTGGTGCTGACGGAACCTTCACTAACATACTCGGTCAATTCTTTACCGGACGCGAGGCTTTCACGGAGAGGCATGACTTCATCTTCAAGGGAATTTACCGCGCAACTACCATGAAGCAGGACGTTGTTTCTCTGAAGTTTGTCAGGCCTGATGTGGCCGTTGTGGAAACGCTCACGGCGGTGACTGGGATTCAGAAGCCGTCTCCCGGAATGAGTCTGGATACCAAGGGACGCCTCCGCTCTCGCTTATTACAGGTCATGGTGAAGGATGGAGGCGAATGGAAGATCGTTACCTTCCACAACACGGATGTGAAGCCGGATGTGCCGGTACCCGATCCCCAATAGGGTCTCGAAGCCAGCCGTCTCCGACCAATGCCGGAGCAGAATCTCAAGCCGCGAGAGGTGAACCTGTTTCTTCGGAATGGACCAGAAAATCCCGCCAGAGGTTTTGAATGGGCAGGAACTCACGCTCGTAGGTCAGGCGGAAATGCACATCGCATTGCCTCACCGTGGACCACGCGTTTCGTTCAACGATGTACACGCTCACCTCGTTCATAGATTCCTCCCACGACAGCAATGCTATCAGCGCCGAGTTCGGCATTCTGATCAACAATGCTCGCTTTTCCGAATGCGCGGTTGGATACACCAGTGTTCATCCGTCCTTGAAGCCAGCCCGCTTCGGCGTTAGTATTCAAATTCGGTGTTATCGCGACTGACTGCTTCGAGGGCTCATGCCGCAAAATTATGTTCCCATCTTTATCTTCCTCGCCGTCGTCGGCATTCTCATCGCCGTCACGCTGTGGATCTGCGTAATCATTCGCACCCAGAGTCCCAACCGCGTCAAGTTGATGCCTTATGAGTGCGGCATCGATCCCTATGACAGCGCTCGCGGACGCTATACCGTCCGCTTTTACATCATCGCCATCCTGTTTGTGATCTTCGAAGTGGAAACGATTTTCCTGTTTCCCTGGGCGGTGAAGTTCAAAGCGCTGGCCGTCTTCGGGCTGGTTGAAATGCTGGTCTTCCTCGGCATTCTGATCGTCGGATTCATATGGATATGGAAGAAGGGAGCGCTCGAATGGGTCTAAGTTCCGCAGGTCCCAATCCGGCTGCTTCCGATGAGACTTTTACGGCCAGCCGCTGGACGAGAGGGAACTTCTGGTTTCCGACGCGGATCGTGGTCAGCCCGCTGCGCGTGAGCCGCGTCAAGAGGCGTCTGTTCGGCAGCAACGAGGAAAGCATCGCGATTTCTCAGGTCGCTTCGGTGAAGATTTCGACCGGAGTCTTATGGTCGGACATTCTGATTGAATCTACTGGAGGCAACGACCCGATCACCAGTCACGGCCATCGCAAAGCCGATGCGTTGCGCATCCGCGACCTAGTCGAGAGCTTTCAGGCGGTGCGGCACTGACAGTCATTGTGGAGGGACGGGCGTCTCGCCCCTCCTGCCGGGCGGGGACGCCCGGCGCTCCACCGGCAATGCGGGCGTTGTGATGTAGATCATTGACGGTGGCGCAACCAGATGTTAGAAGTGAAAGTTTCCTAATACTTGCGCGGCTTTTGTAACGACAGACCCTTGCATGGTTGAGGAAGTCAAATCGCCTGCTCCACCACCGCCGCCGGAAGGTGAGAAGACGCCGACGGCGGAAAAGCCCGCAGCAGCGGCGCCGGCGAAGGCCGCCGTTCCCGCTAAGCCCGCTGCTCCGGCCAAAGCCGCGGGGCCGGTTCCGTTGCCTTGGACCTCTCCGCTGGTTGAGAAATACCGGAGCCAGTACGGCTCCGGCCTCGACGCGGAGACTTATCTGGGACAGAACTACCTTGCCGTCGATCGCTCGCTGATCCCCGACATTCTGCGCCTGCTGCGCGACGAAGAGCAATTCGATTACTGCGTCGATATCACTGCCGTGCATTATCCCAAGCGTGAAAAGCAATTCGACGTGGTGTGGATCCTCTATTCTTTTGCGCGCAACGAGCGGGTGCGGGTGAAGACGCAAATTGCCGACGGCGCTTCGATACCATCAAGCGTTGCGATCTGGCCGACCGCGAACTGGCTGGAGCGCGAGGTCTACGATATGTTCGGCATTCAGTTCGACGGACATCCTGACCTGAAGCGCATTCTTTTGCCCGACGGATGGAAGGGCTACCCGCTGCGCAAGGATTACGACATCCTGCAACAAGACAAAGAATGGGTGCAGATCAATCTCGGAATCGAGAGCGGACAATGAGCGAGCGCAGCGGAAAGATGAGATTTTCGGCGAGGCTCTTATTGCGAGCTGCGGTGGTTGGGCTGGTTGGTATCTGCGCGGCTCAGTCTTCGGCGTCGGCCCAAGGTGTTGCGTCTGCGGCATCGCCGAAGCCGCCGCTCAGGATCACTCTTCGTTTATTGAACGATAGCGTGAAGGTCGGAACCCCAGTTCTGTTAAAAGTGACGATCACAAATGAAACTAAGGAGCGAACGCTCGTCGATGTGCGAGACGCAGCCTGGCTGATGGGCATGGACGTTCGGGACAGCCAAGGCGACCGACCCCTAACCAGACGTGGCCGGATCATCTACCATCTCGATCCGGGTATCGAAAATGAGCTTCCAATGGACAACGGCGGCCAACTTGCCGAGCTGTATCCCGGGAAGACGGTAGTCGTGAGCCCAATTGCCGTTCCTGACCTATATGATCTGAGCCAGCCGGGGAAGTACACAATCCAAGTGCATCTTCCGGACGGGGCAGGCGGAGTCGTAAAGTCCAACACCGTTACGGTAGCTGTCGTCCCATAGGCAATGAACGACCCGATCACATCTCGCGCGAATCTCGATCTCGACACTCCCGACAAGACGTATCTTGATTCGAACGAACTCATCATTAATATGGGGCCGCAGCATCCGGCTACGCACGGCGTGCTGCGTGTCATCCTGAAGCTCGACGGCGAAAAAGTTCTCGGGACCGAGTGCGTTATCGGATACCTGCACCGCGGCGTGGAAAAAATCGCCGAGAACCGCACCTACACGATGTTCGCTCCTTACGTAGACAGAATGGACTACGTGGCTGCGGTGTCGAATGGGCTTGGCTATTGCGAGGCGGTCGAGAAGTTGATGAATGTGGAGGCGCCGCCGCGCGCTAAATACATTCGCGTGATCCTGACCGAACTGCAGCGCATCGCCAGCCACCAGATTTGGCTGGGCACGCACGCGCTCGATATCGGAGCGATGACGCCGCTGTTTTATACGTTCCGGGATCGCGAAGAGATTCTCAAGATTTTCGAAAAGTATTGCGGCGCGCGGCTGACCACGCACGCGTTTCGTATCGGCGGCTGCCAGTATGAAACTTACGCCGGCTTCGAAAAAGACGTAAAGAATTTTCTGGCGTTCTTCGCGCCGAAGATCGACGAATACGAAGCGCTGCTCACCACCAACCGCATCTGGGTTGAGCGCACCAGGAATGTTGGCGTGATCTCGGCCGCCGATTGCGTTGCGCTCGGCGTGACCGGTCCGGTGCTGCGCGCCAGCGGCGTGCAGTGGGATCTGCGGAAAGCCCAGCCGTACGCGGCTTACGCCGAATTCGATTTCGAAATTCCGACCGGCACAAACGGCGACACCTACGACCGGTACCTGGTCCGCATGGAAGAAATGCGCCAGTCGATGCGCATCATCGAGCAAGCGGTCAACGGGATTCCCGAAGGCCCGATCATGGGCAAAGTGCCCAAGGTGATCAAGCCGCCGGTGGGGGAAATCTATCACTCGATCGAAGCTCCGAAAGGCGAACTGGGATACTTCATCGTCAGCGACGGATCGACCCAGCCCTACCGCCTGCGCGTGCGCCCGCCATCGTTCGTCAATCTGCAGGCGCTCGACATTATGGTGCGCGGCTTGCTCGTCGCCGACGTGGTCGCGGTCATCGGCACGATTGATATCGTGCTCGGCGAGGTGGATCGCTGATGCCGAATTTCATCATGTCGTATCTCGGGAGCACGGTGACGCCTGGCGAAGCGGGGAACCAGTTCTGGGCACTGATTTATGTGCTCATTATTTTCGCGGGAGTGTCGGTGGCCGTGATCGCGATGAACTGGATCGAGCGCAAAGCGCTGGCGCACTTCCAGGTTCGTCTTGGTCCCATGCGCGTGGGCCCGCACGGATTGCTGCAGCCCATTGCCGACGCGGTCAAATTGATGCTCAAGGAAGACATCATCCCCGCGGAGGCCGACCAGTTTGTTTTCTGGGTCGCGCCGCTGATCGGCCTGCTGGCGGCGTTCACCGTTTATACGGTGATTCCGTTTGGCCCTTCGCAGGCAGTCAGCGACATGAACATCGGCATCCTCTTTATGCTTGGTGTCTCGTCACTCGGCGTGCTCGGCGTCGTGGTCGCTGGATGGGCTTCGAACTCGCACTATCCGCTGATTGGCGCGCTGCGGTCGAGCGCGCAGATGGTGTCTTATGAAGTCGCCATGGGATTGGCCGTTGTCTCAGCGATTCTGATGACCAGCATGAACGCAAGCGGCACGGGCACGCTGAGCATGATTGGGATCGTGCAGGCACAGCAGCAGCAGGGCGTCTGGTTCATCTTTAAATTCTTTCCACTCGGCCTGCTCGCGCTCATAATTTTTGCCATCGCCATGATCGCGGAAACCAACCGCGCGCCCTTTGACCTGGCCGAAGCGGAATCGGAACTGACCGCCGGTTATCACACCGAGTACAGCGGGCTGCGCTGGTCGCTGTTTATGCTCTCCGAATATGCGGCCATGATTGCCGTCTCTTCGATCGCGGTCACGCTCTGGCTCGGCGGATGGATGCGTCCGTTTCCGAACCTGCTGCACGCCCCGGCATGGGATTTTATCTTCTCGCTATTTCCCGGACTCACATTCCTTGGGCTGGCGGCGATTGCCTTTATCGGTACGGCGCGGATGCCGTCGCATTCCTTCTTTAAAATTCAGCGCATCGGACTCGCCGTTTTTGCGGCGCTGCTTGGATTCATCGCGCTGCTGCTGCTGGTGGCCGCGGTTGCGGGGCGTTCCGCGGACACGAGTCTGGCGGCCAGATTCAACGAGGGCATTGGTTACGTATATTGGTTCGTGCTGAAAGTTGCCGTCTTTATGTATCTGTTCATCTGGTATCGGGCGACGTGGCCGCGTTACCGCTTCGACCAGTTGATGAAGATCGGATGGAAAGTGATGCTGCCGATCTCGCTCGGCGTGCTGGTCGTGACTGCCATTGTGGGGGTGATCGCTTCATGAACCCCGGAATGAATTCGGGCATGGCCCCGGTCGCGACGCCGTGGTTCTTTTATGTGCTGGCGGGAATGGCCGTCATCAGCGGCGGGCTCGTCATCACGCTGCGAAACGCCGTGCACGCCGCGCTTGCGCTGATCGTGACCCTGCTCTCGGTAGCGAGCCTCTACCTGATGTTGTACGCTCCGTTCGTCACTGGCGTGCAGATCGTCGTCTACGCGGGCGGAATCATGGTGCTGTTCCTGTTCGTCATCATGCTGGTGAACATCGAACGGTCGTCGAAAGAGCACCGATTCAATCGCATTTGGCCGGCGGGATTGGCGGCGGCGTGCGCGTTGCTGGTGTTGTTTGTGTCCGCGTTCGTGAAGGGCAAGGCGCTGTTTACGGATCGCGGAATGCCATTGCCCGAGTCGTCGAACACGCAGCAGATCGCCACCATGCTCTACGGAGAAGCCGGCAGGATGGGTCAGTATACGTTCGCCTTCGAGATCGCCTCGCTCTTGTTGCTGGTGGCGATTCTGGGGGCGGTGATTATGACGAAGAAGAAGATTTGAGACCGGCTACTGGCTTCTAGCTACTAGCTAGTGGCCAGAAGCTAGAAGCTTGACTATGGCTCCGATAACAACACTTCACTATCTCGTCGTAGGGGCGGCGCTGTTTGTGCTGGGCGTAGTCGGGGTGCTCATACGCCGCAACGTGGTGATTGTGCTGATGTCGATCGAACTGATTCTGAATGCAGTAAACCTGAACCTGGTGGCGTTCTCACGCATGTGGGGAAACTTGCATGGGCAGGTGTTCGCAATCTTTATCATAGTAGATGCCGCCGCCGAAGCTGCCGTCGGGCTTGGCATTTTGATCGCCTTTTTCCGTAATAAGGAGACGGTCAATGTGGATGAGATTGATTTGTTGAAATGGTGAGAGGGCGGCTCTTAGCTATTAGCTCTTGGCTGTTAGCTACGAGCTGCGGGCTTCGAGCGACGTGCCAACAGCGAACGACGAATAGCGAACGACTAACGACCGACGACTAACGACATGTTCTTTCTCGATCACATCTGGCTGATCCCGCTCTTCCCGGCCTTCGGGGCCGCGATGATGTTCTTTTTCGGCCGGCGGCTGCAGAAGGCCACGGTTAACGCGGTCTGCGTGGGCGTGGTCGTCCTTGCGTTCCTTTTCGCCTGCTTCACGGTCGTCGAGTACACGAACTTCGCGCATGGCACGGGACATCCTTTCGAGAAGATTGTTTACACGTGGCTGGGCAGCGGCGATGGGCATCTGAACTTCGTTAAGCGCGACGGGAGGCTCGCTTCGTTCAATGCCGACGCCGGATTCCTGCTCGATCCGCTTTCTTCCATCTGGCTGCTCTTTGTAACCGGCGTGGGCCTGCTGATCCACATTTACTCCACCGGTTACATGGCGCACGAAGGCGGCTATTACCGCTTCTTCGGATACATGAACCTGTTCATGTTTTCGATGCTTACCCTGATCCTGGCGAATAACTACATGCTTTTATTCGTCGGATGGGAAGGCGTGGGCTTGTGCTCCTATCTGCTGATCGGTTTTTACTTCCATCGTAACTCCGCGTCGACGGCGGCTAACAAGGCGTTCATTGTGAACCGGATCGGCGATGCGGGATTCATTCTTGGTGCGCTCACGCTCTCCTGGTATCTGGGGTCGTTTCGTTTCATCGACATCAACAGGCTGGCGCACAGTGGGACGTTTGCAATCGGCGATCCCGTACTGACGATCGCCGCGCTGTTGCTGTTCGTCGGGGCTTGCGGTAAGTCGGCGCAGATTCCTCTTTATGTCTGGCTACCCGATGCGATGGAAGGTCCGACGCCAGTTTCCGCGCTGATCCATGCCGCGACCATGGTGACGGCGGGCGTGTACATGGTGGCGCGTTCGAATGCCGTGTTTGTGCTGGCTCCGACGGCGATGAAAACCGTCGCCATCATTGGCGCACTTACCGCGGTGTTTGCCGCGTCGATAGGGCTGGTGCAGAACGACATCAAACGCGTGCTTGCGTACTCCACCGTCTCGCAACTGGGATACATGTTCCTGGCGCTCGGCGTCGGCGCCTTTGCGGCGGGCGTCTTCCATGTGTTCACGCACGCGTTCTTCAAGGCGCTGCTCTTCCTTGGTTCGGGCTCGGTGATTCATGCCATGAGCGGCGAGCAAGACATGCGTAACATGGGCAACCTGCGCGGGCGCATCCCAACCACTTATAAGACGATGTTGATCGCGACGCTGGCGATCGCCGGCATTCCGCCGCTGGCAGGCTTCTTTTCGAAGGATGAAATCCTCTGGCAGGCATACCGGTCCGCCTACGGCAGCTTTCCCTATCTCTGGCTGATCGGCTTTGGCACCGCGCTGATGACCGCGTTCTATATGGCGCGGCTCATCTTCCTGACGTTCTATGGGAAGCCGCGGATGAGCCCCGAAGTCGAGCACCACATTCATGAATCGCCGAAGTCCATGACTGGCCCCTTAGTCGTGCTGGCGATCTGCTCGGTCTGCGCGGGATGGCTGGGTGTGCCGGCGAGTTTGGGTGGAACCAACGCCTTCGGAAAGTTTCTGGAGCCGGTATTCGCGCAAGATGTCGGCGCGTCCGCTTCCGTCGCGGCGGCTGAGCCGCAGGAGCCGGCTGGCGAAGAACATCGCGGCTTGGAGTGGACGCTGATGGTGCTCTCTGTCGGGGCTGCGGTTGTGGGCGGAGGATGGGCCCATCATTACTATGCCAAGGCTGGCAAAGATTACCCGGAGCCCATTGCCGTCGACGCCCCGCCGCTCTACACCGCGCTCTACAATAAGTGGTTTGTCGACGAGGCTTACGACTACGCTTTCACCGGACGCCGCAAGATTGGCAAGGTTCGCCTGGGCGCGATGGGCGCGGGCGAAGCGTCGTCGTGGTTCGATGCCAAGATCATCGACGGGGCCGTCAACGATGCAGGGTGGGTTACGCGCGCCGTCGCCACGCTTTCGACCTGGTGGGATAAGTGGATCATCGACGGCTTGTGCGTGAATGGCCCGGCGATTTTGGCGCGGATGATCTCTTATCCGGCGCGCCTGTTCGAATGGGGACTGGTGCAGTGGTACGCGTTGGTCATGATCGCGGGACTGCTGGGATTTGGCGTGTATTACGTGTGGAAGTAAGACCGCTGCTAGCTGCTGGCTCCTGGCTTCTAGCAAGCAAGGTCGCGCGGTATCTGGAGCCAGACGTAGATTGCTAGAAGCCAGTAGCTAGAAGCCAGAAGCTGAACTTATGCAGAGTCACATACTTTCGATCATTCTCTTCACGCCGCTTGTGGGCGCGCTGGTTCTCCTGTTTGTCCCTAAGGAGAACAAGAACGCGATCCGCTGGATTGCGAATCTTTTCGCGCTGGGCGGATTCCTGAATTCGCTGCCGCTGGTGCCGATGTTCTGGGCGGTGCGCTTTGACGCCTCGCAGCAGTTCAAGTTCATCGAGGGGACGGCGAACAACTGGATTCCCTCGATTGGCGCGGGTTACAACCTGGGCATTGACGGCATATCGTTTCTGCTGATCATGCTGACGACGCTGCTGGGATGGATCTCGATTCTGTCTTCCTGGACCGCCATCGAGATACGGGTGAAGGAATACTACGTTTGGTTTCTGGTATTGCAGACGGGCATGCTCGGCGTCTTCATGGCGCTCGATTTTTTTCTCTTCTTTGTTTTCTGGGAAGCGATGCTGGTGCCGATGTACCTGCTGATCGGCATCTGGGGCGGCCCGCGCAAGCTTTATGCGGCCATCAAGTTCTTCCTGTATACACTACTGGGCTCGGTGCTGATGCTGCTGGGTATCCTGTTCCTTTATTTCCATCATCACACAGTTACTAACATCTTCACGTTCAGCATTCCAGAGCTTTATAAGACGGCGCCACTGATTCCGTTCCACATAGCGATCTGGCTGTTCGTTGCTTTCTTTATTGGATTCGCCATCAAGGTTCCGATGTTCCCGTTTCATACCTGGCTGCCGGATGCGCACGTGGAGGCGCCCACGGCCGGCTCCGTCATCCTGGCGGGCGTTTTACTGAAGATGGGAACTTACGGATTCGTGCGTTTCTCGCTGCCATTCTTTCCCTCGGTCGTATCGCACCCGCGCGTGCAAAGCTGGGTGATCGGGTTGTCGCTCGTCGGCATCATCTATGGCGCGCTGGTTTCGCTGATGCAGAAGGACATGAAGAAGCTGGTGGCGTACTCGTCGGTCAGCCATCTTGGGTTCTGCACGCTGGGAATCTTCGCGCTGAATTCGATGGGCTTGACTGGGTCTGTGCTGCAGCAGATCAACCACGGCATCTCTACTGGCGCATTGTTCTTGATCGTCGGCATTCTGTACGAGCGGCGGCATACGCGTGAGATCGTCGAGTACGGCGGCATCTCGAACGTGATGCCGGTGTATGCGACGATCACGATGATCATGTTTCTCTCGTCGATGGGATTGCCGTTGCTGAATGGATTTGTCGGCGAATTCACAATTCTGCAGGGAGCATTCACGGCGAACTGGAAGTGGGCGGCGTGGGCGGCGCCAGGGGTGGTTCTGGCGGCGGCTTATTTACTCTGGCTCTATCAGCGTGTTTTCTTCGGCCCGGTGACGAATCCGAAGAACGAGAAGCTGCACGATCTTACGCCGCGCGAAATCCTTACGTTTGTGCCGCTGATCATCATGGCGTTCTGGATCGGGCTTTATCCGAAACCGTTCTTCCAGATCCTCGAACAACCGGTCAACCAGATTGTGCAGACAATTCACGACAAGGCAAATGCGAATGTGCCGGTGACTGCGCCGGTTGCTCCCGCGCCAGTTCCGCAGGCGCCCCCTGCTGCGATCAAGCCGAAAGTCGTCAAGCCGAAAGTTGTCAAACCTGACTCTGTCAAACCGGAAGCCGCGAAACCTGAAGTTGTCGCGCCCAACGCCGTCCAACCGAAAGCGAGTCACTAAGTGCGAGGCCTCTCACCAACTGAATACCGGTTGATGTTGCCGATGGTCGAACTTACCATTTTCGCGCTCGGCATTCTGCTGATCGACCTGATGATTCCGCGGGGATGGAAGTGGATTAACGCGGCGGGCGCTCTTGTCGGCGTGCTGTTTTCGGCTCTGTGCGTGTGGCAGATTCAGTCGAAGCTGCCGCGGGGCGCAATTGGGTTCTATAACTCGCAGTTAGTCGACCGCTTCGCCATCTATTTCTGGTATCTGTTTCTCGCGGGAGCGGCTATCGCTATCCTGATGTCGGTGCACTATCTCGACGTGGAAGGCGAGGATCACGGCGAATACTACGCATTGCTGCTGCTTTCCGTCGTGGGCATGATGTGCATGGCCGCGGGCATCGACATCGTGCTGATCTTTATCGGCCTCGAGTTGATGGCGATTTCCACTTACGTGCTGGTCGGTTTCTTGCGTCGCGACCGGCGTTCGAACGAAGCGGCGTTGAAGTATCTTTTGCTGGGGGCCTTTTCGTCGGGTATTTTTGCCTATGGGCTCTCACTATTCTATGGAATATCCGGCAGCACTAATTTAGGGATCATTGCTCGCAAGGTCTCGACGCTAGATCCGCACAATCCGGTGGTGATAATCGCGCTGCTGACGACCATGGTCGGATTGCTGTTCAAGATCGCCGCCGTTCCATTCCATCAGTGGGCGCCGGACGCTTACGAAGGCGCGCCCACCAGCATTACCGGCTTTATGTCGGTGGCCGTGAAAGCGGCGGCGTGGGCGCTGTTGCTGCGCATTCTGGTATTTGGGCTGTGGCCGCTGCGCTCGGTTTACACGCCCGTGATCATTGTCGTCGCCATTGCCACCATGACCGGCGCCAACTTCGCGGCACTTACGCAGACGAATACGAAACGGCTGCTGGCTTACTCCTCGATTGCGCACGTTGGCTATATGCTGCTGGCGTTTGTGGCCATGGGAACCTCGCAGCCCGGCAGCGCCGGTTTTCTCGACGGCTTCAAGGGAATCCTGATCTACTTGCTCGTCTATACCTTCATGAATCTGGGTGCGTTCGCGGTGATCACGTCGTTGCGGCAGCGTAACGTGATTGGCGACGAGCTCGACGATATGGCCGGGCTCTACCAGCGGGCTCCGGTCGAAGCCACGCTGATGCTGCTGTTTCTGTTATCGCTCGCCGGCATTCCGCCCGCCGCCGGCTTTCTGGGCAAGTACTACATCTTCCTGAGCCTGATCGAAAGCCAGCATTATGTGCTGGCCGCGCTCGGCGTTCTCTACTCGCTGTTCGGACTTTATTACTACCTGAAGATTGCGAACGCGATGTTGATGCGCGCGCCGATGGAGGCTGGACGAGTGCCGGTGAGCTTCGGAATGCGTTGCGCGGTGGGCGTGACGGCGCTGGCGACTATCGTGATCGGAGTTTATCCGGAGCCGTTTATTCGGAGCGTCAATTGGTCGTTAAACATCGTGCAATCGCCGCATGTGACGGCGATGATCAAGTGAAGCTACGAGCCGCGAGCTTCGAGCCACGAGCTTCGAGCAAACAAAACAGGCGCTTGCGGTAGGCTCGCCTTCTTCCCGCTTTGTTCGTGGTTTGCAGCTTGGCGGGGCTCGGGTTGCTGGTAGCTCGCAACTCGCAGCTCGCGGCTGATTTACAATTCCCTCACATGCCTGAGCGCCCAAATCCCCCGGAGAGGAAAGATCCTCTTGTTTCGCTTGCTCGCTATTCTGAGATAGGGTTCATTATTCCGGCGGCGATACTGCTGGGATTCTTCTTGGGGAAGCTCGCCGATTACTGGCTGCATACCAAGTGGCTCTATCTGGTGGGGCTGTTGTTTGGCGCAGTGGTGGGATTTTGGCAGATGATCCGCATGGCCTTGGGCGCTTACAAAGATAAATGATGAATGAGCGCGAGCATCCCGACGGGCCCGCTAAGACTCCCGAAGAGGGCACAACCGAACAGCGCATGATCGAGGATCGGTCCATCGATAACCGCTTCCTCGACGACCTCTCAATCTATGAGCGCATCATTCCTCGACTGCTGCGCAACATGCTGGTGGCAAGCGTTCTGCTGCTGGCGCCGGCATTCTGGTTTTACCGCTGGGCCGGAGCGATTGGGTTTGCCTTCGGGGCGGCGGTGTCTTATGTTAATTTCCGCTCGCTGACGCGAGGCGTCGAGGGACTTGCGGATCGCATTATCAATCGGCACAGCCGGGAAAAAGGCGGCTGGATCATCCTGCGCTTCCTTGTGCGCTACGGGTTGGTGGGACTCGCTGCCTATGCTATATTCAAGAGTTCTTCAGTGGCTTTTCGCGGCTTTTTGTGGGGGCTGTGCGTGCCGGTGGCGGCCCTGATGGCCGAGGCCGTTTGGGAAGGGTACGTGGCTTTTCGGCGGGTGTCGTGAGCTTCTGGCGCTGATGAGTGAGTGAGAACTGGGTCGTCCCTCCGGGACTTGAATCATCTGTTCCACTTTTCCCAGCGCTGAAGCGCTGGGCTAAGCTGGCTCGCCCCTTCGGGGCCTGAGTATTGAGCATCCAGTTCCACCAGAATGCTCGAAGATCACGCACGCTCTGAAGGGCTGGGCTAAGCTGGTTCGCCCCTCCGGGGCCGGAGTATTGAGCATCCAGTTCCACCAGAATGCTCGAAGATCACGCACGCTCTGAAGGGCTGGGCTAAGCTGGTTCGCCCTTCCGGGGCCGGAGTATTGAGCATCCGGTTCCACCAGAATGCTCGAAGATCGCGCACGCTCTGAAGGGCTGGGCTAAGCTGGCTCGCCCCTCCGGGGCTGATTGAGTATCGAAGTCTGAAAATCGTAAAGTCGGAAATCGCATGGAACAACTGGCTTTTACCGCACTTCTGAATCGCCTGTTTGGCGCGCCGGTGCTGGCGTTGCTGCTGAAACTGCACATTCATCCAAAGTATCCGGCGACTCCGATTACGAACAGCTTCGCCATGGAACTGCTGGTGGTAGTGCTGCTGACGATATTTTTTATTGCTGTGCGCACACGGCTTTCGGTGGAGCGTCCGGGCGGGTTGCAACACACGATGGAAGCGATCTACGGATTTGTCGGCGACATGGCCGATGAGGTGATCGGGCATCATTCCTCGAAGTACGTACCCTACCTGGTCACGCTCGGCATGTTCATTTTGAGCTGCAATCTGATTGGACTGGTGCCGGGACTGGAATCACCGACTGCGGTACCGATTGTGCCGCTCGGATGCGCGCTGCTGACTTGGTTTTACTATCATTATCAGGGCGTGCGGACGAACGGACCCGTCGGCTATCTGAAGCATTTCATCGGGCCGCAGGATAAGGAAATGCCGCTGGTCATGCGTGTGTTATTGCCGTTCATGCTTTTTCCGATCGAAGTGTTCAGCCACACCGCCCGCGTCATGTCGCTCACCATACGTCTCTTTGCCAACATGTTTGCCGGAGAGATGGTCACGCTGGTGTTTTTTTCGCTGATACCGCTGGGCATTCCGATCATGTTCGAGGGACTGCACATCGGCGTGTCGTTTATTCAGACTTACATTTTCGTGCTGCTGGCGTGCGTGTACCTGGGTGAGGCGACCGGGCAGGAGCACTAGAGAATCAGTACCCAGTAGCCAGTACCCAGTTGCCAGTTCGGCAGTTTTTTCTGGGTACTGAGTACTGGTTACTGACAACTGCTTTCAGCGTGAGGGCGCCGGCTCATGGTAGCGCGGCGTCAACCACCTACTGGCGGCAATTCATATAAGGAGAAGCACAATGCGGAAATTCGCGATGTTGATGTTTGTGATGATGATAGCGTCGGTGATGGCGGTGCCGGCGTTTGCGCAGGGCACGACTGGAACGGTTGCGGGCACGAATTGGGTGGCTCTGACTTCCGGTTTTGCGATTGCACTGGCGGCTGGGCTAGCGGCACTCGGACAGGCTAGAGTGGCGGGATCGGCTTGCGACTCGTTGGGACGGAATCCGGCGGCGCGTCCTGGAATTATGGTCGCGCTGATTCTCGGTCTGGCGTTCATCGAGTCGCTGGTGCTGTTTACGCTGGTCATTATTTTCGTGAAGGTGGCGTAAGCGAAAGTGCGGTTCGTTGATCTTGATTTGCGAAAGGGCCTCCGCGGAAGCGGGGGCTTTTTTGTGCAGCTGAATCGGTGCGCGGGAGTGACGGACGCGTCAAGCCGCGTCTCTACGATGATTTCCTTGTGGAGTGGACTGAGTCTAGAGTTGCCGGAACCCACTCATCGCAAAGTACGCGATGAGTGGGGCACCCGGCGCGATGAGTGGGGCAGCCAGTTCTCGCTTTAGACTTTCCGTTCGCCGTCCCAGTTGGCGGCGCGGTTGTCGGGGACTTTTTGCAGGGCCTCGACCAGGACGCGGCGGAGGCGGTAGCGGCTGTCGAGGTCCATGCTGACGAACTCGAACCCGATTTCATTGACGCGGGCGCGGCGGAGGAAGACTTCGCCGCGTATTTTTTTCACGCCCAGAGAGATTTCGACGTGGGCTTCGGAACCGACGCGGAGGTTGTCGTTGCGCGTGCCCATGCCCCCGCCCAGACTCATCTCGCGCATGATGATGTTCGACTTTCCCCAGGAACTGGAAAGGCTGGCGGAGAGCGTGCGCGGCAAGATGATGCGTTCGTAGCGGCGCTGGCGGACATAGGGACATCCGGCGCCGGAATCGAGCGGGGCAATGGCGAGTTCGCCGGCCTCAAGGCCGCTGTCAGCGAGAGCCTGGGTGCCGTAGCGGGGATCGATCTTGGAGAGCGCCTGAATGGCGGCGATGCGAAGTTCGCGGTGCTGGGTGTAGCCGAAAAGTCGCTTGTCTTCGACGATGGCGCGCAGAACGGGGACGGCCTCGACCTCGCGCAAGCGGCCGAGGGACTCGATGGCTTTCAGTTGCACGAATGGAGGACGGTTGTGAGCTTCGCCAGCGGTGGCGAGCGCAATCAGGCTGGAACTGGCGCTGCGGTCCTGGCTCATGCCAATCTCATCGATGGCTTCGGGCAGGATGAGGGAGTCGAGCAGTTCGAGCAGTTCGAGCAGAGTGCGTCCGCGGTCGGGTGCGGCGCCGTAGGCGATCTGGCGAACGATGACGTCCTGATAGAAACGGTTGAACTCGCTCATGCGGGACGGCAGCAACTCCAGCATCGAGGTAACGGCGAGGCGGCTCAGCAGGCCGACGGTGGAGGCAGCCTGGCGAGGCTGGCCCATGCGTAGAATTTCGCGCAGATCGTCGATGGCGGGTTGTCCGAGTTCGCCGGCGAGTTCCACAATGCGATCGCATTCGACGCGTTTCTGGGCGCGGAAGAAACGGTCGGCAAGGTGCTCGACGGAAGTTCTGGGAAGCTGCTGCAGGACATTGACCAGATCCTCGGGCACCTGATCAGTGTTGATGGCTTCTTCGATCATCTCCGGCAGGCGATTTTCGATGCCGACGCGGGAGCGAAGATCCTGCACCAGGGCTGGCCGCTGACGGGCAACTCTTTCGAGCGAACAGCAGAGTTCCGAGACCGCTTTGTACTTTCTGCGAGAACAGGCCTCCTGCCCAAAGCGCGCGAAAGCGGCGGCCAGCAGGCTTTGAATTTCGGAGTCGCTTTCCTGGGCCAGTCTCTCGCCGATCATGGCGAGGGCATTGGGCATGACTTCCTCGGGCGCGGAGGCGTAAAGGTCGGCGAGTTGAGCCAGGCCAGAAGCGGTCTTGCGGCGGGGTTCGGCATCCTTGGCGTCGAGGCCACTGCAATAGTTGGAGAGAATTTTGGCGGCGCTCTCATTGTCGTCGCGCTCAAAAAGGAGTTCGACGAACTGGCGAACGTTACGGGGCGGCACGCAGGCGGCTTCGCCGGAGAGCAGAACGCTTTTCTTGCCCGCCTCGGGAATCTCAGCCCAGAACATGCGGTCGAGAATGTCGGCGTGGGACTCAATCAGGATGCCAGCCTTGGACATTTTGTCTTCCTGGACGCGCAGGATCTGGCGGAGGGTATCCATCTGCCGGCTCATGTGCTCCATCATGTCGTGGACGGCGTTGACCTTGACTTCGCCGCGTGAATAGCGGTCGAGGGCGAACTTGATGGCCATGCTTTCGGCGGCCTTCATCAGCAGCGGAGTGTCATTGCCATCGCTGGTGCTGTTCTGAGAGGTCTGCTTGGCCAGACTTTCGAGCAACTGGGCGAGATTGACCTTGGCGCCTTCGGGAGCGTTGCCGAGTTCGACTTTGAGATTGTCCGGGGAAGCGTTGGGATCCTGCATGGCCTGGCCAAAATGGGTGAGCAGGCGAATGGTCTGTATGACTTCCTCTTCCTGTAAGGGAACGACGCCGCCGGTCCATGTTCCGCCCGAGGTTCCGTCGGGGCCGGTGGCGATGCCGCCCGGAATGGGGACGGTGGGGACACTGCCGAGGGGCGCGCCGCCGGGTGTGCCGGAACCGGTGTTGCTGGCGCCCTGAGCGGCGGCTATCAACTGCAGGAGTTTCTGCGGGTCATTGAGCCAGTGCTTGAACTCGGGGCCCAAGGCTTGGGCGGCGAGTTGAGCGGCCATGGAATATTCGCCGGTGGAAGGATCGGCGGCGACAAACTTGACTTCATTGATGCGGATCGAAGAGTCCTTGTTGTCGCCGAGGGTCTCCTTCAGTTGCTTGGCGAAGTCCTGCGCTTTGGAGCCGCCCATGGCAAAGGCGCGGACCAGGCGGGTAAAGTCGTCGAGCGTGACCTTGTTGGAGAACAGGATGCTGGAGAGCCCGGCGGCGTTCAGCAATTGTGCAAAGCTGCGCTCGGCCTGTCCGGTTTCGAGCGGGATGCCATCGAGAAGAAGCTTGTTGTCGGAGACGCCAAGCAGAAAACCAGTGTCGCCGCTTTTGGGCAGCGCCTGCTGGAGTTCGGTCCAGGCGGTCTGGAACTGGCCTTCGGTACGCTTGTGATTCACTCCGTACAGCCGTGTGTACTTGATCAGAATATTGAGGCTGTGGAGGAAAGACCGAGCGGACGCGCTGCGGCTGGCGTCGGTTTGAGCGGCGTTAGCGATGACAACCTCCTCTCGGTATATGGGGCGTCGCACTAAGACTAAGTGGGAAAGTGACCTAATGCACGATTACGGAGGTAATTGAATCGAGCAGATGGGCGTCAGACGAGTGCACGAAGGGACAGGTCCTGTGGGACGCCGTCGCTCTATACTGATGGCTTGACATGCAGATGATGCTGGGGATGCGGCAGGCTGCGCCTCTAGTACCGTGACCGCGTAACGGGTCATACAATGGAGCGACGGGCGTCTCGCCCGTCCAGCCGGGCGGGGACGCCCGGCGCTCCACCGGCAATCTCAAATCAACCGTTGTAACAACCTCGCGGTCACGGTACTAGAGGAAAGTCCTGATGAAGATTGCCGTGCTTTTTTTTGGCGCGTTAAAGGACGTGCTGGGACGGCCGGGCGAGACGGTCGATCTGCCGGAAGGGGCGCGGGTGGGGGACCTGGTCCTCAATTATGAGCGCGAGGCTCCGCAGTTTGTCGCGATGGCGCCGTCCCTGGCGATCTCGGTGAATCGGGAATATTCGGGAGCGGAACGCGAGCTGCGCGAGGGCGATGAGGTCGGGCTGCTGCCGCCGGTGAGCGGCGGGTCAGCGGAAGGCGGCCAAATCGCAGGCGGAGTGCGGTGTGAAGTGCGGATAGTCCGCGAACCGATCGACGCGGAGGCTGTGGTGGGGCAGTTGAAGCGCCCGGCGGATGGCGCGGTGGTGATTTTCGACGGCGTGGTGCGGGACAACACGCGTGGGCGGCGCACGCTCTATCTGGACTATGAAGCGTACGAAGCGATGGCGCTGAAGCAGATGGAAGCGCTGGCGGTGGAGGCGCGAGAGCGTTTTGGAGTGCGAGGGGCGTCGATTGTCCACCGGTTGGGGCGGCTGGAGATTGGGGAGACGAGCGTGCTGATCGTGGTGGCCGCGGCGCACCGGGGCGCGGCGTTTGAAGCTTGCCGGTGGATCATCGACACGCTGAAGAAGACGGTGCCAGTCTGGAAGAAAGAGTACTTTGAAGATGGAGCGGTATGGGCCGACGGGGAGCCGTTCCCCGAAGAAATTCGGCGGCCGGGAGGCACGGCGGGGAAGCAGCCCGCATCCAAATGATTGACTCTCACATGAAGCGAATTCCAAGGGTGCTGCGAGCTTCGAGCTGCGAGCTGCGAGCGAACCGGGTCAGGGCTTGCTCGCGGCTCGAAGCTCGAAGCTCGAAGTTCGTGGCTTGCCTGATCGTCTGTGCCTTTGCCTTGTACGCCACCATCGGGTTGAGGGCGGAGGAACCGGAAACCACGATCACGGTGGATGTAAAGCTGGTCAACGTGTTCGTGACTGTGACGGATGGGCGCGGGGCTCCGGTGGCGAACCTGCAGAAAGAAAATTTTCTGCTGAAGGAAGACGGCAAGGAACAGAAGATTGCGATCTTCGGCCGGGAATCGGCGCTGCCGCTGTCGATTGTGCTGGCAGTGGATACCAGCCTGAGCACCAGAAAAGATCTGCCGCTGGAGCTGACCTCGGCGCGTAAGTTTGCGCATGCGATTGTGCGGCCGCAGGACGGACTGGCGGTCTACAAGTTCAGCGAGGAAGTCAGCCAAATGGTGCCGTTCACCTCGGACTTGAAAAAGATCGACGCCGGAATCGACCGGGTGCACAATGGCGCGGCGACGGCGCTTTACGACGCGATTTTTCTGGGATCGCAAGCGCTGGGCCGGCGGCAGGGAAGAAAAGTCATGGTGGTGATCACCGATGGCGGAGACACCATGAGCCAGGTGGATTACAAAGAGGCATTGCGCGCGGCCCAGGAGTCGGAGGCGATCATTTATAGCATCATCATCGTGCCCATCGAAGCGAGCGCGGGACGGGATACGGGCGGCGAGCACGCGCTGATTCAAATCTCGGAAGACACGGGCGGGAAGTCTTACTACGCCACGTCGCTGTCGCAACTGGACGACGCGTTCCGCAAGATCAGCGACGAGCTGCGAACGCAATATCTACTGGCGTACTATCCGTCGCAGCGCTATTCGAGCTCGGAGTTTCGCCAACTGCGGGTGGATCTAACGAATGCGCCGCCGGGAGGACCTTTTCAGTCGCATTACAGGGCGGGATACTACACGCGCAAGGGGACGTTCTAGGGCCAGGCTACGAGCTGCGAGCACCCGGTTGGTTCGAAGCTCGTGGCTCGAAGTCAGAGGCGCAGGACTATAGCGAATCCAGAGTTGCTGTGCCCAGCGGCAACTGCCGAGTTGCACTCGGCTTGGACAGCCGAGGGCGGCCGTCCCTACGCGTTCTGGGCACAGCGACGCTAAGTCCGCTAGCTGGCAAAAAACGCATAGATGGCGCCGGGGAAGTGGCTGCATCTAGTAAACTGTACTATTCCATTGCAGTGGAAATTGAGATCCTTAGACGCGGAACCGCTTCCAGGTACTACTTGAGGTTCTGCCCCAGGAGAGTCACTTTGTTCGATTGGTCTGGTTTGCAGGTTCGCCGTTCTCTGCCCATTGGCATATTGCTCTTTGCCGCGTTCACGGTTTCGTTGTGGGCGCAGGAGGAAATGACTCCCGAAAATCCCACCACCGGCACCATTCAAGGCACGGTGCGAGATGACGACGGCTTCGTCGTGGAAGGGGCGCGGGTTTTTTACAGTTCGCAGGCGACCGACACCAGTGGCACAACCCGCACCGGCAAGGACGGGACGTATGTTTCCGAACCGGTGGGGCGGGGCGTTTATGTGGTGCGGGTGGAAGGCCGCGACATGCGGGTGGTCGAGCGCAGCGTGACCGTGGTGGCGGGGACGCCGGTGACGGCGGATTTCAAAACGGAATGGATCAATCCGGGTCCGGTGCGGCTGGAGAGCAGGTTCAGCGGAGAGGCTAGCGACACGCTGCCGATCGACGGTCGGAACTATCTGAATGCTGGGAGGCTTGAGCCCGGCGTGCAGGCGGTGGATGCAGGGATTTTCGATCCGGGCAAGAGTGGATTCCAATCGCTCTCGATCGACAGCCAACTGGGACGAACGACGCACTACGACATGGATGAAGTCGAGGTGATGGATGAGACCAAGGGCGCGGCCACGCTGAACCTGCCCGCGGAAGCGGTACGCGAGGTGATCGTGTCGCAGGCCATGCCGGAGGTGTTTCAGTCGCTGAATGCGGCGGGCGGGGTGCGGGTAACGACGCGCTCGGGTGGAGATGAATGGCACGGCAATCTGTTTGGAAATGTGCAGGAACGGATCCTCGGCCTGGCGGGGTTCCCGTCGGGGAACGACGATTACAGCCGGCAGCAGTATGGATTCGGGGCAGGCGGCGCGGTGATCAAGGACAAGGCGTTCTTATTCGTTGGCGGGGAACGCACCAAACAGGATGGAGTTTTGCCGGCGGAGTTAGGATTCCCGGCCGTCAACGGGCCCGGCGTGCAGAACGCTTATTTTCGCGAGAATATGCTGACGGCGCGATTGGATTATGACGTCAGCGACGACATGAAGTGGTTTGTGCGGCTCAGCTACGACAACGCAAACCAGATTCCGCCGTCCAATAGCCTGTCGAATATCCGCAATCAGCTGAACGTTCCGGCCGCTGTCTTCGGGCTGGATTGGAACCGGGGACGGGTTGTGAACAGCGCGCGCTTCGGCTATCAGAAGATGGTGAACGCGATCACTCCCGACTTACAGGGTTCACTGGCGGCGCCTTTCCATATTCAGCTCGGATCGTATGGACTGGGGCCGAGCGTGGCCGGTCCACGGCAGACGATTCAGCGCGATCTTTTCGGGCGCTACGACAGCAGCACGGTCTACAGGGTGTATCACACGATTCGCTTCGGCGGAGCGGTTCATCGCATCGGGCAGGGAGATTTCTACACGCCGGGAAATGATGGGCCGTCGGTGACCAGTTCGAACGGGATAGACGTGATCAACGCCATTAATAACAACCCGGCTCTGTTGACTGGAGGGGCGGACAATCCGCTGAACTATCCGGTGGGCACGATTACGATTTTCAACGGCCTCGGAAATTTCAGCGAGAACTCGGCTTTCAACCGGCCGGGCGGCGGACACTTCGACACGCGATTCGAGGGCTACATCGGCGACACGTTCAACCTGTTTCCGAACCTGAATATTAATTTTGGCGTGAATTATGTGCGCGACAGCGGACGCACGGACAGCGATCTGCCGGCGGTTCCATGTTCGGCGATCAATACCACAATCGTGCAGAGTCCGCCGTGCACGAGCGGTCTGATTCTGGATCAATTTGGGCTGCTGCCAAATAACGCCATAACCGGCGCGCACCAGTTTCTCGGCGGGCCGGTGAACCAGCCGGACTTGAATTTTTCCCCGCAAGTGGGTGTGGCATGGGACCCGGGACACAGTGGGCGGACGGTGATGCGGGCGAGCGGCGGAATGTTCTATGACAATTTTCTGCTGCAGAATCTCTATCAGGATCGCATCAACCGCTTGTCGAACGGGCAGTACAACCGCAGCCTGACGCTGTGTCCGGCGGGATCGGTGCTGTTTCCGAATGCGCCGAATGGAATAAACAATGCGTTTGTGAGTGAGAGCAATGGCGTCGTAAGCGCGGTTGATGGGCTCGATATCGCCACGCAGATTTGCGGGCAGCCCATATTTCAAGTGGCCACCGCGATTCAGGATCTGCAGAAGCAGCTTTTGGCGGCGCAATCGGGGGTGACGAGCGGGCAGAACGTGTATTCGCTGGCGAACAGCGTGGCCGATTTCGGCGGTCTGCTGGCGCCGGGCTTCAAGACGCCGCGGGTTATCCACATCAGCGCTGGCCTTCAGCATCAACTTGGGGATCACAGCGAGTTTTCGATCGACTACGTGCGCGAGATCGGTACCCAGTTTCCGCTCGGGATTGACACCAATCACGTCGGAGCCTCCAACTACCTGACCGATGGCAGCAGCTCAAACCCCGCCCTCAATACGTATGCGGCGGAACTGCAGGCGATCACCAGCACGGTGGCGTCGGCCGGATGCGGCCCGGCGAAGTACGTTGGCGCCGGCCCTGGGTCTGGGTTTTCGCAAAATGCGGTGGATTGCTATCTGAATGCAGTGCCAGGAGCGAGCATCACGGATTTCGCGCGCAACGGGCTGGATTCGTCGAATGCGTTCTGCGGACCGTTTCCGTGCTCGGTGTTAGGGAAGCAGCAGGCGGCGTTCGGCGGGATCAATCCGGCGGTGGGATCGAACATCATGTACTTTCCGAGCGGGCGGTCGCGCTATGAAGGTGTGCATATGGCCTACCACGCGGTCAGCGGAGAGAGCCCGATGCGGCGCGTGCGGCGGCTGGAAGTCGCGATTTCGTACACGCTCTCGCGCTATCGCAGCAACATCGCGGAGCCGAACGGCAGCGGCGGAGATTACTCGCTGATGAACGTGGCGAAAGATTACAACCGGCCCCATGCCGGACATTGGGGTGCCGCGGGGCTGGACCGGACACACCAGTTTACGTTCACTCCGACGGCCGACTTGGCGTATGGGCTGCGGCTCTCGATGATCGCGCATGTGGCGTCGCCGCTCCCGTTGAGTGCTTATTTGCCGCAACAGAACGGGGGCGGAGTCGCGGGAGAGATCTTCCGCAGCGATGTCACCGGCGACGGTACGGTGGGCGATCTTTTGCCGGCGACGTTTATTGGAAGCACGGGAAAATACTCGAACAGCAATTTGACCAAGGCAATCGCGTATTACGACACCAACTACGGTAAGGGGGGTAACGGGGGGAATTATTTGACGCCGGCGGGGCAGGATCTTTTGAATAGTGGCTTGTTCAGCCTGAATCAACTGCAGCTTCTGGGCGCTCAGCCGCCTCTGATTCAGGCGCTGCCGGGTCATGCGGCGCAGGCCACCTGGCTGAAGACGATGGATCTGCGGTTGAGCCGGCCGTTCCAGGTTGGAGAGCGTATGAAGCTGGAGGCGAATTTCTCCGTGTTTAACGTTTTCAACTGGGCTAACTTTGGGGGCGCGGGCAACCAGTTGAACGGAGTGCTGAACGGCGCGCCGGGCAGTTCGCTGAACAATGCCAGTTCGGGGGGATACTGCGGTGGCTCAACCGCGTTCTGCACTTCGCGGCTGGACCGGGTTGTGGCCGGTTCGGGTACGTATGCGAACGGAGCTCCACGGCAGATGGAATTCGGAGTGCGGATCACGTTCTAAACCCCCGTAGGCTCTCTTCGCCTAGGGTGGTCAGGCATTCGGCTCCGGTACCTTACATCGGCGGTGTCGACGCTCTGCTTCAAGAGGCGCAAAGTTTCACCTTCCGCAAGTTTTTTTTGCAGGAACCGTTATTTACTTGACTTAATTTCGGAATAAGGGTAACTTCCCCCGAGTCAGTACTGGCCAACCGCACTTCCCCGTTGAGCCTGACTGAGCTTTGGGTCGTGTAACCTTCGAAAACTTTTACTAAAACTTCCAGGGGGAATTCCTTGGTTATAAGCATCCGGGCAGACAGAAATGCCTGCGTACGGCTTGCGTTTGTAAAAAAGGGTTTCTTCCTGGCCTCACAATTTGCCCTCTCAAGGGGAAGGAGAAAAACAGATGCAAAACCAGAATTGGCGATCTTTGAGCAAAGTAGTCGCTGTAGCAGCAGTGGCAGTACTCGTCGCGAGCCTCACATCCATGGCGGCAGCCCAGAGCGACGACCTCAGAGCCCTTCGGGCTTCGGCGCCCAAGGAAGACACAAATGTTAAGGGAGTCAAGATATTTGCCGGGCCGCCGGCAGGCTTTGATGCCCTGAAAGCAACCGACCGCGAACTGGCCCTTTACGGCTTGCCTCCACGCCCCGACCAGGCGTCGAAGCCAAAAGAGTTCATGCTTTGGCAGCGGGCGATGGGAGCGGCGAAGCATCGCGCGGCTGCCAAGTTCGATGTGAAGTCTTTCTCCAGCACGAATTTCAAGCCATCGAAGCTGTCCGGCGCGAGTCAGACCAGCACCGGATCCTATAACTGGAGCGGCGTCGCATCCACCAACAAGAACAAGAAATGGAACAGCAAGACCTCCTTCGACGAGGTGGTCTCCATCTTCAACGTGCCCGTTGCTCAGCCTCCGTTCGGCGCCTGCGGAGCCGGGATCACCGGGCCGTTTTACGAAGTCAGCTGGAACGGCATCGGCGGCTTCTACTCGTATGACAGCCTAGTGCAGGGTGGCAGCTTGTCCGCCGCGGACTGCTCCGGCGACACGTTGTACGAAGCCTGGGTGGAGTGGTACCCGAGCTACTCGATCATTGGAGTGTTTTATGTCAATCCGGGCGACGATATCTTTGTTGTAAGCTTCGGCGCTCCCGGTACTGACGATCAGGTTGTCTTTGTCGAGGACATTACCCTCGGAGTCTACGCAGAAGTCGACCTGCCCTATGTCACAGGGAATGGGTTGGTGGGCGCCAGCGCGGAATATATTGTCGAGCGTCCCTGCTGCGACGGGGATGGCTTCCCGCTTCCGCTGGCCAACACCATCTACGACTTCTTCAACGACGACGTGGCTTTCGACTCGGTCAAGGCGTTCTATCCCGGTACCCAGGCCGCGAGCAACTACAACATCAGCATGGTTAATGATACTGATACCCAGTACATCGAAGGTGTGTATGACGGGAACACGGGAGAACAAGGACTGCAGAGCCTCTGGTTCTACACCGAGGGCTGCGCCCTTTCCGGTGGTTGCACTCCCGACTAGCGTCACTGCTGTCTGATTTTTGTCCTAACTTGGAGGCCTACCCGATGGGTAGGCCTCTTTTTTGGTACGCTGTGCATGATTGACACCTTGGGGGCGCAAGTCCCTTTCACATCCTGGTGGAGGAGAAGTGATAGCGAAGCGCAAGGGCGTCATCGCGGGGCTGGGTCTGAAGGAAGCGTGGAGCAACGGCGTGAGCCGATGGGCAAGAACCGAGTGATGAGGCCTGCAGCGCTGGATGAGCTCGCCAAAGACGGCGAAGTTCACATCCATGGAGATCGGAGTCCTAAAGCCCTGCGTCTAGAGCGCAAAGTTTTTACCTTGCCCACTATTTTTCTCACGGAACCCGATTATTAACTTGACTTAGTTTGTGAATAGGGATAACTTCCTCCGAGTCAGTGCTGTCCGCCGCTCTTCCCCAGTCGAGCCGCACTGAGCTTTGGGGTCGTGCAACCTTCGAAATTCTTACCAAAACTTCCAGGGGGGTTCCTTGCTTATAAGCGTCCGGGCGGACAGAAATGCCTGCGTACAGCCTGCGTTTGTAAAAAAAGGGTTTCTTCCTGGCCTTACACTATTCCCTCTCAAGGGGAAGGAGAAAAACAGATGCAAAACCAGAATTGGCGATTTCTGAACCGGGTAATCGTGGTCGCGACGGTGACCCTGTTGGCAGTGAGCTTCACAACCTTCGCGTGGGCGCAAGAGTCCGCGGGACGTGAAATCAAGGGCGCTTCGCCGCAGGCGGTAAGTCCACGCACGCCGCAGGCCGGATACATTTACACTCCAGAGAGCAGCATCGAGCGTCCCGAAGACCTCGGCTTGCGCGCTCATACGACCTATGTGGTGCGCAGCGTCGACGGCAATAAGCCAGTGGGCCTGGTTGCGCCGCAATCATTCCAGGTTTCGTCGAGCTTCTCGCCCGACGCCATCGAAGAGGCAGAAACGCCCGCTTCTCTGGGCTGCCTCTATGTCCAGAGCCCGAATAATGTGAAAACGGGATGCGTACCAAACTATGCCGGAGGAACAAAAGGGCCGAGTTCGGCAGGTTGGGGCGCCATCGCTTTAGTGGACGCATACGATAACCCGGACGCCGCCAGCGATCTGAAGACTTTTGACACATATTGGGGCCTGCCCGCGGCCAAGTTCGTTAAGGTCGAAGCCACTGGCAACGGGGACTGTTCCTCGGTCCCAGCCAACGCCGGCTGGTCGGTGGAGGAGTCGCTGGACATCGAGTGGGCGCACGTCTTTGCACCGAAGGCGGTGATTGTTCTGGTGGAGGCGTGTTCAAACTCCGACACGGATCTTTTCTATGCGGAGAGCGTTGCCATTCAGTACATCCAGGACAACTACGGTGGCGGGGATGTCTCCAATAGCTGGGCGGGTGGCGAGTTCTCCAGCGAGTCGTCCTATGACTTCACCTTCGCTGGCGCGAACTATAGCGACTACGGCGCCCCGGTTACGGTCTTCGCCTCAGCCGACGATGCCGGTTTCGGCGCTGCCTATCCCAGTTCCAACCCTTGGCTGACTTCGGCGGGTGGCACGTCGGTGCTGCGCAACGCTAACGGCACTTTCAATTCCGAGGGCTGCTGGAGCGGTTCGGGTGGTGGCAGCAGCGCGTACGAAAAATCGGGCCCGTCGACCGAATTCCAATATGGCATATTTGGCAACGGTACTGCTCGCGCGACGCCAGACTTCGCCGCCGACGCCGATCCGGCCTCGGGTGCATGGATTTACAACCAATACGCCTACGGCGGCTGGGCGGTGGTAGGTGGGACAAGTCTTTCGTCCCCATCTCTCGCCGGCATTGTCAACCGGGCGGGCAACAGGTTGTCGTCGTGGTTTGGGTATAGCGTAGACGGCTACGGCTACTTCACCAACGGAGAAAACAACCTGCTGTACGCGCAACTGCCGACAGCCAAAGCCTACTACACAAACTTCTACGACATCACGACCGGCTCGAACGGTGGCACGGTAACCTACAACTGGGACTATTGCACGGGCGTTGGAAGCCCGCGCGGTCTCCTCGGGAAGTAAGTCTTGCCGCTGCTTCAGCAGCGGATTGCGGATTGTTCGCGAAGAGGCCTTGCGTAGGCAAGGCCTCTATTTTTGTTCTGCAATTAGCTGAGTTTCATTGCGGCCCAGGTTGCCGGACGGCCGCCTATTCGAGTGTCTTTTCCTCTACCACCTTGTACATCTTTTCGTAGGGTGTGCACTTGTCGGGCGGAGTAAACAGTGCTTTGTCCTGTGTCCCGAGCACGATATCGTGATACATGGCCAGAATCTTGCCATGCTCGGTTCGCGATTCGATCTTCACGGGAACGCCCTTCAAGTCATCCGCCTCCCATACCTTTGATTCGATGGTCTTGCCGTCGTGCCTGGTGACAACGACGTTCTCGACCTTGCAGCTATGGCCCTCCACGGTCTCTGTCCCTGCGGGCGTGCGTTTGACCTGCGTGCCTTGCAACAGCTCCAAAGGGCTGTGCAACATCTTCGCCTGGTCGGTCCTCATCACAATACATAGCCGGGTCTTGTCGGGGTAGACGGTCAGTCGGTACACCTTGCCGGTCGCGGGCAGATACAAGGTTGCCATAGCGTCGGAGATATCGATCCGCATGTTTGTGCCCGACCAGTGGACTTTCATCGACAACGCCCGCTGCGCCGGCCCCATCAGTTGAGTCGCGGAAAAATCGGGGAAGTTCCATGGATCTGCGGAGTCTTGTGCGCGCGCAACGATGGCGGACAATACGAGTACCACTACCGCTGCGATTGTACCGAGGGTTCGAGACAACCTCATTCCATTCTCCTTTGGTTGAACATCTCTGATTGGGACGCAGTTCAAGATCCATCGCAACAGCAAGATGGCTGAACCGTCAGGGAAAACGTTGCAAGAATATGGCGATACGCTACTTTGGTTGTGGTTTGCTTGTCAACAGTTTTGCTGGTCGGTAAGCGCCTCAAGAGGAGCGATTTTCAGCATTTCGACCTATTATCCGTACAACTGGGCGCTGAACTGGGCACGCGGCAACGTCTTCAACATGCTGGTGGAACCGCCACAAGAGGAGCTGCGACCGGGCTGCGAGACAAAATGGAAAGCGGCAACGAAAAGTTGAGACAAATCCATCGCCGTTTACCCTTTACAATGACGTTTCAGAGTTCGGGTAATCGGTTTAGAGCGACGCGTCACGCAAGTATGTGACGAGGATCACATCGCAAAGTGCATCATCCGAGTTGACTGGCAGAAGAGAAGAAACGGAAGTGATCGGCAAGGAGAGGAACGCTGAAAGCGTTTGCTGTTCTCCCCCGCCGGGACCTCCACACAGATTTTCCGCCGGTCTGGTCAAGAGAGACTCTGAACAAATGAGCTGCGCTACAAACCCTGCTGACTCTTCGCCTCTGCCGCTGGTCGAAGCGGAGATTGCTCGGCGCGTGGCGGCGGAGAGGTTACGGCTGGAGCAGGCGGCGGGGCTCGTCGAGAAACCCATCGCCCACTTCCATCGGCCCGTGGAGCGGCCCTTCACCGCGGAAGAACGCGATCGGGTGACCATTCTTTTCGGAGGTTTTACCTGGAAACACGAGCGTTTCGTCGAAGCCGTGTTTCGCGGCTGCGGCTATCGCTTCCAGATGCTGCCGAATCCCAACGTGGCTGCCTTCCAGACCGGCAAGGAGTATGGCAACAACGGCCAGTGCAATCCTACCTACTTCACCGTGGGCAACCTCATCGAGTTCCTGAGGTCGCTGCAGGCTCGCGGTCTCTCGCGCCAGGAAATCCTCGACAATTACATTTTTTTCACCGCCGGCTCCTGCGGGCCGTGCCGCTTCGGCACCTATGAATCCGAGTATCGAATGGCGCTGGAGAATGCGGGCTTCGGGGGCTTCCGTGTCCTCCTATTCCAACAGGACCATGGCATCAATGCTCTGACCGGCAACACCGGCCTAAAGTTCTCGGTTGACCTCGGCATGGGCCAGCTCAATGCAGTGAACCTGGGCGATGTGATCAACGACTTGGTGTACCAGATCCGTCCTTACGAAGTTGTTCCGGGCGCAACCAATCAGGCCATGAAGGAAGTCGTCGACCAACTGAGCGATTTCCTGGAACACCGGAAGCGTTACGAAATCCTCGAGCGCGCGCCGGGATGGATTTCGCGCCGCCTGGCCCGGAACAAGAAGCTCAAGAGTAGCCTTACCACGCTAGGCAAGATTCTCGATCATCTTTACGCCGAAGACTTCCTCAAAGCGATGCGCCTAGCCCGTGAGCGCCTGAATCAAGTCGAAGTGGACCACACACGTGTAAAGCCCATCGTCAAGATCACCGGCGAGTTCTGGGCGCAACTCACCGAAAGCGACGGCAACTTCAACATGTTTACCTTTCTGGAGCAGGAAGGCGCCCAGGTGTATGTGGAACCAATCGGCGGCTGGATTACCTATCTCCTCTATGAGGCTCGGGCGGCCACGGAAGAGAGAAAAGGCCTGGATGTTCCGCATCCCGGCGCCCGCTGGTGGGAATGGAAGAAGCAACTGGCAAACGATTGGAAATTCCGCAAAAAGTGGCTGCTGTTGCGCTTGAGCGAAGGCATCTGGAACCGCCAGCATGCGCGCACCGCCCGCCATCTGGGCGGACTCACGCCCCGTCTCGCGCCCCAGAGCGAGCTCGCCCGTATGGCGCATCCTTTTTATCATTCACTCGCTCGCGGCGGCGAAGGCCATCTCGAAGTGGGGAAGAACGTCTACTACACGACCCACGGCCTCTGTCACATGGTGCTGGCTTTGAAGCCCTTCGGATGCATGCCGTCTTCACAATCCGATGGCGTGCAATCCGCCGTGGTGAACCGCTTCCCGCAAATGATCTTCCTGCCCATCGAAACTTCGGGCGAGGGGGAAATCAACGCGCACAGCCGCATGCAGATGGCCCTGGGCGAAGCCAAGATCAAAGCGAAAGCCGAGTTCGAGCAAGCGCTGGCTTCCACCGGCAAGAAGCTCGATGAGATCAAGGCCTACGCTGCCGAGCATCGCCAACTGCGGAGCCCGTTTTATCCGGTGCCGCGCCGGCGAGGCGTAGCCGGAGTGGCAGCCAACTTTGTATTGCATGTGAGCAACCTGATGGATGGCAAAGCGGGCCTCGCCAAGCTGCCCGGCGAGAACTGAGGAGCTGCGGAGATTTCGTGGACACGAACGCACAAAGCGCCGGACTTGGCATCCGCTATCTGGTTGGCTTGGACGTTGGTTCGACCACGGTCAAAGCCGTCGTCATTGGAACTGGAGCTGAAGCCGAAGCCGACCGTATTCTCTGGCGCGACTACCAACGCCATGACACGCGCCAACCCGAGAAACTCCTGGAATTCCTTCATCGCATAGAGGCCGAAATCGGCATTGCTCCGGGCAATTGCCGCATGTTCATCACCGGCTCCGGCGGCAATGCGCTCAGCGCTCTGATCGGCGCGAAGTTTGTGCAGGAGGTGAACGCGGTCGCGCTCGCGGTCGAGAAGCTCCATCCCGAAGTGAACTCGGTCATCGAACTCGGCGGCCAGGACGCCAAAGTCATCATCTTCAAAGAGGAGGGCGCAAACGGCCGCAGGAAGAAGATTCCTTCGATGAACGACAAGTGCGCGGGCGGCACCGGCGCGGTCATCGACAAGATCAACGCCAAGCTAAAGATTCCGCCCGACGATTTGTGTAATCAGGGCTACAACGGGATCAAGATACATCCCGTGGCGGGCAAGTGTGGTGTTTTCGCCGAGACCGATATCAATGGCTTGCAAAAGCAGGGCATCCCCGCCGATGAACTGATGGCCTCGCTCTTCGACGCCATTGTGCTGCAGAACCTCACCGTCCTCACGCGCGGCCACACGTTGCGCCCCCATGTGCTGTTGCTAGGCGGGCCGAACACCTTTATTCGCGGTATGCGCGAGGCATGGCAGCACAACATCCCTCTGCTCTGGGAAGAGCGCGGAATCAAGCTGCCCCCGCACGTTGCCCCCGAGGACGCGATCAAGACTCCGGAGAATGCGCTGTATTTCGCGGCCCTGGGCGCGGTGGGATTCGGTAAAGGCGAAGACGCGGAGATTGGCCAGTATCTCGGGACACAGAATCTCGAAGGTTACATCTACGAAGGCCGCCGCCAGGAAAGTGCGGCTTCGGGTAATCACGGGTTGGTCGCTTCAAACCAAGAATTGGAAGAGTTCAAGGCCAAGTACGGGCGGCCGAAATTCGTTCCGGCTGCCTTCCGGTCCGGTGAGCGCGTGCGCGCTTTTATCGGCCTGGATGGCGGCTCGACTTCCACCAAAGCCGTGCTTTTGTCGGAGCACGGCGAAGTGCTCTCGAAAGCCTATCAACTCTCCAAGGGCAACCCGATCCAGGACACGATCGACCTCTTCGAGAATCTGCGCCAGCAGGTTGAAACGCAAGGCGCGCATCTGGAAATCCTCGGCGTGGGCACGACCGGCTACGCCAAAGACATTCTGCAACGCGTGTTGTCGGCCGACGTTGCCCTGGTTGAAACCGTGGCGCACACCGAGTCGGCGCTGCGCTTCTGTGATGATCCGCACGTCATCGTCGATGTCGGCGGACAGGACATCAAGCTCATCGTCCTCAAGGATGGCCGCGTCAAAGACTTCAAGCTCAACACACAATGCTCCGCCGGCAACGGCTATTTCCTGCAATCCACGGCGGAAGGATTTGGCATCCCGGTCGAGAACTATGCGGATGTGGCTTTCACCGCCGCCACCATGCCTGTGTTCGGCTACGGCTGCGCTGTGTTTCTGCAGTCCGACATCGTCAACTTCCAGCGCCAGGGCTGGCGGGCGGAAGAAATTCTGGCCGGCCTGGCGACCGTGCTGCCGAGGAATGTTTTTTTGTATGTCGCCAAGGTGCCAAGCCTGGCGGCGCTGGGCACACGCTTCGTTTTGCAGGGGGGCACACAGAACAATCTCGCCGCCGTCAAAGCGGAAGTGGATTTTCTGCGCGCCAGCTTCCGCCCCCTGGGCATCGAACCGGAGATTGTAGTCCACGAGCATTGCGGCGAATCGGGAGCGATCGGCGCCGCCATCGAGGCCATTCGCTGGTGGCGCAATGGCCATTCCACCAGCTTCATTGGTCTGGATGCCGTGCGCAAGATCCGCTATCGCACCACACGCAGCGAAGCCACGCGATGCAACTTCTGCAAGAATGCCTGCCTGCGAACTTTTCTCGATGTTCGAACCGATGACGTTCGGACGGATGACCTGCGGACCGCAGGTGCTTTGATCGAAGAAAACGCCGAAGCCGGATTGGCCGAAGCCGCGCCGTCTTTCCCCACCAAGGTTCCGCTCCAGCCCGGTGAGCAGCGTATGATCGTCGCCACCTGCGAAAAAGGCGCGGTGGAAGATGTTGCCATCATGCGCGGCATCAAGGCCCGGCTCGACGCCACCAAGGCCGCCAATCCAAACTTGGTGGAGATGGCCGCCCGCGAAGTGTGGCGCTCGCGTCACCCGGAAAGCGTCGCCGATCCAATTCCCACCGGCGCGCGCGCATGGTCCGCCACTGCCCGCAACCGCGTCGCGCTCATGAAACGTCGCGGCGAGCTTCGCATCGGCATACCCCGCGTCCTCAACATGTATGCCTACACGCCGCTGTTCAGCGCCTATCTGGAAAGCTTGGGCGTGAGGGCTGAAAACGTCGTTTACTCCGACTTCACCACCGGCGACATGTACCGCGCGGGATCGAGCCGGGGTTCCATCGACCCCTGCTTCCCTTCAAAGATCGCCATCGCGCACGTCCACAACCTGGTCTTCAGCAAGCACGCGCGCCAGCCGCTGCAAGTGATTTTCTTCCCCATGTTCGACGTGTTGATATCCCCACTTGTCAACGCCAGGGGGAACAACGCCTGTCCCACGACTTCGGTGACACCGGAGACCGTGGAAGCGGCTTACACCAAGGAAACCGACCTCTTCGCCGAACGCGGCATTCGATATGTGCATCCGCTGGTCGACCTTTCGGACCGCAAGCTTTTTGCGCGGCAGATGTTCCAGGCGTGGGCGCCCATCCTCGGTCTCTCGGAGGCGGAAAATGAACGCGCCATCGAAATCGGCTACCGCGAGTTGGGAAAGTTTGAATCCAGCATTCGCCGCCGCGCTCGCGAAGTTCTCGACCAACTCGAGTCGGAACAGAAGCTAGGCATTGTCATGCTGGGACGTCCCTATCATCACGATCCCGGCATCAACCACGAAATCCCCGAACAATTCCAGAAGCTGGGCTACCCGGTCTTCTCGCAGAGCACACTGCCGCTGGATGAAGACCTGCTGGAGCGGTTGTTCGGCGGGGAAGTGCGCGCCGGTGATATCGTCCATCCGCTCGACATCGGCGATGTTTGGAAGACCGCCAACTCGGCCAGTTCCAACCACAAGATCTGGGCCGCCAAGTTCACGGCGCGTCATCCCAACCTGGTTGCGGTGGAAATTTCCAGCTTCAAGTGCGGCCACGACGCGCCCATTTACAGCGTGATCGAGCAGATCGTGGAACGCTCGGGCACGCCATATTTCTCCTTCAAAGACATGGACGAAAACCGGCCGGCCAATTCCATAAAGCTCCGCGTCGAAACCATCGATTACTTCTTGAAGCGTTATCGGGAAGATCTGTTGGAACGGAAGAAAAAGCATGCGGACATCGAGTGTCAGCTAGCCGAGTATGAGTACGGGCTGCGCCGGGATGGATTCGCTCTCGCGCCTTAGGATCTCGTCGTAAGAGTCGTGGAGCAGCGCACGATTTCCACCACGCGCCGCTATGGCGAGTCCGCGGGCACGCTGAACTCCGCCAGATAAGCCTGCGGGTCCATCAATTTTTGAGCGCGGGCGAGAATCCTGAACGTATGGCCGATGTGGCGCAGATCGATGCCCCGCGCCCGCTGCCACCACTTTTTTCGCCCGCCGGTGTTGAGTACGGTGCGCTTCCACGTCTCGCAGTAAAGTTCAAAGAAACGCTCGACGGGCAGGTGAAGTTGCCAGAGCAGGTGGTGCAGATCGTACTGGTTCTAGTCCAGAACTTGAGTTGCGCCGTGCTACAGCGTTGCGGTGCGGTTTGCCATGAGATTCCCTTGAATCCAATACTGCGAAAACAAGGAAGTCTCACGATTTTTAGTAACAGGAACCGCTCAAAAATAGTAACAAGCTCACGGAACCCGCATGTTTGGCTGCGATTTGAGAACTGGCGGAGAGAGTGGGATTCG
>Ga0182030_10001886_pt1 | contig 43999 bp, 40 predicted proteins | sample 812S3MmetaG_FD_121299 | JGI IMG/M metagenome (GOLD analysis project Ga0182030, IMG submission 121299) | Permafrost microbial communities from Stordalen Mire, Sweden - 812S3M metaG (Illumina Assembly) | ecosystem: Environmental > Terrestrial > Soil > Wetlands > Permafrost | place: Sweden... | reverse complement strand
GTGTTCATCTGTGGCCAAATTCGTCTTTGTCAGGTTTCATTTGGGCATGTCGGACCGCGAAACTGGCTCATTCATTTTCCCGACGCGACCCAATTTGCGGGGACGACTTCAGGAGGTCAGAGATTCGATCTGCTCCAGGAGTTTGAGGGTATCGACGACCTCTTTTTCCGCGTTCTCACAGGCTTGGAAATCGCGAAGCGCGGCTTGCGCCCAGTCGCGTGCGTCGGAGAAGCGGCCTGCGCGGGCCGTCGCGAGGGCTGCGTTGAAGCGAGCATTACCAGCCTTGAGGCGGTCTTGCATAGGCTCAAAATACCGGATTGACTCCCGGAAATGCGTGAGAGCGGCGTCGACCTGCCCTGCTACGCTCCAAACGAGCCCGAGTTGGTGGTGAGCGGTCGCCAGTTCGCGTACCGCATGTGCGGGCAACATTTCGAGCGCCTGCGCGCAATAGCATCCGGCCTTCTCGAGGTGACTAAAGCATTCCTCCGGCGACCGACCGGCCCTTCCTGCGTCAAGGGACCGCTCGTACACGACAATGCCAAGTTGAACGAGACATCGTGCCCGGCCGATTCGATCCTCGTTCGTGCGCAGTTGCAGGCTGCGCTGATACCACTGCTCCGCGACGGCAAGATCGCGGATATCCTCCAGGTCCTTGTAAGCATGTCCCAGATTGAATGCACAGACTGCCGCGAGGTGGGAGTCACCGATTTGTTCGTCAAGCGCCAACGCCTCGTGGTAACCATTAACGCAGGCGGCCGAACCGCGCTCACGTTGGAGATGAGCTTGCTCCTCCAAGAACACTGCCAGCGACCGCAAAACGAGCTTATCCGCAACGTCCCATTCCAGCAACGGCTTGGCAAGAATCGGTGCGGAACGCTGGCGGTTCCAGCCGACGCCAATGCTCTCCAACCGCGCCGCGTCCTCCCAGCGCCTAGCCTCCCGAGCAAGCCGCACCCTATAACCGGTCACCAGATTCCACTCATGCTCTCTCCCGGGCAAAGGCTCCTCCGTCTCCAGGTCGAGGAAGTCGGTGAGGATTTCCCCTACTAAGCGCGACCATTCAACAACCCGACCGGCGTGGTCATAAAGCACCCGCAACCCTTGCATCGCGCTGGTCACGCAGGACCACCAGCCGTTCAGTCGGGCCAAGCTCCGTCCCTGCAGCAGATTCGCTTCCTCAGCCGAGAGGGCGACGATCACGTCGCGACGGTCAGCCATGTATTGGTAAGAGTCCCCCAATCCCGCAATCGCCTCCACGAACGCGCGTTGGGCGGCGGTACGCCTATCCGAGTAATACTCCTCAAAAGGTCGCCGGAAGAACCACGGCAGGGCCGGGTGAATGCCGTAGCCCCCGCCTCCGAGTGCGGTCAGCAGCCCAATTTCGACCGCGCGGTCGAGCAGTGCGACGCCTGCCTCTTGAGTCAGGCCCCTTACTTCCCTCAGACACCACTCTGACTCCGGATTGCCCATGGTTCGCAGCGCACCGACCTGCACAAAGCCCTGAAACAAATGCAGGAGCGCTAGTTGTTTCCGCTCGTCCTTGCTGAACGCGTTCTCGAAGCCATACGACAAGGAGGCAGCCAACGAACGCGTCCGTCCTTCGCTGACCTCGTCATCAAAAACCGCCTCGCCCGCTTGAAGCTTCCGTACGAGTCCTTCGATTTGCTCGCGACTCTTCAACCCGTCGCGCAAGGCCTGCCCGACCAGCACCGTCAACGTCAGAGGATTGCCTTGGGTGAAACGAAGCAGTGGACGCCAATCGTCCACATCCTCAAGCCGCCGTCCACGTTTTTTCGCCAGAACCTCCGTCATCTCGATGCGCTCGTAGAGAGGCATCGGCGGCAGTTCGATCCGTGCCGGCAAGTCATGAAGCCACTCGCGCTCGTCGCGTCGCGAAGTCAGAAGGAATTTCGCTTTCGTCGTCCGCGCCTCGCGGAGGAAATCAGCCAGCTCCTTCTGTTCCTCCGCGCTCCAAGCGGACGGCGTACCCGCTGGGAATCCGGCGATCGGCTCGACGTTGTCCCAGATCCAAAAGACCGGTGCCTGGCGCAAAACTTGAAGCGCCTTCTCTTGGCGCTGCCGATCGGTGAGCGTCAGCCACTGAACCCCACGCTTAGCCAACACACCCTCGAAGACGCGCCCCAACTCATCGAGCACCTGGGCCAGTCGCTTGTACCGCTCGAACGAAGTGAACAGCACCGGGCCAGTCAATCCACCCGTTTGCCGGTACCAGTTCACGAACTCTACCGCGGTGCTCGTCTTGCCGCTGCCTGCTTAGGCATGCAACAGGACGATGTTCTGCTCATCGAACATCCTGTCAAGCCGCAGAATGGTCTCATCCCGACCGATAAAGCCCACGTCCGGCGCTTGCGGCAGCGCCGAATCGGTGGGTTGGCCGGTCTGGAGCCTGATAGCAAACCCCTCCTCGGCCCGAGGGAACAACCGAATCGGCGCCGATTCGAACACCACCGGAACCATCCAATCCTCGATATCCCGTCCGCCGCTCTGCAACGCCTTCCGCGCCAAGGTTGCTGCCTCGCCAAGCGGAATTCCAGAGGCCAAAGATGCGTACAAGTCCGCCATGTACTGCGCCGCCGTATCAACGAAAACGCTGTAGCGCCACGCCACCACCCCTGATGCTCCGGAGTCCATGACGGCATGTGCGAACGACCCGAACTGACGCACGCGCTCGTGGAGATCGTTCGCCGTCGCCGGCTGCTCCGGCGGTTCGCTATCCGCCGACCGACAGGCATTCAAAATCAGCAGCGGCACGCCGGTCTCGTGAAGGAGCTTGCCCAACTGGGCGGCCTTCACCGATTCCCGATTGCGCTTGAGCTTCGCGTTCTCGAAGAAGATCTCACCAGCCAGCCCATGCCCATCGAAATGCACCGCATGAAAAGGCTCGCCTTTCGCTTTGGCGGCACGTAGCCTCTTGGCGAGTTGCTCGAAGGTCGCCGGCCGCAACACGTCCAAATCGAAAGGCTCGCGCGCTTCGGCGCTCAATCCACGAATGAGGTGGCGAGCCACCGAACGGAACGGAACCGTATCGTCTTCCAGCCTACAGATCGCCAGCAGAATCCGAATCTTCCCCGTCGACGGCGCCGGTGGACTCGGAAGCATCGCCGGTCTGGAGTGACACCGCACGAACGCTGGAACGCTGAGCGCGAGCGGCAAATCGGCCACCGGATCGCGCATCAATTCCCACGGTACGAGCGCGTCCTCCAACTCCGTCTCGACCTCGATCCGTAACTCGCCCAGGCGCCCTCGCGCAGCGTTCCAAACTTCACTTCCCTCCAGCACGAGTCGGAACAGCTCCCGCCCCACCTCGCCCATCCGCTGTTCGATTCGCTTGGCAATCGTGGGCGTGGGCTCTACCGGATAGACTCGATAATCCTCCAGGTACCAGCGAATGTCCTCCGCCTCCTGTTCCGAAGGTGCGAACGAGAACGGCCGCGACTCGCGCAGGTGCTCTCCATCGCCGTCCAGCGCCGTTTCCACCTGATCGCCGCCGTGACTGATCCGCAAAGTATTCACGATGTTTCCCGTGAGTCTACCATTAGAAAAAACGAAAGTATTCCCTCGTCCAACCCTCTTCACAGCCCTCGGGGCAAATCTGTTATCATGATGTAGATCCACTGTGGTGCTACCGCTCGATATTCCCAGCCCCATCGCATCGGCGATCTATCCCTCAGTAATCTACCCGAGGAGCAAGGCTTAGAACTCTATGGCTTCCAATAACTTTAATCAGGGCGCCCAAGTCGAACACCTGAAATTCGGTCTCGGCCAAGTCCTGTCGAGCAGTGAAGAACGTATTGTGATCAAGTTCGACGATCACGGCGAAAAAAAGTTCGTCACCGCCATGGTGATGGGCAGTTTGAAAAAGAGCGACCGGACACCCCCGACCGACAAAAAAGGCGCTCGCAAGAAGAAAGCAGTTGCCCCGGCAGCGGTCTGACCGGCGCAACCAACTAGAGGATATTTTCGTTGAACGCCAGCCAAAAACGATTGTTTGAAGAGGCTCGGAAGCGCAATCCCAACCTCAAAATGCCGTCCGTCAGCAAACCTGCGTCGGCCTCGGATCTTACCGAAGACGATCTCGCCCTGATCAAACAGGGTGTAGGCGACAAGAGCACCCGTCCTTCCTCGGCTTCGTCTGAGGGCGGTGAGTCCGCGGGAGAGGCGCCATCCGGAGAGCAGCCCGGAGCGGTCGTCACCTACTTTGAAGCCAAGGGCTTCGGCTTCCTCCGCCCGGACGATGGCGGACGGGACATCTTCTTCCATGTGTCGCGCCTGGTGGAAGGCCTGGCCACCGACCTGCGCCCGGGTACGCGCGTCCTTTACGAACTAGGGATGGACCGCACCGGCAAAATGGCGGCGAGCAGCATCCGCATCGCGCCTGCCACGCCAGCCGCGCCTCCCGCGGCATAGCCCAGGCACTCAACCCAAGGCACTAAACCAATGTTCGACAACCTCTCGGATAAACTGCAGCGGGTCTTCAAGAACCTGCGCGGCGAAGGCAAACTCTCGGCCGAAAATATGGAGGGCGCACTGCGGGAAATCCGCATGGCGCTGCTCGAGGCCGACGTCCATTTCCGGGTAGTCAAGCAACTCATTGAAAACATCAAAGCGAAGGCCATGGGCGAGGAAGTCCTGGCCGCGCTTTCCCCCTCCCAACAGGTCATCAAGATCGTTCATGAGGAACTGATCAAGATCCTCGGCAGCCACGAATCCAAACTCCGCTTTGCCAACGAACCGCCCAGCGTCTTCATGATCGTCGGCCTGCAGGGATCGGGCAAGACGACATCCACCGGCAAACTGGCGCGCTGGCTTTCGCGCAACGGACACCGTCCCATGATGGTGTCGGTCGACGTGTACCGTCCGGCGGCGCGCGAGCAGTTGCGCGTCATTGCCAAGGAAGTCGGCCAGTCGATTTACGAAGGTACTCCGGAAGAGAAGCTGCCGCTCGAACTGGCCAAGTCGGCGCGCCGTGAAGCAGTGAACAACGGCCGCGACGTGCTGCTCGTCGATACCGCCGGCCGTTTGCACATCGACGATGAGCTCATGGGCGAGCTGAAGCAGCTCAAGGAGCAGCTCAATCCGGTGGAGATTCTGTTCGTGGCCGACGCCATGACCGGACAGGACGCCGTCAAATCGGCCGACGAGTTCCACAAGCAACTCGGCATCACCGGGGTCATCCTCACCAAGATGGATGGCGATGCCCGCGGAGGCGCGGCGCTCTCCATCCGCAACGTCACCGGCCAGCCGCTGAAATTCGTGGGCGTGGGCGAAAAGTTCGACGCGCTCGAACCCTTCCACCCCGATCGCGCCGCCAATCGCATTCTCGGGATGGGCGACATCCTCTCCTTCATCGAGAAGGCGAGTGTCGAACTCGACCAGAAAAAAGCCGTCGAGATGCAGCGCAAACTCATCGACAATGAGTTCACGCTGGAAGATTTCCGCGACCAGTTGAAGCAGATCCGCAAACTCGGTCCGCTCAGCGGCCTGCTCGACATGATGCCCAAAGTGGGCATGCTCAAGGATCTGCAAAACGTCAAGGTCGACGAAAAAGAAATCAATCGCGTGGTGGCCATCATCGATTCGATGACCATGAAGGAACGCGACAATCACATGATTATCAACGGCAGCCGCCGCCGGCGCATCGCCAAGGGCAGCGGTACGTCCGTGCAGGAAGTCAATCAGTTGCTCAAGCAGTACGCACAAGCCCGGAAAATGATGAAGTCGCTATCGGGCGGCTTTATGGGCCGGAAATTGGGTAAGATGAAGATGCCCCCTGGGTTTCCATTCGGGGGGTAGTGTGGCACCCCCGGTTGGCGGACCGCGATGAACTCGCGTCTGCTTCACACAAAAAATTTTGGGAGTACTGATGTTAATGATTCGCCTGGCGCGGTTTGGCGCCAAAAAGAAGCCGTTTTATCGCGTCGTCGTGATTGAGAAAGAGCGCGCCCGCAATGGCCGCAATCTGGAGGTGGTGGGCCACTACAATCCGCTCACCCACCCCGCTGCCGTCGTGTTGAAGCACGATCGCATCGAGCACTGGTCCAAGAACGGTGCGTGCATGTCCGACACCGTGAAGCGGCTTGTGGAAAAGAACCCCGCGCCCGTGCCGCAACCAGTGGTCTAGTGTACTGCGTCGGAAATCCTGACGAGTATTGTGGGGCAGACTTCAGTCTGCGGAGGGCTTGAGCCCTCCCTCCCGCGCACGGTGTGAAAGCTGCGACGGGCGGACTGAAGTCCGGGGTCCCCTCTGGGGAGGGCTGAAGCCTGCCCCACGGTGAGGTTCCAGCCCTTTCGGATAATCGGTATTCTGCATGACGCACTACACGAGTGACGGAAGTGTACGGACCAAAGCCGTAAGTGTAAGGACCAGTGCCGTAAGTGTAAGGACCAGTGCCGTAAGTGTAAGGAATAGAACGGCTGTGCTACTTTTAATAGACCCTAAAGGGCCGTTCTCGGTGCCGGGTTCGGTTACTATGAACTCTAGGAGGCCGGGCAAGTGAAGCAACTCATTGAAGACATCGCGAAAGCACTGGTTGACATCCCGGAAGAGGTCTCGGTCCGTGAAGTACTAGGGGAGCAAGTCACCGTTTTGGAGTTGAAGGTGGCGCCCAGCGATCTCGGAAAAGTCATCGGCAAGCAGGGGCGCACCGCGCGTTCGATTCGCACCATCCTGGGCGCGGCGGGGATGAAATTGAATCGCCGCTTTACCTTGGAAATCCTCGAGTGAACTCGCCCGCGGACGGATGGGTCGCCATCGCCGTCCTGGGCAAGACCCGGGGAAATCGCGGCGAAGTGACAGGTTTCCCGCTGAGCGGAAAGCCCGAGCGCTTTGAGGCTCTGCAAGAGGTCTTTCTGTTCGGCTCCGGTACGCGGTACGAAGTGGAGTCCACGTGGTTTCACCAGGGAACTCTGGTTTTCAAGTTTCGCGGAGTGGACTCCATTTCTCAAGCAGAATTGCTCACCGGCGCGGAAGTTCGCGTCCCGCTGGACCAGCGCACCCCGCTCGATCCGGGAGAATTTTTCCAGGATGACCTGCTAGGCTGCCAGGTGATCGACCGGCGGACCGGCCAGACACTCGGCGCAGTGTCCGGTTGGGAGGACGGCGGCGGCTCCGGTCTGCTGGTGGTGGATGGTGGCTTGCTGATTCCGTTCGCACGGTCCATCTGTGTGGAGATCGATCCCCAGGCCAGGCGGATTTCCGTGGAATTGCCCGAAGGGCTGAAGGATCTGAACCGATCGTGATTTTCCATGTGTTGACGATCTTCCCCGAATTCTTTGTGGGGCCGTTCGCGCATGGCGTAGTGAAGCGGGCGCAGGACGTCGGGATTCTGGATATCCGTATCCATAATCTGCGCGACTGGACGTTCGACCGGCATAAATCCGTCGACGATCGGCCGTTCGGCGGCGGCGAGGGCATGGTGCTCAAGCCGGAGCCGATCTTCCTGGCGGTGGAATCCATCTGGCCGGAGCGATTATGCAACCAAAAGGTTGCATTGCTTTCGGCGCAAGGGGCTAAATTCGACCAGGCAATGGCTAACCGCTTGAAAGAAGAGGCCGAACTGCTCCTGATCTGCGGCCGGTACGAGGGCGTCGATGAGCGCGTGGCGGCGCACTTGGCCGATTACGAGCTGTCCATCGGCGATTATGTGTTGAGCGGCGGAGAACTGGCCGCGGCGGTGGTGATCGATGCGGTCGCCCGCTTGCTACCGGGAGTCCTGGGGAACGAGACTTCCGCGGTCTTCGACTCTTTTCAGGAGACCGGCCATGGCGAGGGTGCGCTCGATTGTCCGCATTGGACCCGGCCGGCGGATTTCCGCGGGTGGAAGGCGCCGGAAGTGTTGCTGAATGGCAACCACGAGGAGATTCGCAAGTTTCGCCGGCAGACGGCGCTCGAAAAAACGGGGCGGTTGCGGCCGGATCTCTTACCGGGCCGCGAGCAAAGGGAGCGGTAGCCAAGCAAGAATGCCCCCTACTCGTATATGATAGAAGTTCAAGGAAATTTTCATGCAGAATGCGTTGTTGACGAAATTCACGAATAAGCACAAGCGGGCCGTCGCCGTCCCCACCTTCCGGCCCGGCGACACGATTAAGGTCCACGTAAAGATTAAGGAAGGCGATAAAGAGCGCCTGCAAGCCTTCGAAGGCACTGTAATCGCCCGTAATAACACCGGCCTCAGCGAAACCATCACGGTTCGCAAGGTCAGTTTTGGCCAAGGTGTGGAGCGCATCTTCCCGATCCATGCAACGGTGGTGGACCACATCGACGTGGTGCGCACCGGCCGTGTGCGTCGCGCCAAACTGTATTATCTGCGCGCATTGAAGGGCAAAGCAGCCCGCCTCAAAGAGCGTACCTAGGCCGCTTCACCATGCGGCCCGAGGCAGCGGGTGGCCAAATCCGATGTCAAGCCACACTGGAAGGAGAGCTGCGTGCGCGCGGCTTTCGCTATGTGGCGGGTGTGGACGAAGTCGGCCGCGGCTGTTTGTTCGGGCCGGTAGTGGCGGGCGCAGTGATCCTTTCTCCGGACCGCCCGGTGCGTGGTTTGAACGACAGCAAATTGCTCGAACCGGAGCGGCGTGAAGTGTTGGCGGAACGCATTCGCGAGCGGGCCATTGCATGGGCCGTCGCCGCGGTGGACTCCGCCACCATCGACGCCATCAATATTTACCAGGCTTCGCGATTGGCGATGCGCAAGGCAATTGAGCAATTGCGTCCTGCTCCCGACTTTCTTTTGATCGATGCGGTGCCCATCGATCTGCCCGTGCCGCAACGTTCGCTCATCAAGGGCGATGCGCGCTGCCACGCGATCGCCGCGGCGTCCATCGTCGCCAAAGTCTATCGCGACGCCCTGATGTGCGTGTGGGACGAAGTTTTTCCCGCTTACGGGCTGGCATCGCACAAAGGATATTCCACGCCGGAGCATTGGCAGGCGCTCCAGGAGTTCGGCCCCACGCCGCTGCATCGTCTCAGCTTCGAGCCTGTCCGCCTCTGTTCGCGATTCCCGCTGCAATCGACATCTCAGATGGATTTATTTGAAACGGCGGGCGCCGCATGATGCCCACCGAACCCCCTCCCGAGGGGTTGCCGCTACCGCCGATTGCGGAGGCACCACGTGCACCGGAACCGCCGTCGGCGCACGTGTATCGCTGGTATCACAAAGTCTCCGCGGTGCTGTTCATCACTCTCTGTTTGGATATCGGCTTATTCCTGCTGATCGGCCCTTGGACGGATTACTGGGATAACTTCGCGGCCTTCGTACACACCTGGCGTCCCTATCTGGACAACATGTACGTGCGCGGCGCCATCAGCGGCCTCGGGGTGGTGAACCTGTATATCTCGCTCGGCGAAGTTTTCCGGCTGCGGCGCTTTTCGAACCAATAGGGCGCACACTCCGTGGCGCAGGCACCCTTGCCGGCGTCTTGCTTTTGGTGGGGCGGACCCCCCGGTCCGCGCGGGACGCCCCCGTCCCGCCCTTGCCAAGAACCATTACATGCCTCGCAAAGGCCGGCCAGGGGGCCGGCAGCGGACGAGGGCGTCCGCCCTACGACACGAGCACCGCTTCACGCCAGTTCGCCGACCTTCTTCAGTTCCAGTACCAGATCGCCTTCGTCGTCCACGAAGAATGCCGGGGCGAAACGCCGGTTCCACAGGAATTCGTCGTGCCGGTAGGAATGGCGCGCGAGCACGGTCTGGCTGAAGGTATCGTCGTACCCCTTCACCATGATCAGAATCTCGGCCTGCATAGCCGCTACGTCCTCGGGCGTCTTACGCCACAGCGGGCTGTCTTCGTCGATGGGATGGACGACGGTCCAGGAGAGTGGCAGGAATAGGACTCCGGGCCGTTCCAGGCGGAGCAATTTGTAATTGCGCTGCAGCTTGCCGTCCACCGTATCCACGGTCATCAGCATTACCTTGGCCTCCAGTTCCATCAGGGAATTGGAACGGCGATTGACCATGCGGAATTGCAGGCTGGTGCCATCCTGATAGGGGGCCACCAGCAGATTTTCACTGAAGCCTATGCGGGCCGACGGCCGCGATACGCGCCCGAACAGGAGACCCGTGGCCACCGCGAATCCCAACACGCCGACCAACGCCTCGAACGTCGCCAGCAGATTCGCTCCCATGCCCTTGGGTGAGATATTTCCGTAGCCCACGGTGCTGAGAGTGTGCGAGCTGAAGAAAAAGTCGTTGAGGAAGCGGCCCCATGCGTTGGACGCATCTGCGCCGCTGAGTTGCTCTGGCCCGAGCGCGAAATAGACGCCGGCGAACATCGAATTGATGACGATGTATCCCACGAACAGCGCCGCCATGAATCGTGGCCAGGACATATTGACCAGATGCAGGTAGGGGTGAAAGTCGCGCCAGGTGGTGCCGCGGCGATGAACATTGAACCGGCCGTCCTCACCGATGATCCGCCGCAAGGGGGCGATCACCTGTTTGGTCAAGCCGGGGTCGAAAGTCGGGGTCTGCATATCTATTAGAGTCTAGGACAACGCCTGGAGTCCGGGGTGCTTACGTTCCACCTGGACCGGAGCGGCGCCGCCGCAGGCAGCGGCTCGCGCGCTCTCGGCGGTGACTTGCAGGTTGCTGACGCCAGGCAGTTCAGCACCGAGCATGACCATTCCCGCCGTCTGGCCGGGTCCCTGGCGTGCCGGAATTTAGCCGCGCCTTGGGACCCAAAATGAAAAATCTCTGCAATGCCCGCCTGGAGCCATAATCACCAGCGGGCCAAGAAACCAAAATGAAACTTGGCGGGGTTTATCAGCTTTTTAAGGGGAGGTCGCCAATCAATGTTTTACATCAGATCCACGACGATCTCGCTGTTGGCGCTGGGTTTGCTTTTCGTGAACCCAGCTTTTTCTTAACTCGATACGGCCACGATATCCGGCCGCATCACAGATACTACGGGCGCCGTTATTGCCGGAGCGCAAATAACGATAGTGAATGCCGAAACGAATTTTGAGAGCCCGTCCACTACCAATTCCGAGGGAGCGTACCGCATCCCTTCTTTGCGGCCCGGACCGTACCGGCTCCAGATCAAAGCCGCCGGCTTTAAAACCTACAATCGCGACGGACTCGCTTTGACCGTCGGCGACTATCTCGGTCTCGACATCGTTATGGAGGTCGGCGGTGTCAGCGAAAGCGTCAACGTCACCGGCGAAGCTCCGCAGCTGCAGACTGAAACGTCAGCCAGCGGCATGGTCGCCGAAGGCAAATACCTCCAGGCGTTGCCTCTCTATCAGCGGAATGTGAAGGCTACATTCTATCTGATGCCTAACGTGGACGTCTCCGGTTTCGGCTACTCCGGCAACCTTCAGGGGTACCATATTGACGGGTTGCAGGACTCCAAGATCGGGTATTTCCAGGACGGCACCTACGCCGTCGGCAACAACAACGGCACCATCTACACGACCGACCCCATCCAGAGCACGGTCGATGAAGTCAAAGTACTGGGCAGCTCTCTGCCCGCCGAATACGGCCACTCGGCCGGTGGCGCGATGACGTCCGTGCAGAAAACCGGCACCAACACCATTCACGGGGAAATCTCCGAATTCGGACGCGTCAGCGCCATGCAGCATCGCAAGTTCTTCGACAAGTACGCCTTTGGCCAAATACAGCCAGGCCAGGTGGCCACCCCTTCGGAGCTCTTCCAGCAGCCCAATGCCACCCTGTCGGGACCTGTCTACATTCCCCATATTTACAATGGGAAAAACAAGACGTTCTTCGTTTTCGCCGTCGAGAGGCTGATCGAAAAACAGGCCAAGCAGCAGGCTTACACCGTTCCCGACGCCAACATGCTGGCTGGCAATTTCAGCTTCCCGGGCCAGGGCGTTACGGCCAACCAACTCTATGACCCCCTGAGCACCGCGCAAGTCAATGGCGTCTGGACCCGTACACCCATACCGGGCAATATCATCCCCGCCTCACGTATCGATCCGGTGGCCGCCAAGTTCTACGCACTGACTCCCTATGCCCTTCCCAACACGAATGGGACGTACAACAATACCGGTGTTTCGAATAATTTCCAGGGCACTTATCTGAAGAAGGTTTTCTGGGAGAATTATACGGGCCGTCTCGACCAGCAGTTTACTCCCAGTTTTAAGATGTTCGGGAACTGGCAGTACAACTCGCGCTACCAGCGGCAACCCAATCCGCAGTTATCCAATGCACTGTTCGACTCGAGTTATGTACTCGAGCACGATTACCAGACCACCGCCACCCTGGGCGCCACTAAGATCGTCAGTGCCACGCTGGTCAACGAAACGCACGTCGGTTACTATCGCTTCGATCCGCGTATTGTATCGCCGGATACCGGCCAGAACATGGCCAGTCTTCTGGGCATTCCCAATGTTTCGCCGCTCCTGATGCCCGCTGGACTGCCGGTCTACTCCGGCATCGGCGGCCCGACCACCAACGTACTGGAGAACTTCACCGTCCGCGACGACGTCACTTGGGTGAAGGGCGATCACAGCTTCAAATTCGGCTACGACCTGCTCCACGAACGCCAGGACAGCTATGGCCTGGGCACCTCCTCCGGTTCTGTCAACAACCCCAGCGGCAACTTCACCTTCGACAGTGCGGCCGGCCTCACCGGTGTCGGGACCAGCACCATCCCCAACACAGGCGGCATCAGCATGGCTTCCTTCATGCTTGGCTCGGTCAGTTCCGCCACCTTCTCCCTGCCGACGGCAAGTTGGTTGCCACGCGATAACGTGAACAGCGTGTACTTCCAGGACGATTGGAGAGTCACCTCCAAACTCACGTTGAACCTGGGTATTCGCTACATGAATGAGAGCCCCTGGCACACCAAGTACGGCCAGTTCTCCCAGTTCAACCCAACAGCTTCCGATCCTCTGATTGCCGGCGACATGGGCGCCATCACTCATCCGGGCGGCAACATCACCAAGCGGGACAACAACAATTTCGAGCCGCGCATCGGTATGGCCTGGCACCCTCGCGAGAAGTTGGTAGTGCGCGGCGGTTTCGCGGTCATGCATGTGGACCTTGGTTTGGCCCCCAGCCAACTCGATGAGTACAATATAGCCACCACACAGAACGCCGCGGCCGGGAATCCTTCGCCGATCTACCAGATCAGCAAGGGACCGGGTTCGATTGTCTATCCTGGGCTCCTCTCCAACGGCACCCAGCCTTACCAGGGCTGTACCACCGGCACGGTAGCGGGTCTTAACGGCCCCATCACCACTTGCTCGGCCCGCAACACCACCATTACCGATCCGAATCTGCACAATCCTTACGTGATGACCTGGAACTTGAACTTGCAGTATCAGTTGAAACCCAACTACCTGCTGCAGTTGACTTACGATGGCTCCGGCAGCGTGGGCAACATCGAAACGCCGCAATACAACACGCTCCCCGAGAATTACGACGCCGGCAATCCCACGGCGCTCGCCACTTTCGTGGGCAACCCGCAGCCGTTCCGTCCCTTCCCTAACTATGGGAGCATCACCTACCGCGATAACATCAGCCATGCCACTTATCATTCCGGTACCGTACACTTCACCAAGCGGTACTCCGGCGGTCTGACTTTGGATGCCTTCTACACCTACTCCAAGAGCCTTGACGGAAGCGAGGGCACAACCGGAGTGGATAACGTCGCCTCAAACCTGTACAAAGGGCCATCCTCCTACGACCGGCGCCATCGCCTGGTCAGCAATTTCAGCTACGACATCCCGATCGGCAAAGGCCGGGCGCTACTCAACAAAGGCGGTTTCCTGGATAAGATTGCCGGCGGCTACACCTTGGTGTGGACTTATGGCATTTACTCCGGTAACCCCATCACCTGGGGTGTGACCAACAGCCCCTATAATTACATGCCGAGTTGGATGGGCATCCAGAACCGTCCCAATCTGCTGGGAACCCCGGTGCTGCGCAACGACTGGCAGGATCTGGGTGGCGATCGCTTCAACCAAGGCAATCAAAACTCCACCATTAGCAGCCTGGCGGACTTCGCTTATCCCGCGGCCTACACCTTCGGCAATGCCGGTAAGGACACGTTCTACACGCAGCGTGGAATTGCCGCCAGCTTCTCGGCCCGAAAGGAGTGGGAGATCAAGGAACACTTGAAGCTGCAGTTCCGCTTCGATTTCCAGAACCCCTTCAAGTGGTATAACTTGGGACCCATGAATACCACCGTGGACCTCAAGAACATGTCGAATGGAGTGGAAACCTCCGGCAACCTGTTCGGCAAGATCCCGTCCAGCGGCGAAGCTACCAGCGTCGCCGATGGCGGCGTTCCCATGATGAACGCGACCATCAAGATACTTTGGTAGTCGCGGCAACGCAACCAGTAAGGGGCTCGTGTGCATGCACGAGCCCTTTTTGCGTGCAGCAGGTAAACAGTTTTCCGGCGCGGCGCCCGGTTCAGGAACGATCTGCTCTTCCCGCCTGTGCCGACACAAATCAATTGCCGGCGTCACTCTTCCTCAATTGCCCGCGTCACCCTTCCGCGCCGGTGACGATGTCTTGCACGATGGCCACCGGGAGCGGATCCGTCGCACTAACTAGCCACGTCGCACTAAGCCACGTCGCACTAAGCCACGTCGCACTAAACCAGGGAGATCGGCTTCTTCGCCGTGCTCCACACCTGGGGACCGAACCTGCGGTGGCCGAGCAGCAACTGGATAGTCCGGACATCCGTGACGGATTCCCGCAGATGAACGGCAAATCCGTGACGGCTATGCCGATCTCGCCATAGTTATTGGCGCATTTGCGCGATTTATGACGGCGACACGGAACCGGGTAGAAGCGGGTGTTAGGCGGTACGACCTGTGACTGCGCTGTAGGACGTGCTCTAGCTTGTTCCGGCGAACTGCGCTCGCCCCTGGACTTTGGCCATTCTCGGCGTTCGGCCGACCAGGGAAGTGGGGCAGGCTTCAGCCATCCCCAGAGGGGACCCCGGGCTTCAGCCCGACTTTCCTGGGCTTCGTCTTCAGCCACGCGCGGTGCTGAAGACGCGAGAAATTCGTCCCGTATCGAAAACGGCGGCCTAAAAGGCCGCCTGCAGGCAGGATTGCCTGCCCCACACAAGACCAAAGCCGAGGTCGGGGAGTTTTTTATATACGAGCGCTGCGATCTTGCGCATTCTCATTTGGACCATCACTCTGGGGAGTACTCAGAGCTCACGCACCTACCCAAACATGCGGTCCCAAAAGTCGAAAAGTTGTGTACGCTACCTGAGCAGTTGGGTGAGGAGGGGCAATCATGCCTCAAAATCAGGTCCACGAAAGGCAGTGCCGGCAGTGACGAATATTTGCAGGGCGCTTGTTTTGGTGCTCGGTGCCGCAGGCTCGGCTCTCGGGCAAGATAATTTCAGCTTGTGCGATATCAACCATGACCATGCGGTGAACGTTCTCGATGTCCAGGCCATGAACAACCAGGCGGGGGGAACCTTAAGCCCTGCCAACGATCTGAATTTGGACGGGGTCGTCAATGTGGTGGACGTACAGAGCGAGATCAACGTGATTCTTTATGGCTGTCCGTACTATTCGGTCACGCCGCGGTTCACAATTACCAGTGTTTCGCTGCTGAATCAGGGTTGGATTTCATCCGACATTCCCAGCGCCGGGAATCTGACTATCCGGGCCGCGCAGCAGGTGAGTTCGGTTAGCCTGGTGAACCAGGCGTGGATAGCCGCCGACATCCCCAGCCCCGGGAATTTGACTAGTAACGCCGTCGATGCGAAATCCGTGACCCTGGTGAATCAGGCGTGGATTCCGGCCGATATTCCGAGCCCCGGCAACGTTCGATTCAAAGCCGGATTGCTTGTCTCGGTCAACAATACGGGGGCAGGAGGGCGCACGGTGCCCAGCCTCACGAGCTTGGGAATCAAAATCGTTGCATCGGGCTCCTCCACCACCCCAGTCGACCTATCGTCCGTGAACGATGGAGAGGCGCTGATCGCCGGGCAGACGGTACGCTTTCGAGTTTATCCGCCGGAGGCGACGCAGGCAGGGTCCGACTTTCTGGTCGATGGGGCGCCGCTGAAGGTGCACACGCCGTTCGAAGTGTTGGTGACGGCTCCAGCCAACGCCGCCGGCTTCGACCTGCAGGCGGTTATTTATGGGCGCGATGGGCGGGTATGGCGCACGCCGCCGAAGCATCTGCTGGTGGTTCCGGATACGGGGCAAACACTCACCGGCCGCGCGCTCGATGCCGACAGCAGCGCCGCCAGTTCGGTGTCCGTAGGGGTCCGTACCAACGGTCTAACGGCTGAATATTTTCGGGCGGAACAGGGAATCGCGTCGTGGGCAGGTCTCAATCGGCCCGCCGATAAGCGAAGCTTCGTGACTGCCGTCAATCAGCCCGACACTACCGCGTTCGGCCCCGATCCTTTCGGCACCGGCTTCACCGGCAACTATGCCACGAGATTCCGCGGAGAAATTCTGGCGGCCCTGGACGGCCAACACGAGTTCTTTCTCGATGCCCCTCTGGGCGCACGGCTGATGGTCGACGGCACCACGCTGATCGACACGCCGCCGGGGTCGTTTTCGCCGGAAGCTCAGGCAGCGGTGACGCTGCCAGCCGGCTGGCACACAATCGAGATCGACAGCTACCAGCCGGCATTCCACGGCAATCTGCAACTCTCCTGGCGGCAGCCCAATTCCGCGCGCGAAATCGTGCGACCTGAGTCCCTAGCGACCGAAACCGGGCCGCTGGCGGTGACGGATGGCAATGGTTCGTTCCGGGTGAATTCGTTTCCCAATATTCTCAATCCGCTGGAATGGCACACCGTTCCCGCGGACAGCAAGGTCCGAGTGACTTTGGACCAATCAGTTTCTGAAGAAAGGCCGATTCAATAATGAAAATTCGAAATTGTTCCCCTTGTCCGATGGCCGTGCTGTTGTTCGCCGGCTACGCTTCCGCGCAGGCGCCGTTTACCAGCGGATCGACCGGCTCAGACGGCGCGCTCAGCTACCAGGTGCCGGGCACGTATAACTTCGATCCGTCGGTGGGAAATCTCGACCCGTCGGGCGACAACATTTTCAACTTCACAACCATCAATATCGCGGCGGGGGTGACGCTCAACCTGACGAGCGCGCTGCTACGCAACAAGCCGGTGATCTGGCTGGCGAGTGGCGCCGTCACGATCGCGGGCACCTTATCGCTGGACGGCGTTACGCCACCCAATCTGAATACGTATGGGGTGGACTGGATTGACTATCGCATCCCGGCGGCGGGTGGGCCGGGTGGTTTTCCGGGCGGGGTGGGAGCTCGCCCCGGTAGTTCCGCGTTGCCTGGTCTTGGCCCCGGTGGCTCACCGGTGCAAGTCAACCCCAGTTGCGGGGCGGGCGGGGGAGGATCGTTCGCTAGCGCGGGCAGCAGTTTGCCCCTGGGACCGACATATGGCAACACCCAACTGGTGCCCTTGATTGGAGGTTCCGGTGGTTCGGGCGGTTGTGTGGCATCCACCATTACCGCAACGGATGCGTCCGGCGGTACCGGGGGCGGCGGAGGAGGAGCCATCCGGATCGTGAGCACCGTCTCGATCACCATTGCGACAGGCGGCAAGATTAGCGCCCTGGGCGGCTACGGCGGCGGCGGGCGCAGCGGCGGAACGTACGGGGGCGGCGGGGCTGGCGGCGCTATCAATTTAATTGCTCCTACCATTAGCGGCGGCGGGACGATCCAGGCGTACGCCAATAGCACCGGAGGAGTCGGTTACATTACGCTCAATGCCGCCAACAATACCTTCACCGGTAACGCATCGATCGGGGACGTTGTTCCGACACTTCGGCCCCTGGTGGCGCCTCCGCTACCGAGTCCCACCACCGTGCCGGGTGTGACGATCAACAGTGTGAACGGGGTGAACGTGCCGCAACCGCCGCAGGGCGCGTTTCAAACTCCCGACGTCACCATCAACGCCACCACGGCGGTGACCATCAATATCTCGGCGATAGCCGTCCCGGTAGGAACGGTGGTGCAGCTGAATATTCAATCGGAGCTAGGTCCCGATCAAACCATCAGCTGCAACCCGCTCGCCGGTACGCTGGCTAGTTCCACGGCGACATGCAGCGCTTCATTCCCCACCAGCGTCTCCCGCATCCTCGCTTCCGCCAGCTGGTGAGGTAGCGGCAGACACGGAGTCCAGCCAACGGCGCACGAACTCGCCGGCGTCGCTCTTCAGATCGAGCGGTTCGCTGCGGGTTTCTGCGCCGTTTTCCAAATAGACGGCCACGATTCCTTTGGATGAGGGACGCAGCTCCAGGCGCTGGCCGCGAGCCTCCAGGCGCAGCGTGGTACCCAGCCACACTACGTGGACTTTGATTCGCATGGAGAATCCGATGCGCGCCGACTGCTTCATTAGCTCCGCGGTAAACGGTCCCTGCTTTAGCTCTTCCGCCCAAGGCGCGGCGGCTTGCGCGCTGGCCTTTTGGCTCTCCCGCGTACGATGCGCCCGCTCGGCCGATTCTTTGCCCTCCTCTTGCGATTCCAGGCTCTTCAGGTTACTTTCCAGGTTGTCGAGGAAACTCATTCTCTCTAGTTTCCCCCAAGATGGTTACGGCACGGTAACATGAAACCGAATGGCCGATCTGACTCGCCCCAATCTCACCGCTCTGCGCAACGGATTGCTGCGCTGGCACAAGTCGCTACTCGATTCCGAGCGGGCGGCGTACGAGCGCGATGTGGCGCGCATCGCGTCCACGGGCCAGTATCTGCAACTGGTGTTGGACGACCCCTGGTTCGCCTGGCTGCGTGAGATCTCGCAGCTTATCGTGATTGTGGATGAGACGCTGGCGCAGAAGGAGCAGCCCGCCACACCGGCCGACGCCACGCGCCTGATCGCCAAGGCGCGGGATTTGCTGCTGCCTTCGGAATCGGGCTCGGAATTTGCGCGCCATTACGACCAGGCGATGCAGCGGGATCCTGCCGCGGTGCTGGCGCATGGTGCGATGATGCAGGTGTTTGCGGAAATGCCGAAGGAGTGAGGCGAGGGCTCCGCTCTCGATGTCCGTGCAGGACATGGAAGACAGGACCGGCCCTGCGGGTCCGATGAAGTCCTGGGAATCCCTCGGCTGTCGGGAGTCATTCTCTCGCGCGTCAGTTCCCGCGTAACGGAGTGAAGCTCTGGATTATCACCGAGGCCGACCGCAGCGCGACAGCTTTTCTTCTGCCGAGCGAGTATTGACCTGGCCAGGCCCGCGCTGGGCAGCGCCCCCGGCGCGGGGTCTCCGCGTATCCACAACCGCCCGGCCTCAGGTCGGGGGGCACTTTACCGGATAGCCCCGTCTATCGTTCCCTCCTAGTACAGCCCGATCGGGTATGGCTGGAAAGGCTGTATCGATATGGTAGTTGTAGATGTATGAAGAAAACGCTCCACATCGATGAGGTCACCCTTCGCGACGCGAAGAAAGCCTGTGGCGCAGTGACCGATACAGAAACCGTGCGGCTCGGTCTCGAAGCTCTGATCCGACATGCGGCCTATGAGAGATTGCGAAAGCTCAGAGGTTCCGATGCCGACGCGAAAGACGTTCCGAGGCGCCGGCCAGAGAGTCGCAAAAAAAGAACGGTGGCCTGATGGTTTTGGTAGACACGTCCGTCTGGATCCGCTTCCTCGCAAACCGCATGCCCTACGCCGCCGAACTGGACCGCTTGCTGGTGAGAAAAGAAGCCGCCGGGCACGACCTCGTGTATGGCGAGTTGCTGATCGGAGATTGCGGCGGGCGAACGCAATTGTTGCATTCATACGACCTTATTTACCGGGTTCCTCCTGTCGGTCATGCAGACGTCGCTACCTTCGTGCGGTCACACAAGCTGCATGGCAGAGGTATTGGATGGATCGATGCGCATCTGCTCGCTTCTGCCCTTGTTGCGGGCACGTCTCTCTGGACGGCCGACGGGCATTTGGCTGGGCTGGCCAGCCAACTTGGAATCGCACACGGGTCTCGCCCATAATGAGTGGCCGTGGCTGCCCAGCGACGCTAAGCACCAGTTTCCGGTATCCCACGACAGCTTGCTTGATCGCGGGGTTATTCCGATCGCTCACCGAATAGATCGACACGACGACGCCGGCCCTGCGATGCGGCAGATTATCGGTGCACTGGCCGGGTTGGAGCGCAGACTGATAGCCGTGCGCACACGCGCCGGCAGGAGTGCCTGGGCCACGTCGCTGTGACACAAGTGCGCGAGCTGCGCTCGCCTTGTTTTGGACAAGCTAAAGCATGTCCTACCGGCGCTCACTCCGCCTCAGGGTCATATTGCATGGCGCCGGCGAGATTGCCTTCCGGATCCTGGAAAAACAGCAGGCGGCCGATGCTCGCGAGGGTACAAATCTGCATTACGATAGTGCCACCGTTGGCTTCCACCGCGGTGGCCGCAGCCTGGATGTCGGGTACTGAGATGGTGCACTCGAAGCCGGTCATGCGAACGCCGGGGACGAGCTCGCGGCGCTGTTGCAGGGAGCCTCGAAAGAGCGGCATGGGGTTGGCGGCGCCCATATCGATCATGTAGAAGCCGGGTGGTCCCCAGGCCTGGAACTTCCAGCCGAAGACGTTCTCATAGAAGCGGCGGGCGCGTGGGAGATCGTCCGCGTTGATGGCGAAATGAGCGACCGGAGTGGACATGTTGGTGATTCTACCCGCTGGATCGGCTGCCCGTATTACGCTATCTTGCCAATAGATGTCGATTTTCCGCCAGGCCGACGATGCCTCTATCCGGATCCGCAGCTTCGGCGTGACGTTCCACCACGGGCAGAAAGTTCCGCGCCAGTATCTGGTGCCGCCGGCGGCCGGTATGTGGCACCAGCTGGTGTGCGCCACGCGGGGAGCTCTCACCGTGCGCACCGACGAGTGCGCCTGGGTGGTGCCGCCGCACCGCGCGGTCTGGATACCTGCCGGTTTCCAATACCGCCTGGAATTGAGCGGCGTAGTGGCGGTGCGCTTGCTTTATATCCGGCCCCTGAAGCATGGTGACCGCATGTTTCCACGGGAATGTTCGGTAGTAAATGTGACGCCGCTGCTGCGGGAATTGATCCTGCGGACGGTACAAGTGGGCGCGCTGGATGCCGCGGTTCCCGAGCAGAAACGGCTGATCGGCGTGATTTTGGACGAATTGAAGGTGCTGATCGCCGTGCCGCTGCAACTGCCGATGCCGCGCGATCGCCGCGCCATGCAATTCGCCGAGCTCGCCAATCGCGATGCGGGCGGCGTACCGTCGACGGAGATGCTGCTGCGGCAATGCGGCACCAGCCGGCGCACGATGGAGCGTCTCTTCCGGGCGGAGACGGGCATGAGTCTGGGCCAATGGCAGAGGCGTCAGACGCTATTGCATGCGCTGCGCCGGCTGGCGGCGAGTGAGAACGTCACGGGCGTCGCGGGGGAGTTGGGCTATAACAGCGCGAGCGCGTTCATTGCCATGTTCCGCCGGGAATTGGGGCAGACGCCCAAGCGGTATTTCGAGGCGTAGGCTTTCGGCCAACACCGCGCGGCAGAGATGCGAAATCATTATTCACCACAGAGCATCGAACCGGGCGGGCCCGGTTTGGCGGGGGAAGAAACTCGGCTGCGACAGTCGATTTTTCGCCTCCGCTGTGGGGCGGCCAAGTCCTTTATTTCCAACAAATCGTCGCTTTTGTTTCTTAGGAGACACGGAGGCACGGAGAAATACAAAGTCCCAACCGGAGATCACGGAGGCGACGGAGAACATGGAGGAAATTGCCGGCGCAGCGGGGCGGAGGTTGGCGTTAGCGAAAGACAACTGCGCGGGCGAGCTGCGCTCGCCGTGACAAGCTGAAGCATGTCCTACCGCGGAACGCTTACTTTGCTTTTATGGCGAAGTCGTACGATTCAATGTCCACCTTGCCGTCGTTATACAGTACGATGGCGTATTCGCCTGGCGGGAGAGGTTCCTTTGGCCAGATTTTGTACAGGCCGTCGCCCAGTTGCCTGTGGAGATAATCCACCAGGGTGCGCTCCTCGTACACCGTCTCCTTATCGAGGGGATGGTAGGTGAGGTTTTCGACGATGCGTATGTTCCCCTTGGTGGTGAGCTTGGCAATTCCGAAGGCCTCGGTTCCGGCCAACTGGATGTAAAATTCCTGCTCGGGGTCGGTAAAGACGGTCTCGGCGTGAGCCCCGGTCATTTCCAGCGTGGCTTTGCCGGTGATGGCTGGAATGGGAGACAGCTTTTGCAGGACGGCGCGCCCCTTGTTGCTGTGGACCGCCACTTCGCCGAGTTTCAGGGTCTTGGTCTCCTTGCCGTCTACCCAATATGCGCCGGGCTCTTGCGGAATGCGGCTGGCTTCCTTTTTTACCTCGGCCTCGGCGGCACTTTCCTCGGCGACAATCTTTTCCTCTTGCTGCAGAGCCTTTTCGCGTTCTTCGGTTTCGGCTTTGGTGCGCTTCAGGTCCACCATATCGAGTGGGATCTCTTCCCACTCGCTGCGCTCCACGCTGTAGAAGCGCACGCGGTCGGCCTGCACCTGATATTCGCGCACCAGGTGGAAGGTGCCGTCGGTGAGGTAAAGCTTGACGTTCGCGGCCCACGCCAGGAGGGCCAGCGCCAGCAGGACGAAACAGAGCTTGCGCATATCTCTAACGACTACTCTAGCGCTGTCCTGGCCGCCGCGCGGGCTTGGCGCAGTCCCGGACTCCGCAGTCTAGCGGCCTAGCGCAGTCCCGGCCTCGCGGGCCTGGCGCAGTCCCGGCGTCCGCGGGGCCAGGCACAGTCCCGGACTCCGCGAGCCTGGCGCAGTCCCGGCGTCCGCGGCGATTGGGGCTAATTTCCGGGCAATCCATCCGTCTTTAAAGCTGGTTGGTCTGTTTTTGTGAACTGCCGGCCCGGATTGCTCGTATAAAGGGAGGAAGAACCAAGAGGTGTTACCATGCGGCATCCGTACGTTTCCGGCCATAATGGGGTATTGAGGTTCCATCCGCTTATGTCTTTTGCCAAATCTTGTCTCGCGATTTTTCTCAGTTTTGCGATGGCCGCTCCAATGTTCGGCCAGGCCAACTCGCTGCAGTTGGAAAATGGCCACGGTTTCATCTACGGGCTGACCCACAACTATCGGGTGCGGGACGTCCACGCCGTCAGCTTTGCGGATTCGCCTCGTATCGATAAGCTGATGCGCGCCGGGAACATCTATCTTTCGCTGCGCGATGCCATCGCGCTCGCCTTGGAGAACAATCTCGACATCGAGAGCTCGCGCTACGCACCGCAGTTGGCCCTGGCCGACTTGCAGCGCGCCGGCTCCGGCCAGTTGCTGCGCAACGTCTCCACCAGCATTTCGTCGGGCCCGTCGTCGGCATCCCTCAGCGTACTTGCCGGCGCGACGGCCGTGAACGGCGGTTCGGGCGGTAGTGGTACCACCAGCAATTCCGGTGTCCTCAGCGGGTTGAACGTTCAGTTGGCTGGCGCGGCCATCCCCAACCTGGAGCCGCTGGGTTTTGTGGCGGCCGGTTTCAGCCATCAGACCCAGATTCTGACGTCAACCACTTTTACGGGCACCTCCGCTCTGGTGGACTCCTACAAGAATCTCACCTACGGTTTCCAGCAGTCGTTGTGGAACGGCACGCAAGTTCAGGTGGCGATGAGCAGCGTCTTCAACTACAACCAGAACGCCACCACCGCACTCTTCAATCCTTACGATAGCGGCAGTCTGGGATTGACCATCACACAGCCCCTGCTGAACGGTTTCGGCGTGGCCACCAACCAGCGCGCCTACCACAAGGCCAAAAACAATCTGAAGGCCAACGATTTGCAGTTCAAGAACCAGGTGATTACGACAGTCGCCAGCGTGGTGAGTCTGTATTGGGACCTGGTAACTTTCGACAATGACTTGAAGATTAAGCAGCAGACGCTGGACCTCGATTCCAAACTTTACGAAGACAACAAGCGCCGCGCCGAACTTGGCGCCATCGCGCCCATCGATATCATCCAGGCGGAGGCCGACATGAAGGCGGCCGAGCAGGATGTGATCGCGCAGGAATCGCAGGTGCTCCAGCAGGAGATGATCCTCAAAAACTACCTGACCCGCGGCGGCATGGAAGTTCCCGCAGTGGCCGCTGCCCGCATCGTCCCCACCGACCACATTGAGGCGCCCGCGCAGGAACCGGTCATCCCGGTCCAGGATCTTGAGGCCGAAGCGCTATTGAACCGGCCCGAAGTGGAACAGAACAACATCACCCTGGAAAACGCACGCCTCGACCTGAAGGGTGTCAAGAACAATCTGTTGCCCACCCTGAATGCCACGGCCAGCTTTTCCAATGCCGGGCAGGGTGGCGCCATTAGCAATATTCCGCAACCGGTGGTCGCCGCCAACGGTTCGACCACCTATCAAAAGCTGACAGCCGCCGATGTGAATGCGTTCCTCATTGGGGGCTACGGCACGGTGTTGGATCAGATCTTCTCACGCAACTTCCCCAACTACAGCGTGGGCTTCCAACTCACCATGCCATTGCGGAATCGCGCCAACCAGGCCGATCTGATCACCAACGAGCTGAGTTATCGGCAGGCCGAGATCCAGGACAAGCAACTGCGCAACAGCATCCGGCTGAACGTTCTGAACTCGGTGACCGCCACGCGTAACGCCCGCGCCGCCTGGGAGACCAGCGTGGTGGCGCGCAAGCTGTACGACCAGACCCTGGCCGGCACGCGCCGCAAGTACGAACTAGGCACCGCCACGATTCTCGATGTGGTCATCGCGCAACGTGACGATACCGCCCGCCAGTTGGCCGAACAGGATGCGCTCAACCAATACCAGCGCGCCCGTACCAATCTCGATCAGACTCTGGGCAAGACTCTGGAAACCTACGATGTGAATATCGAAGAGGCCAAGCGTGGCGTGGTGGGCCGTGAGCCGGATCTGATTCCGCCAACGCCGAAGCCGCCCGTGCCGCCCGCGCAGCTGCAGCACTAAGAACCGGGCGGTCGTAGGTGGTGCGATAATTGGACCAAGGGTGAGCCACGCCCGAGCCAGGAGAGCCGACAATGACGCCCGAAGACATCGCACAGATAACGGCCATCGTCGGCGCTTCAGAGGAGCGCCTAAACGCTCGCATGTCACAGACTGAGGAGCGCCTGAACGCCCGCATGTCACAGACTGAGGAACGCTTGAACGCCCGCATCGAGCACCTCACGGTTGGAATCGCCGCTGTCGAGGAGCGCCTGAACGCCCGCATCGAGCACCTCACGGTTGGAATCGCCGCTGTCGAGGAACGCCTGAACGCCCGCATCGAGCGCGTGGAGACCTCACTGCTGACCGAGTTCCACAAGTGGGCCAGCCCAGCCGAAGCGCGCGCCAAGAGCCATGCCGCCGTGCTGCGCGCCCTCGACGCCGAAATGGAATACCTCTCCGATCGGGTGACCAAGCTCGAAGGCAAACCGCCGCAGTAGCGCTTTTACTCGATCACCTTTTTCTTGCGGAACCAGTCGAGTATCAGATCGCGCATCTGGCCCACATCGTTGGGGAACTTCAGGCCGGTGGTCCGCAGATTTTCGTCGGACGCCTGGTTCGACGCCGTGAAGTCGCTGACCGCGAGAGTGTAGTCGCGATTGGGGTCGACTTTCCGCTCGCCAAGCACCACGGCTGGCAGATCCTTGCCTTTGAAGGTGCCCACCACCACCGCATTGTCGAACGGCATGATGTTCCAGATGTGGCGTTCCAGCAGTTGCCCCTGCGGCAAGCTGTCGCGAATGCTGCCGGCGTTCATGAATGCGAAATCGGCCCCCGTCTGGTCGCGCAGGGCGCGCTCGACCAGCGTTTTCACTTCGGCCTCGGTGAACGCACGGCGAGAGGCCGCCAGCGGCCGGTCGACCAGTTCCTTCACGCGCGCTTCCCACTGCTTCACCAGCGCCGCTACGTCGGCGGCCGGCGCGATGGCGGCCGGGTCGACAGGAACCTGCTTCCATTTCCAATCCGCGAGCTTGCCGGCCGCCGTATCCACCTGAAGATCCAGCCGGCCGAGGTCTTCTCCGTAGCACTTCATGCGCACCAGCACGCGGCCGTCGTGCGACTTAGCCTCGGCGAGCCCCTCGTGAATGTGGCCGGTGATGCTCACCGCGATCTCCGGCACGGAGTTGAGGACGGCCTGCTCTTCGGCGTCGTTGATGTGCGCCAGGAGCACGATCAAATCGGCCTTCCCGAGCAGTTCGGCGGCGTACTTGCGCACCGTCTGGACAACTGGGAGCGGATGCCAATCTCCCATCGCCTTCGGGCTGGTGAGCGTCGGCAAATCGTCGGTGATTCCTCCGATGACGGCCACCCGCAGTCCGTTCACTTCGAGAATCGCATACGGTTTGGACGTGAAAAGCTCGTCCGCGTTGTTCATCAGATTGGCGGTCACGACGGGATACGTCGCGGTCTCGACAAACTTGCGCGCCTGCATCCAGCCGTAGTCGAATTCATGATTGCCGAGCGTGGCGGCGTCGTACCCGAAGAGGTTGGCGATCTCGTAGACGGGCAGTCCGTGGAAGAGCGTGGAGACGGGCGTACCTTGCACCAGATCGCCGGCGTTGAGGAGGATGCAGTGGCCGCAGTTGGCGCGTTCGCGGCGGATGGTGGCGGCGAGGTACGCGAACCCGCCGCGGCCGTTCGAGAGGGGCATGAGGCGGGCGTGCAGGTCGTTGGTGTGCAGGATGGTCAACTGCCGGACTTCGGCTGCCAGCGGCGCTGCAAACACCAGTGCGACAGCCAGAAATCGGCGGATGCGGTGTGGCATAGAGGCCCATTGTAGCGCCGCCACCGTGTGTGGGCCGCGCCTGAGCCACGAAATCCCTATATGGGTTAAGCGCCGCCACCGTGCATGCGCAGCTATGCCATCATGCATGGGCAGGTAGGCCATCATGCATGGGCAGCTACGCCACCGTGCATGGGTAGCTATGCCATCATGCATGGGCAGGTAGGCCATCATGCATGGGCAGCTACGCCACCGTGCATGGGTAGCTATGCCATCATGCATGGGTAGCTATGCCATCATGCATGGGCAGCTACGCCACCGTGCATGGGCAGCTACGCCACCGTGCATGGGCAGCTACGTCATCATGCATGGGCAGCTACGTCATCATGCATGGGCAACTATGCCATCATGCATGGGCGGCTCGCCACCGTGCATGGGCAGCACCGCCACCGTGCGATGATGGAGCTTCCGCATGCCATCCGAGAAGCAGGAGTGGCTCGCCGTAGCGCGCGCCGCCATCGAAATCGAAGCCGCTGCGCTGGCCCGCGCGGCCTCACGGCTCGACGCCGAATTGATCCGCGCGGTGGACATCGTGCTTGCGCACCCCGGGAAAATCGTGCTCACGGGGATTGGAAAGTCCGGCCACATCGCGCGCAAAATCGTCGCCACGTTGTGCAGTACCGGGACGCCGGCGGTCTTCCTGCACCCCGCCGAAGCGGTCCACGGCGACCTGGGGATCTACACTCCCGGCGATCCCACGGTGCTGCTCTCGAAGAATGGCAGCTCGCGTGAGTTGCTGGCGCTGGTGCCGATTCTGCGCGAACTGCACTCCCCGCTGATCGGCATTCTCGGCAGCAAGAGCTCACCGCTCGCGCGGCAGATGGACGTCCTGCTGGACGCCTCAGTGGAACGCGAGGCGGACCCTTACAATATGGCGCCCACGGCCAGCGCCGTCGCGGCCATGTCATTGGGGCACGCGCTGGCCATCGCATTGATGTGTGCGCGCCAGTTCACGCCGCGGGAATTCAGCCGCTTCCATCCCGGCGGCCAGCTCGGACGCAATTTGCTGCTGGCGGTGCGGGAGGCGATGCACAGCGGCGACGAAGTGGCCACGGTGGCGCCCGGCGCATCGCTCAAGGAAGTGATCATCGCCATGACGCGCCGTCCCATGGGCGGAGCATGCGTGGTGAGCGAGGACGGGATGCTCGCGGGGTTTATCACCGATGGCGATCTGCGCCGCGCGCTCACCACACACGACGACATCCGCGAACTGCGGGCCGAGGATGCCATGACGCGCGCCCCGGTGACGATCGGGCCTGACGCGACGTTGGGAGACGCGTTGGAGCGCATGGAGCGCCGCCCGTCGCAGATTTCGGTGCTCCCGGTGGTGGACGACGCGGGCCGCGCGTTAGGATTGCTGCGGCTGCACGATATTTATGCGACGGAGCCGCCAGCTTTTAGCTCTTAGTCGTTAGCGGTTGGCTGGTGTCTTTCAGGGCGCGTCCGACAGCCGCTTTGAGCCAACAGCCAAGAGCCAACAGCCAAACTCGGCAGCCGATAGAAAGCGGACAGCTCCCCCGCGCTATCATACGAATTCACCATGAAATATCGACAGCTTGGCCGTACTCCCTGGAAGGTTTCCGAGATCAGTTTTGGCGCCTGGGCCATTGGCGGCGCGTGGGGCAGTGTGGACGACACGGAGTCGCTCGGTGCGCTCCGCCAGGCCATCGACAGCGGCGTGAATTTTATCGACACGGCCGATGTGTACGGCGGGGGCCGCAGCGAGCGCCTCATCGCACAGCTCAAGCGCGAACGCAAGGAAGACATCGTCGTCGCTACCAAGGCCGGACGCCGGCTGCCGAAACAGAGTGTCGAGGGTTACAGCGAAGCTAACCTCACCGGCTTCATCGAGGACAGCATACGCAACTTGTCCACGGATTGCCTCGACCTGCTGCAACTCCACTGCCCGCCCACCGACCTTTACTATCATCCGGAAGTTTTCGGCTTCCTCGACCGCATGATGGAGGCCGGCAAGATCCGCTACTACGGCGTCAGCGTGGAGCGCGTGGAAGAGGCGTTGAAGGCCATCGAATATCCCAACGTGCAGACCGTTCAGATCATCTTCAACTGCTTCCGGCAGCGGCCTGCCGACCTTTTCTTCGCGCAGGCGATGGAGAAAAAGGTCGGCATTCTGACCCGCGTGCCGCTGTCGAGCGGAATGCTCACCGGCAAGCTGACTCGCGATTCGCAATTCGCTGCCGACGACCATCGCAATTTCAATCGTCACGGCGAGGCCTTCGACGTGGGCGAAACGTTTTCGGGCGTCGATTACGAAACGTCGCTCGCCGCGGTGGAAGAGATTCGCTCGCTGGTGCCCGCCGGCGTCAGCATGGCGCAATTCGCGCTGCGCTGGATTCTGATGTTCGACGCGGTCACTTGCGCGATTCCCGGCGGCAAACGGCCTTCGCAAGTGGCCGACAACTGCGCCGCATCGGACCTGCCGCCGCTCACGGACCGCGCCATGGAAGGCATCTTCGGAATCTACCGGGCGCACATTCGCAAGTCCGTCCACCAGCGCTGGTAAAACGTTTCACGCGCAGCTGCGGCCTGATAGACTGTTAGGTCATTCAGGAGGCAAGCTATGCGCAGACTCGTATTCTGTGGGCTGATGTTCGCCGTGTTCGCGGGCGCCGCCGATCTTTCCGGCACCTGGCAAAACGAAACGCAAGGCCGCGGCAGCCAGCCCAATATCACTACGTGCGTCTTTAAAGTAGAAGGCAGCAAAATCACCGGCACGTATGCCACCGCGCAACGCGCCTTCACCATCGAAACTGGCACTGTGGATGGCAGCGCCTTTTCCTTCCAGACGTCCGACGGGTTTCAGACTCCGCCGCGCATCGCCGAGTACAAAGGTACGCTGAATGGCGACCAATTCGAACTCACCACCGTCATGCCCGCCGGCGCGCCCGCGCGAGGCGGACGAGGACCGCAGGGGCCGCGCGTGTTCAAGAGGATCTCGGCCGACGTGGTCTTTCATCCTTCGCCGGAACTGACGCGCACGCATCAGGAGTTCCCACCCTTCCAGCCGATCGCCCCGAACGGCTACGCCAAGACGCCGCCCATGGGCTGGAACAGTTGGAACAAATTCGCCGGCCGCGTGGATGACAAGTCGGTGCGCGAGATGGCCGACGCCATCGTATCGAGCGGCATGCGCGATGCCGGCTACATCTACGTCAACATCGACGATACGTGGGAAGGTCCGCGCGACAAGGACGGCAACATTACCACCAACGAGAAGTTTCCCAACATGAAGGCCCTCGCCGATTACGTGCACTCCAAAGGCCTCAAGATCGGTATTTACTCGGGCCCCGGCCGCAAGACGTGCGCCGGATTCGAAGGCAGCTACGGGCACGAGCAGCAGGACGCCAACACCTGGGCCGCCTGGGGTTTCGACTATCTGAAGTACGATTGGTGCAGCGCCACGGCAGTGTATCGCCCCGACGAAATGAAGTCGGCGTATGAGAAGATGGCTGTGGCGCTCCGCAACACCGGCCGGCCGATCATCTACAGCCTCTGCCAGTACGGCTGGCTCAACGTAGGCGAATGGGGCGCGGGCGCCGGCGGCAATCTCTGGCGCACCACCGGCGATATTAATGACTCCTGGCGGAGTATGTCCTCCATCGGTTTCGATCAGCAAGTGAGCCGTGAGGTATTCGCCGGACCCGGCCATTGGAACGATCCCGATATGCTGGAGATCGGCAACGGCGGCATGACCACCACCGAATACCGCACGCACATGAGTCTGTGGAGTATTCTGGCCGCACCCCTGTTGGCCGGCCACGATGCCCGCACCATGCCCGATTTCACGCGCGATATTCTGCTCAACACCGAAGTGATCGCCATTGATCAGGACCCCGCCGGCGTGCAAGGTACGCGAGTCCGCAAGGATGGCCCCGACGGCCAGACGTTGGAAGTCTGGAAGAAGCCGCTGGCCAAAGGCGTGGCGGTCGGACTCTTCAATCGAGGACCGGAGAACGCGCCGATGACCGTGAAGTGGTCCGAGGTGGGCGTGACGTCGGCGAATCCCAAGGTCCGCGACCTGTGGGCGCACCGCGATGTCACCAATGCCCCGGCCGAGTATACGGTCAACGTGCCCTCGCACGGTGTGGTAATGCTGCGCGTGGAATAGCGGAGTTCATAGTCACCACAGAGCATCGAACCGGGCGGGCCCGGTTTGGCGGGGGAAGAAACTCGGCTGCGACAGTCGATTTTTCGCCTCCGCTGTTAGGTCGCTTCCGGCAAAGGTTGGCCGGAAATGCCTGGTGTACCTCGACATGCTGGAACAGCAGGGCCACGAGCTACGCTGCCCGATTGCCGATTCGCTCAGGGACGGCATCTACGAATTGCGCCCGAGTTTTCAGGGCGTACATTATCGAATTCTATACTTCTTCAGCGTCCGCAATGTGGTTGTCGTTTCTCACGGCATTGTGAAGGAAGCGGAAGTCCCGGACACGGAAATCAATCGAGCAGTCCAGCGGAAACAGTGCTTCGAGGTCGATCCCGAAGCGCACAGCTATAGGAGGCCCCGATGAGCAATAAGCCCAAGTCCGATGCTCTTCATGAGCTTTATAACGAACTAGTCGGTAATGACCTAAGGAAACAAGTCGAGTATGAAGAAGGTCTTGTTAGCGTCAAGGCCGCTCAACTCCTATACGACATGCGAACAGCGGCGGGTCTTTCCCAGCGGGAACTTGCCAAGCGAGTAGGAACTACAGCAAGCGTGATCTGTCGGTTGGAGGACGCCGATTACAGCGGCCACACATTGCAGATGTTGAACCGGATTGCGTCGGCGCTCGGACGACGCATCGAGCTTCACGCGGTTCCCAAAGAGGCGGCTTGACTACCGGGTACAATCGCTCACAGTGACTTCGATTTCTCTGTGTCTCCGTGTCTTTACGAAGCTACCGCCTCACCAGCCGAATGCTGCCGTTCGACGTCGACAGGTCGATTAGCGGACCGCCGCTTCCGATCGACCCCTCCAGCCGATTGCGGCTCAACTCACCCTGCGCCCGAATCTCGAATTCCGTATCGATCGACGAGTTCGACGTACGTGCCGAGAGCCGCGCGTTGACGTCGCTCCCCATGCGCAGCGTGATCCCGCCGTTGTTGGTGTTGACATGGACGCTGCTCGAAAAGTGCGGCGGCAATTCCAATTCCACGCCGCTGTTGGTGGTACCGATGCGAACCTCCTTGTCGGTCCTGTCGACCTCAACGTCCACCTTGCTGTTCGAGGTGCTCGCGTCGACCGAGCCGTTCACCCGTTCGGCGCGGATGTGGCCGTTCGAGCTGTGCACGCGCACATTGCCATCCACGCGTTCGAGCTCGATGGAGCTGTTGCTGGTCTCCGCCTCCAGTTCTCCGTGCAGGTCCGCCACGCGAATGGAGCCATTGCTGGTGCGCATACGCGTGGGTCCAACGCCGTCATCGGTCTGAATGGAGCTGTTGGTGGTGACGATGTGCTCGAGCTGCGTTTTGCGCGGGACCTTGATGGTGAGGCGCGCACCCTGATTGTTGCGCCATTCGGTCGGCCGCGGCACCCGGATCGACACCGAATCGGGAGTATTGTCGACATTGACCCTGAGGTTATCGGCGGCGTCTTGCGTGGGGCCGTACTTGGTGCCGCTGATGTCCACGGTGTCCTCATCCCAACCGGAGATGTCGATCGAGCCGTTGAATGTTTCCACCGACAGCCTTCCTCCGGGCTTCAGCGGGTAGCTCATATGGAAATCCTTGTTATGTCGCTCCCAGTCGCCCACTCCCACGATGCAGGACGTGAGGCTCAGAAGGGCGGCCGACAAACCGCCGAGGGCCAAAACGGATTTCGCGCGCATGATTATCCTCAAGTTTCCTCGAAGCATTCCATACGCAGAACGTTGTTGGTTTGTTCCGCCCGCCGGTTCAGCTTGACTTTCTCTGGCGCATCTTCCTAACATATGCTGGTGCAAGCGATTACATCTTTTGGTTGGGCTCCGGCACTTTTCCTGCAAACCTCTGGCAGGTTGCTCCAACTCTCCGGCGTAGATATCGCTATTGTTGCGATCTATTTTCTCGCCGTCCTAGGCATCGGCTTCTACCTGAAGAGCTACACCAAGACCGGTGAGGATTTCTTCATGGCCGGCCGCGAGATGACGGCCTGGGTGGCCGGTCTCAGCTTCCTGGCTGCCAACCTGGGGTCGCTTGAACTGATGGGCTGGGCGGGCAATGCCTATCAGTACGGCATACTGGCGGCGCACTGGTATTGGGTGGGCGCCATCCCGGCCATGCTCTTCCTGGCCATTGTGATGATCCCGTTCTATTACATCTCCAAGACCCATTCGGTCCCCGGCTACCTGAAACTGCGCTTCGGCGAACCGGCGCGCGCGCTCTCCGCGATTTCCTTCGGCTTCATGACGGTGCTGATGAGCGGCATCAACATGTATGCCATGGCCGTGGTGCTCAAGGTAGTGCTTGGCTGGGACATCTATTTCAGCATTTGGGTTTCCTCCATCACCGTGGCGTTGTACGTGACCCTCGGCGGCCTGCTGTCCGCGATCTTCAACGAAGTGCTGCAGTTCGTGCTGATCTGGCTGGGCGCGCTGCTGATCTCCATCATCGGACTGATCGAGGCAGGAGGGTGGTCCGGCATGGTGGCGCGCATCCATCGGAATTTTCCGCAGCAGGACTTCACCCACCTGTGGAGCACGCTCGGCTCTTTCCAGGACAACCCCATGGGCATCAATTGGGTGGGTATTGTCTTCGGATTGGGTGCGGTGATCTCCATGGGCTACTGGACTACCGACTTCCTGGTGGTGCAGCGCGTCATCTCCGCCAAAGACCTTCGCTCCGCCAAACTCGCTCCGCTGATTGGCGCCGCGTTTAAAATGTGCGTGCCGTTTATCGTAATTCTGCCGGGTCTGTTGGGACTGGCCATGCTGGACACGCCTGGCCATCATTTCCTGGTTGCCGGCGATGTGGCCACGGCCGCCCTTGAGAAGGGTCAGGTACTGCACAGCTACGACGAAGTGCTGCCCATCATGCTGGCGCGCTATTGCGGTCCGGGACTGATGGGCCTGGGCATCACGGCCCTGATCGCCGGCTTCATGTCGGGCATGGCAGGCAACGTCAGCGCCTTCGCGACGGTGTGGACTTACGACATTTACCGGGCCATGATCCGCAAGGACGCCACGGACCAGCATTACGTCACCATGGGCCGCTGGTGCACCATCGGTGGCGTCCTGGTATCCATCGGAACGGCATACCTGGCGCTCCACTCGCACAGCATCATGGATTACGTGCAGGAGCTGTTCAGCTTCTTCATCGCCCCGCTCTTCGGAACCGTGCTGCTCGGTATGCTGTGGAAGCGCGCCACCGGGCCGGGCGGATTCTGGGGCCTGCTGTCGGGCACCTTCTCTGCCATCGGTATGTGGGTCTGGGTGAAGAACACGCCTTCCGCCATCCAATACATCGCCCTGTCTCCATACGCCAAGCCGATGGCCGAGAATATGTTCCGCGCTTTGTGGTCGGCCATGGTTTGCGTGATTGTCACCGTTGCGGTTAGCCTGGTCACGAAGCCCAGACCCGACTCGGAACTGGTCGGATTGGTCTATGGCTGCACCGAAATTCCATCCGAAGGCCATCTTCCGCTGTGGCAGCGTCCGATTTTCTGGGCCGGCGTAGTGTCGGCCATTTTCGTAATAATTCAAATCATCTTCTGGTAAACGAAAATGCATCGACCTGGCATGCTTTCGATTTGGTTTTTCATCGGCATTCTGTTGCTGATTTACGGAGTCCTTATTTTTGGCTCCGGCCTTTATGAATACTACAATCCGCCTGCCGAGCATAAAGTGCTGGCGGAACTTCACGCCGGCATCTGGTGGGGCGCGCTGCTGTTCGCCCTCGGCGCAATTTATATCCTGAAATTCAGACCTCGGAGGAACGGGTAGTGGCAGAAGGAAAAGTTCGTAGCATGACGTTTGGCATCATCGTCGGGAACCGCGGATTCTTCCCCGGACACCTGGCGGAGAGCGGCCGCACGGAGATGATCGCAGCGCTCGAAAAGGCCGGCCACAAAGCGGTAGTGGTGGGGCCCGAAGAAGCCCGCCACGGCGCCATCGAATCGCTTGCCGAAGCGCATCTCTGCGCCGATCTCTTCCGCAAACACGCCGCCGAGATCGATGGCGTCATCGTGACGCTGCCCAATTTCGGCGATGAGCGCGCCATCGCCAATACCCTGCGCTGGTCCGGACTGAACGTTCCGGTCCTCATCCAGGCGACCCCCGATACGCCCGCTAAAATGACCATCGCGCATCGCCGCGACAGCTTCTGCGGCAAAATGTCGGCCTGCAATAACCTGACGCAGTATGGCATCCCGTACTCGCTCACCACGCTGCACACCGAAGCTCCCGATTCCGAAACCTTCGAGAAGGATCTGGCGTGGTTCGCCGCCGTCTGCCGGGTGGCGCGCGGTCTGCGCTGTCTGCGTATCGGCTCCATCGGCGCGCGCCCGGCGGCGTTCAATACGGTGCGCTACAGCGAAAAACTTCTGGAGCGAAGCGGCATCTCCATCGAGACCATCGACCTCTCGGAAATCCTCGGCCGTATCGCCAAAATGAAGGATGACGACCCCGCGGCGCAAGGCAAACTCGCCGCCATCCGCCAATATGTCTCCAGCGACTCGGTGCCGCTCGATGCGCTCCTGAAGATGGCCAAACTCGGCGCGGTGATCGATGGCTGGATGGCGGAAACGCAAGTCGCCATCAGCGCGGTGCAGTGCTGGACGTCGCTTGAGGAGTACTTCGGCGTGGTGCCCTGCACGGTGATGAGCATGATGAGTGAAAACCTCATGTCGAGCGCCTGCGAAGTGGATATCTGCGGCGTGATCGGCATGCACGCCCTGCAACTGGCGTCCGGCACGCCCAGCGCCCTGCTCGATTGGAACAACAATTACGGCGACGACCCCAACAAGGCCGTGTGCTTCCACTGCAGCAACCTTCCCAAACATTTCTTCAAGGAAGTGCGCATGGAGTTCCAGCAGATCATCGCCGGCACGGTGGGCCGCGAGAACGCTTATGGGACGTGCGAGGGAGTGGTGAGGGCCAGCCCCATGAGCTTCGCGCGCTTCTCCACCGACGATCAGCACGGCGGCATTCACGGTTACGTGGGCGAGGGCCGGTTCACCGACGATCCGCTGACTACGTTCGGTGGTGCAGGCGTGGTGGAGATTCAGAATCTGCAAGGCTTGCTGCGCTTTATTTGTGAGCGTGGCTTCGAGCACCACGTGGCTGCCAACATGGCCCCGGTGTCGGCGGCGGTCCGGGAGGCAGCCACGCGGTACCTCGGATGGAACGTCCATCATCACGTGTAGGATTTAGCTATCAGCTGTCAGCTCTCAGCTATCGGCTCGCGTCGTGCGCGGTGGTGGGCCGATAGCTGACAGTCTGATAGCGGCCCTGGAACCTCTATGAGCATCGTAGCCGGAGTTGATTTCGGAACCCTCAGCGTCCGCGTGTCGCTGTTCGATAGCAGCAAAGGAAAACTTGGCGCGGGTGTGGGCGAGTATCCGCTCTTCCGCAAGAAGGAAGATCCCGACCACGCCACCCAGAGCCATCGGGACCACATGAATGCCCTTGCGGTGGCCATGCACGCCGCCATCAAGGAGGCCGGCATCGATGGGTCCGCCGTCGAGGCGATCGCGCTCGACACCACCGGTTCCAGCGTCATCCCCGTCGACGCGCATCTCGAACCGCTCGACGACTACTACCTCTGGTGCGACCATCGCGCCTGGAAAGAGGCTGCCGAAATCACCTCCGCCGCGCATGCCCGCAGGCTCGCGGCCATCGACTGGTGCGGCGGCGTCTACTCCTCCGAATGGGGCTTCGCCAAGCTGCTCCACTGGCTCCGCCATAACCCCGAGAAGCGCGCCGCTTTCGCCACCGCGCTGGAACACTGCGACATGGTGGCCGCCGTTCTGTGCGGCATCCACTCGCCCGAAGCCGTTCCCCGCAGCATCTGCGCCATGGGGCACAAGTGGATGTGGAACGCGTCGCTCGGCGGCTTCCCGTCCGAGGAATTCCTCACGTCCGTCGACCCGCTTCTCGCCGGAGTGCGTGAAAAACTGGCGGGCCGCTATGAGACTTCCGATAAAATTGCCGGCCACCTCTCGCCCGAATGGGCCGCAAAACTCGGACTGCGCGCCGGCATCCCCATCCCCGTCGGCGCCTTCGACGCGCACTGGGACGCCATCGGCGCGGGCGTCCGATTGGGCGACGTGGTCAATGTCGTCGGCACCTCCACTTGCATCATGGCAATCGGCGACCAGGCCGCGCTGGTGCCCGGCGTCTGCGGCGTGGTCCCCGGGTCCATCGACCCCGCACGCACCGGCATCGAGGCGGGACTCTCCGCCACTGGCGACATCTTCGAGGCCATCGCGCGCCGCGCCGGCACCACCGTACCCGAGCTTTCCCGCGGCCTCGAACAATTCCACGCCGGCGAGACCGGACTGCTGCGCCTCACCTGGGACAATGGCGACCGCACCGTTCTGGTGAATCCCGAATTGAGCGGCATCACCCTGGGTTGGCGCCTCACGCACACCGCGCAGGACGAGCTCTTTGCCGCCATCGAAGGCACCGCCTTCCACACGCGTGTGATTCTGGAGCGCATGGAAGAGCACGGCGTGCCGATTCACCGCGTGATCAACGGCGGCGGCATTCCGCGCAAGAATGCCGTGCTCAATCAGGTGTACGCCAACGTGCTGGGCAAGCCGATCCTGGTACCGCAGGGCGACGCCACCAGCTTGGGATCGGCTATCTTCGCTTTCCTCGCTGCAGGCACATTCCGCACCGTCGAAGAAGCGCAGGCGGCGCTCTGCCCGGGCCACACCATCGTCGAACCGCAGGCCGAGGCGGTCGCGGTTTATCAGGAGCTGTACCCGCTGTACCGCAAGCTCTATTTTTCCTTCGGACAGCGCGGATCGGCGCCGGCAAGCATCGGCGAAATTCTGCCCGAGTTGCGCCGCGTGGCTGCGAAGGCGCGCGGAGGGGCCCATGCTGGATAAACTGCGAGCGGAAGTTCTGGAAGCCAACCTCGAACTGGTCCGCAGGGGCCTGGTGATCTACACGTTCGGCAACGCCAGCGGCGTTTCGCGCGAGGACGGACTGCTGGCGATCAAGCCGAGCGGCGTCCCCTACGACAAGATGACGCCCGCGGATATGGTGATCACAGATCTGAACGGCAAGATCGTCGAAGGAAAGCTCAACCCTTCGTCTGACCTCGCGACGCACGCCATGCTGTATCGCGCCTTTCCGTCGATCGGCGGCGTGGTGCACACGCATTCGCGCCACGCCACTGCCTGGGCGCAAGCCCCCCGCGAGATTCCATGCTTCGGCACCACTCACGCCGACTATTTCCACGGCCCCGTCCCCATCACCGAACCACTGAGCGTCGCTGAGATCGAAGGCGAGTACGAAGCCAACACCGGCGCTGCCATTCTGCGCCGCATGGAAGGGCTCGACCCGCTCGCGTGCCCCGCCTGCCTGGTCGCCGGGCACGCGCCCTTCTGCTGGGGCAAGCGCGTCTCCGACGCTGCGCACACTGCCGTGATCGTCGAGGAGTTGGCCGCCATGGCGTGGATGACCGTGACCATCAATCCCGACGCGAAGCCCATCTCGCAGGCGTTGCGCGACAGGCACCACTTCCGCAAGCACGGTCCCAAGGCGACATACGGACAAAGGTAGGACATGCTTTAGCTTGTCCAAGGTAAGGCGAGCCTTGCTCGCCGGACAAGCTGAAGCATGTCCTACCAAGAAGTGATAGACTCGCGATAGCGGTTCCGCGCCCCGCCTTCCGGAGGTTTCCTTGCGTCTCAATTGGTTGGGTGGTGTGTGCTCGAAAGCTTCATTACGGCAGGCCGGCATGAAAGACCGTCTGCACCCAGGATTGGCCGCCGCGCTCTTGTTATGTCTGGCCTGCGTGGCTGGCGGGAGCTCCACCATGCCGCTGGCGTTCGAATCGCACGGCGCGCAATATGTGGCACGCGGCGCGGGCTATGCGATGAGCATCGCCTATGACGGCGCTCTGCTCCAATGGGACCGCCAGTCCCTGCAAATGCGCCTCGCCGGAGCCGACTCCCACCAGCGATTGGAAGGCGTCGGCCGCATGCCCGGACGTGTCACCTACATGCTGGGGACTACCCGAGGCGCCACCTATGACTTGTACAGCCAGGTGCGCTGCCGCAACGTCTATCCCGGCGTCGACGTGCTCTATCGCGGCGACCAGCAGCGCCTGGAGTACGATTTCTATCTCGCCCCGCGCACTACCGTCGACTCCATCGCACTAGCCTTCGCCGGCGCCAGCCGCATCGACATCGACACCACGGGCGACCTCATTCTCCATGCCGGAACACGCACGGTCCGCCAGCCCAAGCCTCAGGCTTGGCAGATCGTCGCCGGCAATCGACGCTACGTCACGGTCGAATATCGCAAGCTCGAGGGCGGCCGCATCGGCTTCCACGCCGCTCTATACGACCGGGCACTGCCGCTGGTCATCGATCCCGCCATCATTTTCGACACCGTATTCGGCGGCACGGGTGGGAGCGCCGCCACCGGTCTGGCGCTCGATTCGAAGGGCAATATCTACGTGGCCGGATCCACCGTCTCTCCGAATTTCACCACAGTCAATCCTGTCCAGCGGCAACTGGGAACCGCGCCCATGCTGACTTCCACCGACGGCGGCAAGACCTGGACCGCCGAAGCTCTCGGCTCAGCCGTCAACATCGACACCGTGGTGGCCGCGCCCAGCAGTCCCTCGACACTCTATGCCAATGCCGATGGCGGCGTCTTCCAGTCGACCGACAGTGGCGCCACGTGGAAGCAGCCCGGAAACTACGGACTCACCGCGCCCCTGGTCGACGTCTCGGTGGACGCGGGCTCATCCTCAACTCTTTACGGCTGCAACAGTAAGGGTGTTTTCATCAGCAGCGACGCCGGTAATTCGTGGAACTCGTCGAACACCGGCGTCAGTGTTTATGAAGGTCAGACAGGCGCGCAATGCTACTCCATCCGCGCCAATCCAGCCAAGCCGGGAGTGGCCTTCTACATGGCCTACAATCCGACGGGTTTTTATCGCAGTGTGGATTTCGGCAAGACCTGGACGGCGCTGAATACCGGTCCGGCCGGCTACAGCGTCGCTACCATCGTCTTCACGGTCGGGGCTCCCGATTCGTTGATCGCGGGACAACTGGGAGGGGCGCCGCTCCTCTCTAGCGATGACGGAGATACCTGGACGACGGTCGGCGCGCAGAGCGTCGCCAACAATCACGCATTCGTGGTGGACCCTAACAACTCGGCGACCTGGTATATCGCCAATGCCCCCGGCGTGCAAAGGAGTCTCGACGGCGGCAAGACCTGGACACTCGTGCTGCCGGCGCCCAGTTTGGCATCCGCAAACGCTACCGTGCTGGCCATCGACAAGTCCCACGTCTACGCGTTCGACACGATGGGACTCTTCGTTTCCGCTGACCAGGGCGCCACCTGGACCACGGCCGTCACGCCATATCCCGTACTGCCGGGCTCGCTCTACGTAGCGCCGGACGGTTCTCGCATTCTGCTCGGCACCGAGTCCGCCGGCGACGTGTTCGTGACCAAGTGGGATCCCACCGGCACGCTGGTTCTCTACTCCACGTACCTGGGCGGCAGCGGCGGCGATTCCGCCAGCGGCATCGCCGTCGATAGCGCCGGCAGCACGTACGTCGCCGGCAATACGTCGTCGGCAAACTTTCCCGTCACCGCGAACGCACTGCAGAAGACTCTGGCGGGCAGCCGGAATCCCTTCGTCGCCAAGTTGAGTCCCGACGGATCTTCGCTGGTCTATTCCACTTTCTTCGGAGGCGGAACGGAATCCGCCGCCGCACTCGCGGTCGACGCGGCGGGAGCAGTGTATTTTGCCGGCTCCGTCACCGGCGGCCTGCCCGTGACCGCCAACGCATTCCAAAAGGCGCCTGGGGGAGCCACTTGCACGTATCAGTTCCCCTTCGAGAATTATCCACCCCTCGGGGACGCCTTCGTTGCCAAAATCAGCCCCGATGGAGCGGCGCTGCTTTACGCCTCGTACCTGGGAGGCGACTGTGGCGATCGGGCGGCCGGCATCGTCGCCACCGCTGACGGCAGCGCGTGGGTGGTGGGCACCACCTTCTCACCCGACTTCCCGGTGACGTCCGACGCCCTACAGCCGAAGTACGGCGGCGGGTTCGGAGACGGCTTCGTTGCCCGAATCTCTCCTGCAGGCGCTATGGCCTACTCCACGTACGTGGGGGGGACGGACTACGACGAGGTCGACGCGCTGGCGCTCGATGCCGCAGGGACTCTCTACCTCACCGGGTCCAGCGCCGGCTTCGCACAACCGGCCTCGGCGGGCACCTTTCAGCCGGTCGTCGTCACTGGCTGTATCTTTCTGGGCCCCGGCGGCTTCGGAATATTCACCCCCGTTGGCAACGCCTTCGTAATGAAACTGAACTCCTCGGCGACGGCCGTGACTGGTCTCACCTATATCGGTGCTCCCTGTTCCACCGCGGGCAGTGCCATCGCGCCCGATCCCACGGGCGGTGTCTGGATCGCCGGAGTTCCGGGACTCACGTTCCCTACTGCCAGTCCGCTCCGCATCCAATACGGCACCGGGGTTATCAGTAAACTCAGCGCCGACCTGACGCAACTCCTCTTCTCTACCTACTCCGATTCGATCGGCGGCCTTGCCGTCAGTCCATCGGGAATGGCGTACGTGGCGGGATCGGTCGGGACGCCCGTACAGGCGTACGTCGAGCAATTCGATCCGACGCCGGCGGCGATCTCGCTCGACAACGTTGCCAGTGCCAGCCCCTTCTCCTCGACGCTCAACGCCGTCGGGGTCGCGCCCGGCAAGATCGTGCGCCTGCTGGGAAAGGAAATGGGGCCTGCCGTGCAAGCCGGCGGGACTGTCGCCAATGGCGCCATCTCCACGACAGTGGCGGGCGTGGTGGTCACCTTCGACTTCATACCGGCCGCCCTGCTGTATGTGAGCGCCACGGAAATCGAATGCCTCGTGCCATTCGAAACGGCCATCCAGGGAATGACGGTCATTCGCGTGAGCTACAACGGCGCACAGTCCAATGCCATGCAGGTGCCGGTGCAAACCTCCGCCGTCGAAGTGCTGACCATCCTCAATGAGGATTTCACTGTGAACTCGCCCTCCACTCCCGCGCGGGCCGGTTCCATCGTGACGCTTTACATTACCGGCGCCGGCCAGACCGATCCCGCGAGTGTCGACAATCAGATCAACACCACGCCTCTGGCGATGCCCTCTGGCGAGGTCACCGTCACCAACCAGGGCGTACCACTTCCGGTTACCTTCGCCGCGGCTGCCTACGGCCTTGCCCCAGGCATCCTACAGGTGAACTTTCAAGCTCCGGACGTGACGCCGCAGGGAGGGCTGGCGGCGAGAGCCAACGGCAGCTTCGGGTACTTTACCGTGTACGTTAGGTAGGACATGCTTTAGCTTGTCCAGGCGAGCACAGCTCGCCGTGCGCAATTCGCCGTTGCCGCTACCCATTTCGGCGTGGTATAGATTATAGATTAACCATGAACGTAAATTGGAAAGGCGTATTCCCCGCCATCACTACGCAGTTTCACGCGGACCAGTCTCTGAACCTCGAAGGCACCGCCCGACACCTGGAAGCCATGATCGCCGCCGGCATTCATGGCGTCGTGTTTCTCGGCACAGTTGGAGAGAACACCGCGCTCGAATATTCCGAGAAGCTCACCATCCTACAGGAGATGAAGCAGGTGGTGCGCGGACGCATCCCCGTGCTGACCGGCGTCGCCGAATACACCACGTCGCTCGCCTGCCGCTTCGCCCGCGACGCCGAGAAGATCGGAGTCGACGGCCTGATGGTGCTGCCGGCGATGGTGTACAAATCGGACGAGCGCGAGACGCTCACGCATTATCGAACGGTGGCGCGGTCGACCGGCCTGCCCATCATGGTGTACAACAACCCCGTGTCCTACAGCGTGGACATTTCGCCGGAAGCTTTCGCACGGCTGGCCGACGAGCCGACGCTTGTGGCCATCAAGGAATCCTCCGAAGATGTCCGGCGCATCACCGACCTGCGGAACATCGTGGGCAACCGGTACGTGCTCTTCGGCGGCGTCGACGACCTGGTGCTGGAGAGCATCATGCTGGGCGCGGAAGGTTGGATTTCGGGGCTGGTAAACGCCTTCCCCGATGAGAATCGCGCGCTGTGGGACCTGGCGATCGCGGGGCAATGGGAGGCCGCGCGCGAATTGTACCGCTGGTACACGCCGCTGCTGCATCTCGACACCAAAGTGAAGCTGGTGCAGTACATCAAGCTGGCGATGCAGGAGGCTGGACTCGGGTCGGAGACGGTGCGCGCGCCGCGGCTCACTCTCGAGGGTGCCGAACGCGAAGAGATCCTGGGAATCATCCGGCGCGCTATCGCGACGCGGCCCGCACTGCCCGGTATCGCGGCGCAGCGGGCCTAACCATGGTATCGGAAGCAACGGTGGCATCGGAAACGGCAATGGCCGGCAAGCTGGCCGAGCTTTCCCATAAGCTGGGGCGGCGCACGCCGGTGGTCGATCAGATCGCCGGCAGCATCCGCGCGATGATCGTGGCGGGAGATCTCAAGCCGGGCGATCGCGTGGTGGAATCGCGCATCGCCCGCCAGATCGGTGTGGGACAGCCGACCGTGCGCGAAGCGCTGGTGGCGCTGGAGCATCAGGGGTTGGTGGTACGCAAGGCGAATCAGGGCTGCGTGGTCACGGAACTCACGAAGGAGGAGATTTCGCAGATCTTGCGCGTGCGCGAACAACTCGAAGGCATGGCGATCGATCTGGCGATGGAGATCGCGCCCGACGATGAGATTCGCAAGCTGGTGGACGTCGCGCTGGAGATGCGGAAGGCAGCAGCGGCGCACGATCTGGAGCGGTTCTTCGATGTGGACGTGCAGTTTCATGAGATGTTGTGGCGTCTCTCGGGCAATTTCGTGTTGCCCAAACTGCTCTCGCAGACGCTGATGCCAGTGTTGGCATTCCACTTCATGCGCAATTTGCGGGATCGCAGCCAGTTCCAGCTTGCGGATGCCGCGGCGGCGCACGTGGAGATCGCGCAGGCGATTTTGCGGCGCGATCGCGAGGCAGCGCGGCAGGTGGCGCGGCAGAAATTCGGGCTGTTTGCCGAACAGCATTTGGGCTGGTACCGGAGCGAGGAGAGGCAATGAGCGTGAGCGAGGAGAGCCAGTGAGCGTGAGCGAGGAGAGGCAGTGAGC
>Ga0182030_10001885_pt1 | contig 43999 bp, 52 predicted proteins | sample 812S3MmetaG_FD_121299 | JGI IMG/M metagenome (GOLD analysis project Ga0182030, IMG submission 121299) | Permafrost microbial communities from Stordalen Mire, Sweden - 812S3M metaG (Illumina Assembly) | ecosystem: Environmental > Terrestrial > Soil > Wetlands > Permafrost | place: Sweden... | reverse complement strand
TCATCTCTCGATAAGGGTGCTCCGAGGCCCCGAGTGTCGGGTGTGAATTGACTAGTTGCTTGTCAGCGGTATTCGAGAGCTTGTGAGGTTCATTTACTTTGGAAGGGCTGCACCACCGTGATAGTTGACGTTCTTTGGTGGAGGGCCAAATGCTGCTGGATCTTTCAAGGTCGAGAGGGGCCGCGAGACGTGTTCTTCGGCTCCAGTATGGGGGTCTTTGCTTTTGCCCATCCATCCTGCTACCTGGTTAATTCCTTTGAAGTCCCCACGCCAGCTTTCTGTAGATTTCCCATCCTTATTCTTAGGATGCCATCCTCCCTTCGCGAGGTCTTTGAATCCAGACATTTGTAGTGTTTGGGAAGTTGTGCTTCGGTGACGTCGGCGGGGTGTACGGGTACGTGCAGTTATCAATTTACTAGGCGTACTATACGTTAGGTAGTGGGGTGAACTCCTTCTCTGCCTGGTTTAGCTTTCTTCATACATAAGATATTACTTAATTGTGCAGAAATATAAACAGCCCAAAAAAAATCTTGATTGTTCAAACTTGAGATAGACAATTAAAAATTTATCATACTTTCGATTGAATCTTAAGAAACTTTTATTAGCAAAGAATCGGTTATCAAAAAAGGAGGTCTGAGTTAGAAGCAGGACCCTCTATTGAGAAATTCCCAATCTTGGTCTGAAATCTCGTCTGATAGGTATGGCTTTACTAGTATAATATCAAGAGTCTTAAGACTTCCTTTGCTTACGTACAGTACTGAATGACAAGGCATACCCTTATAAGGGTATTAAAACCCCCTACCTATCTGTCAGCTACCTATTCGTTGATTGGTATGGTAGGTACTTGATTGCTGCAATGCATTAACTTGTGGAGAAAATTAAAACTTAATAGAAACAGATTCTAGAGAATAGAAGGAACTATGGAAATGAACACGTGCTGCTGCTACAGTATCAATCACATTAGATAGCAAGTTGAATTTATCAGAAGGAAAATGGCCAAATGAGAGAAGCTGAGCTTCTTGAAGATTATTTGAATTGACTTAGAGCGCGTTCAGTTCGATTTTTCCCGATTTTCATAATCCGATTTTGAAAGCTAAAATTTGTCAAAATAGAACCTGATTTTATAATATTTTAATAGATCTGGTTTGTATAGATTTACAAAATCGATGCTAGTAATCAAAACAAGATCCTATAGCTTGTAAAATAAACTATTAACAAATCAGGTATACAGACGTTTTTTGTATGTATTTTAAGATTTAAATTAAAGTAGATCTAATTTAAAAAATCTAAATATTATTTAAATCTAATTTACTAATAAATCAATGAAAAAAATCGAACTGAACACGCTCTTAGAGAAGAATCGAAATCCCAATCTTTAATTATTAGAGACTCTCAGTCTAGATTTTATTAATTATGGTGGGGGTGTGTGTGTGTCACGCTTATATTATATGGGATCCCAAACCCCCCCGACAGTTAAAGCAAAAAAAAACTGAGAAGCTGAGCTTCTTGAAGATTATTTGCCGACCCAGGGAAGATTCGAACTCCCAATCTCCAGAGATTTGCATTCGATACCGAAATCTGGCGCCTTAACCATTAGCTGGCTTTGTTGTTAGCAAGCTGTGAATTTCATAATGGTAGAGTAAATCTTACGCCACTAGGCCGAAGCTTTGAAAAAAGTTGCTTATTTTAAATAATACTAATAATAATAATCTTGTACTTGACCACGAAGTCCATACCAATAACGGACTTAGCGGAACTGCTCCGCTGGTATTTAGCCGACCCATTGCCGAAACGTTTATGCCTCACCGTCCTTGTTCTGCCACCAACCATTATCGCATATTCCCAACTCACCGGCTTCTGGTATTTAAATAATATTTTAGCACTGCAATCTGCCAGGAACAATCACAATGTCTGCCTCGATACCAGGCAATCGAGAATTACCGGCCTCACAATATGACCTCAGCACATACTGGGGTCGAGTTCGACATTCAGCCGATATTTCTGATCCTAGGTGAGAGAGGGCTTGTTCTGTTCTTGTCACCAAAAGGTGCCCGCATCCAATTTCTATCTGAAATTGAGCATCAATGATAGCATATCTAACATGGCATAGGACCCTCTTGGTCAATAGAGCAGGGCTGGAACATGCAAAAGCTCTGGTTGCACGATATAAGCAAGGAAAGATTGGAGAAATGAACGCAGAGCTTTGGGGTGCCAAAAAGATTGTTGATTCAACTCTACATCCCGGTATGTCAAATTGGCATAGAGAGAAATGGCATATGCTAAAGGAGGATCAGATACCGGCGAACCAGTTTTCCTCCCATTTCGAATGTCATGTTTCGTGGTATCAAACTTGGTAGTCACTGCTGGCATGCTTACACCCGGCCTTGGGGTGAGCGTTCCCAGCGTACCTCTGATAATGCCACTAATCCTTTAAACAGACGACTGGCACCCTTCTCTGGCAGATCACCAACCAATCCCTCAATGTAGCCATCAATAATGCCAATGCCAATAAGTCTACACCACTTTCCGTCTCCAAAATAACCCAATCATACTTCTTGGCTGTGGGAGCTTCTTGTTCAGTTGCTCTCGGTCTCAATGCGCTTGTTCCCAGGTTAAAGCGACTCAGTCCCGCAACTAAGACAATTCTCACGAGATTGGTGCCTTTCGCGGCTGTTGCGAGCGCTGGAGCTCTAAACGTATTCTTGATGCGTGGAGAAGAAATCCGACAAGGAATCGACGTCTACCCTGTTCTCTCTGAAGCCGATAAGGCGAAACTCTCCCAGGAAGGTCAATCAGAATCATCTATCGCATCATTGGGCAAGAGCAAGAAAGCTGCCACACTTGCAGTCACTGAGACTGCTGTCAGCAGAGTTTTGAACAGCTCTCCAATCATGGTGCTTCCACCTTTGATACTGGTCAGGCTGCAAAAGCAAGACTGGTTGAAGAAAAATCCTAGATTAACCTTGCCTGTCAATCTGGGCTTAATTCTTGGTACAAGTCTCTTTGCTTTGCCTCTGGCTCTAGCTGCATTTCCTCAGAGGCAAAGTGTAGATGCATCAAGTTTGGAGGAGGAATTCTGGGGCAAAGGTGGAGATGGAGGTAAGGTCGCTTTTAATAGGGGAATTTAGACTGTCCTGGGCTTGCAAAACATCCAGGCGGATTCCAAGGAGTATGCTTCAGGCTCTCAACTTAGGAGACTGCCCCAATTTTTGAGCTTTTTTGGCACTTTCATAGCATGGCGTTCTGGAGGCTTTTTTTAATGATTAGATAACGGGACGTAGAATTAAAGAGTACGATCTGCGACATCTCTTCAAGACGACTTAAATGAGATACATTTCACATTTGTCCCACCCTGAAATGTATATAATCACGTGGCAATTAGGGAAAGTCGACGTTGCAATGGGGGGTCATTCACCAAAATCTGTTCCCTGCTAAAAATTCGAAGTGCCTTCATTGTTGAATAGTATCTGTATACAGTTTATCAAGAGTAAAAGAAGATCACCAAATATGTGATAAATGGACGATCTTTCGAACTCGTTTGGAGAAATCGCCACTCCGGAGAGGGGTCAGGGCGAGCCAAAGCCCCAAGACTATTTCTGCTTTACCACAACAAATCGCAACAGAACAGTCTGTATTATATTCTGGGAAAGGCTCTCAGATGGTCTTGCAAAAGCTCAGGATTTGATAATTCTCGAAGTTGAATTTCAAGAAAAGGTTGCCGGTAAAACCATATATGCATCGGATCAATCAGGATTCGGAAGGATGCTGGTGCAGACGGAACGCCGGCACTTTGATATACTGTCCTGTTCTGTCCAGCTCCCCGACAAGGTAAGATTACTCGAGTTGCGCAGCCCTGAAAAGAGCCTTGTACGTGTAAATTTACAATATAAAAAAGGAGGGGAAAATGCCTCGTGGTTGCAACAATGGGGAAGTGAATCAGGCGTGCAACGGGTCAAACTTCTACTAGGGGATGTAGAAAGTGAATTTGGCGTATGAATGAAATGCATGTCAAGTTCACCGTCCACCCAATGAAAAATCGATGTCGCCCCGTGAATCATATCTTCCTGCTTTCGATCTTAGCAAAAAGTGATACGTTGAAGGATAAGGTCAGCGAGAGCCGTCCACTAAAACTTGCGGTCGTGCTGGACGGGAGAGAGCACACCCTTAGCGAAAACCCCAACCTCAGACGGGAACGACATTAATTGATTATACAACGTTCAACCCAACGCACTTCACATATTCAAGTTTCTCGCCTGTCGTCGGCAGAGCGAAGCATACGCATCTACGAAGGTATCACATCCGAATGACTCGAGGCTAGCCCTAGATCTCGACTCCCAGGCCTTGGCCCACGCGCCCGTCGGAGAAACAACGACATCGCCATCCCAATTCCCACTGCTCTCAAGTTGACTCAACTGCTAGCACTGCGAGATCAATGCTGTAATCAGACTGGAGACAATCTGCCGATTGAGGCAACCTCAAAGTACGCTACTTCGAACTCTATCGTGAGAGCCCGTAGGGTCACAACGGTACCATTTCCAAATGTCGACACCATCGACTCTACCTCCTCATCATCCAAATTACGGATATTCCCATCATCAAAATTATCAATCGACTGCCGGATATCGACCAAATTCACTTCTCAACGGCAATAGCCGGTTGGGAGCATCATATAACCTCCCGACTCCTTCGAGTAACGGTCCATCGTCGAAGAGCCTTGGTGTAGCCAGACCCCCACAATCAGCTCTGAACGCGGTACATTCTTCACGCCCTGACACCAATTCCGCAGAAATGTCCACACTCTCATCGATGTCCAAGCACCTTTCAAAGAAGAGGCAACGGTCTAAAGAACCACGAGAACCGGATTGGCACAAATTCTATAAAAATGGCCTCCCTAAGGAGGTCATCGTCATCGATGACTCTCCCACCCCAGAGTTATCAGGATCGGTTATATCGAATGGAGATACCGGGCGCTCATTAGCTGGTGAAAGCAGTCGGCATACGGCGAAGAAGAGAAAACGCGACGATGTTGGGTCCGCATATGATCCAGTCTACCACATTGGACAACATTCGAATAGACCGAGCCCTCAATATAAGAACTCAGCTTCTGGTTCAACTATATCGACTGATCGGACTACCTCAGCAATCCATACCACAGCTGCCACATCCTTGGGCTCACATTCCTCGAATGAAAAAAGTGGTTTCGAGGCCACAGATGTTCAACCAGGACAGAAGCGGAAGAGGACGGCTACGAGACTTCAGCTTGCCAACGAAGCTAAACGGAAAGAACTTGAGGTGAACGGTGATGCTTTTACAAACTATCAGCCACCACCACACCCTCCTATAAAGGCACCCGATGTTCAAGTTAAGCAGGTGGCCGACGTAAGTTGCCAACCTTCACAGCATATACCGATACTGACGTGGAATAGAACTCCTATACAAAGAACAGCAAGGTGGATGATGAGGATGGGCATTATATTGTCGTGCCAGACACAGATCTAACGGATAGATGTAATTCTCTTATGAGCACTTGTTCATCGACCACTGCTGACTTTAAGTAGACCAAGTCACTAAGCTTCTCGGTCAAGGGACTTTCGGAAAAGTTGTCCAAGCTCGAGACAGGCGGAGAAATAAGCTTGTTGCCATTAAGATCATCAGGTCTGTTCAGAAGTACCGAGATGCGTCACGAATAGAGCTGCGGGTTTTGTCGACTCTCAAAGCAAACGATCAAGAGAACCGAAATCGATGTATACACCTCCGGGATTGCTTTGACTACAGAGGGCATATCTGCATTGTCATGGATCTGTTGGGTCAAAGTGTCTTTGATTTCTTGAAGGGAAACTCTTTTGTGCCTTTTCCAAACAGCCAAATTCAGAGCTTTGCCCGGCAACTGTTTACCAGTGTGGCCTGTAAGTTTCTTGCAGATATCTTGAAGCCCCTGCCTAACCTTTATCATAAGTCTTGCACGACCTCCATCTCATCCACACCGACTTAAAGCCAGAAAACATTCTTCTATGCGATAATTCCTACCAAGCCTTCACATACAGTCGCAGAATACCCTCATCATCCACGACAGTCAATCGCCAAGCCGCCCAACGAAAAGTTCTACTAGACACGGAGATTCGACTGATTGACTTTGGATCGGCCACATTCCAGGACGAGTACCACTCCTCCGTTGTGTCAACCCGGCACTATCGAGCTCCTGAAATTATCCTTGGTCTCGGATGGTCATACCCTTGTGATATATGGAGCATCGGGTGCATTCTTGTGGAGTTCTTCACTGGGGATGCTCTGTTCCAAACGCATGATAACTTGGAGCATCTGGCCATGATGGAGAGTGTCTGTGGTGGGAGGATGGACACTCATCTCATTCAGCAAGTCAACGCATTAGCAAAACGAAGTGGAGGTAATTCGGCTGCTAAGTAGGTCTTGCTTGTTTTAGAAGTTGACGTATTTACTGATTTGTTCTCCTAGGTTCTTCAAACGATTAAAGTTGGATTACCCTCAGCCAGAGACAACTAGAGCTTCTAGGAGGTTTGTGAAGGCAATGAAAAGACTTGACGTAAGTTCGCTCCTGATCTTCTAAGCTTGTTATTATGAGCTGACAGCTTGAAGGAAATTATTCCGGACAACAATAAATTCTGCAGAAATTTCCTGGATCTCCTCAAGAAAATCTTCATATATGATCCAAGTGAACGAATAACTGCCAAGCAAGCCCTGCAACATCCATGGTTTAAGGAGGCGGCGACACCAGACGATGGCACGGAAGCTACAAAGATTCGGGTGCAGAGGCAATTGCAGGCTGAAGAGGCGGCTGTTGCTGCCACTGCCGTAGCACCGGTCAAGCAGAACGGGTATCGTCATTGAAGAGAAGAGTTCATGAAAAATGACGGCGTATGGCGCAGGCGTAGGATATTTTCCGTCTTTGGATCATCAAATATTGGTTCAACGGGCAAGGGAGGTGATAATGTGTTTAAGTTACATGTGTCTGTCATGATGAGGCTTCTAGACCGTCATGCTTCGGGCATAGATATAGGACCTTTCGGGTCCATGATTCGACGCGATGAGTTGATTCCAGCAATACAGAAGAAACCTATTTCCGCCTCATCAGCCTCGATTATAAGTCCCAAGTTTAATTCGCTCATGCTTTTGTGATAGTGACTGTACTTTATAACCATTCGTTCTCCATCTCCTATGATTCTCAATAGCCTCGCTTAGTCAGGGTCATCGATATCATTCATAAACTTTTTTCAAGGAAATGCAAATTTAATGTGATGGAGCGGATACCCTAACACATGCATGAATTCATACCCGCGCTGAGGAAATCGTTTATTTCAAAGGCTAAGGTGCTGAAGTCGGATGCAATCAATATAAAAACTCGTGCATTGGGCTCGCAGCCCATCGTGCAGCCCATCGCCAGAGCAGACGCCAAAGTATCGTCACTTGGTCGAGTCATACCCGGACCGCGACTTCGGCCTTCTCGCTCTGCCCCGAATAACGAGTACCTTCTGATTTTTGACGACAATCTGAACGACGGCATTAAGAGTGTAGGGCGAATCTGGAAGGGATCCAATTTGCGAACGGACAATAAGATGAAATGCTGGGTACAATTCCTGAGTACGCCGACGGCGGACACGCCTGGTACAACCCTGCTCTTACACTTTGATGCGAAGAGATACCTGATTGGCAACGTTGCTGAAGGTACGCAGAGAGCAGTAGTGCAGAGGAAACTTGGTTTGACCAAGGTTTCTGATATATTCCTGACTGGGAAATCTGGTTGGAAAACGATGGGTGGAATACTTGGCATGATTCTGACTCTCGCTGATCAGACCGCCACTAGAAGAGAAGAGTTGCAGAGACAGTTGAAGAGTAACAATGCCAATGGGGTTGAGCAAGTCAGGCCGTTTTTGAATATCCATGGTGGCAAGAACTTGACACATATTCTTGCGACAGCTAGACGGTTCATATTCAGAAAAGGACTCCCAATACACACACAGGAATTCAAAGTTGAGAAAGATAAACTGGTGGAGGATTTGGAGCCAACATGGAAGGACGACTGTATCAAGGTGTGGGCAATGGTACTTGAGCCTGAGGGGCGGACGACCTCGCCAAAGAAGAGAAGCCACGAGGAGTTCACTGGAGACATTTCTGGGTTATTAAGCAATAGAACCCAGAAAGCTAATGCAGAAGAGGAAAATATGAACGATCAAATGCGGAAAGGTGTGGTAGCTTCAATGTTCGATTCGGACTGGCGCATGGACACATTGGTATCAAAGAAGCTATCTGAGGTTGCTGGGCCTGCTACAATCTTCTTCAGAAACGAGCAAGGAAGAATTGTCAAGTACGAAGGTCCAAAAGCAGGCGAAGGAAAAGATATCCCTGATATAGACGTTTTAGTACGGAATCCTTGGCCGGGGGCGCTGGTCGAGACTCTTCCATCTACCACTCCAACGAATAATGCAGTATCTTATATCATCAAAAACTATCCACAAAGAGGCAAGTTTGATGCTAAAGCAGCCATTAAACTGGGAGTCACACCAGGTCGTGATTTTGGATCATTGACTAAGGGGATATCCGTCACAACAAAAGATGGTGCCACTGTCACCCCCGAGCAAGTTCTAGGTGGGGGGAAAGAAGGCGGTGGCTTTGCAGTAATTGAGTTACCAGAAAGGACATATGTTGAGGCCATGATTGGCCGTAAAGAGTGGTCCTCAAAACAGATCATGGATGGAATTGGGGTGGTGATTTGGCTTCTTGGACCAGGTGTGGTTGAGGATCCCAGGCTTCAGAATTTTATGAAAGAGCATCACGAGTTGAAACATATTGTTTCCTCCGTAGAAACGTCTTCAAATTACATCGCCTTAGAGTCAGCTGCGGCAGCAGCAATCAGGCTTCACCTTCTCGATCCCGAGCGATTTCCAATTCCAGTGCATAACAACACAACGGCGTTCCAAAAATCGAATAAATCCAACAATCCTCTTTTTGAGAAAGCAAGAGTGGGCAAGACAATACTCCTCGAACCTAGAATTGAGATACAAGATGATCAGATAATACACTACCTAGATACTGCTAAAGTTGTCAGTGAAACACCAGAAGAAGTTCAAACGCTCTCAGACGAAGCTCGAAAGGAGATTACGAGCCAGGAGTATTTGGCAAAGCTAGCAGAGCATCAGCAAGATATTCCAAGCAAGGATGCTGAGGTCTTTACTCTCGGAACAGGCTCTGCTTTGCCATCGAAATATAGGAATGTCTCCGCCACTCTGCTGCGGGTGCCCGGATATGGCACTTATCTCTTTGACTGTGGTGAGAATACACTCGGGCAGCTGAAGAGAGTTTTGGGAGATGATCTACCAGATGTCCTGCGTGATCTTAAGGCTATCTGGATAAGCCATCTTCATGCGGATCACCATCTTGGCACCGCTTCCGTAATCCAGGAATGGCATCAAGAGACAAAGAGCAACGAGATGACGAAAAATAATAAACTCATTGTTGCATCGGATGAGGGTATGATAAAGTGGCTGAGGGAGTACTCGGATGTTGAACCAGGTGGCTACGATCGATTAGAGCCCGTCGTACTGGGTGGCCCCTTGAAGAATTTCCATCAAAGATTTGACCAGGCAAAAGCGCAAACGATTGGGCTTACTTCCATCCAAGCTTGCAGGGTTGACCACTGTCACGGAGCAATGGCCGTCGTCTTCAATTTTCCAAATGGATTCAAAGTTGCCTATTCTGGTGATTGTCGGCCCTCTTCTGACTTTGCGAGGATTGGAAAAGGTGCAACACTACTGATTCATGAGGCTACCTTCGACGACGAACTTCAAGGCGACGCGTTCGCAAAGAAGCACTCTACAACTTCGGAGGCGATAGGTGTTGGAAAGGCCATGAACGCTAGACGTATCTTGTTGACTCACTTCTCGCAGAGATACCAGAAGATACCAGTTATGGACAGTCGTGATGGCAAAGACCAGGTAGTCATTGTTGCATTTGATTATATGCGGGTGAAAATAGGTGATATCGCAAAGTTAGAGGCATTCAAACCGGCCTTAACGAAGCTTTACGAAGACAAAGAAGACTGATAGGATTCATGATGGATACTTGAGGTTTTTTGGGGGTGGGGGGAAGCTGCACCATACGCGTTGCATTTGAGCAGATGGGAGATTCTCAGTTGATACGCTGCATTAGAATTGGGTGTGCTGTACATTATTGTATACACTAAAATGGCATTAGAGAGAGTATATAATCGCCTCCAACTGAAGGTACAGAGAACTTCAAAATAAGCCTGGTTGAGGATCTTATTTCTTGGTGTCTGCTTATTACCCTTTACTTCTCTCGATCACTGGTAATCGCCTCATCATGTTGTCCATGTTGCTGGTGTTTACATCATTTTCTTTCCTGCCTAATAATCTCCCTTCCGCTCGTCATCTTTTACTATCCCCACCAACTCTCTATAAGAAATTGCGTGTTCATCGGCCGTGCCTGCCTTCGAATCTGCTGCCGAAGCTCGCTTCGAAGACGCAGCATACAAATCGGAGGTACTATAGAGGCTCTCTGAGTAGATAGTGCTGCTCGGAGGCTCTGGATCTTTATAAAAGGTGCCTGTTTCAGCATCGAACATGATGGATTTCCTGAACGCTGGATGCATCCCTTGTGCTGTTTCGGCGTTGGGAATAAGGTTAGTTGTCGACATCAGGCTCGCATAGTAATCAATTATAGATCCTTCGAAGTCATGCTCCTCCTTGTCTTTTTGGCTGCTATCACACTCGTCAATCAATGCCTCACTATCCTTGATAGATTCGCCGTCTATGATCCCGTTTGCGAGATTCCTCCGTTTCTGACGCCTCGCTTTCTGCATTTGGCGTCTACAGTGCCGAATATCTTTTGCAAGAGCATAACTCTCAGTACGTATGACATCTCCTCGTCCAGTCCAGTCAATCCATGCTTCTATCAACCCGAACAATGCTGGTTTGGGTTGATGCTTCTTCTTCCGTCCTAGAATAGAAGCACGTAGGTCTGACAGAATCCGATGATTTCCTCCAATGCAAGCAAGAATACAAGCTTCACATCCAGATGGGATGCATTCAAAACGAGTGTCAGATGGCATAGCGTTGAATGCTATTCGATAAAGGCCCGGCGACATCCAAATACTGTTCATGATACGAAGCCTGTTCACGAACTCCGCCAGATCATGAGGTAAGTACTTGTTCTCAGCAAGCCTCGTCATCCGGGTCGTGCTTTCAGCCGAGACCTGGAGGAAGATCCTTCGAATGAGGTGAGGGTTGAGAGGCTTGTGGGTCTTGCAGAGCTCGGCTTGAGGTGAGGTGAAGGGGAGGGCCATGGCTAGTCTTGGGACCAGAGAACTTGGCTTTTGGAGGGAGGAGGGGAATTGGGAGAGGCGGCGACTTTGCTCTCGGAACCAGCTGGATGATGGGGATTGTGAGGGCGGAAGGGAGAGGAGTTGGGTTAGGAGTTCGACTTCCGTGGGAGAGAGGTCTTCGATGTGACTGGTTGATTGTGTTGGCATGACGGGAGAGTGTGTGACTTTTGGTATGTTTGGTATGTCTGATTATCACGGACTGCTCTCACGATAGTCATGATAGCTGTCATCTTGGCTTAATTAAATATAATTATTATGCTTTGTCTACTTTAGTACGGGGGTTCATTGAGGATGAAAAGCCTCAGTATATTTCTAGAAGTTCTCGAATGCTTTATCGAAGCTTCAAGAGTGCGCGCCTCTTTGTTCTTTCCATTCTGTCCGAGGATCATGCACGATTGAGACTTTATTGGGAAATACAAAGAAAAATTTGGTATGGTTGCAGGCTACGGGGGTATTCATGGAAGCTTTGTTCTAGGCAGGCTCGGACACGATCCACCTACCGTCTTGTAGCCAAGTGTGCCTGGAGAGCATACGTCCCAGCAGTCTACATTAGAAATTGAACCCAGCTTCAACAATTGTTGCCAATAAAGAGAAGAATAAGGCACCTAAAAATATCAAGAACTATCAATCGATTCTGCGACCGGTATTTGCACAGTGACTTAAGCAAGGTTGTGAACCCATAGCGAGAAAATATACCCCAGCTGGCGTTCTGCAAGACTTGTACATCGTTTAAATTCTTGAAGCTCTGCTTATGGGGGGCAGCTTCTCGAATTCCAAGAAAGCATCTAATCTACAGATCTCTTCTACGTCCCTGCCCTCCTCGACCACTCGATCAATTGCCCCATTGTCAAAAGCGATGCCGTGCCATAAAAGCACACCTAGATCCCTCGCGAGTTTGACCGCTTCTAATGTTTGTTTCTGGCGCAGATCTGGTATCTGCTTGCTCAACTCGGACCAAAAGATATCTCGAAGAGCACTTGCATCTTGGTCATATTGAAAACCAGCAGGTGTCATCTCGCCCAATAACTCCTCAAGTCCATACAAGCTGACCCCGAATGGAATTAATTCCGCTTCAGCCCAGTCGACGAAACCAAGTAATCGACCGTTCAATGGGTTGACCATAATATTTGAAGGAGTGATGTCTCCATGCGTCAATACCCAGGGTAGCGCGTTGATGCGTTGCAGTTGTTCAAGAACACTCCTTGCCACGGAACGGAAGCGCACTGGCAACTCCTTAGTTAAAGACTCGAGACGAGAGATGATGGACCTTCCAACATGTCCTTTCGGGATAGAACAGTCATTGTTGTGATACCACCCCCGCGCCAGGAAGGCTGCAAAGTCTCTACATATAGTCTTGCGAGAATGCGAACAACAATCTTTCTTGAGGTGCTTCCGAAACTCGTTGAAAGAGACACCATGAATCCTGTCCATGCTGTAAACTAGCAAGCCGGATGTTGGAATAGTGGCAATATATCTCGTAGCAGGAGCGAATGAACCATAGACTTTTCGCGCGGCCGTAGTGACCTCCAGATCCAGCTTATAGATAGTTGGACGGAACTGAATCACAATATCTTCGCCGACGAAGACGGTCATGGAACAATAGCCTTGGCATGGCGACGGCGATAAGGGGATGCCCGGGAAAAGCTGCTCGATGAGAGAGTAACAATCAAGCTGGTCTTGAGAAGCGAGTCCCGCGCGGCGAAAGAAGTCGTCGATTGCTGGTGAGAGCAAGACTCGCTCATTAGCCATGATGATATTGGAGACTCGTATGCAGTGCCATGTTTTCTTTCCCAGTCAGAAGAGGGGAAGGGGAAGGGGAAGGGAAGTGGTGCAAGAGGAATGGGATGGGGGATGGAGATGGGGATGAGGATGGGATGGGATACGATGGGGTGGGATACGATGGAGTGGGATACGACGGGATGGAACACAGATTAAACTACCAATGTCCATAGCTGCCCACTGCATGGCAACTCAACGTGGTCCTATGATCTCCATCAAGATAGATAAGGCATGGTGAGACAGGGGTCTCATGTGTGTGTTGCCGCTCAATGAGCTGTAGTCTCGGCTGTGATTGGCTGGTGAAAAAGAATATTTATATTTCCTGGTGGAGCCAATCACAGTAATCCTTGCTGACCATAATAGGACATAATATCGGGTGGTAAGGCTGTGGAGGCTGGGCACGCGAAAAAAAGGTGGTCATCTGGGATTGTCTTCTAAATCATAATATATCCCCCCCCCCTTCTTCCTCTCAAACATTACACCCAAGACCTATATGACCGCCGAATCACCACCCATCAGCAAGTGCATGAACAACGTGACAAGTGCCACAAGAAGTGGCAGCCTCTGAGAAGAAACTTCCATCTCGGAGCTGAGGTTACATTTCGTGACATCTCCTGGGCGCCGACCACCCCGCCGCCTTTCATGGAAATTCTACACGTGCTTAAGATGTTGACCTTTTAGAAATAAAGAGGAGCATGGCCGTTCTTGCTGGTTGCACAAAGTCGAGGGGTCTTCGTTGCCCATCTAATTTTGGGGTCTATCTCTCATTGATCGTCCTTCAATCGCCATCAGCTCCATATTAGAGCCGAACTATCGAGTCTCGACCACTCAAGAACAGACCATGAGTCAAACCAAACGCTTGATCCTTTGTTGTGATGGAACATGGATGGATAGGTGCGTGCATTGCGTACTTTACTTGGCTTCTACTGCAAGCTGATTCCTAGATCAGCGACGATGGATTCACCAAGCCTACCTTGATCCCCTACGTGCCCACGGGGACCTTACAAGTTCCTAGCAATGTCACCCGAATCTCACGAGCTCTCAGGAGAGTCGGCCTCGATGGCAAGCCTCAAATCATTTACTACCATTCTGGAGTCGGTACGGGTTCCAGCGCCGTAGACGCCCTTACAGGAGGACTTCTTGGGACGGGCATCTCTGAAAACATACGTGAAGTATACAGTTTTATCAGTGCAAACTACACACCCGGAGACGAAATCATCCTCATAGGATTTTCCAGAGGAGCCTTCACGGTTCGAAGCGTCGCGAGTATGATCAGGGACATTGGCATTTTGACGAGGTCTGGTATGGAGTATTTCTATCCAATCTTCAAGGATCAGGAGAATTTCAGGAACAAGGGTTACCATGACATCTTTCCCGACATCCCCTTTCCAAAAAAGCCCAGAGGATCAAATGCAGCTGAAGAATACAAGAGAAGACTCGAACAGGTAAGCTGTGAATCACGAAATGTCTGTGCCCTTCTGATACTTTGCAGAGTGGTCTCACCAGAGTCAATGATCCGGATGGAACGGAAATCCGAGTACAGGCTGTGGCAGTATGGGATACGGTCGGATCTTTAGGAATTCCAAACATCGCATTCTTTGCCAGACTCGGGTTGCCTCATTCCACTAAGGAATACAAATTCTATGATACCTCTTTGTCAGGAATTATAAGACATGCATTCCAAGCCCTCGCTCTTGATGAGCATCGTTCTCCTTTTAGTCCCGCCGTTTGGGAGAGGAAGCATATGGATAGGACAACTGTCGATTTGAGACAGGTCTGGTTTCCTGGCGCACATTCAAATGTCGGAGGCGGATATCCTGATCAAGAAGTAGCAAATATCTCTCTTGCTTGGTAAATGACCCGAAGAGTGCCTGTGAAAGATTACACGCTGATAGTGGTTAGGATGATGGACCAATTAGCATCAATTGGCGTTGCATTTCAAGAAGACTTCATCGACAGAATCTGGGAGCAGAACACCGAATACTACGAGAACCCTCCTAAGGCGCCTATAACCCTGTCTAGTATATTCTCACGCAGACCAGATAAGCAATGGGCCATAGACTCAGTCTATGAGAAACACAGACCCGTGCGTCCTTTTGGGCTAGGAGAGATATACGAAGCCAAAACCGGAATCTGGGATATTGCTGGAAAAGCCCTCCGCACACCTGGACTCTACAAACGTGCTGACCCAGATACTGGTATATCTACAGGAGTGCCGATGCAGCACACTAATGAGCGAATTCATAGCTGTGTACGCATTCGTCTCGAACTAGAAGGCTTGGGGCCTGATGATCTTGGTCTTTATAAATGTACGGCTTTGACGAAAAGTGGGCCGTGGCGATTGAGGCAAATTCGCATTAACGTCCATGACCCAATTCCCTGGGATGCCACGTGGGGGCCAGAAACCCCGGCTGCTACAGTTCCGCCTAGTGATCTCCGTTGGGCATGGGAGTATGATGGGCCCAGAGAAGATGCCCCTAGGGAGAAGTTAATGGTGGAGGAAAACCTCGGGCCCTTTCAGCGGAAATTGCTGCAGAAGTCAAAAGGTGAAGCATGGTTTCTTACTTTATTATACCGAGCGTGGGTCTGTGGTTTCAGTGATACTAATTAACAGGGGTTGTGTGTGTTTTGGCTTTTCCAAAGCTTCGATGCAATAGCTCTGCGTATTCCTCAACGTGCTTTTACTCTATTTGCACACTCGTAGACTGCTCAAGACATCAAATCAAAATTCCCTTGACCTATATTTTTCATCTCACAACTATCTCCATATCCAAGCTAACATTTCCCAAAACAGGTCGACCCCCCGAAAAACGCCGCAAGCGACGGCGACGAAAGACCGCCGACCTCGACAGTCTAGCAAGCGCCGAGCCACCGCGAGAAAAGTACGACAGAAGGCGTGAACGTGATACGATCGTTGTCGAGGAGCCAAACCCAGTCAGATATCGAGAACGAGAACGAGAGCGTAACACAATTGTCGTGGAAGAGCCAACCAAAGAGAGGTATCGAGGGGATGAACGTGATACAATTGTGGTGGAGGAACCAATCCCATATCGTTCTCGGGAACGGGATAGGGATAGGGATAGGGATAGTTTGATTGAAAATGGGTCGGCGAGGAGTAAATATAATGGGAGGAGTGCGAGGTATTAGGTTGGCGGGTGGGTGTATGAGACACTGCTATTTGGATTTAGGTAGAATTTTCCCTAAGTGTATTTGGTTCATTGTGTGCGATGGTTTGGGCATTTTTGCGTTGGGAGGAGCATTAGAGAAAGCCTTGGATTGGGTATAGGAATAGAGCCTGGAATAACTTCACATTGTAATCTCTGCAGAGAAATCATCACAGCATGTCGCTCAGAAGGCTGTTTTGTAACAACTGAATAATGTACATCGTAGATCTGAAAGCTAAAGTCTCTTGCAACGCAAAGGTATACTACTTTGAATCCGTTCCCTGTAGCTTGAGATTTGCCATTCTTCGGCCCTCAACGAACACCACTGGTGGAGTGTAATTCTCCCTCCCATGAACAATATACACAACACCTGCTAACAACATCACACCTACCCAAACCGCAGGTGCCCAATTCGCATTGTTTGTTGTGACAGGCACCGAAGTTGGGAAGCTACAGAACACTATCACAAATCCCGAGTAAAGGAAAGCAAAGGTATTGATGGCTAACCCGAATCTGCCCAGGCTCCAACGCGCTGGAGGGAGTTCATCCCCGATGAGTCGCTTGCGAAGTACGCAGCCGATGGAGATCATGTATGTGGAAAGAAGGGCTAATAGAGTGAGGGATACGGTGATGTTGAATGCAAAAGTGGACCCGAGGTTGATGAGGCAGAGTGCCCCCGCTACAACTGAGGTCAAGTAGACGGAGTTATCGGGCACGTTGCGTTTGTGGTTCATCTGGAAAAGAGAGAATTCAGTAACTTGATAGAGACGATGAGATTGTTAGAACATACTCTTGAGATCCATCTTGAGAATGGGAAACCTTTATCTCGCGAAAACGCCCAGAGCTCGCGAGAAGTAGTTGCTAAAGCCGTGATATTTCCAGAGAATACAAGAAGGAGAAGAATGATCAGAAGGACAAAAGTAACAGCATTTGAGTCAGTGTTCTTGAAGAGGACAAGATAAGGTGCGTCGGACTTGATCGCGGCTTGAAGATCTCCCATGCAGAAAAGCATCGTGACTGAGAAGTATATTAGTCCTTGAGCGATGCAGATTTCCCAACGCCGATGGGGGTCAAGATTAGGTACGATGAGTTCTTGGAACTTACTGAGCATAACGATTCCCATGAATACATTCATCAAATAAGACCACCACATCGCACGGGGAACATTAAGAGACGCATCTTCTACTTCTTCGGCTGTCATAAGTGAGCAATATCCCTGAATAAAAGGAATAATGGCTTACATATGTGCACGGCACTATCGGACCCTTGTCAGAGATGTTAGTGAGTTCCTTGGGGTACTCCGGGGGTTGCATTTTCACCAAGATTGCAGTAAAGCACTGCTACCTGTGATACCAAACACGATGTCCCAACGTTACTCCAACCGCCGTTGTTGACCATCTCTGTGAACACAGCGCTCGCTGAATTCTTTGGTGCCATGGCCCATAGTGGGACGATAGTCACAATGAACCCAACTAGATGACCGAAGAGGGATACTGTCTCAAGCATTGGCAGGGACTTCGCACCCCATGTATTGAATCCGATTGTAACAACGACAAAGGCAAGCATGATCAAAGTATATTGCCAATTTGGAAACAAAAAACCAGCATTTGTAACTTCAATGATTGCTTGGATTAAAGTTGTCAGGACAAAGACACTGCTTGCGACGCTTGCAAGCCATCCTAAAGTTGACATCCATCCTTGATCATACTCAGTTGAGGGCCCTGCAATTGCTGAAGATGCCATACCTGCGGAGTAACTGCAGAACTTCTGATACTTCTCGGGTGCATATTCGGAAACCCAGTGATATTGTCCTAAGAATTATCAGGTAACGTAATACTCGTCCCCGAATGATCGTTACTTACCGCCACTTGTGGGTGCCCTATCTTCTGCATCAGCAAATTGCTTCCAAATACAGCTGTGACATGCAAACATCCCGGCAAGGAAACGGATCCCAAATCACCGTTACAAAACTTACATGGATTCCATTTCTGCAAGAGATGCCACAATAGAGCTGTAGCATATGACTGTTCCAATGAACACCCAGAAAAGACCACCCAAGCCACCATTGAGTAGTCCTACGCTCAAGGATCTGCATGAATCATCAGCCTTGTCCATTCACCAATTTGACTGACGAAGTTTCACACATACACTAAAACATACTCCCATGTTGCCATGTAGATTGAGATGAATCCAAGGGTTGACATCAAGCTGAAGTTTCTCTAGGCGGAAATCAGCTATTGCGTCGGGTTTCATAGATTAGTACAACTGACTTTGAATTCCTGCTTCTTTCCCAATCGCTGCATATCAGACAAATCGTTTTGAGTATCTCCATATTGAACAGCATTAGCTTCTGAAACTAGGGCAGCTTCTGGATTTTGAGACTCGGAGGAAGTTGAATCATGTGGAGTCTTTAGCTCATAGAGCTGGTCTTTAGGTGAAGGCATGTTCCCTGGAAGATCGGAGACCAACGGACAAGGTGACAAAGGTACATGGAACAGTCATTCAACGAAAGGAGAAGGATTCGTGATGTACGAGTTCAACGTTGAGAAAAGTCGAAAGTAGAAAGAGTGGTTCGTGGGGTAGGCTACTTTAAGAATGGCCTTAGGGCGAACCAAACTATTATCTTGACGAGTTTGACAGCTCTGACGCGCTGCCCAAAAAGTTAAAGTTACAGTAATTGACTTCACTCCACTTGCATTGAATAGTGTGGCTCTAGTGCCCTATCGTTCAACAGAGCAGGAACCGTCGCCGCCATCGTCCCGCGATCCATACCTAGCTTTACCGCATGCATCAAGGTAAAGTACCTACTATTCGTTAATAATTTCCATCTTGCATGAGCTTCTAATACAATTCAACTCCAACTTCGTTTATTCGCCTAATAAGCATAGCTTCCTTTCAGGAGGATTTTCACCAAGTAAGGCTTGACGTAAATACCGAGAGCTCTTTTTTCATCAAGCACCAATCATGACATAGGAATGTCTTCGTCAGCTTGCTCATTTCCAGATGCTGACTTGGGGAACTTCAACACCTTGTAGTGGAGTCTGTCCTGACTCAAAACAACTATTCTCCTCTTATCCTCATCCGATGCTTGGCTTTTCCCTTCTCGAATTTCGATTCTTTCTGGTACAAAAGAAGCGTTGCCCGGCGCCGCATATTTCGAGAAGATGTCAAGGACATCAGCATCACTGAAGATTTTAGTTCGCGTCGCTTCAAGCTTTGGGCCACGGGGGAAATATTCCAACTGGAACCGGTTGTTTGTTCCACCTGCATGCGGATGGTATTGCATGCTCAAAAGAGTCGTCGTCCCTATGCTTGTGTGAGTGGTTCTCTTTGCACAATTGGTTCCGCAAGAAGCTCACCCTTCGATTCCCACAGGGCCAGTAAGGTATGGTCGTTGAAGAACTTCATATCCTTGACTCGACCACTCCCAAGTTGCAAGGTGGACGAAGCTGTGCTGTGGACTGTACTTATACCATTCTCAATAACAAATGTTATTTGCCAAATTTGGACTGGTGATCGTTAACGGGATTGAAATAAGATCAAGTCAAAGGAACTCTTACCAAGATTTACGGAACTCTGAGGCACGAACGCCACGTAGCTATACCATAAATGTCCCTCCTGCAAAGAAAAATCAGGCTGTTATACTTACCAAGAGATACCTAGGGTGCACTTACCATCTGGCTTATCCTCATATCCATTGGTGAACCACTCTGAGCCACGCCCAACTCATGTGCCTTTCCAAACAGTACATTTCGTTTTTCGGCTTCTGCAATCTGGCTGAAGATTATATTCGCCTGTCGTACCAGGTGATTGCAAAAAAATTCGACGCGTGGCGGTGGTCTTGTATAAGGTTGCCCTTTCTCTTGATTTTGAAGCTGCTTGGCTAGCAAATTGAACATGGGAAGATCGTGACCAGATTCAGACCAATCAACGTCTGTTAAGGAATCCCCAAAAAATATCGCCGATGGGCTGGATGTCATAACTGTCTGAAGGTATAGTAGGACTTTACTGTGGTCTATGGAAGCTTCTTTATCGGTTACCTCCTCGTTCGTCGAATTTGATGACTCGGACGCTAGTCTGTCTATTTCGTAACGTAGCCAAGTCGAAAATGCTGCAAATAGGTCTAGCTCGTCTACTACCTGTGTGAGAATCCTGGAAGATACGAGATGCAAACATGCAACTGTATCCATCATGAGACTGATTTGATGAGTAGTGAAGCCGACAGCTTCGTTGGGGCCCTGAAATTTGGCGAGTCCCATAAATCTGCTGAGGATGACAGAGCAACGGTCTAAAGCGGGTAACATATTCTCATGTACAAGCCGTCGAAGAGTTTCAAGTCCCGCAACTACAACCTTATCCCAGCGTTTATGCCCCTGAAAATCAGTAGATGATCATTGCCTTAGGGTAGAATGTCTCACTCTCTCTGTCAATTCATCCACGAGCCATTCTCGCACAGCCGGGAAAGTGTGACCAGTCGCTACGGAGTGATACAAAGCTTGCACAATATTGCGGCTTCCCTTCTCTCCAAGGGTCTCGTTGATATTTCGAAGAAACTTGGCTGGCAATTCTTGTGTTGCTTTCCATTCGTGGAGCATGAGGATTTGAACTTGATGAATGTAACGTAAGAGGTTTTGTAATGCTGTCGACCGAGACGCCAGCAAAGAAAGATAATGGCTTGAGGCCGAAACAAAGCGAAGGTCCATGGGAACAAAATGCAGACTATTCCCAGATACTGAAGACTTCATGATTAGGGAGTGAGTTGAGCATTTCTGATGAGATGCATGAAGGACAAGTTGAGAAGAATGACCTCCTATTATTATCGGTGATGTGAAAGACCCAATGATGAACGAGTCATAGATGCTAAGATGAATGTCTCCTTCCTTAGTACCAACAACCATTACATCAACAGCTTCATTATCTTTTGGATCGAAGGGGCGGAAGAGAGCATCCAACGAAGATCTGGAGCTAAATGCTTCTTCACTAAATGTTGTCAATGAACGAGCGACAAGAAGAAATGATCGACTCACGAGCTCCCGCCTGCTGCAAGCACACTTAATTTGGGCAAGCTTGTCTCAATATCTATGAGAGAAAGATCACGAGGCAAGTCCAATAAATGACTTTCCTCAGAGCGTTGATCTAATGCGAAAATGCTCCTCCACGATTCGGAATTTTGCTTGATCTTGTGAGATCTCACCGCGCTGAAGGTTTTGCTTGTGAGATTAGATGCCCATCCTATGCACGTGATACCAGCGACAGAAGTACCCGCGGAGAACTGATGTACAATCTTGCTGCTTTCGGCACCAACCAGACGTATAGATCCATCACTCCAAGCAATAGCAAGTAGTTGCCCTTTAGTGAAGTCAGTCTCACGTTTTAGGAAGGGGACGATGTGTCGACATACCGTTGGGTTTCCAACGAATACCCTCTACCCGTAAAGTCCCAGCCTTTTGCGTAGCACCGTAGACTCGCTGACCATTGAGACGGTAAATCAAGACTTGCTGATCGGTGCTACCCAGAGCAATTAAGTCCATGGACGGACAGTACGCCAGAAGTCGGCCATCCGCAGCATGGGGTAAAGTTTTCTCGCTGAGCAACTCAAGATTTTGCATCCGATCCATCGTCAGACCCCCGGCGACGTTGTGGTGTATCATGCACAGTTATAATGTTCGTCCATCTTTTGGTGATGATACAGTCAAAGTATGTGTAGATAATTTTTTGGACTGGCAAGTGGTACGCGAACGCGTCGAGTCTGAGGCATCGCTTAATTCTTACCCCTTCGCAACCTTGATTGAAAATATTACTAGTACAGGTGCCACATTTTTGGCTTTCAAACTAATCACAGCACATTCAGAGGCAACCTCCTTCGCTGAAATTGATTTTTTGATGATTTAGAATTTATCTATGGACAGCAAAATCACAAGTCAGTTTTGCGCCATGCCGGCCTTCCCAAATCCCACGCAACTTTTGTCCTAGACCAATCACTCAATGAGGTACGACGCAGTCATTGACTTGACTTCTTTTGAAAATGTGACCACTTCGTCCATTTCGAGTAGTGTAACATCAGTGACCTGGATTTAGCGTTAGTAATATCTCATTTCAAACGCAAGAAAGAAAAAGACTTACATCGACATCAATAAACGGTTTGTTCTTCGCGAACTTGACTTGCATTGGGAAGAACTCGTTCTCATCTTCTGCCTGGGCCTCGAATTCAAACGAGCCAGTAGCATTATTCTCGTCTACAATGCCAATAGTCCACTCCAAGCTATCTCCTGAGACTTCGTATGTAGCTTCAAAGCTGGACACAGCGGGCTCGCTGGTAGAATAGGGGATGATGACGGTCACATCCTTGAGTGAGTCGCCTCCGGTAAGTTCGTACTCGACTGTGATATTGTATGTGTCGTCTGACCCTTTGTTCACCCATACAGTAAATGTAATTGGAGCGGCACTTGGATCGTCGGCCTTAGGTTTGGCTATCCACCGCAGGACTCCAACAGTCTTGTTCACAGGAAATCCTTTGGAGGCATTACTCATTTGAACAGCTTTAGAAGAGTTGAAGAGGGCCTTGTCGACGTTGGGATGTGTCTTAAATTGAACACCATGACTTGCGTTTGCGACTAGATCCAGCTTGACTTTGGTCAGTGATGGGTCTGATATGAGCAATTGTAGGTCACCGGTGATCTCTATCGAATTCAGAGAACCCTCTCTAGATAGCTCAGCCTTGATTTTCTCTGCAATAGTGATATGAATGGCGTCGCGATCTAGAGACGAGGAAATGCTAGACGATTGTCCGTGTGTGGTCTCAATTGATGCTGGTATGGGATTGTTCGGCACCAGAGGTGTGGAAGAAGTCTCCTCCTCAGCTCCCAAATCACCTCGAACACGCTCAAACATATCTGTGGTCTTTGACTTCTTTCCAAGCTGCATGCCTTTGCCCTTGGGTGCAGTGGTCCTGCTAATTCGTTAATTCAGACGCCACGGATAAGCAAAGCCACTACCTACTTGTAAGATTTATTCTTCTCAGCTTCATAGGAATCATATGTATCTGCAACAGTATTACGCGCAGGAGGGGTATATGTGGGGTAAACTGGTGTTCGAGGAACGGCATTTCTTCCACTCCTTGAGACTTCCTTTCGTTGCATTTCCAACTGCTTTGCTTTTCGCTTCCGCTCCTCAGTCGCTTCCAATTCTTTATTCTGTTACCAATTAGCCTCACCTACAATAGGTAACGAGGGCTCTTTACCCTTGAAATGATCTCCTGTATTCTCTCTTCATGGCTCTCCATCTCCAAAAATGTCTTGATTTGACTGATGGTGAGATTTTCCCGATACCCAAGTGTAACGAGCTCATCAAAGGCGCTGAGTAGTTCATATGCATTCCTGAGAATTTCTCTCTCATCCAAGCTCTTGCATGTGCTGGTGACGACTTGTGCGAAAAGATGTAAAGAGTCGATGTCTTGAAGGATATTGGACTGCCGGTTGGTAATGAGAACCATGTAAAGTTCGTCCAGCGGCTGGTAGACAAATCGCACATTATCTTGCTCTACAGTCGTATGTTGGGTACCAGTGTCTGCGAGTTTTGGAAAGGAAGCAAGAAGAGCTTCAACCCTTGAGCGCTGCATCTCACGAAACTGCCTGGAAAGGACAGCTTTCCCCCCCCGCGTGCAGATCGACGCAGCAAGGAGAACCTAGAAAAGATAACATAATGAGTTGAATACCCAGACAGCGCATTTGATAGACTACGTACCATTTTTGCAACACTGGTTATTGTTTATTCAAAGGAAGAGTCTTTTGGTGGTTGCTTTTAATTCCATCCGTTGTGAGGCGGGCGGCCACATGTATGCGGCTGCCTTAAATTAGCCGAGCGACTAGTTGTAGCATACCGTAGGGACCATATTAGGTTAACTGCTTTCAGTCATTTATCTACTTTGTCTCGACTGTCCTTCACGTTTCTCTATCAAACTTCACCTTAGTGGTTCTTGTCACGACACACAAGCCAGAAGGCGAACTGCCCTGCGATTCACACTCCCAAACTCCCACGATTCCCTTGAGGTCTTTGATGATGTTACCGGCCTCTTCTAACGCGTCGTTTCACTCGTGAACGATCTTGGTTCTCTCTCTGTCGACAACTTCCACACCTTGGAATCACAACCTCTTTTCGAAAACCTGTATACCACTCTCTTTAATATACATCTTCTTTAAAGAGCACCTATTTCCGGGACGGTCTCACTCTCCAGTGGTCTTCGGTCTTTCTTGAACATCGCTGACAGTCTCGTCCTTGAACTCTTCGATCGTCTCCATCCCTTGAGTCATACATTGGGCCCTCTACCATGGCGGACGACAGTATGGAAATATCTTCCGAGCATGACCATAATGGTGGTGATGAGGACATAGATATCGATATCGACCTCACAGCTGGTCAAGTCGACGAAGATTATGTGTTAGAAGATGCGATCTCGAACACAGGGCTCGAAGATGATCTCCATCATCACCAGTCTTCAGCTATAGGTGACGAGGATCTGATGATTGATGAAGGCGATGAAGGATACACTGTAGACAATTTGAGTCTCATACCAGATCCAGAGAATCAAAATATGGATGCTGAATCCCCTACGATGTCATTCGCCGTCGTAAATGATTCTAACAATCAACTCGGAGACGACGAAGCTTTGGATGTATCACATTATATAGATGAGCCTGGAAAAGAAGCAGAAAATATTTGGGGTTCTCAAGAGGCCTTGGACCATGTCCCATTTCAAAGCAATGAACCTCTACAAGACCCCGAAGGAAGTTTGAATGTTGAGAGCGGAAATCTTCCAGTTGAGTTGGAGAAGCCCGATTTAAACTCGCCAAGACCAGATGTTCTTCAAGAAGCCTCGCAAACTTCTTTCCTCACTGACCCTACCCCTGAGGCAAGCAAACATCTGAAAAGCCCTCCTGCTACTGTGCCTGGAACTCCAGACCGAGAATCCGTCATTCCTATTCCCAATGCCAATGCTGCATCGGTTGTACCTGAAGACACCGAGAAAGCTTCTGAGATAATATCTGAGGACGCTTCGAACGAAGTGTTTGCTGGACTCGACATCATAATTACATATCAAAACTCAGAGTATACTCTATTTTCGACCTCCGAATCGGATGATCCCGACTCCTACTTTCTCTCAGATTTGTCTATTGCCGAACAACCTCTGGTAGACTTTTTCAAAGCTATTCGTGACGTAATTCATGAGGATCTGACAGACGAAGATGAACTCTGTTTATCCTTCGACCAGCTTATGCTTGAATTAGAGGAGGTCAGTTGCACCTGTCTTCCCTTCCCAGTCTCGAAGCTAACAGCCAATCTACAGACATCTACCATACAGGCTATTACACTCAAACAGATTTCAGATCTGCATGAAAAGTTACTTCAAAATGATGGTATCGAATCTCCCAGGCCTATTTATGCCACTCTTACTACTAGGTCGAACTTCTCAATTAGATTTGCAAATCTCACTGCAGGTGCCGCAGAGGGAAAAGGTTTATCCGAGTTAGTGACTTGGGATGAGCACAGTGAAAGTTTTGATGAACCGGTGGAAGCACAAGACATTCAGCAAAGTGACGAGTTGAACGAAGACGCTCGTGCAGAAGACGAGGGCTCTACTACGATCAAGGCAGAGGCATTGGATCATTCGATTTCTGAATACTCCCCTAACGAGGCTGAATCTGCTGTGAATCAGGCTCGGGTCTCAGATCCCCGCGATGCACCAGAGTCCAACCCGACCAATCTACTGCCTGAGAATCCGAACCCATCTATACTTGCAGGTGCACAGGCTGTGGAAACACACCCACAAATACCTACTACCGTCACTGTCAACAGTGGAGAGTATGATGAGGATGGTGATATCATTGACTATTCTGACGAGGAAATTGAAGCTCCTCGTAGCATGAGGAAGGATGCTGTATCGCAGCCAAGCAAGCTTGAAACTGATAATTCTAGGACAAAAAATGGTACTTCACCAGATTTCTTTTCACCGTGTTTAAAACCCAGTACATGTTTCTGTTCTAAATGCAGCGATCTTCTTTTAGCAGAATATGAGGCCGTAAACGAAGAGCTTCGTCGACGCTCGATGTCTCGAGCCAACGAAGACGGTCAAGTTGAGCAAGCAGCTGCTCCGGCAAAGGTTACTGAAGACGATTCTGTAGAACAGGGCAGTGAATTCGACTTTGCAGATGAGGTTGGGTACGATGACGAGACTTATGAAGAACCCCTGGGATATGACGATGTTGGCCAAACGCACAATAATTATTCAGCCGAGAATAAGACGGGCCACGCCTCAGAAGTTGTAGTCGACAAATTCGAAGAGCCCCCCCTTGATGGCGTCCTGATTGACGATGCAGCAGCGGAAGGCAGTATGGCGGCTGCGGATTGTGTGAACTCCCAGGATCAAGATCAAGCCGATGAGAAGAGGCAGGCCGCTGAGAACGGGTTTCGGACATTTCCCGTTGAAATTGACTTTGCCAAAGAAGATGAGCCACAGTTCCGAGAGTCTTCAAGCTCTTACAACGATGAAGCTGGGTCTCAGAGCGATCATGAAAAGAATTTAGCAGCATCAAAATTGTCACCAAAGGAGGACAAGCCGAACGGCAGCAGCTTTAAACATGGCGATGTAATAGACTCGGAAAGTGTTGAGAGCGAGAAAACTTTGGAAGCCCAAAGCACACTGGATTTAGAGGATGAGGACGAGGACGAGGACGAGATTGACTACGACGACGATGATGACCCTAAGCAAACAGACGTTCCTCCAAAGACTACGTTGGAAACGGAGGCTTTACCCATCCCGCCCACTGGGTCAGGCAAACGCGCACGGATAGATGGAGACTCGGATGAAGGTGTAAGCACGCGAAGTAAAGGTTCGAATCTACCTCGCAAAGTGAGAAGAAGGATTTGCTAACAGACTACAGAAGCAAAACGCCTAAGATCATGACACTACTTGAACATCCTATCTCTAGCATGTTCGTAGAATCAAACTCTCTCGCTTGGCATCGCATTTACATCCGAGTCAGACATCACTTTGCCTAGGATATTTTCACAACAGTCCAGCATATGGATTGATCTCTATCGAGCATCATTTGACATTTATGCCAACTGCACTTCGCCGAAATACTAACAATCTGTACGGTAAGTCTATAGGTTTGCTCGCGTCAACCCTTTTTGCAGTTCCTTCCCTCCCTAATCCCCTGATATCCCCTGACATAGTACGATCTTCACCCTCGAGAAGGGTTTTAAGCCTACTCGCTTTATAGGACGATGTTCCTTGGTTATGCTGGAAAGCGCGTTGGTGCGTCTCTGGAGGAAAATACCAATCTTCGATTCTGTAACAGGCGTCTAGATACCCATAAGGAAAACCAGAACGCATTGCGTTGCATGGCGTTGCATGGCAGGATTTGGAATTCTATTCAACGGCGAAGATGGATTATGTATGTGTGGCTTTGGTCAGTAGTGATTCTTCCGCTTTAATGTGTAGGATTGAGGACTCTTGGGATCGTATTCTCAATGGAAACGCATCGTCTCACAAAAGTAAAATCCAAAGAGCCTAACATAATTATGAGGTCCTGTGCTTGGTATACTGAACACTTTTCTTTCCATAGTGAAAAATCAATGCCCCTTGCGTACCCCACAGCGTGCGCGTCCAGCCCCTTATTTAGCCTTGTTCGTAGTTCTTATGGGATGATTCGCCAAAAAGCCATCCGGCCCCCCAGTAAGGCCAGTTTTGAACCACTTACTCGTAAGAAGTTTCACCTCGTAAATCTGAGAGCCGCAAACCCACACAACACTCGTTCGACCCTTTTTCAAAAACGCATTCGTGGCTTCAAGGTATTGGGGGATCACAGTACCGTGTCGCTCAATTATCGGTTTTGCCATCATCATTGTCTGGCAAAATTCTCGCCTCGGCTTCTAGAAGATCGCTATTCTCTACAAATAGACAGGGGGCCTGAAACCATCTCACGACCCTCCTCGACGATTTGCGATCTGCGACTATCGATTATCCTCTGCGAAACTTTGACTCCGGCGGACATCGAACAGGGTGGGAGCTAAAGGACTCTGCTTTCTGCGACCCAGCATTCCTCACATTGGCCGCCGTTAAAACGCTCGCGAGCGTGAGCTCGAAGCTCCACGGCGCAGATATTGGTGGAGATAGGAGGGGAATCTCAAAATCTGCGCGAAGATGTTGGAAGACAAGTATGTCGAAAAGACAATATCCCTCCGATATTTGACCCACCACGACCGATTCTGATGGAGGTGATGGCTAATTTGACGGCCTTGCAGATACATCGGGTTGGCGCTCGCCATCACAGGCACAATGGCAATAGGTAGGTCCCAAAGACTCTCCGTTGACCCCCAGTGACTGATAAATTTAGGATCGAGTTTTGTTATCACAAAGAAGGTACAAAGGACCACCCCGTATTTGCGACAAAACAGTCTACGAGAGACGAATTTGACTAATAGCTACTTCCAGGGACTCATGGATGCAGAGGAAAGACACGGCTTTGAGGGTGATGGATTTTCATATCTAAAGAATCCGATATGGTGGGCAGGAATAATTGCGCGTATGCAATTCTTTCTGTCTACAAAAAGCAAGACACTGATATGTTGCCAGTCATTATTGGAGAAATAGCAAATTTCGCAGCGTACGCGTTTGCTCCGGCGATTTTGGTCACGCCGTTGGGGGCATTGAGTGTCTTGATAGGCGCGGTGTTAGGCTCATACTTTTTGAAGGAGGAATTAGGGACTTTGGGGAAATTGGGATGCGCCATCTGCCTCATTGGATCTGTTATAATAGTTCTCCATGCCCCACCAGACAAGGATATCCAAACGATCGACCAAATTCTTCACTATGCAATCCAGCCATGTAAGTTATCCCACGCGGCATCAAATGCTCGAGTTGACCTGCCTAGGGTTTCTCATCTTCTGCGCAGCTGTGGCTATCTTTGCCGTGGTTATGATATATAGGGTTGCGCCTTTATATGGGAAGAAGAACCCTCTTGTCTACTTATCAATATGCTCGACAGTCGGATCGGTATCCGTCATGTCAATTAAAGCACTTGGTATTGCAGTCAAATTGACGGCTGCGGGAAATAATCAATTTACGCATCCCTCGACCTACGTTTTCATAATTTTGACAACAGTCTGCATCCTCACACAAATGAACTACTTCAACAAAGCCCTCAGTCAATTCCCCACCTCAATGTAAGCTTCGAGGTATTTGAAGTGGCCATCTTTGCTAATGACAATGCAGTGTCAATCCGTTGTACTATGTCACATTCACCACTGCCACGCTTTGTGCGTCATTTATCCTCTTTGGCGGGTTTAACACATCGGATGCTGTCAACACTATATCCCTTCTTAGCGGCTTCCTGGTAATATTTACCGGGGTCTACCTCCTGAACATCTCAAGAGGAGATCCAGATGGCCATAGGATGATAAATGGTGTCGTACATGATGGGATCGCTACCGACATCATATCTGGCATCCAGACGAGAAGAAGTATGCAGGCTCGAAGAAGTATAGATCCCCACAGGTTGAGTGTGGGGAGTAGTAATGGCTATGGAAGATCTGGAGACAGAGAGGGTCTCATTCGAGCCTATGATGAAGAGGAGACTACTGGGTTTGGGCTTACGGATCTGGCCGAAGACAGCGATGAGGATTTAACTAGAACCGCAAATGGCAAGGTGAATGGAAATGGGAATGCCAATAAGAGGAGTTTCAGTGAGCCGATAGAAAGGCCTAGGAATTCGTCATCTCGGTGACAATAAAGAGTGGCTTTTGGGCTTTTGCATCTTCCCTGTCATTGTATATGGTTACGGCTTAGGGCAGCTCTTTGGAACATCAGGTTTTTGCAAGAGCCTGTGTGTATGAATGCATGAGGCATAGGCGTTCGGGGGCTCTGTACAATAAGTGGGATATATGTGTATGATATATGCGCGATTGGGCGCATTTGTATCGCAAGGCCGATATTTCTAAACAGGCTTTCAAATAGTCAAAATCACATTCAAGGAACTTCAGTATTGTCGAAAGTCGTGAATTTATCCCATGATTACAGGAAGGCACGAGTACTTAAAAAAGCTCGCATGCAAAATATCCCTCACGCCATCCCAGCTTAGGAATCCATCCACATCTATTGCTCCTCAGAAACCGGCTCCTCCCCACCTTGCTGCTCCGATGTACGTTGCGCCTCAGCAGCCGCCTGAGCAGCAGCAGCTTTTGCACCATAATCCTGACTCATTGGTTGAACCACGCTTTGCTCCTCTTTCGGCTCAATAATAGTAACAGAGTCTGGCAATGACTTTTGGGGACCGGACTTTCCTTCCGGATCAGATCCACGCATAATCTTAACCTTAATACCTAGAACACCCTGGCGAAGAAGAACGTGACGAGTAGCGGAGTCAATGAAGTCCTTTGCTGGCTGACCAGAGTGGATCATGAAACCATCAGTAAACTTCATGCTCTTAGCACGAGCAGCACGAAGCTTTCCAGAGACAACGACTTCGCAACCCTTCGCACCACTCTCCATGATGAATCGAAGAACACCATAGCAAGCTCTTCGAACCGCAAGACCATTAAGAAGCTTGTATCGGAGAGACTCGCATTGGGCGACAGCAGAGAGACCACGGTTTTGGACCTTGGCAGCGTAGAGGGAGACGGAGTTTTCGGGGAACTTGAACCGCTTTTGGATGAGAGAAGTGAGTTCGCGGATTCGTCGTCCTTGTTCGCCAAGAACCTCCTGTGTATGTGTGGCTCGAATGATGATGTCGGTGACTGTGGGACTAGAGAAAGTCATCAGAATCTTGTGACTCTCAACGTTGCAGATTTTCGGCTTACGTTACTCTGACCTCGACCCCAGAGTAGCCCTCCTCAGCAAGTTCACGTTGGAAGAACCTATATCACATCAAATTAGCACACCTACGTCCTTTCCATGTCTGCGTCCGCTGAACTCACTCATTCAATTCAGCGTAGAACACGCCGTCCGCTACAAACTTTCTGCGCTTAGAAATTGCGGCACCTGGAACTGCGGAGGCCATGTTGACGGTCTTTTTGTGGTTGAGTCTTGAGGATTTGATAGATCGTGAAATATCGATTTTGTGGGAGCGGGAGCGTTGGGTAACCGAGACACTAAGCTCATAGTAACTGTTTCTCACGTGAGACGCTCATCGGTCAATGATATTAGTAAGCAAGGTTCCTTCGGTTCCAAGCGAGCAGGAGGATAGGGGAGAGGAAAAGTAAAACTTCAGGAGATCTTTGTGATGCTCTGACTAGATAGGCGAGAAACCCCTCTTGAGAATCAGGGCATCCGATGCAGAGGATGGCGAGCTGACAGATTGTTCTGTGTTGCAGCCATGCGTCAAGTTGCAGTGCAACATTATCAAGTGTGACACGAGAGAAACGCAGAGGGATATAATCACCTAGAAGCTCTTCTATAGTAAAGCTCTAGAAAGATTCTCTGATATATTCCCTTACATTTCAAGTAGTTTCATCTTTACATCTCCATAACAGATCAGCCAGTCTGTGGGTCCTGAGACCTGGCGATAGTGCACTTTCCATGTCAAAGACGCACCTGCCTTTCCTATGGGGAAAGCGTGTCCGCAAAGTATTTCCCTTCCTCACCTCCTCAACAGTCGCTCTACTTGAATTATCTTCGCTCCAGCTACATGCTGCAGCTATTTTCTATTTCATTAAAGCCTCTCATTTAGAGAAACAGTTTTCTTGAACAAGAATGGAATCACACACACTCGTCAAAGCCAACTCTGGCATCGTTTCCCGTAATTTCAAGTCCTTCACAACCTCAGTCTCGAACTCCACGCTCGAAACAGCTGCCAACATCTCTCAAGACCAAAAATCAAAGCGCCAGCCCCTAGCTGAAAGTACGTCCATTCCCCTTTTTTTTTCTTTTTTTTTAAAACAAAGAAGCCTGATGTCATTGAAATGGGTAACACTTTTTGGCATGAGGTTCTTGATCAACGCCTCGAATCGATAGTGTCGATTTGTCTCTATCGAAGCCCTCGATGGATACGACCAATGCTAACAAGTCATCAGGACATACTCGATAAGGACATTATTATTAGCTACATGATTGAATGATTTAAAGGCTAGGGCTAGGAATTGCTCTGATGGGTGCTATTTGTTTTACCTTGCTGAATTGCTGAGGTCATTGATCTTGCTACGATTTTGGGAGGCCTATTGTCCATATGGGTTGGTAAATCATCACACTTAGCCAATAACAAATGGAACCAAATGAAATGAATGGTGCCACTCGTGATGCTCCGTAATGACCCAATAGTCAAGGACTTCCTCTATCAATGTGAATGAGAGAGGTGGGGGACTGTAATGACTGACTTCCTGCGCTTCGAGACAGCAGCTCCTGGAGTCGCCATATTGATTGATTGCTTTATACCTGCCTAGGAAATAAGGTTCAACTTTCAAGGTCGTGTCGTCGTCGTGAGGGCGCTCTTTCCGATTGGAGTTTTTGGCTTACAAGTAGAGGGAGTTTAAATGGTGGGGTTTCTAGCTAAGCGACGAGATTTTAAGGCAGCCAAGGCCAAATTTCTTATTCACCTCTCTACAAGGTTTAAATGACATTCAAATATAATTCATGCTACAAGACTAAAGCAATTGTCGAAATTGGGACCTAGCCAACAGAATTTTGGGTCAAGAGCTATATTTGGCAATCTTGACATGTCACGAAGACTTATGAGAGGGTGTTGAGCGCGAAGTCAGCAGCGCAGAAGATGGCGGACAAGCTGCGGATAACCAAGGTCAGAACAACCAAGGAGAGCAAGGAACTTATGCTAATTTCCACTGGAAAGGTCAATGATGTTCAAGTACTAAGTGGCGGAGATATCTCTGTTGTGACTTTGCATCTAACGCCGCATCATCTCGTCTTGATTCAAACGCCATCGCCCCCAGATGAACATTCTCAAGCCCAACGCCCAGGTCCCGTCAGGGCGAGAGAGTCATGGTTAGCATATCCAATGATAGCTTTCTGCACATTTCGACCAACTCCGCCAGGTTCCGGGCTTTCTTCTTCGATACGCTTGAGAGGTCGCGATTTTAGATTTGTTACGTTAAACTTTGTCGAGGATAGACAGGCCAGAGATGTCTTTGAGAGTATCAGGAGTGCGACTTGCAGGCTAGGTAGTATTGAGAAGCTTTATGCTTTCAGTTACAAACCGCAACCTGCTGAAAAGCAGATATCTGGTTGGGATATTTATGATGCAAAAGCAGAATGGAAGAGACAAGGTATCAGCGACAAGGGTGTGGATAGAGGCTGGAGGATATCAAAGATTAATATAGATTACGGCTTTTCCCCTACATATCCGGCTCTACTTCCAGTCCCGTCCACCATCTCTGACAATACCCTCAATTATGCTGGCAGATATCGATCGAGAGTTCGCATTCCAGTCCTGACATACCTACATCCTGTGAACAATTGTTCCATAACAAGAAGTTCGCAACCTTTGGCTGGCCTTCGAGGAAATCGCAGCATTCAGGATGAGAAACTTGTCAGCGCGTGTTTCTCTGCATCGGCGCCCCTGGATGAGGGTGATACAACTTCCTCGACGATTTCTAGAAACAGCCCAGCATCCAGCCAAGCTGACTTTGGAATGCCCAGTACGGAGGGAGAACTGTCGGAAACGGAACGATTAGAAGATGAGATGATTTCTTCCTCAAATATCGAGATAGTCTCGGAGAAGCCACACATATATGGCGCACAGCAGCACAATCTTATTGTTGACGCCCGACCTACTGTGAATGCTCTAGCAATGCAGGCTGTTGGCCTTGGATCCGAAAATATGGATCACTATAAGTTTGCAACCAAAGCCTATCTGGGAATCGACAACATACACGTAATGCGAGAGTCCCTGGCAAAAGTGATAGAGGCTATCAAGGACTCAGATGTCTCAACCTTACCCCCAAATCGCGAATTGCTCGCCAAAAGTGGATGGTTGAAACACATCACTGGATTGTTGGATGGCTCGGCTTTAATTGCTCGTCAAGTTGGAATTCAGCACTCCCATGTTTTAATCCACTGCTCTGATGGATGGGACAGAACCAGCCAATTGAGTGCACTATCCCAGATTCTGCTTGATCCATACTACCGAACTATTGAGGGATTTATTGTTCTTGTGGAGAAAGATTGGCTATCTTTCGGGCACATGTTTCAGCATCGAACAGGTTTCCTAAGTAGCGAAAAGTGGTTCACAACCCAAACCGATGCTCTTGCTGGTTCTGCAATTCAACCCGGGGGAAACGGAGATGGACGGGGCGACGCGATCGAAAATGCTTTGCTTAGTGCGAAAAGATTTTTCAACAAGAGCAATCAGAGTCAGGACACCGTGACAGATTCGGATGGTGAGATGCTCGCATTCGATGACTCGCCAAAGCCGAAGAAAACTTCAGGGTCGAAAGACGTTCATGCTGATAAAGAGGCGACAAAGCCTAAGGAGACTAGCCCTGTGTTCCACCAATTTTTGGACGCTACTTATCAGCTTCTTCGCCAGTTTCCAACTCGATTTGAATTCAACGAACGTTTCTTGCGGAGACTGCTTTATCACCTTTACTCGTGCCAATATGGTACCTTTTTGTACAACAATGAAAAGTCTCGGCTCGACGCTCGCGTGCAGGAACGAACAGTGAGTGTCTGGGCTTACTTCTTGTCAAGAAAGTCGGAATTCATCAACAAGGATTACGATGGAGGCGATATTGACGACCACGTGAAAGGCAAGGAGCGGCTTTTGTTTCCAAAATTGGACAAAGTTAGGTGGTGGCATGAACTATTCAACAGAAGCGATGAGGATATGAACGGTCCTACAAATTCGGCCACAGAGCGATATTTGGGCAATAATGCCAATAGTCTTGGGGCTAGTCGTAGCGTCCTGACTGGCATAGAAACAGCCACAACCGCCGCCGGCGCTGGAACTACTCGGCAAGTTTCTAACGGCAACACAGGGAGCTTTGCAAGTCTTCGAGAAGGTATAGCAGGTCTTGGATTAGGGAGGGGAAAGGTAGCCCATGGCAACAAGAGTCCAGGAAACGTAAAGCAGGAAATGGAGGTTGAAATGCAGTAATGTGGCTTTACAGGTTGGATATGGCGTTTTGGAAGTGGACATAAGCATTGCAGGCGTGACGGCGTCAGTAAGATTTCCCTTTTCACATCGATATCTATAAAGATGAAGGAAGCTGCAAATGACGTAGCTTTGCAAATAAATGCTTTTGGTGGGCATACACACTCAGATATCTAGCCCCCATCCTGAGTGAAATGATACGCTCATAAAAAGACCTCTAGGTTGACCTCTAATATGCTGACAGGATATCTAGCATACCGTTAGTATTGCGTTCAATTACACCTTGACACGGACTCTTGGCTCACCTTAACTCAAACTTTTCCAGTACCGTAGGGTGTAAAATACCAAACTCTCCGATGCGAACTTGATTTCCATCCAATCGCAAGTATATGGCAGCAGAATGCCCAGGTAAGAAGGTGTCCTCCGAAATCTCCTCAATCCAGTATCCATCAGGCTTCGTTGGATCTTCTCGAACTTCATAGTCAAGCGTCTTGCCTTCAAGACCCTCCTCGTGCGTCAAGAATGACGTTTTTAGCATCAAGAGAACTCTATCCAGCAACCCATGAACGGCCTCAAAGCCACTCGTCTTTCCATACCACGCTGCAGCGAAATGCCTCTCGTTTCTGCTCTTTCGCTCCAAGCTCATATCTTTGAAGGCCACGTCTGAGACTTCGAAGACTTTTATCGGTACACTATGCTTCTTGTTCTCTCTAATGGTCTTCAAAAGTCCGGGAAGTAATGACGTTCGCACAACTTGGTATTCTGCTGTTTTGGGGTTTGCGAGTCGGACGGCCGTTGTACCATCATCTTTTCGATTCAACCAGCCGAAGTTCTCATCATGTGAGCATAAAATAAGAGGCATGACCTCAACCCATCCTGACATCGCAGCTTCATTACGAACGATATCTCCCAGCTTATTGATCATCAATGGTTGAGCGATCGTCGAAGCTTTGTTGGGGGATGATCTGGGAAGGTTATTAAAGCCATATGCAATAGCAACATCTTCCATAATGTCACATTGATGTAGAACATCGGCACGCGTTGGTGGTACCAGCACGTCAATGAGGTTCTTGTCAGATGATGATGGCTTTGCAGTGTAGCACATCTTTGAGAGTAAGTCGCAAATTTTCTGAGGTGACTCTGTAAGTCCACAACAGTGGTTTATGTAATCAACTTCTGCTTTGGCTTCGCGGGGACGTAGATCGGGTGTTTGACGAGTTTCTCCGTTATGATCTGAGATGATTCTGACGGGTTCGATGGTGAAAGGCTCTGCACAGTATTGGGAAAACATCGAGACAATAATATTATTCACAATCTCAAGTTTTGTGCGATCCGTTCCGGTCATTTCGATGAAAACGTTGGTAGTCTTCAGTGTGATTTTCGAATGATCGCCATTGATGATTGGGGGCATGGAACAGACGATGCGTTGTGAGTCGTATATAACTGGGTAAACTGGTTTGTCTCGAATAATGTGTAAGTATCTTCCAAGATGCTTATCATTCTCGTAGAATTGCATCAACTCGTCGGCATTCATCTTCTCCGTTTGGTTTAAAGGCGCGAAGTTGATTTCTTTCGGCGGTAAAGCTTCATATGTGAAAGGTCCCCTGATGGTGTCTAGATCATGAGTTCCAATAGCAACCAATGTCCGTTGCCTAGCAAGATTTTGATGTAATTTGTCTTGCAATGATATGAAGGAGTCGTAGGCTTCTTGTGTGAACTTGATATTCCGTAAGATAGCTCCTGAGACGTATGGTCGTACTTTCAAGGTGTCTGGGTGCACCGTAATCGTTTCCAACTTCCCACTCTTTGGTTGGACCAGTTTATAATTGGGCAGTGGTGTCTTTTCCCTAAAGATATTGAGCATGAGAGCAATTCCTTCGAAGCAAAGCATGTCATATCGGTTCGCAGGAATCTCGATTTTTAGCTGCGCTGGTTCTTGCTTGCCATTAACAATCGGCCTCTCAGAATTCGAAGTATCTTCGTCCAGCTCAATGCCAAACTCGAAGCATAGTTCCTCAAACTCCTCAGTTGTATATCTGAAATTCGTCAGCCTTGTCTGTGAATAGATCATTCTCTTCTCTAAACTTACTCCTGGCCTAGAGCTTTATACAGATCTGCCTTGTTCACGCTGATGGTGGGCATTTTTGAGGCTTGGGTGAGATGATGCCACCTCTGTAAATTTCTTGGGACTCGTCTCTTGCGAGCTTTGTTACAAAAGATGCGATGACTCTTCCTCGGGGGGTTGGAAATAATTAGACGAGGGGTGCAGCAATAAATTCGTGATAAAATAAAGTTAGCCTCAAAATCACGGCACCAATATAGAGATTCACCTGCAAGAAGGAGCATCGAATTTCCTTCCCCCAAACAACCAACCACTCTGCAACTTTTCCTGCCCTTGATTCCTCTATTTCACCTCTGATCTTAATAATCTTGATACTTCTTCCCGTGAAGGTACGCTCAATTGCATCATTTGCGCGTTTCCCTAGCCAACAAGCTTTCTGGGAAATAGCTTCTCCGTCATCCAAGCGATTACTTCCCCCACCAAATATTCCTGTTGGTCGGCCATCACCAGCTTGTATGCGCATATAATGAATTGCTAATGATCATAGCCAGCGGAGCCCTTACGAATACTATCTGTACTACAGCACATCACTCCGCCTCGAACAAAGTCACCGTCAGGCAAGGCCGCCAACACGCGATCAACTACCTGCCACACGGGCACGAAGTAAATAGGTCAAAGTCAGGCTGCGCTGACTGTCTGTTGAGCCTCAAAATATCTCCAGGATACTTCGAGCTCTGTCACCATGTCGGACAGCCCAGATAAGACCGACGAGCTCTATCCCATAGCTGTGCTCATCGATGAATTAAAGGTACCTGGTCTTGCGGGGCAATTTGGGCCTGAAAATTTACTAATTCTACATATCTAGCATGACGATGTTCTCTTGCGATTAAATGCTATACATCGACTATCTACAATCGCGCTCGCGCTAGGTGCTGAGCGTACAAGAGACGAGCTGATTCCCTTCTTAGATGGTACGCATGGAGGATACCTTATGTTTTACAGGCGCTGATAGCTTTGATAGAATCGGTAGAAGACGAGGATGAGGTTCTGACTGCACTCAGCGATGAACTTGGCAGCTTTGTCGAGTACGTAGGAGGTGCGGAATGGGGTCATGTCCTTCTTTCACCGCTTGAAAATCTTGCTGCTATTGAGGAGCCTTTGGTTCGGGAGAAGGCAAGATTCCCAATTCGAAGACTCTTTCGTATTTACTAATTTGAATAGGCGGTAGAATCCCTGAACAAAATCTGCGAGGAGCTCTCTTCACAACAAGTGGAGGAGTACTTTATTCCCCTTACAATTCGACTTTCCAAAGCCGACTGGTTTACGTCTAAAATCTCAGCGACCGGTCTTTACAATGTTCCCTACAAAAAAGCGTCCCCCCCAATGCAAGAACAGCTCCGACAGCAATTCGGCCTTCTTGTCCACGACGAGACCCCAATGGTGAGAAGAGCGGCTGCAAATAACCTGGCAAAGTTTGTGAAGGAGATGCCTGCCACAATCGTTGTCGAGGAGATGATACCCCTTTTCCAGCACTTAGCGAGCGACGACCAAGATAGTGTAAGGTTATTGACCGTGGAGATCTTGATAGCAATTGCCGAAGTTGTACCAAAGGAACAACAATCAAGTCACGGAGTTCTTCTTACAGCCTTGAGGAGTCTGATTGAGGATAAAAGTTGGAGAGTCAGATACATGGTGGCCGACAGATTCGAAAAGGTAGAAATTCTCGTAACAGGAGGGTGTAGTTTGCTGATATGTCCCAGATTGCGAAAGCTGTAGATGATGAGGTCGTCACGAGAGATCTTGTCCCCGCTTTTGTGAAATTACTCAAAGATAGTGAAGCGGAAGTCCGAACTGCTATTGCTGGGCAGATTCCTGGTAAATACAGTCTTGAAGTTTGTTTAATCTTATTCTAAATATTTTCTAGGTTTCTGCAAACTCGTCGACCGAACTACACTCCTGAACGATATCATGACTACGGTCGAAGATCTAGTTTCCGATACCTCTCAGCATGTGAGGGCAGCTCTCGGAACACAAATCAGTGGTCTTGCTCCTATCCTTGGCAAACAAGAGTAATTGCCCCTTGAACTCCTTTCAGTGTACATCCTTTAACAATATGAATAGGACTATTGATCACCTTCTTCCCATGTTTCTCCAGATGCTCAAGGACGAGTTTCCTGATGTCCGTCTTCATATAATCTCGAAACTAGAATTGGTCAATCAAGGTATGTCGAGTACCGAGAATTCATGAGGCATATACTAAAGTCATAGTCATTGGTATTGAACTACTCTCACAATCACTCCTTCCGGCCATTGTCCAACTTGCGGAAGATAAGCAGTGGCGAGTTCGGTTGGCCATCATCGAATACATTCCTCTCTTAGCGAGTCAATTGGGCGTCAAATTCTTCGACGAAAAACTTTCTGCCCTTTGCATGGGCTGGTTGGGCGATACAGTGTTCTCTATCCGTGAAGCAGCGACACACAACCTAAAGAAGCTCACTGAAGTTTTCGGAGTAGAATGGGCAAACGAAGCTATCATTCCCAAGGTCATGGCTATGGGAGCGCATCCCAATTACCTATACAGAATGACGACCTGTTTCGCGATCACTGTAAGTATATCATCTTATCTAATTGAATGGAGAAATTGCTAAAGGTTCAGACTCTTGCAACGGTAGTCAGTCTCGATGTTGTGTCAAAGTCTATCCTCCCCATGATGGATAAGCTCGTCGTTGATGATATTCCTAACATCCGCTTTAACGTCGCGAAATCATATTCCGAGTTGATAACGGTCCTCAAGCGCCTTCCAAGTGAAGGTACTATCTACTCCCTCGAGAAGTCAGGCAATTCCGCCCCTCCATCGCCTCGAGGCCAAGAGCTCATTGAAGAGAGGATACTGCCGAACTTGGAGAAACTGCAGAAAGATGATGATGTTGATGTTCGTTTCTTTGCTACAACAGCAGCTGCTTCTATCTCCGGTGAGCCAATGGTCACTTCACCGTAGATAAGAATAAGACACAGGGAGACTCCTATGTTGGGAGTGGGGTTTGTGTCTGAAGCGAAAGTCTTGCTGTTTGTTGTTCTAGATCTGGGGCATGAATACCAGCATAGTCTCTCTTTTTTCGAGAGACTAAAACAAATGAATACATGTGAAATGAAAATCTAAGCCCCTGAGTTGCACGCACACGTGAATTTCAGACCGCCCACGGTTGCATTTTCCCGGCGTTTTTCTGCCGCAAAATTCCAACTTCCTTGCCAGCACAATTGAACCTCCTTTGTAATACGAATGAATAATCGCAACCACTGCTGCTTTTTCTAAACTGGTACTGAACTCAAGATGGACACCCTTCAATCTCCAAAGCCAAACCATCTCGAACCCTCCCAACTCGGGACAAAAGAATAGTAAGTTCCACCCCTCTTACCCCGCCATCCCACCAAGGCCTGACACCTCATCTCTCCTAGCTGGGACAGCCTCTACATGACCGAAATTACAAACCATACCCTCGACCCCGCCGATGAAGGCACAATCTGGTTCGACGACTCGTGTGCCGAAGACAAAGCGCTCTCTTTCCTCTCGCACCAAATCTTGTTCTCTAAAATACTAGGTCCTGAGATTGGGAGGGAGAATTGTAGTTTTTTGGATTTGGGGACGGGAAATGGTCATTTTTTATTTGCGTTGAGGGAGGGGGGTGGGGAGGAAGGGTGGAGGGGTCGCATGTTAGGGGTTGATTATTCGGAGAGGAGTGGTGAGTTTGCGAGAAGGATTGCGGGGGATAAGGGCTACGGAGGGGGGGATAGGGAGGCGAAGGTAGAGTTTAAGTGGTGGGATATTATGCGGCAGGTTCCGGAGGGGGTGGTGTTGGAGGGGGAGAGTAGAGAAGGTTGGGATGTGGTATTGGACAAGGGAACGTTTGATGCGATTAGTCTTTCTGAGGAGAGGAATGATAGTGGGAGGAGGATTTGTGAGGGGTATAAGGAGAGAGTGGTGCCGTTGATTAGGGAAGGAGGGATATTTCTAGTTACGAGCTGTAATTGGACAGAGGAGGAGTTAGCGGCTTGGTTTCAGGGTAGAGAGTTGCAGTATGTGGATACAATCAAGTATAAGAGCTTTAGTTTTGGTGGGAAGAAGGGACAGACGATAAGTAGTGTTTGTTTTAGAAAAATCAGGCTTCGATGACTGTCTCTTATTTCTGCATCTACGTTCCCAAAATGTGAGGATATCAAAATTTCTCCCAGCCTTCAACTTGGTGTCCGCGGAAGACCTGACCGATTTGGTGGCCTCATATTGACTGCCACTATCAGACGCATTGGAGCTCGAAAATGTATAAAGGCAAGACCATCATTACTTTTATTCATTCTAATACATTATGTAAGGTATTCTATTACCCCAGAACCAGAGCACTCTTTCATCAGTCATAATTGGCAGTTTATACTCCTGATGAGTTCAATCCAGCCCTATTTTATGAGCCTTCAAGGCGTTCTCATTCATAGAAGCCCCTTCTACTCCAAGGTCTATGCACTCAATGTCTGACTCAAAGGTAGATTCCTGGAGCTGGGTCCTACAAAGATCTTCTTAGGGTAATTCGTGATGACCCAATTTTGAGAGACCGTATCCCAATTGCTCAGATCTCGTCTCAGGATATCAGCCGAGAAGGTTGCTGATTGTCCAGCATCGATACTCAAACGATCAAATCCTCTCAAGACAATCTTAGGATCATTTGGGCCGCCCAACGAAACGTACAACTGAGGAACTTCTTCGCCATTGACTTTGCCGGTATTTTTGATGGTTGCTGTCACAGTATAGAGAACATCCCAAAGCTCCGGATTCCCGCCTGGTGCTCCACCTGCCGCAAGTAATGGTTGGGGTGTTCCATCCGTAGCATGCGGTGGAAGGAATTCTGCAGCTGTCTGTCCATAACTGGGGTCTGCCGATGCGGTACGAGCATCGGTGGTATTGAGATATGGATAGATGTACTGCCAGATATGGCGAAATGAGGAATTTGGGAACAAGTAGTCACTCAAATTCGTTGAGAAATTACCCAAAACCGGTGCTGGTGAGGTAGTACCTGTAGTAGGTGTATATGGGCCCGCATTGGCACTAGCGACAGTGAGGTTCGAATATTCGAAAGTGGTGTATGAGAGGCCGAAGCCAAACTCATAGATAGGCGTGATATTATGCAGATCGAAAGACCGGTAATCGATGAAGATACCCTCGAGGAAGTCGTCTTGAGGAGCGTCCATCCCATTGTTAGGTTCGTAGAGCAGATCGGTACCATAACTTTCTCTGGTCGGGCCCCAGCTGAATGGACTACGAGCCGCTGGATTAATCTTGCCGTACAAGACATCTGTAATGCTATTTCCACTTTCCTGCCCGGGGATACCCGCCCATAGAATGGCAGTAATGTTCGGGCTGCTATACCAGTCCGTGACCAGTGTCGGTCCAGTCGAGTGAATCACTACAATAGTATTGTTGCACAGTGCAGAAACGTTTTTGATGAGTTCGTCCCCAGAATTCCAAAGCGTGAGATTTTGGCGGTCGCCCTCATTTCCATCAATGTTGATATAACCTTCTCCTGAATCTGCATTGACAAAGACGATTGTCGTGGCATCAGCCTGAGAGACAAGGGCCTGTATCTGGGTTGCAGCATAATTGTCTGTGATGCTTTGATAGACTGTCCCATCTGCCAATGCTTGATTTTGAAGAGCAGTATCAGGGGAAATAAGGTAAGGGAAATTAGCGCTTCCCGAGCCCCATGCCATGCCAAGTGTTCCATTGTCACATCCTCTATCAGAGCATCCATTTGGTCCATATTTAGCAGAGCCTGCGTCCTCGCCTATCACTGCAAGGAACTTGGGCTTTGAAAGGGGAAGAGCATTGTTTACGTTTTTGAGAAGCACTGTTGACCGTGCACCAATATTCCTGATCAGCGCTGCATGCTCTCCGCGAACATCAACATGCCAATTAACTTGCTGATAATCTTCTCCCACTGAAGCGTGAAGAGGGCCATATGTATCTAGGGTCCACTAGAAGATCGGGGGGTTAGCAATTACTTCTTTGACATTGAGTTAGGAGTAGAGACATGTGTAACGAGTAGATGTCTCGGGAGCGAGCATATTTACTCATGGAACAGTCTAGAATAGGAAGTTATCTACTCCCCGATGTTCGCGTACCGAGTCAAAGTTGATGGGTGGTTCGTTGAGCGTGAGCCCTACTTTGAAATATGCCGCCATAATTCGCAATGCCATGTCGTCGATACGCCATTCCGGTACAGTTCCGTTGATCACAGCCAGAGTCAGATTGGTGCCCCAGAAACTATCTCCAGTGCTATCATCAAATTAGTATATTAAAAAGCCGTTTTCTTTGGTGAGAGGTCCGGAATTGAGAGATGTTCCAAGAGCGTAGAAACGGATCACGTTCGTTTGTCCTTTAGTCTCCGCTCTTGAAAGATCTCTCATGCCCGGAGCTCTCATACAAAAAGGTAGCAATTCTGTAAGTAGATAAGACGAACTTGAATGCTGTATCTCCCGGCTA
>Ga0182030_10001884_pt1 | contig 44002 bp, 36 predicted proteins | sample 812S3MmetaG_FD_121299 | JGI IMG/M metagenome (GOLD analysis project Ga0182030, IMG submission 121299) | Permafrost microbial communities from Stordalen Mire, Sweden - 812S3M metaG (Illumina Assembly) | ecosystem: Environmental > Terrestrial > Soil > Wetlands > Permafrost | place: Sweden... | reverse complement strand
TGGAGCATTTCGTCCAACTTGTCCCGCAAGGCGATAAGCGTCGGCATCGACATCTCAGGTCGTCATTCCGCACGTAGTCGTTTGATCATTTGAGGGAACCAGGTTCTCTGCGGATCGCCAGAGGGCATCGGCCGCACTCTCCTCGTCGGATTCTTTAACGTCCATTTTTACTCGTTTCGAGTCTGGTATGCACACGCCGTTTTGTGTAACGTGCCAAAAGGGGCCTCACTCACGTTTTCAACATGGTCTCGGTCTCGGGTTCGATGCTGATTTGGTCATCGACCGCTGTCCATTGCCCGGCGCTGAGATTCACTCCTACGACACGCCAGTTCCGGCGGGCTGTCGCAAAGTCCTTCCCCAATCCCAAAATGAGACCTGTAAAGTACGACGCACGTCGCTGGGCAGGCGAACAGACACCAAAGGGAAGCATCGGCGGTTATACACCCGAAACGGCCATCGGGAAGCGGTAAACCCAAACTTCAAGGCTTTGCCACGCCCTATTCAGCTTACATGCACACTAGAGCCTTGTTCCAAGGGGTAATGGCGCTACATCAATCCCCATGCTATCCTTCCCCCAATCTCAATAGGCCTATGAAAACCAGCGCCAGTTCCCGCCGTCCAATAGTTCTTCGGCTGTCTGCCCTTGCATTTGTGCCTGCATACTGTGCATTCGCCGGGCTTTGCCAATCCGTTCCATCACCGGCCCCCACTCCTGCCTCCTACGCCAACGAGGCTCTCGTCATCGAACGGGCCGAAACCACCTACAAATACAATGAGGACGGGACCGGCGAGAGAGTCACCTTCATGCGCATAAAGGTCCAGACTGAAGCGGGCGCAACGGAGTTTAGCGTCGTTTCGTTCCCTTTTGCCTCCTCATCCGAAATCCCCACATTGGATTCGCTCGTCGTGCATCATCCTGACGGAACATCCACCGAGACTCCCGCCAGCGACGGCATGGAGATGCCTGCGCCCGTCACCCAACAGGCGCCTCTTTACTCTGATCTCAAGATGCTTCAGGTTCCCGTGCGCAGCCTGCGTGCCAGCGACGTGTTGGAACTCAGCGTGCATTTTCAGCGCAAGAACCCTGAAGCTGCCGGCCAGTTTTGGGGTACCTACCCCCTCACAAAAAACTATGTTGTCCTCTCAGAGAAGCTCACGCTTGACGTCCCCAAAAACAAATACGTGAAACAATGGAGCTCAGAGCTGAAGCCCACAGTTACCCAGGGCCCTGCGCGAACCGTTTACGTGTGGAGCAGCAGCCAGCTCAAACCCACTCCCTCTGGAGCAAAGAAGGACGACGACACACCTGAGCCGCCCAAGCCCGCCAAGCCCGATGTCGCATGGACAACTTTCCATACATGGGCCGAGGTCGGCGAATGGTACCGAGCGCTCGCCGCGCCGCGCGCCGTGTCCACTGACGCCATTCGCGCGCGGGCCGATGAGATCACCCGCACGGCTACCACTCCCGAAGCCCAGGTTCAGGCTCTCTATGCCTTCGTCTCTACCCACATCCGCTACATCGGCATCGACTTCGGCATCGGTCGATATCAGCCGCACCTCGCAGCGGAAGTCCTGGCCAACCAATACGGAGACTGCAAAGACAAGGACACGCTCTTCGAGGCCCTGTTGCACGCCAAGGGCTTCACTTCCGCTCCGGCCCTAATCGGAGCCAATGTTGAGATGGTCCCCGAAGTCCCCTCACCGGTCTTCTTCAATCACGTCATCACCACAGTCAATATACCCTCCGGTAGGAGTTGGGTAGACACCACACCGGGTGTCGCTCCATTTGGGCTCCTCCTGAGCCTGCTCCGAGACAAAACGGCGCTTCTGATTCCTCCCACCGGAGACGCCACCCTCGAGCACACTCCAGCCGAACCGCCCTTCCCGTTAATAGATCGATTCGAGGCAGTCGCAACCCTCACAAAGGATGGCGAACTCTCTGGCAAGGTCAATATTACCGACCGCTCTGACAACGAGATACTTGTCCGAGCACTCGCTCTTGGCCTGGCGCCGGCCCAATGGGATCGCGGCTCGCAGCTTGTCGCCAATACCTTGGGCTTCAGCGGAACCACAAGCAACTCGCGCTTCGAGCACCCTGAAGACATCGCCCAGCCGATTCATCTCACATATGACTACAGCAAGAAGCCATTCGGGAACTGGGATACCTTTCAGATTTTGCCGCTGTTTCCAGTCAACCCACTACCGGCAGCTCCCGATAAGGAACCGGCCAGCGAAATTGATCTTGGTGCTCCGCGAACGCAAAATGTCATCAGCCGCATCCACCTTCCCGATGGATTCGGGGTCGATCTTCCCAATGCCATTCACGTCAAAACGCCCTTTGCCACCTTCGACCAAACTTTCAAATTTGAGAATGGCGACTTCGTGGCGCAGCGCGATCTGGTTGTCCTGCGCGACAAGCTGCCAGCCAAGTCCTGGCAGGAATACGAGAAGTTCGCCGACGACATTTCTTTGAACAAGATGAACTGGGTCCAGTTGAACGCGAAGGTCTCAAACGGCACCGGTCCCCATCCGCCCAGGCCTGGAGAGTACAACCCCGAGGCCGCCACTCTGATCTCTGAAACCACCGAGCTCGAAAACAAGCGCGATTACACAGCTGCCCTGCAAAAACTCGACGAGGCGAAGAAGATCAACCCCGAGCAGCCCGGGCTCTGGAGCAACTATGGCTATATCGCCAAGATGCAGAACAATCCCGACGATGCAAAGAAGTACTTTCGCCACGAAATCGCCAACAGCCCTGACGATCCCTACCCTGTTCAACAACTGGCTTGGCTCCTGATACGGCAATCGGACAGCGAAGGAGCAGTTACCCTGTTGAAGGAATTCTTCGATCGCCATTCGTCTTTTCCCACCATTGCCATCATGCTGGCCAACCAGCAGGTCCGTGACAACCATGACGCTGCCGTCGCTACCCTCCGCAAAGCGGACAAAGCAAAGCCAGACGACGTCGGGATCCTCTCTCTGCTCGGCGACTTTCTGATTCGTGGCAATCACAAGACTGAAGCCGCCGAACTCGCAACCAGGGTTCTGACAGGCGCCGCTGAAGACCCCAACCGCTTGAACGAGGGAGCCTACCTCCTAGTCGAAGCCGACGGTGATTTATCTTCCGCCGAAAAGAGCTCACGCAAATCTGTCGAGATTCTGGAAAAGCAGACCGCTCTCGCGGCCATCAGTGAGGCCAATCAACAAGGCTTTGATCGCATCTGGTTTCTGGTCGCAAGCTGGGACACGCTCGGATACATTCTCCTACGCGATAAGAAGCTGGACGAAGCCCTCGATTATCTCGAGGCAGCTTGGAAGAATGAGCCCGGCGTAACGATTGGCTTGCACTACGGCCAGGCGCTCGAAGCCGCCGGCAAACCCAGCGAGGCCTTGCGTATTTACCTGGTGGCCTCTACCCAGGTCCGTGGAAAGCCCGTAAATCTGCCCGATTGGCAGCCCCTTCAGGACAGCATCACCCGTTTGAAAGCCACCGGCGTTACTTGGGATGGAAAGCGATCCGGCGCCCAGTCCCTCCAGGATGACCGGACCTTTCAGATACACATGGAAACCGGTTGCAAGTCATTCGAATCCTCTACATACCGGATGCAGATCGGCTCAATCGGAACCTCTGACGTCATGCATGTTGGCGGCGGCTCCGTCCCCGACAAAGTCGTCGACTCGATTCGGAAACTGGACCTCCACCACCTTGTCCCGACCGCCTCGAAGGCAAAGATCCTCCGCGATGCCGTCTTCACCTGTTCAGCCGGAAAATCAGACGGTTACCTAGTCCTGATGCCCCTCGGCGGCATCCAGGCCGAACACGCTGGCAACTGACCCCGAGCCTCCCTCAACGTAGCTCATCTCCTTTTCGGAATCAGGTTCTCAGGAGAGGGCACAATTGGATTGTCGTGACTTCGGCCCCTCGATGAACGCCAAAGTGCGAAGGGTCATTCTCCTCACTCTTCGCCAAGTCGAAGTCTCCCGATCTAAGTCGATTGCGCATGGACTTGGGTTTCCTTCCTCAGTTCAGGCTTCTGGCGGCCCGTCGCCGACTCGGACCTTTGACGATCATTCGCCCCAAAGTGGCCTTTGAGCCTCCCGTTTTGGGGTAAAGGAAGGATTGGCGGTGATACAACCGAAACCCAGAAATTCGCTGCCTATTCGGTTGTATATCGGATCTCGAGGGTGCGAATGCGATAGCAGGAATACGTCAGAACCACTGTGATCAAAGCCAACAGGCCCGCCGCGGCCACCCAGCCGGACACGGGTTCGGTTTCAACCGTCAGCAGCGCAAAGATGCCATCGGCGCTAACGGTGACCGGCATCAGGTGGCGAAGATACGAAGCCACGCTGATCTTTTGCAGCAAGGAGGGAAGCACGGGGTTGATTGTCTCCCAGCCTAGCGCGAGCATCGCGGCGGGGGTAGGGTTCCTGAACATCATGCTCAACAGGAGAAACACAGCGCCATATCCAAGACAGGCGAGCACGACGATGAGCAAGTATGCTTCGAGCTGTCCCATGCGTGGCCCGTTGAAAATGTAATCGCGGCCGCCCGCGCCGAAGCCGGCGTACATTAGCGCGAAATCGGCGACGATTGCGCTTCCGAACAGGAACACAGCGCTGATGGACCCAGCCGCAAACTTTGCCAGCAGCAGGACCTCGCGCCGCACCGGGGAGAGCAGATAGAAGTGCAGGCTGCGCTCAATCATCTCTCCGCGAATCAGTCGCGAAAAGAACCCCAGGCATCCGAAGAAAACTCCGAGCCGGATGTAATAGAGCTGGACGATGCCTGCCAGTATGTTCGTGTCCTCGCTCATCGCGAAGGATGGATGCGTGTCGAACAGCATGTGAATGGAGATGATGACAGTGGGGATGAAGGCAAGGCAGTAGATCCAGGCCGCCTTCCACGAGAAAAGATTCCGTCTCAACTCAATGCGCGTCAGGCGCTGTGCCTGCAACCACCATAGGCCCCACGGCTCCTGGGCGAGCTTTCTCGCTCGGACGGCTAATTTCATTTGCGTCACGATGGGCTCCCATCCGTGCCGATCAGATACTGATAAATCGCATTGGCATCGTCGTCCGCCGGAGCGACAGCATCAATCTTCACCAGCCCTTCCGCCGCGATTCCATTGAGTACGGAGTAAAACCGGTCGATGTTCGCTGTGCGCAGGAAAACGCCTTTGCCATCCGCATGCAGCCTGGCTTCAACGCAGTGATTGATGGCGAACATCTTCGCTGCCAGCAATTCTGGCTGATCGCAGCGAATCAGCACCTGCATCGGCTTCTCGTGCACTTCCTGCCTGACCTGGTGGATATTTCCCTCCGCGATCAGGTATCCGCCGGTTATCAGGATGACTCGATCTGAGACACGGTCGACCTCGTCGAGAATATGGCTCGAGATCAGCACATGCATTCCCTGGCGGCCGAGTTCTTCGAACAGCGCTATCGATTCAGCCCGCGCCATCGGATCCAGTCCGTTCAGCGGCTCGTCGAGCACCAGCACCCGCGGGTGATGGGCAATTGCCTGAGCCAGCCGAATCTTCTGCCGCATGCCCTTGCTGTAGCCGGCAATCTTTCGCCCTGCTGCATCGCCAAGCTGCACTCGCTCGATCGCCTCGCCGGCTAGATCGACGGCCATGGCTTCTTCCATCCCGTGGAGCATCAGGCAGTCCAAAACAAACTGCCAACCCGTCAGACCGCGAGGAAAGAAATCGAACTGCGTGCAATACCCGACAATGCCGAACAGTTCCGTCTGGTCGGCCGGCGTGAGTCCAAGAACCGATATGTGTCCGTTCGAAGGCTGAACCAATCCGGTCATGAGGTTCATGATCGTTGTCTTTCCTGCGCCGTTGGGCCCGACCAGAGTCGTGATTCCAGGCGGAATCGACAGCGAGATCCGGTTCACGCCGAGAACCTCGCCGTAAAACTTCGACACGTCTTCGAAGATGATCCTGTCATTCATCCCCGGACCACCTCGCGTGCCCTGATCCGCTTGTTCAGCATGGCCAGACAGACAAGGCAGCCTAGCAACAGCATCACAGCAATAGCCGGGGTTGGCACTGAAAGCCTGCCGTAAATTGGCGCCGGCGCCCCGAGCAGGCGCTGCCACAGGTTCGACATCATGACCGGAACGTTCAGCAGCAGGCCCCACTTGGTGCGCAGCACCGCGCTCAGGATGGCGCCTATGCCGGCCGGCACAAAGACTGCCGCGAAGATGGCGCCCGTCGCTACTACCCGCCATTTCACCCAGGAAGACAGCGCTAGTCCAAGAACCGAAAGAAAGCAAATCCAGATCACCGATCCCGACAGCAGGCCCATGGCAATTTGAAGATTGCTCATTGCCCAAGGTTGAGAAGAAGAGTAGGCCTGGTCGACAAAGAGCAGGAGACAGGGGATCCATGTGATCAGCGAGAGCGATCCAAACAGCGCAATGAACTTGCCGAACACGTAGCCGAAGCGCGAAATGGGATGGCTCAACAGGATCGGCAAAGCATTATCCGCCAGGTCGAAGGTGATCAGCCGGGGAGCGATCCACGAAGCCATGACCAGTGCGAGCCACGATTGAGTCTGCTGGATCTTGAAAAAGAATAGCGCATCGATGGCAAGCGTTTCCGGCCCACGGCCTCCGATAAGAGCCCTGGCGACTGGGTTATCGACAAGGTAAATCACCAGCAAAGACACGATGCAAGGGAGCAGGCAAAAGATGAAGAGCCCAACCGTGATCTTCGACGACCAGGCTTCTTCAAAGGCATAGCGGGCCAGCACCAGGACGCGCGTCCACTCCGGCGTCACGGTGCCTGTATACGCCGTGTAGTTGCGCTTATAGACTGCCATTTGCGGTCCTTCCCTGGTCGCTGTCCATGGCTCGCAGAAAGATGTCTTCCAGTGAATCGCGCCGCTGATTCAGGCGGCGAATCTGCACTCCTTGTTCCGACGCAATCACATACAGGTCGCGCACCTCAATGTTGTCGGGAATCACCAGCTTGACGCGCCCGCCAGGAAATGTTGCGCATTCGCAGCCCAGTCCCTGGATGCTCACGGAGAAGCGCTCGGTCGCACCAACCGTCTCGAGCTCCATGAAGCTTCGGTTTGACCGCCGCTCTTCCTCGATGTTGAAGAGTGACGCAATGCGCCCGTTCTTCAGGATCAGGACTTCATCGCAGGTCTCGTCTATGTCCCGCAGCAGGTGCGACGAGATCAGCAGCCGAATGCTGCCCTCTTTGCGAATGTCCTTGATGAGTTGAATCATGCGCTGACGGGCGACAGGATCGAGGCCGTTGGTGGGCTCGTCCAGAATCAGCAGTTTCGGCCCGTGCGCCAGCGCCTGGGCCAGCTTCACCAACTGCTTCATTCCCAATGAGTAGGTGTTCACCTTGCGGTAGCGCACCTCGCCCAGTCCCACGTAGAAAAGCGCCTCGTGGGCCCGCTCCAGTGCGACTCTCGATGGCAGGCCCGCCAACTCGCCCATGTACCGGACAAAGCGGACACCGCTCATGTTTCCAATGAACGAATCGTTCTCCGGCATGAAACCGATGCTGCCGCGAATTTGAGCCCTGTCTTTGTGCGTGTCCAGGCCAAAGACGCGTGCACTCCCTTTGGAAGGAAGATGAAAGCCCAGCAGCGTATTGATCAGCGTGGATTTCCCCGCGCCGTTCGGGCCGAGCAGACCGATAGCCTGTCCCTGCAGCGCGCCCGTGAGGTTGTCCAGCACAATCCGGTTTGCGAGCCGGACCTCTACCCCATCAAGATCAATGACGCTCATGTCACTCTCTTACGTTAGCACTGGCGTGCTTGTTCCCGGAGTGGATCAAAGTTTCGAGAGTGAGGAAGTCAAAGCCAAAAAGCCGACTGTCGCTGGCGGCTTCGATGCGGGTCTGTTCTGCTCGCGCACAAACGGAAGTGGGCTTTGCATCCGCCGCCAGCTTGCGGACGGCGTCCGCCGTCTCTCCGCTGACTTGAGTCAGCAAAGGCGTCAACACCGGACTCAGATTCTGGTAAGCAACCGCGGAGTAATTCTCATTCGCATCCTTGGGAAGCAATGCCTTGAAGGCCGCCGAATTTGCCAGCGAATTTCCGGTCGAATATGCCTGCAACGCCTGGATCAGCAGGGCACGGCTGGGCGCCACAATCAAGTACCCGTTCGCATAGGTGTATTGAGCCACGATGTTGCCCGTTACCCTGTCGTGGAGGGAGTAGTAACGCTGGCCACCGGCGTCGCTCGGTTCAATCGCGATGGAATGCGCCGCGTTGGCATCGGCATGGCTGCGAATCGCCTCGGTCATTCGCTCCAGGGCCTGTTCCAGGCGATCGGAGTCGTTGACTTCAATCACGGCCTTCCACGAAGGCGTCGGCAGCACCGGCCCATCGAGAGACAGCAGGAAGTCTCCGCCCAGGTTGGCCGCAATGTCATCGCGGAAGTTGATCTGCAGCTTCTCCTCGGCCTCGGTGAATCCATTTTGTTGCGAATCGCCGTTTTGAACCGCCATTGCGATCAGATCGTCGGCAATGGCCTTAGGGTCCTTTGAAAGCGCCGCGACGGCAATGGCCGCATTGGGAGTGACAAAGTTGAGCGACCCGATAGGCGCCGGCGCCGCAAGCCAAGCGGCGATCCCTTGTCTCGCGCCCGCGAACTGCAAGTCCACTCGATTCTCGGGGTGCCCATTCACTTCGCGATGTTCTGCGATAAGGTAGCTCACGCTCTCCAGGCCACTCTTTTCCATTGCCCGGTTGGCGCCGTTCGAGACATGCATCTGTGCGGCGTGATTGCTGATCATCTGATGCAAATCCGCTGCCAGGATGATGCCCGCGCCTCGCCCGTAAGCGGCCGAAATCTGCTGGCCAAAACCGCTTGCCGCAAAGCCGCTGGTGCCGGCATTCAACTGCGCGTTGATCAGCGCGAGCGAAGCGATGCTGTTTGAGAAGATCACCTCGTGCTGCCGCACTACCGCGTAGCCGCCGCGATTCCCCTTCGAGGATGCGTTGGCGGCGCTCAGCGAATTCTGATCGAGCACGGTGATTCCGGGCTTCGCATTCGACGCGGGGAACTGCTGGTTCAAGAAATCGTCAAGGCCGCCCTGCTTCACATCCGCAATGATCGCGAATCCTGGGCTCTTAGCCTGCATGGTCCCAACGATGACGATTTCGTCGCCGAGATACTTGCTCATCTGGTGGATTTTATCCACCAGCGCATCGAGATCTGCCGTGTTGCTCCCCTGTCCGCTGTTCCACCACTCCGCGAGCGCCGGGCTCTGTTTCAACTGGTCGTGGAAGGTCTGGTTTGCCTCGCTCAAAAAATCGCCCAGGTTGGGAACGCTGATATACAACGTGGTGTTCGCAGGAATCCGGCCCAGCAAATCGCTGCTATACCGTGGCTGCGGAAACGGAATCTGTTCTATCTGCTGCCGCAGTGCTACGAACTGGGCCAGGAGCACGAGGTACTTGTCGCGATCGTGGCTCCAGGCAATCTGATCTGTCACCGGCTCGGGGCTCAGGTTGTCATTGGTCGTGACCTGGTCGCCCGCGGTTGCCAGCGTGTCGATTCCCGCATGAAGCACATGCACCGTGCCCTGAAGCACGGCAACCCGCGAGCCCTTGAGGCCGGAGTTCACTGAGAACACCGTTCCTGTCACAGCGACCCGGCAATCGGGAGTCTTCACATATAAGTGGCCCAATGTCCGCTTGGCGGCCTGCACTATCACTGCTCCATTCTCGAGCGCCACCGTCATGTTTTGTCCCCTTGCGCCGACACCGACCACACTCCGCTCGTTCACCTCAACCGTAGATCCATCTGTGAGCCGCAGGACCGCATGCCCGCTTCCGCTCGTTCTCAGCGTTTCGCCTTCGCCTAAAGTGTCCCCAGGCGAAAGCTGGCGATCGCCCGTATCGGAGATACGATAGGCTGCCCCGTCGATGGACTGCACCTCGGCACGCACTCCGGCCGGCACTCGCCAATAGGCCAAATAGACAAAAGAGAATGCCACCATCAGCGCCACTGCGAAAGCCGACGCCCATCCAAAGGTCCAAGGATGCCAGGCAATTCCGCGACGCGCCTTGGGAGCGGACCAATCCAGAACCGCCGCGCCAGACCCGCCCCTGAACCCGCGGCGGCAGGCGCTGCAGTCGCGTATGTGGGACTCGATCAGAAGAGAGCGAGAATGCGACAACGTGCCTGTCCGATAAGAACCGAAGAGCTGCTGCACATCATTGCAACTTGTGATGGCGTCGACTCTCGGTTCGTTCACAGCGCCGATCCCGAGCTTGTCTGCCACGCGCCGGGCGGAAGCAGCTACCTGCGCAGCTTCCGGCTCATCGGCCCGCAGAGCCTGGGCCGCAACTCTCAAAAGCATCTCATCTCTGTTCATCGTCTTCCCCGTTCAAATTCCGAAAGTCGTTTCTTCAATCTCGACCGCGCGTTGAACAGCGTCACAGCCACAACTGCCTGCGACGTGCCCATCAACGCTGCGATCTCCCGATTTCCGTGCTCTTCAACGTAGCGCAGGATGAACATCTCGGCCGCCCGTGGAGGTAATTCGCCGATTGCAATCCGCAAGAGCGCACCAAGCTCTCTGCTTGACGCCTCGGCCTCTGGCGAGCTGCCCGACCCTGCCGCCGCTGCATACGCGGCTAATTCCAGCGGCTCTGTCTGGGCGGACTTCCGCCGCCTCAGCAAGTCGAGCGCTCCATTGATGGCCGCCCTGTATAGATAGCTGCTGGCATTCGTCACCGGCCCATCGGCGCTTGCGAGCCGCAGAAACACGGCCTGCGCCACGTCTTCCGCATCGGCCATACTGCCGGTGATGCGATAGGCTGCCATGAGCACGCGCCTGTGATGCTCTGCGAATAGCTGGGACAGCCCGGTTAAGGGCAATGTTGCGGTGCATGCGGCCACTGGAACACCTTCCGGACTGCTCATAGAGATGACGGTTCACCCAGACGATTATTAATTCACCTGAGGGGGATTACGTGAAAAATCATTCCCGCGTTCCGTCCACAGGGTCGAGGAGCGATGGTCACAAGTCGCTCCACTCTTTCGATCACCAATTTATAAACGCACTTTGAGACCTTCACAGACGCAACTCAAGCAACGCTTATTGCAGTTGCGGTTTTTCGTCCACAATCAACGGTTTGAACCCCTACTGCGAGAGCGCTTTGTTCGCCGCACGAAGAGCCATGGAGGAACCTGGAAACGATCCTTCCACAACCCGCCAGCTGCTGGAAGAGGTGAAAAAGAAGAACTTGGTGAACGAGGTTCAGGATTCCGGTCGAGTTGTCGCCGATGGGGAGAGCGCCGGGATAAACCGGCATGTTGTAGGGGAGGTAGAATCCCTACAGGAAAGGAAGTAGCGAATCCATCCGGACCCCGAGTCTTGCGGGTGGCATCGTGAGGTGCCAGTCGAAGCGTAGACAGGGGCATTGGTGGGCCGGGTAATCGAGCTTCGAAAAGGCGATAGATCAGGATGCCGACTCCATTCCCACAGGAGGAAGGCAATACGGCCGTTGCGATATTTCGCGAGTGACTGTCCGGTCCTGCGTAGTCTAAGAGCCCGCGCACGCTAAGAAACAACATGCACGAGAACCGGGAGATCTCCAGCACGCCTTGTTCGCAGGATCAAGGCCGGTCCGCGAAGGCCATAAACCGAACGGCGGACGTGTACGTGCCGGAGAAGTCGGACTGTGCCGTACTACCTGTGAACCAGCCGAACAAGGGAGGGCAACTTTCTGCGGAGGCCGGGGAGGGAAGGGCACAGGCGAGGGAAAACATCGCCCAATCACGCATGCACCTGACACAGAGCGGGGTTCGCATGTCCCAGGGATTGGACGGTGTGCGCAAAGCGGCAAGGGAAGGAAAGCAGGAACGGTTCACTTCCTTGCTCCACCATCTGAGCGTCGATCTTCTCCGCGACAGCTTCTACGCATTACAGCGTAAAGCTACGCCGGGAATTGATGGCGTCAGCTGGCAGGAGTATGAAATCGGGCTGGAAGATCGACTCGTCGATCTCCATAGCCGGGTGCATCGTGGAACGTATCGGGCAAAACCTTCAAGGCGAGTCTATATACCGAAGTCGGATGGACGGCAACGGCCAATCGGAATTGCGGCTCTGGAGGACAAAATCGTTCAACAGGCCACGGTTACGATTCTCAACCAGATTTACGAGGTCGACTTCAAAGGCTTCTCTTATGGGTTTCGTCCCGGTCGTAGTCCGCATCAGGCGCTTGACGCGCTGAGTGTGGGCATTCAGCGGAAGAAGGTGAACTGGATACTCGACGCGGACATTTCGGCCTTTTTCGATAACTTTAATCACGAATGGGCCCTAAAGTTCATCGAGCATCGGGTGGCCGATCGCCGGATACTTCGCCTGATCCAGAAATGGCTGAAGGCGGGAGTATCGGAGGACGGCCAGTGGTCGGAGACAACCCGTGGTACGTCGCAGGGGCCAGTGATATCACCACTGATTTCCAACGCATATCTGCACTACGTTTTCGACCTGTGGGCTGAAGCCTGGCGCGAGAAAGTGGCAAACGGAGACATGATTTTGCTTCGGTATGCCGACGACCTTGTGGTGGGTTTTCAGCATCGGACGGATGCCGAGCGATTCCTTAGTGAGTTTAAGGAACGGCTGGCGAAGTTCGGCTTGGAATTGCATCCTGAAAAGACACGGCTGATCGAGTTCGGGCGGTATGCGGCCCGAGACCGAGCCCAGCGTGGAGAGGGAAAACCGGAGACCTTCACGTTCCTGGGGCTTACCCATTACTGTGGGCAACGCCACAAGAGCGGAACCTTCACCGTCTGGCGCAGAACTGCGAAGAAGCGCATGGTTGCGAAGCTCAAGGCTATCAAGGTTGAGCTTCAACGCCGAAAGCATGATCGCACGGCCGACGTCGGTGCATGGCTTCAGAAGGTTACGCAGGGTTACTACCAATACCACGCGATACCCGGAAACATCGATCAGCTCCGCCTCTTCAAGGCGCGGCTAAATCGCATGTGGCGCAATATACTGGTGCGCCGCAGCCAGCGTGCCCAGATACGCTGGGAGCGCTTGACTCCTGTATTTAACCGCTGGATTCCAGAACCCCAAAACCTGCATCCCTATCCCGACGCTCGCTTCTACGCCACCCATCCTTCGTGGAAGCCGTATGCGTAAACGCGCTCGTACGGCTTTGTGCGGGGGGCGATCAGCGATGATCGTCCCTACCGCGACAGTTACGAGTGAGCGGGTTCGCGACCTGCCAACGGTCCGCGCCCGGAAAGGCGAAACTTCGGAAAAGGGAAGCATTGGCGGTTACACACCAGGAACTGGCAAATTGAGCCCGAATCGGGCGGCGAGCCATTGCGCGGTGCTCTGGAGCGCTGCGATCCGGCAGCCTTTACTTCGCCCTTTGCAGCTTCAGCGTCTTCAGCTCTTCCAGGTTCTTTTCGATCATTGCATTGCGCTGGACGACGCAGGCGTGACTGCGCAGCGGATCAGCAGGTGTATTCAGCACATAGTCCAAAAGCTTGTCGACTGTGCTAGTAGCTACATGCATGCGCGTGTCGGACGAAGCGTAATAGACAAAGACCTCGCCGTTCTTGCCCTCGATCCAGCCGTTGCTAAAGACGACATTCGAGACATCGCCCACCCGCTCGCCACCCTCGGGAGCGATGAAATAGCCAGCCGGCTTTTGCGTGACCACCCAGGGGCGCTCCAACTCGGTCAAAAACAGATAGAGCACATAGCGCGACCCCGCGACCGTGTTGCGCACACCGTGCGCCAACTGCAACCAGCCCTTGCCCGTCTTGATGGGAGCTGGTCCGAGGCCGTTCTTGACCTCTTGAATGGTGTGATATTGGCGGTTATCGACGATTATTTCTTCGTCCACGACGGCATTGTCGATGCTCGGCGAGAGTCCCCAGCCGATGCCGCCGCCTTTGCCCGCCTGAATAAAGTCGTCCTGAGGACGGGTATAGAAGGCATATTTGCCGTCGACAAAATTCGGGTGCAGCACCACGTTGCGCTGCTGCGGCGACTTGGACCTCAGGTCGGGTAGACGCTGCCAGGTCTTCAAATCCTTGGTGCGCACAATGCCGCACTGCGCGACAGCCGAAGAGGTGTCCGACTCAGGCGCCTTCGGGTCCTTGCGCTCGGTGCAAAACAGCCCATAGATCCAGCCGTCTTCGTGCTTGACGACGCGCATGTCGTAGACGTTGATGTCCCGATCTTCGGTCTCGGGCAAAAGAATGGGAAAATCCCAGAAGCGGAAGTTGTCGATGCCGTTCGGGCTCTCAGCGACGGCAAAAAACGACTTTCGGTCCGAACCCTCGACACGCACCACCAGCAGATACTTGCCTTCGTGCAAGATCGCGCCGGCGTTGAAAGTGGCGTTGACCCCGATCCGCTCCATCAGGTAAGGATTGGTTTTCTGGTCGAGGTCATAGCGCCAAGCGATCGGCGCGTGTGCAGCAGTCACGATTGGGAAATCATAGCGATCGAAGATGCCGTTGCCGTTCGCCGACTTGCGATTGCGGTGGGTGATCAACCGCTCCTGCTCCTTGAGCAGATATTGAACGCGCTTCTTGAATGCTGCTTGGTTCATCTTGCTCTCTGCGGTCTGAATTCCTGCTTTATGTGGTCAAAAAACGCAACTTCTTTGTCAGATTACCGTATTCGATCAGGCTGTTTACCCCAGGCGTTTTGTCGACCTGCTGTTCGAGACCAGCCCCCAGACCCTGCTCGAGCTGGCCGCCGATCCCAAGCTGCCGAGCGCCGAGATCGGATTCCTCTCCATCCTGCATCCTGCGCAGCTGGAGCTCGAACCTGCTGGCCCACTATCATAATTCTTCGCCGATACTTCGCTGACGTGATATGGCCCACGTCACGTCCGAGTCGCCGGTGATCCAGGCGCAACGGTCGAAACGGCCACAATTGGATCACATTGACGGGATGCCGACAATACGTTCAGCCGACTTGATCCTGAACCCTACGGCTTAGACGAAACTTCATTGACTTCTTGCGACGATGAGACAGAGCAGCGCCAATAGTAGCGCAACAGGCCCGTTCTGGAATCTTTCCAAGCTGCTCGACGAGGCGAAGTTAGCAATGGCGCTCAGCATCATTACAACGACGAGTGCCCACGTTCCCCATCGCAAGATGCCGAGTCGGTCATGAGACGCCCAATATCGAGCGCGTCCAAGGACGATGATAGCGCCTGCAACGAGCAGGATGGCAGCGAACGCACTCGCGAGTCGGAGCCCCACAGGCAGGTGATCGTGACCGCCGCCCCAAGCACCCGATAGCCCTCGGGAGCCGCCGAGTGCCCAGAAAACTTCGCAGCCCGCAACTGCGAGGAAAGCAGTCGCGACCACCGTTGCAGCGAACCGAGGCACTCGCCTCGCAAGGATAACCCGTTGGCGAAAATCCATTCTGCCCTTATAGCACAGCGCGGTAGAGGAAGTGGATGCCGCGTTGTGTCCGGATGGTCGGCGATGGGGAAGTTTCAAGTGAGCCGGATCATGATGCGCCAGCCAGCGGCCCAAACTTCCCCATAGGCGGTGATTCGGGACCAATGATCGAAAACGTGCAGTCTCGCATTGCCTAGCCAAGCCCCAAAGGAGCGTGAGAGCCCTTCCGCGACTGCCTTTTAGAGCGATGGCCCCGAAGAAGCCATGCGGGGAAACGCCGGAGTCGGTTTCTCGATGTGATCGATGACGAGAACGTCCACCGGATCTGTGGCCGGGACCAACTTCAGTCCGAGCTGTTCTTCGAGAGCAGTGAAAATCGAAGGGGCGCCGCCTGCCATGCCGCTTTGGCTGTCCGAAGTCCATTTGAGCTCGTAAATGAATGTCTTCATCCCCAGTCCCGTCTTGTCGATAACGACACCGCCCGTGGGTCCCGAGAGTTTGCTTGCGAGGTCCTCCATCGCGCCGTAATTCCCCCACCAATCTCGAGGCTGAAAGAAAGATGACCCCAGGTGGCCTTCGAATACCCCCTCCTTCAACTTCGGTCCTCCATGAGCGACGACCAACTCGTAGACGGGCATTTCGCGGGTTTCGTAGTGCGCTTTGAGCTGATACCGGTCGGCAAGAACCGCTTGCGTCATCAACCGCTGTTGCCTCAACTGCTCCTCTATGGGAAGCGTCTTGAAAACCTCGAACTTTTCTCGATCCATCGTGCCCTGCAGAAAGTACCGGTCGGTCTCGGCCCACTCTGGAATGCCGATTACCTGGCGCATGCCAAGGCCGTATGCGTTGGCGATCAGATTCAACGACGACACGTTAGCGAACAGCCAATAGTTGGGGATGTCCCACCACAGGAAACCGCTACCGGTATCGGCGGCGGTGATCGGATTGAATATGACCTCGTCAAAGGCCATGGCCGCTGGCGCGGCCCCCTGAGTCATAGGGGCATTTGAGGGCTGCTGACAATTGGAGGAGGCACCAGCCGTAAGTAGGCAGGTGACGGCGCACAGGGCGCCGATGTAGGTCAATCGGTTGGAACGGGTAAACATGCCCATTCGGCTCACACACCTTTCTGAGTGAACGGAAACATAGTAATTGATTTGGTCAACTGGGGGCGGCGCAGACAGCACAACTTCGGCGCGCGCTCCTGTATTTTCTGGATCGAAAAGATAGACGCGACAATTGTATCGAACGTTCGAACCACAGCATGAGGCAACCGACTTCGGCCGTGGATGGTTGGAATTACGCATGTCGAGCGATACAGCAGGCAGCAGGACTTGCAGAGGCTGAAGCCCGACTCAATTGATTGGCTCTATCGGAACGACTGAAGTCCTGCCCTTGTTACAAGGCCCCTCGCAATGGATTTGTGAGCCATTCTACTCGCCCGGGCCCGATGAAACCCGCAATGGGCAATAGCTTTTGAAGTTGTCGCGATCTTCTTACGCATTCTGGGCGTATTGTCGCCGATGGAGAGGTTTCAAGTGAGCGGCTTCACGATTCGGCCAGCGGTCCGACGCCCGGAAAGGCGAAGGTCTATCAAAGGGAAGCATCGGCGGTTATTTGGGAGTTACGGGCGCCAATGAGCGTTCTATGAGCAGGCGCTTGCATTCGGCGCTCTTAAGAATTGTTCCGGCCTTTCTCTAGTTGCTCATCCAAGTAGTCAGCCCACCATGTGAGTATCGCTTTGCGCTGTGAAAGATAACGCGCATGATTGTATGCTGCATCGGTTTTATCGTCGCTGCTGTGCGATAGCTGCAATTCAACGTGCTCTTTATCGAAGCCATTTTCAGCAAGGATGGTGCGCGCCAATCCTCGGTATCCGTGGCCTGTCATTACGCTTTTATAGCCAATCTCTGCCAGCGCATTTAAGATCGAATTGCAGTTGATGGTTCCGTGCGCAGTTGTTTTATTCAAGCCTGGGAACACAAAGAGCTTGTCGCCGGCAAGCCTTTTCAAATCGCGTAGAATCTCCACCGCTTGACGTGGCAAAGGTACGATGTGCGGCCTGTCTTTCTTCATGCGTTCGGCGCTGATTTTCCATACCCCATTGTCAACATCGAATTCAGCCCAGGGCGCTTTTAATAGTTCCTGAGTACGAACAAAAGTGATGGCCATGAGTTTCAGCGCGTTGCGCACAATGGGTTGGCCGTCGTATTCATCCATTGCGACCAGCAGCTTTGGAAGTTCGTCAGGTTCAATGTGCGCGCGGTTTTGCGTCTTGCGCGGTTGCAGTACATCGGATGGTTTGAAATCAGCCGCCGGATTACGTTCGGCCAATTCATGCGTTATAGCGTAGCGGAAAATCTGTGAAATTGTTCCATGCTGGCGCTTTGCCACGTCACTTGCGCCGCGTTCTCGCTCAATGCCTAGAATCAGGTTGCGAATGTGGGAGGCCTTTATATCATCAGTCTGCAAATCGCCAAAGGCTGGGAGCACGTCAGCCTCAAGACGGCGCATGATGTATGCCGATGTCTCAGCGTCTACCCCTGGTGCCCACCATTTATGCCACTGGAGCGTCACAACCTTAAATGTTTTTTCACTGGCGCGCTGTTTGGCTTGTTCCTGATTTTTAGCAGCCTCTTCCTGGGCCTTCTTTGCCTTCGCCTGAGCTTGTTTCTCGGCCATTGGATCAATGTTGTTCGCAAGCTTTTTGCGCGCGTCTAATGTGCGTTCGCGCACCGTGGCGAGTGACAGATACGGATATTCGCCTAGCGCCATCAGTTTCTCTTTGCCGTTATAGCGGTATTTGAGCCGGAACAGCTTTGCCCCATTTGGTTTGACCAGCAAAAACAGCCCATCTCTGTCGTAAAGCTTATAGGCTTTTACGCCTGCTTTTGACCCCTTGATTGCGGTATCAGTTAGTGGCAAGGAATTTGACTCCTCGAGCTATGATACCCCCAACGATACCCCAAATCAAGCGCGGCTGCAAGCGAACGGTCGCGAACGACGTTAAACAGTAACGAACCACATAACTGTTGTAAATAAGGTGGATAGCTCTACATTTGCTGGACAATTACGAACAACACCGAACAGCTGCAAATCGTCGATTTGGCTTTTACATGAGGAGCCAAGAAATAAATAACTTACAGCAACTTACCTGATTCTCATCCCCACAAAACCCGCGATAACGCCAAGACTGCTACCTGTTTTCAAGCAGCCTCTTTCTTCATCACCAACTGCACAACTTTTGAGTTCCCTGTTGCTTCGCCTTCAGGGACGCACTGCCATACACGTTCATGGTCGCTGCAACCTTGCTATGACGCATCAGCTTCTGCTCGACTCCAATGGGAGCACCCGTCTCGTCCAGGAGCGAACGGTACGTGTGCCTTAAAGACTGCCATGCACGGCGCTATCATGCACGGCGCTATATCGTCAGAGAACATCTCTTACGCAGTTCTCAATAAAGTCGCGCCCTTTCAGATCCGAATGTGTGGGAGCTAAAGTGTTCGCTTGAACAGCGGCGTGGCGATCAGCAGCGTGCCGACGCCGAAGACAAAGAGAAAAAGAAGATCGAATCGGATAGCCGTGAAGCCGCCGTCTTTGAGCAGAACGGCTTTGAAGCCGTCCACGCAATAGGTGAAGGGATCGATGACTGAGAGGGCGCGGAGCCAGGGTGGGAAGGCGGCGATGGGATACATGGCGCCGGAGGGATAGAAGAGGAGCATATTGAGGACGCCGAACATGGCGCGCGGGGTGAGCGGGTCTTCGACGCGGACCATCAGCAGGAACATCATGCCGTTGAAGGCGATGGAGGTGACGACGATCAGGGCGAGCAGTTCCAGGTCGGCCACGGGATGGAAGATGACGCCCAGGCCGGCCATCAGCGATCCGATGACCGTGAGGCAGATGCCGGCGAGCACCGCCTTGATGGCGGCGGCTAGATTCAAGCCAAAGACCAGCTCCAGTTTGGTGATGGGAGTGACAAGGTAACCCTCGTGGACGCCGCGGGCCTTGTCGTCGATGTATAACATTCCGCCGCCGATCATCACCGAGATATACATGGCCATGGCGACCGTGGCGGGGAGCAGGAACTTCAGGTAATTGACATAGGGGTAGAGTTCGACGATCTTCAGCGCGATTTGATTGGCCATGCGAGGCTGGATGGCGGGTGTGGTCAGGGCCGCGACCACGGACTGCATCTCGCCTTCGATGGAGGCGGAGCTGAACTGATCGGTATCGTCGACAACCAGGCCGATAGCCGGGGCGTCCTGGGCGTAGACGCGGCGGGAGTATTGCATTGGAATGATCACCGCGGCGTTGATCTTGCCGGTGCGCACGTCCTCGCGCGCCTGTACCTCGTTGGTGTACTCGACGGTGGTGAAGGTCTTGATGTTGACGGCGATGGAGTCGAATGCCTCGCGCAGCTTGATGGCCTGGGGGCCGTGATCGTAGTCGACGACCGCGACCTTTTCGCCAACGATCTTTCCGCCGAAGGCATTGCCCATGATGAGCAACTGCAGAATCGGCATCATCAGGGACATGATCATGAGCATGGGTGAGCGGAAGAACTTGCGCATCTCGCGTTCAATGATTGCGAACATCCGATTCATGGTTGCGCTCCTGGCCGGGGCGGCAGGGTGAAGACCGGCGGCTTGACCTGCTCGTCGCGGAGCTGGCGGCCGGTGTAGTGGACAAAGACATCGTCGAGCGTGGTGTTCTGCACGCTAAGCGAGGTGAGGGTTTCGCCCAGCGAGGCGGCCAGTTCCACCAACTGCATCGTGGTCTTTGAGCCGGAAGATGTGAGGACGCGATAGAAACCGGCGCTCTCGGCCTGCACGCTGGTGACTCCTTCCAGCCCCTCCAGACGCTTTTGCCACTCGGGCGTCTCTCGATCGAAATGCACTTCGACCACGTTGGCTCCCGGCACGCTCTGCTTGAGTTCTATCGGCGTGCCCAGGGCCACCAGCGTACCGTGATCCACAATGGCGATGCGGTCGCAGAGCTTGTCGGCCTCTTCCATGTAGTGTGTGGTCAGCAGCATGGTCAGATGGCGGGTTCTTCGCAGGTTGTCGAGCATCTCCCATACGGCGATGCGGGAGACCGGATCGAGGCCGGTGGTGGGCTCGTCGAGAAAGAAGATCTGAGGATTGTGGACCAGGCCGCGGGCGATTTCAACCCGCCGCCTCATTCCGCCGGAGAGTGTTTTGACCTGCGCGCCACGCCACTTGGTCAGGTCCACCGCTTCCAATACGTCGGCGATGTTCTTTATGCGCTCGGCTTTGGGCACGCTGTAGAGCTTGGCGTAGATGCTCAGGTTTTCTTCGACGGTGAGGTCGGGATCGCTGGTCAGCGCCTGCGGAATGACGCCGATCAAGCGCCGCACCGCATCGGCATCTTTCGCTACGTCGTGCCCGGCAACGATGGCTTTGCCGCTGGTAATGGGCAGCAGCGTCGTCATCATGCGGATGAGTGTGCTCTTGCCGGCGCCGTTGGGACCGAGCAGGCCGAAGATCTCGCCGTCGGCTACGGTGAAGCTCACATCCTTGACCGCCTCGAAGCTGCCGTAGCGCTTGACGGCGTGTTCGACAACGATTGCGGCGTTGGCCGATGGTGTCCAGGCCAGGGCGCCGTTTGTAGCCGCGGCGCTCACTGCTTCACCAGCTTGTTCTTGGCAATGTAGATCTCGGCCGTCATGCCGGGCACGAACTCTTCGCCGGGATTGTCGATGAGCAGCTTCAACTGGATGGTCTTGATGTCCCGCTTGCGGCTGCTTACATCGCGCTGCGTGGCAAAGTCCGCTTCCGCTGCCTTGTTGATGACCTTGCCGTAGACGGTTTGGCCGCTCGGCATCACAACGCGCAGGCTATCGCCAAGTTGCACGGCGTCGCCTTGCGTCTCGGGCAGCGGCGCGTAGACCCAGGTCTGGGTCAGGTCCATGATGGTGACGATGGTTGCGCCCATGGTGACGACCTCGCCTTGGCGTGTGGCCCAAACATTGATGCGCCCGCTTACCGGCGCCAAAACCTCGGCATAGCTTTTCTCAACCCTGGCCTGATCTGCCAGCGCGCGCGCATTCGCCACATCGGCGCGCGTTGAGACCACGGTCTGCGCCGAGACGGATGCCAGTAACTCATGGGCGCGCGCCTGGCGCAGGTTTGCCTGGGCCGCGGAGAGGGAATTCGCGGCCGCATTCACGGCAGCTTGCGCGGCCTGCAGGGCGGTAACCTGCTCGTCCCGCGCCTGCGCGCTCATGATGCCTTGCTGGGCCAGCGCCACGGTCCGGCTGGTGTCGGCTTGCTGGTGATCGAGCTGTGCCTTGGCCTGGGCCAGGGAAGCCTCCGCAACCCGAACCTGGGCCTCGGCGCTTACGGTCGCGCTTGCGGTTTCACCGCTGTTCTGGCGCTCGGTCTCGACTGTGCCGTTCAGCTTCGACCTTTGGCTGGCCGCGGCAGCTTCGGCTGCCTGAAGCGCTGCCTCCAGGTCGTCGCTCTCGATCACGGCGATCAACTGGCCGGCCTTCACCGTGTCGCCTTCCTTCACCGTCAACGTCTGAATGCGGCCCGGAATCCGGGCGCTGACCAGCACCTCGTTGGCATCGACCGTGCCTATGATCTGAAGATCGCCCGAGGGCCTCACGGTGACGAAGTACCAGATGAGCGAACCCACAGTCAGCAGGGCAAGGATCATGAAAACTCGATTGCGTGCGTTCACTTGGCTTTCCTCTCAAAAATCTTGAATTCGCTGCTTTGCGGCATGGGCGTGGAGGCCAGTACACGAGCCGCGATCTCCGCGCCGTGCTTGCGGTCGGTGAAGATTGCCAGCCCCAGAAACTCGATGGCCGCCTTGCGCCGGAACTCCATCGCGCCACGCTCCAGGGGATTGTAGTGGAGCATGATTCCAACCACCGGCGCGGACAGAAAGTAGAAGACGTTGGCGCCCAGCGCGGCATACATGATCTGCCACTCGTCGGTCTCGATCAGTTCTCCGGTCCGCTTGCCCTCGGCTAAAAGGTCGCGCAGCCGCATCATCATGGGACGGAAGACCGTCTCGATAATGGGCGTGAGTGCGTTTTCTTCGCCGCGGTGGACCCGCATCATCTCCTGCTGCATCATTCCCTGGAATGCCTGCTGCGAGTGGATGCGGTCAAAGTGGTTGAGCGCGAAATGGACCACCTGCTCCCCAGCCGAGCGGTCGCTGGTCATGGCCGCCAGGCTGCTGGCCACTACCCGCTGCGCCACTGCCTCCAGAGCCGCTTCGTAGATTGCATCCTTGCCCTGGAAGTAGTAATAAAGCAGGGCCTTGTTGACGCCCGCGGCTTCGGCAATCTGCTCCGTGCGAGCGCCGGCAAGTCCGTTTTCACTGAATTCGCTGATCGCTGCGTCGAGAATGCGCGTCCGCGTATGATCGGCGCGCTCGGCCTGGGTGCGGGTTGGGGTGGTTGCTGACATTTTAACTAACTAGTTAGTAAAATACGCCGCAGCGTACGACTTGGCAAGACCGCAAGCATGAAAACCTCTTGAAAATTGCGGCCAGGTCCCCACAATCTGATGACGGACTCCCCTTGCCGAAATTGTATTGAACCTTGAAGGCCCCGCAAGAACTCCATCGGACGTGCTGGAAATGTCGGGGCACGACTTCAGTCGGGGCACGGCTTCAAACATCGCGGAAGAACCCGGTATTGGCACGATACCCAAGGCTCTGTAACAAGGGCACGGCTTCAGCCGGGCCGCAAATGGCTTAAAATGATCGTGGGCTTCAGCCCCTGCAAAACTCCACTTCACGCCAAAATCAAGCCCAATCCTTTTTCCCCGGCCTCTTCAACCGCGCCACAAACCCATCCCAAAGAATTTGCAAGATCGTGCACGCGGCACAAGCCACGGAATGACCGTTCATCCAGAGCATCGTTTCCGACATACCGGCTTAACCGGTCAATCCCAGGCAAGCATCTTGGCCACCGCGCCGTGTCCTGCCTCGGGTCAACGGTCTGTTCATTTTCCTGGGAGTGTCACGGAAAAACCGAAACCAGGGAAGCCGGCAGACCAATGCCCGAGAAACTTACCCTCCTGCTGCTTGAGGCGTTCGGCCATTGACGTCTCGCCCGCCTGGCGCAGCGCAAGAACAACATCAATCGGCGGTGCGGTGGTGACGTAGTTCAGGAGGTGAAGCCCGGTGGTCAGGGGGCTTAATCCCAGGTTGCCGGCTGTCGATCCCAGCGCGAACCCCAGCGAAGGCATGGCCGGGATGGAGCCGGGCACCGTCATTGCCGGTGCATCCACTGAAGCTACGTTGGCGAAAGTAGTCTCGCCGGCTCGCTTTACCAGCACGACTTGGTTGCGGGTTTCGAAGGTCCAGCCCTGCGTCAATTTGTCGACGTCATTCAGGTTGGCGACTCCCTGCCAGAAGACGTCATTTTTCAGCAGTTTCTCCAGTTGCTCGGTGATCTTCGGCTGATCGCAAAAGCCCCATTTGTAACCCAACCAGAAGCCGCTAACCAATAGGAAGATAGCGAGCACAACCCACATGAGCTTGTTCAAGCCGGAGGCGTTTCCGATCATGGTGGCGAGATTGGTGACGGCGTTGGCCGCGGTGGGCGCAGCGAAGGCTTGAACCGGCGCTGCCGCTACCCCCACTGGTATGGCAATAGTGGCTATTACTGGAGTGGCCAAACCAAATGCCTTCATAACCTGATCGAAGCTGATGCCGTTGCGTGGCGGATGGGAATAGTCCAGGTCGCTCGGCTTGGGGGCTTCCACATGGTGCTTGCCCGTGCTCGAGTCATAGAAGTAAGCGGTGATTCCACTGCAAAAGCGGCAGCTCCATATTGCCGAAAGTTTAGCCAACTCTCCATTGGCGTTGCGCTCGGGTGCCCAGGTGAGTGCTTGAGAAACCTTTTGGTTGATGTATTTCTGAAAATGGACTTGATACCTGGGATCGTCGAACTTCATAGAACGCGCTTTACCCCACCTGTGTCCCAGCGCCAAAGAGAATACGAAGACGCTCAACCAGACAGCCAGCCACAAAGGGAAGCCTCCCTTTTGCGGCGGCTGGTCCTCAGCCGCCGCGGCAATGGCAGAGGCGCTGAACAGCACCAGCGTCAGGAGAACGAGAACAGTTCTTTGAAGTGCATTGCGTGGGGACCGCATTAGCGTGAACCGGAATCTCCTTTTATCGACCTCAGGATCAGCACCATAGAAGCGAAGATGCATGGCAAGAGTCTAGCAGGCGGCTGCGGTCTGGTGAAGGCATCCCTCGACCTGACGCATAGAACGGACCTCCCTCCAGCGGTCAAGGGGCTATTTCAGGATGCCGGGTATAACCGCCAGTGACCCGAGCTGAGCGGAGCGCCACTGGGGCGCAACGCTCACTGTGGTTTGTTTAGTCTCCCACCGGTGTTTCCGACTCACAGGAAATGAAACTGTGCCCCATCCATCGAGCGCCTTTTGCTCGATGGGTGGGAGTCGATGGAACTCCATGGCGGCGGCTTGTTTTGTTGAACTTACAACTTCGTTTCTTTCTAGATACTGGGAAACGCCGATCCGGCCGGCGAGAATTCCCGTCTCCATTAAAGCGCATCCCCCAGACACCTCCGTCCCTCCCCTTTTGCGGATCATTACCCTCCCTTGGCGCACACTGGGAATAAGGCGCAATCCCTGCGCCGCGAGGAACGGAGCACCATGCAAGTCGTCGGAAAAGTCGCTTTATTCCCCATCGCGGTCCACAGCCTTGCGGCAATGCCCAAATCCCCGAAGGTCGTGCGCAACCCTGCCGGGAGCCTACCCCCCCACCCCCCCCTGGGGAAAAAGCATTTTCGCGCTTTATGGCTGTATGCCAGCCCTTAACCAACTCCCTTTCAATAACTTGCGAGGCATACCCCGAGAGCCGTACAGAGCCTGTACGCCAGTACTGGTCTCTAACAAGCACATTCAAAACGATTTAAACGAGTGTCTTAAATCCCGTGCAGGGGCTGAACGCCTGGACAACCGGCCTTAACCTCCCTGCACGCTTTTCGCCATCCGCTGCCGAATCGGCTCATTGTCGCAGTAGACACGCCACTCCGCTACTTTCTGCTCTTGAATGAATGCGCGGAGGGCGATCGGAATGGACCAGTGGTTCTCCGGCTTCAGTTTTCCATCGGTCGAGTAGGTTCCCTGCGCCGAGCCCAGCATCACGACGACGGGGCCGTCGCAGTAGGTCTCTTCGATGGCGACCGTGTAATCGGGAACCATGCGGAAGTACCTTTCCCAGCCTATCCGCATCTTCTCGCGGCCCTCGACCGAGTTCTCGAGCGCGTTGGTGAACCGGTGTTCAGGCGTCATCAATTCCGCCAGGGCGTCCACGTCCTGCCGGTTGATGGCCCGAATAAACGCATGTGCGACAGACTCGGCAAGATCGTTCACGATGTTTCTCCTTTCATCGCTTGCAGCGTCATCTCCGCCCAATTCATCGCCCTCCAGTTCGGGCACATGGGCAATCCGCTCAAGCAGGCGGCAGAGCGTTGACGACGGGCACGCCGGGCGGCGGCGTGAAGTGGAAGGCATCGGCCGGAACTGTAGCGTTCGGTTGTTCGTCCGTAAAGGTGAAGCGCGTCAGCGCGCCGTCGGTCTCCTCAATCTCGATGGCCGCGATGGCGCCATCGGCGGTCAGGGTCAGAGTGAGGCGTGCGATGCGTTTCTCCTGGTCTTTGGGCTGGCCGGTGAGGGTGTAGCAGCCGTTTGGAGCCGAAGCCAGCGCGAGGCTGGTCATTTCCTTTTCAAGTTCGGTGTGTCCCAGTAGAAAGCGCAGCGGTGAGCGCAGGTCGTCGAGTTCCTTGGCGGGAATGCGCTGAACCTGTGGGTCGCCACGGGTGTAGAACCAGGCGTACTTGCCGTCGAGGAGAAAGAGCTTGCCGGGGGGCGAGGCGTAATCCCACTTCATGCGGCCGGGCTTGAGCAGCAGCAGGGAGCCGCTCTCGGTTCGCTTGATTCCCATGCCTTGATAGGTTTCGGAGAAGCCGGCCTTGAGCGAGCGCAACTGGTTGTAGTGGCGGTCGACGCGGGCGGCGAGCTCGTGCGCGGTAAGAGGGCGCTGTTGGGCGTTGAGGCCCGCTGAGAACAGCGCGGCAGCCAGAACCAGGCCGCCGCGCCGTAGCTGAAGGCCCAGGTTCATTGCAGGTCTTGGGTGCAGCTGGTGCCGCCGGCGGCATCGTATTTGATGGAGCCGAACTGATCGCTGCAGAAGCCTCGATCGCCGCTCTTGCCCACGGTTTGCGGGACGGCAGTGATTGTGTACCCATTGGAGCGGTCCGTGCCGTTGATCGTGACCTTGTTGCTGCAGGTGATGGTGAAGATATAGCCGGATTTGTAACCCGTGGTCAGGTCGCCCTGCAGAATCTGGGCCGCCGCCGGAGTGGGAGGGCCGGCGTTGGGATCGCCACCCAATGCCGGCAGCGAGCACGCGTAGCCGTTAGCCGGATAGCTCGACTGGTATTGAATCTCCGCCTTGGTTACCGTCTGGACGGAATTGATCGCGGAAGTCTCGTTGCCCTTCTTGGTGAGGCTGCCGATGGTGGGAATGGCCATCAGCATGAGGATCAGGATGATGGCAATGACGATCAGCAGTTCCATCAATGTGAAGCCGTTGGCCAGTTCCGAGCCGTTGGACCGCTGGCGGGTGCGGCTGGAAAGGGATGGGATGTTCGAGCCGCGGGCAGCGGCGGAGAGCAAGGACGTGCGATTCATGGGGTTTCAGTGCCTCGTGGAGCAGGCCGGAGGCTCCCGGCCCATTCGTGAAAATGCTACAACGTAGAGACGAGAAAGGGAAATGGGACGCTCGGAATACAGTTCTTAGTTCGCAGTTCACAGTGGCCGGTTCGAGGCTTAGAGATTAACTTCTGGTCTTGTGCAGACGCCGGTCGCTACTAAGAACTGTGAACTAAGAACTGTGAACTGCCTTTTCAACACACCAGCCTGTCGCGGCTGAGCTTGACTCCGTTGAGGCGGCCGAGGAGGGCTACAGCGATGTGGGCGGGATTGAAGAGGCTCTGTGCCATGACTTGCACCTGGGCGGCATCCACTTCGTCGACGCGGGCTATTAGTTCGTCGACAGTGAAGAACTGATGGAAGTACATTTCCTGGCGGGCCAGGTTGGCCATGCGGGCATTGGAACTCTCAAGGCCGAGCAGGAGGTTGCCCTTAAGCTGGTCCTTGGCGCGGGTCAGCTCCTCCTGGGTGAGCGGGGTCTGCTTGAGTTTGCAGAGCTCGGCCATGATCAGGTCCACGACCTCCAGCGCCTTGCCGGCGGAGGTGCCGGCATAGACGCAGAGGGTTCCGGTGTCGCGATAGGGGCTCAGGTCGCTGTAGATGGAGTAGACCATGCCCCGCTCTTCGCGGATGGTCTGGAAGAGGCGCGAACTCATGCCGCCGCCGAGCACGGTGTTGAGAATGAGCGCGGCGTAGCGGTTTTCGTCGGTGATGGGCGGCGCGGGAACGCCAAGGCAGATCTGCACCTGCTCCAGGGACTTCTTATTGCGCAGGACGATGCGGGCGCTGGGTTCGGGCGCCGGCATCTCGCTGAGCGTGGCGCCGCCGGTCAGCGAGGAGAACTTGCCGGTGACGGCCTCCACAAACCGATCGTGGTCAAGGTTACCGGCCGCGGAAAAGACCATGTTGCCCCCGTGAAACCGGTCGCCGTGATAGTCGAAGAGCTGCTGCTGGTCAAGACGGCTTACGGTATCGGTCGTGCCCAGAATCGGCCAGCCCAGCGGATGGCCCTTCCAGAAGCTCTGCGTGAACAGCTCCTGGACGAGCACGTCGGGATTGTCCTCGTCGATCTTGATCTCCTCGAGGATGACGCCGCGCTCGCGCTCGATGTCGGTAGGAGCAAAAACCGGGTTGAGTACCAGGTCGGCGAGCACATCGAGGGCGATGGGCACATGGTCGGAGAGCGACTTGACGTTAAAGCAGATGGTCTCTTTGCCGGTAAAGGCATCGAGGTTGCCGCCGATCGAATCCATTTCGCGGGCGATGTGCTGGGCGGTGCGGGAACGTGTGCCCTTGAAGAGCATGTGCTCGACGAAGTGGGAGATGCCGTTGGTTTCGGCAGGCTCGCAGCGGGAGCCGGACTTGATCCACACGCCCATGGCCACCGAGCGCAGGTGATCCATCCGTTCGGTCAGAACGATCAGGCCGTTCGGCAGCACAGTTCGGCGAAGGTTTCTCTCAGGGGTCATCGTCATCGGATCGAATTCGATTGTAGGACAAGCAGCCTCAAAGGGCACTATTCCGGCTTCGATGCGGCAAATGTTCAAGTAAGTTGGTCCTGGAGCGGCTTGCCGGCGATCAGGCTGCAGAGGGGGAAGAAATACTCTATGCTGAGTCCTACCGTGACAGAAAAGAAGAGCCAACTCGTTCGTCTCGACTCCGGGCAAGTGAGCAAGAGGTCGCTCTTTGGGTTAGATGCAGGAGCGCTGGCTAAGGTCATGGTAGAGGCGGGCGAGCCTGGGTGGCGCGGAAAGCAGTTGTCAGAGGCTCTTTATCGCCAAAGAGTTGCAGCATTAAATGAAATCACTACTTTGCCTAGGTCGTTGCGGGAGCGGTTAGTCGCCGAGGGCTGGGAGGTGGGCCGGCCGGCGCTGGCCCAGGTCTTCAAGTCAGTGGATGGGACGGAGCGTTACCTGGTGCAGGGCGGCGGTGGCGGGGCGGAGACAGTGGAGGCCGTCTGGATGCCGGAGGGGGACGGGGGCGAGACGGGGGATGGGAGCGAGGTCGAGGCTTCCGGTACGGCCTTAGCGAGGACCCGGGCTACGATTTGCGTTTCAAGCCAGGTCGGGTGCGCGGTCAATTGCCAGTTTTGCCTGACCGCGAAGCTCGGCTTCCAGCGGAATCTGAGTGCGGGGGAGATTGCGGGGCAGGTGGTTGCGGTGCTGGCGCGGCATGGAGTGGAGGTTGGCCGTGAGCGCGTGAACCTGGTCTTCATGGGCATGGGCGAGCCATTTCTGAACTACTCGAACTTCATGGCGGCGGCGCGGCTGCTGGTGGAGGAGGTGGGGTTGAGTCCGCAGCGCATGACGGTTTCGACTTCAGGGATCGTGCCGGGGATCGAGCGGTTTGCGCTGGAGCCGCCGGAGGTGCGGCCCAAACTGGCGATCAGCCTGAACGCGCCAAACGACGAGGTGCGCGGCGAGGTGATGCCGGTCAATCGCAAGTGGCCGATTGAGGCAGTGATTGCGGCGGTGCGCAAAGTCCGGCTGCGCTCCCGCGAGCGAATCACGTTCGAATACGTTCTTCTCGGCGGAGTCACCGACCAGCCAGAGCACGCCCTGATGGTTGCTCGCCTGGTCCGCCGCTCGGGGCTGCCCGCCAAAGTGAACCTGATTGCATGGAATCCCGGGCCGGGAATCGAGTACACGATGCCGCAGGCGGAGGCTGTAGAGAGGTTTCGCGCGGTGCTGGGCGCAGAAGGGATTCCGGTTTATGTGCGGCGTCCGCGCGGCAGAGAGATCTTCGCGGCCTGCGGGCAGTTGAAGCGGACGGTGGAAGAAGCAGGGAAGCAGGGAACGAAGGAACTAGGGAACAAGGTTCACGGCCATTCCCACGCCATCATTTGGCCGCTGGATGACTGAGCTGGCCGGGCGCAGGTGCGTCCGGCCAATTAAGGGTTGCGAGATTTCGCGGGGTTGGCTACTTATCCGGCATGGGCACGGGTTTTACGCTGCCGCAATCGGCGCCTTTGTAGACAGAGGTGGCAACCATCGTGTATTCCACCGGCATTGCATTCGGTCCCATCTGCATGGATCCGGTGAAGTGCACTTTGCTTGTAGAGTGATCCGGGTCGGTCCAGGAGCCCTCGAGGGTTCCTTTGCCTGCCATCTGGCCAGTGCAGATCCAGTCGGCTGTCATGCTTTTGGGCTTCATCTGTATGTTGGCGATCTGGCACTGGTTGTTGCGGCTTTGCGGGACGGGGGCGCCATACTTGTCGATCATGGCCTGGGTGAGGCATACCTGCGAGGTGTGCGCGCCGCCGCCAGGCATGGTCATGCCGCCGGGCATGGGTGACTGTTGCCAGGTCATGGTGCTGGTCATTTCCCAGAGGCCGGGCTTCCTGTTGGCCTGAGCCGAGGCGGAGAGAGAGATGAAGAAAAGACAAAACCCCATTGCAATCCAAACACGGGTCTTACGCATGATTCCTCCAGATTGATTTGGCAGGCTGGTGCCCACGCGCCTCCACTTTACCTCAGCCTGGAGGCGGCGGGGAAGAGAATACGGTCAGTTCTGTGAATTCTGTGCGGATCGGCCAAGCGCGAGGAGGGCTCCGGTGACTCGGCCCGCGGCGTGGCGAACGACTGCTTCCTCGCTGGCGAAGTCGCCCGCGATGCAGCGCACGCCCAGGGCCTGGATGCGTTCGATGTCAGGGACGATGGGCGAAGCGCCTTCCGCCTGATAACGGGCGAGTGTTTCCGGCGAGAAGGGGGCGGTGTTGACGAGGGCGCAGTCGAAGATGGGGGCGCGGGTGTGCTCGTAGATGCGCTCGATGTGCTCGGAGGCGGTGAGTCCGAGGCTTTCGTTGGCCTGGGTCATCAGGTTGCAAATGAAGACGCGCAGGCCGCGGGCGTGAACCAGCGCGGCGGGGATGCCATCTACGAGGAGATTGGTGATCAGCGAGGTGTAGAGGGATCCCGGTCCCACGGTGATGAGGTCGGCGCGCTTTATGGCGTCCATGGTCTCGGGCAGCGGGACGGGGTTGGGTGGATCGAGCATGAGTTCGACGATGCGGCGGCGGCTGGCGGTGATGTTGGTTTCGCCGCGGACCAGGGAGCCGTCGTCCATTGAAGCCACGAGTGTGGTGTTGGCTGTGGTGGCCGGGTAGATGTGGCCGCGGGTGGCGAGGATCTTCGAGGCCAGTTGAATGGCCTGGGCAAAGTCGCCGGTGATCTCGGTGAGCGCGGCGACGAAGAGGTTGCCGAAGTTGTGGCCCTTGAGGCCGTTGCCGCCGCGGAAGCGATGGTTGAAGAGTTGGGAGAGCAGGTCCTCTTCTTCGCTAAGGGCCACCATGCAGTTGCGCAGGTCGCCGGGGGGCAACATGTTGAAGTCCTTGCGCAAGCGGCCGGAGGAGCCCCCGTCGTCGGTGACGGTGACCACCGCCGCCAGGTCGGCAATCGCGCCTGGTGCGAAGGTTCTCCGGCCAGGCGTGCTGACGTGGCGGCGCAGGCCGCGCAGCAGCGTGGAGAGGCCGGTGCCGCCTCCGATGGCAACCACGCGCATGGGCCGAATGGGCACTGAAGGATCGTCGCCGGGAAAGGGCGGCGGAGGGAGGTTTCCGTATTCAGGGATTATGGCTTCCAAAGCAGACCTTACGGAATCTCAGGATACAGCAATTCGGTAAAGCGGGGGTCGTCCACCATGCTTTGAAAGTCGTTATCCACACGGGCCTGAAGTCGGTTTCTGGGATTCAACTCGATGGCCCGCGCCAGGTGATCGAGGCACTCCTGAGACTGGCCGGTGATTGCGTTCAGCAGGGCAAGGCCGTAATAGGCGTAGTCGGCGCTGGGGTAGCTGGAGAGAATGTTGTTGAACTGCTCGCGCGCTTCTTCGTAGTAGCCGGTGTTCAACTGCGACACGGCGTAGTCGTAGTGCTCCTCGGGCGTGGCGAAGGTCAGGACTGGCCGCTCGAGCTGCCGCCGGCAGGTGTTGATGTACATCTTGCAGCGCTCTTTGATTTCCGCGGGCGCGGTAGGGAGCAGCTTCTCAAAGGCAGCCAGTGCGCGCTCAAATTTGCCTTGTTGCAGTAATTGCACGGCAGCCTGATAGTGCTGGAAAGATGGCGGAGCTCCCGAGGTGGAATGACTGTCGGGCTTGACAGATACCGGGGGTGTATTCTTGCGGCTAAGTGCCGCGGATTGAGCCTCTTGCGTCATGATTTCGCCAGGAGCGCGTCTTCCTTCACGCCCGCTAAGCCCGGATGCCACCGGCCTAAAGCCCGCGCGCGGAGATTTCGCTGCTCAGGCCCTCTTTATACGCATAACCCCGGAAGACGTCAATGGGTACGCTGCGTCGGGAAGGCAAGTGACTTCGTCAGCCTGAGTGTTTGGCGGGAAGATTGCGGTAGATGGCGGGATTGAGAGAGGGGTCGTTGTACATCTTCAACTGACGGTAAAGCTTGAATTGGCGCTTGCCGGACAGGGTCTCGCGCCATAGGTCGTCAAGGCAGCCGGCGAGATCGGTGCGCTGGTTCTCAAGGATGGCAAGGCGTTCGCGATTGCGCGCCGCGTGGCCTGGGGGGGCATCGGCGCGCTCGGCTTCTTCGCGGGTGTGGTAGATCTTGAGCGCCAGAATGGAAAGCCGGTCGACGACGAGGCCGGGGGACTCGGAGTTAAGCGGCGCGCCGGGGTTGGGAAGTCCCTGGGGTTCGAGCCAGGCGAGCAGAGTGCAGTCGAGCTCTTCGGCCAGATCGTTGCGGAGCTGGTTGGTGCGGTCTATGCGATGTTTGACGGCCGCCAATTCAGCGTCGATAACGCCGGGGGCGCGGGCCTCGTCCTCAATGTGCCACAGGTCAAAGTTGGCGCGATGCTGGCGGGACACGGCCAGAAGCCAATCGTCGGTCGCGGCCCCATTCCCGGAGGCGGCTGCCTCGGCATTTCTGGGATGCCGCTGAAGATGCCAGGCGCGGGTTTGCCGGTCTTGCAGTTCGACGATTGCGGCTGCGGAGATCATTGTGAGTTTTCCTCCGCGCGGGAAGGCCGGTTCGGGGTGCAGGCTCTATGGTAGAACTATCCTCGCCAAGTAGTCCAAGGCGGGCTCTTGAAACTGAAGCCTGACGCCGGGCGATTGAGCAAGGGTTGCAATTCAAACCGGGGTGGCCTATGCCCGACACAACCGAGCGGTTTCTCTGCATTGCAAGCTACGAGAAGGGGCATGATTTTCTGCGACAGTGCGCGCAGTTGGGTGTGAGGCCCACGCTGTTGACACTGGACAAACTGCGCGATGGGGACTGGCCGCGCGAGGCGCTGGAAGACCTGGTTTCAATGCCCTCCGGCCTGAATCGAGAGCAGATTCTGAACACTGTTTCGTGGATGGCGCGAGGCCGGCGATTCGACCGCGTTGTTGCCCTGGACGAATTCGATCAGGAAAACGCGGCGCAGCTTCGCGAGCACATGCGGATTCCGGGGATGGGAACCACCACCGCGGGCTGCTATCGCGACAAGCTGGCAATGCGTGTGATTGCGCAGGGGTTGGGATTCCTGGTTCCGGAGTTCTGCCGGCTGCTGAACTACGACGAGTTGCGCGACTACATGGAGCGTGTTCCGCCGCCATGGCTACTGAAGCCGCGGTCGGAGGCCTCTTCGCTGGGGATCCGCAAGATCGAAGAGCCGGAGCAGTTATGGCGCATTCTGGACGAGCTGGGCGACGAGCAGAGCCGCTACCTTCTGGAACAGTTTGTGCCGGGCGACATCTTTCACGTGGATTCGATCGTGAGCGAGAGCGAAGTGAAGTTTCAGTCCGTGCATCGGTACGGGCGGCCGCCGATGCAGGTGATGCACGAAGGCGGTGTGTTTACCACCCGCACGGTGGACCGCGACAGCCGCGACGCAAAGGAACTGACGGCGCTTAATGCGAGCCTGGCGCCGGCCCTGGGCATGGTGCGCGGCGTAACCCATGCGGAGTACATACGCGCTTATGTCGATGGGCGCTATTACTTTCTTGAGATCGCGGCCCGGGTGGGCGGCGCATTTATAGCCGATCTGGTGGAGGCGGCGACTGGCGTGAACCTGTGGCGGGAGTGGGCTCGGCTGGAAGCGGCCGACCTTCGCGGCCAGAACTATGTCCTGCCGGATTTCTTCGAGACCTATGCGGGGAGCGTACTTTGCCTGGCGCGGACCGCGGAGCCAGATACGGACGGATTCGATGCCCCGGAGATCGCGGTTCGACTGAAGAAACACCACCATGCGGGGCTGATTGTCCGGTCAGAGAACCCTGCCCGGGTGAAGCAGTTGCTGGAGGAGTACAGCGCGGAGTTTGCGCGGCGATTTCTGGCTTCGCTGCCGCCTCTGGAGCGGCTCACGCCGATGTGAGAGACGGCCCAGTAAGCCGGCGGGCAGGGAGGGCGGATCGCGAGGAGCGCTTTGCCCGATCGGGTCTGGCACGATTCTCAGACCTCGATTACCGGCAGGGTCCTAGAATCGAGGGGTATCTACGCGGTCCGCATCCGCAGGTGGTTCTTCTCAAGGTACATGGCCTGGTCGGCCTTCTCAACGACTTCCTCGATGGTCTCTCCGGGATGCCAATCGGCAACTCCAACGGAGGCATCCAGCCGGACCTCGACAGTTTTGTTCTCGGTTCCGACCTGGATCTTGTACTTGCCGAACACCCAGCTCTCGAGACGTTCAATTTGCGCCCGCGCGCCGCTTTTGTCGCATGAAAGCACTAAGACGAACTCATCTCCACCCCAACGGCCGGCAAGATCCCCTGACCGGGTATTCAACTGCAATTCCTTTGCGAACTGCTTGAGCAGGTCGTCCCCTGCAACATGTCCATATTTGTCATTTACTTTCTTGAAATGGTTGAGATCGAGCATCACCACGCAAAATGGCAGCTTACTTGCGATATTTTGGCGCATCCGTTCTTCGACGCTGCGCCGGTTGGCCACCATTGTCAGCTCATCCCGGTAAGCCAATTGCTCAGCCGATCTAAGCCTCGTTTCGTAGGTCGAGACCTCGGCCTTCAATTGAGCAACCAACTGCTGACTTTCACGCGCCATCTGATTGACGCTGTCCTTCAACTCCGTGACTCTTTTTACGATTGAGGATCGAATCTCCGATATATCGTTGAGGTCGGCAATCTTCTCCATGCGGACAATCAGTTCTTTGAAGTGGCTGGAGTGGCCCCGGTCCTTGTTACTGACACACTCGGCGGCTTTGGCCAGGGCAATGAGGAGTTCCTTGACCTCTTCAGCCTTTCCCTTGAAGTGACCGGCTGTCCGCTCTCCCCACTCCCCGATGAAAACTTCAGCCTGGGTTTTGGTCAGTTTTAGCAAATCTGCCGTCGGGGTATGCGCGAGCCGGTTTCCGATTCCTTGCAGATTCGCTTCAAGATCGACCCCGTGCGCTGGAAGGATCCGAATTGCGTTCGTTCCAACGCAGGATAGCACCGAACGAAAGCACTCCGTGGTCTTCGGATCGAGTTGACCGGGAATGGATTCGTCCGAAACTAGTTTCAGCGTATCCATATCGAGGTATTTCTTAATAGAAATCATGGACGAGATTCCGCTGCTTTCTTTGCCCTCTCGAGAAGTTGATTCAGGTGGCCGGTTTCTGTGATCGGCAGAGACTTAAGGCGTTCTGGACCTCCGCAACGCCCGACAGGCCGGTTCGGTGCCCGCATAACCCGCAAATACCGGAAGTGAAAGGACTATCGGCACTTTGCCGGTCAAATTCCAGGGCAGCAAGAAATATATCGCGCGGCGAAGGGGTCACCGCGGAAATACCGGCGATTTGAGAGCGTCGGATCAGGTTTTGCTCTTTACAAGAGCGAGAAGAGAGTCCTAGGAAGAAGCATCTTGACAGCATACCAACTAGTTGGTATCTTTGTGCCATCTGGTGGGCATTCCATGCAAGCGACTGAAACACAATACAAATCAAGGCACGAATCGAAGACCAGGCTTCTGGACGCGGCACTGTATGTAATCCGCGCCAAGGGCTACTCGGCTACCCGGATCGAAGACATTTGCGAGGCGGCGGGACTGACCAAAGGCAGCTTCTTCCACCACTTCAAGAGCAAGGAAGAATTGGCGCTGGCGGCGGGTGAGCACTTTTCGGTAATGGCGGAGGGCATTTTCTCGATCGCGCCTTACCAAAGTCTGACCGATCCGTTGGAACGGCTGCTGGGCTATGTGGATTTCCGCAAGGCGACTCTTCAGGGAGAGTTGCCGGATTACACCTGCCTCCTGGGTACGATGGTGCAGGAGACCTACGAAACGCATCCTCTGATCCGGAAGGCCTGCGACAGATGTATCGGCGCCCACGCCGCAACTCTGGTGCCGGATATCGAAGCGGCGATCCGCAAGTACGGCATCGCGGCTGAATGGAGCGTGGAGAGCCTCGCCTACTATACCCAGTCTGTCATTCAGGGCGCCTTCATTCTGGCCAAGGCGCAGCACAGCCCCGAAGTTGCCGCCGCCTGCCTCGATCACCTGCGACGGTATCTGGAGATGTTGTTCAATTATTCCCCTATTCCCCAACGACAAAGGAGATGGAATGAAACTGACTGAAGCCCCCGAAATCGTCAACTGGCCCGAAACACACTATGTGTTTATCGAGAAAGTCGGGCCTTTCATGAGCTCAGCCCCGGAGGCATGGAACAGCGCTCATCCTCTGGTTCCCGCAATTGCCAAACACAACACGATCACAGGCTACATGAGCCTTTACAAGAGGGGACCGAAGATCTATCGGGCAGGGTTCTCTCTGGCTGCGGCGCCTCAACAGCTTCCCGAGGGACTCGAATACACGAGTTTCCATGGCGGCAAATTCAGCCGCTTCGTTTTGAGGGGCCCCTTCAGCGATCTTCCGGCCGCCTCAGAACGTGTATTTGAGATCGTCTCGGAGAAGGGAATCGATATGCGGGATGACTTCTGCATCGAACACTACCTCACCGACCCGGACAATACACCTGAGGACCAGACAATCACTCACATCCTCATTCCCACCGCCTAGCTTTCCGCGCGGGCCGCTGGACCGTTCCCCGAAGTTGCAGTCGGCCCGTATTCCAAACTCAAGCAGCCAATCAAGGAGGGTCGCCTATGTCAACCACATCTTCCCATGGTCAGTCTTCACTCTCGCTCGTCGATCCCCTGGGAGCGGTCGCGGGGCAATCATCTTTGCAATCGGCCACCGGCTCGAAGTTGAGATCTCGAACCGGATGGACGCTGACGGCGCTATCAGGCGCGTTTCTGGTGTTCGACGGCGTCGGCAAGTTGATGATGCCGGCGCCGTTTGTAGAGGCCACCGGGAGGCTTGGCTTTCCGGTGAGCCTGATCCCCGGAGTTGGTGTTCTTCTGCTCGTTTGCACGCTTGTTTACCTGGTTCCCCGCACCGCCGTTCTTGGCGCGGTTCTGCTCACGGGCTTTTTCGGTGGAGCGGTGGCTATTCAATTGCGTGCCGGCTCTCCGATGTTTGAAAGCCTGTTCCCGGTGATCTTTGGCATCCTGATGTGGGCGGGAATCTACCTGCGCGAATGCCGGCTCATCGCGATTCTGCCCCTGCGGCGTTAACGCCGCCTGCGCAAACCAGCCGGGTCTGCTTTCTCTCAGCTGTTGCAAAGGTCACATAGGATGTTTCTATATGTGTTCAAAATGAGTAGATCAATTCACGTCACCACAGGCGACGTTCTGGACGACCTGTAATTCTCCAGATAGGCGTACTGGATGAGTACCAGCCGAATGTCAGCAATCTCCCGCATGGCAGGATCGGCAAAGTCAGCATCGATGAGTTGCTGAGTTATGCGGACCGGCCAGGGATGCGAGCCAGCATCGATTTTCGTCCGCCTGCCGATGCAGGCCGAGTCAAATTGGCAAAGCGCGTAGCGCCCAAAGACGCTGTGTACCGATGAACTTGGAATCCAAGAATGAGCCTCAGTATTTCCGCCGTAGCGAGCTATCCAGCCAAGCGCCTCGGATGATCGGATTGCGCGAATTTGGGGATGTCCTCTGTCGGAATCAGGACGCGATTGGCAATTCTCCTCGTTGACAACCGCCCGTCTGCGATCATGTAATCCCCACCACGGATGCTGATGGAGAGCGTCGCGGCAGCCTCCCTGCGACTGACAAGTATCTTCCCTTCCAGTGGTACATTCGCTCTTGTAGGCGGCTTTCGCTTTTCATTCCTTTCTCTGCGCTTCGGTCCGTGGCATTCCCGAGAGTCGGGGGTTTGCTCCTCCAGCGTCTTGTGAGAGGAACGCTGTGGCCGCGAAGTCGGCACGCCGTGGGCACGCTCAATTGAAGGCGAACTCGGCGAAGCCCCAGCTTCGACCTGAAAGGGCAGCGAGAGTTGGCCGGCACCAATCGCTTGCAGATGTTGGCGGGCATGGGAAGAGGGATGCAAGGGGCACCTCGTCAGTCTTGCATGCTTGACAATAGCGCAGGAATGTCCATCGAGTCAGCATGTAAGTTTACAAATTCACATGACAGTTGCAGCCGGAATTCCGGACGGCAGAGCCGAGAAAGGAAGAACCGTGGCCGAAAAATCTTCATGGCCGCAGCAACCGGTCATCTCCATCCGCATTTCTGAGGTGCTGCGCTCAAGACTTGAACGGCTCAAGGAAGTCCTCTCGAAGAAAAGTGGCGAAAGCGTCTCCACGTCCGAGGTGGCCAAGCAACTTCTCGAATCGGCACGGGAGGACCGGCTCGAGGTGGCAGAGCTACTGAACGACGCCACTGTGGCGCTCGCGGCGGCCAGACGCGAAGCTGAAGCCGGACTGAGCCTCTATCGTGCCGAATGGATCGTCCTTGCCTATCACGTTCAGTGGGGCGTCGCGAGCCACATTGGGGGTCCGATTTCGCCGGAGACGATGAGTGGAATTCTGGGTGCCTTTCTTGCGGCGTTCGCAGTGCGGCGAGGGAAGAAGTCGAGCCGGGATGCCAATTACCCCTCGAATCTGCCCGTCGTGGACAAGCAGGGCAAGCAGGTTTTCGGAGCCGATGCGGAGGGCATCGATGTTCCGACCGCCGTGGAGCGGCTGATCCGGAGATTGAAAGCCTCGGATTCGGATGAGGTTTGGTCCCAGTTCGCGGCGCGGAATCTCTACGAGTTTCTGGAGGAGGAATCCTTCGGAATCGAGGCGATGAATCAGGCTCTGAAACCATACTGGCCGCTCCTCTGGTGAGCGGCGGCCCGAGGGCATAATCTGGTTCGCGGCTACCCGGTCCGAGACCCCTCCCGGAGCACCGCTTCCGAGCACCTGTCGGGCCCGGCCATTTCGTCCGTATTCGAGGGGGGATTTGTGTTGTCCTTAGCAATGGGGAGCGAACGCGATTTATCCGTGCTGGTCAGCCTGCCAGAAGCCCGCCAGGCGATGTACGAGATCGGGCCTTACCGGATGATTATCGAGTTCCGGGCTATGCTCGGTGGATGGGACACGAGTGAGCCAAATTCGTTCTGGCGAGGCCGCTGGTTCTTCGGCTACACGGCGATGGAGACCACGGTGCCGCCCGTGCGGGTTCGCTGCCAGGGTACCGTCTCGTTCGGGTTCAGGGCTGAAGAATGGGCTTCGCTCCAGGAGGCGTTTCGCCGTGCCTGACAGATCCCCGAGCTGCAGCGCATCTCGAGCGAGCTGATGCTTGAGTACGGGGAGATTTAAGAACGACGCTGCTGTCGCAGCGGAAGCAGGTGGACACATCACCCCCAATATGGGAACTGCAAAGCGCCTTGGAGTGCGGCGACGTTTACAAATGCTACGCGTGACAGCAAGGAACTTCTCTCACGGGAAGAAGTGTTGCGGCGGCACCGGGAATTGGCCGCGCAGCATGTGCATCAGGCAGATCGAGTTGTCGCCCAGGCGCGGGTGCACGGGCAATGTCAGATCCGAGAACCGGAGATGAGCGCGCGCCGGGCGGTGACCTGGTCGCGGGATCACGTCTTCGAGAGATCGGCGGTTCAAGATAGGCGTGCGATCCTTGAAACTGCGTTGGCGCGCGGAATGAGAGAAACCACGTATGCCGCGATTCAGAACGAGTTCGAGCGTCGAGTCAGGACAGGCGAATTCCGCGAAGTTGCCCAACGGGGCACAGATCGACAGTTTACGGCGGTGGTCCAAAACCTCGACCGGCAGGGGCGTATCCATGAAATTCCCGATCCCGGCGAGCGAACAACGGCGATTGCGAAAGAGTATGCAAATTCGCCTGAGCGCACTTGGGTCGTCTCGCCCGACAATCGCTCCCGCATGGAGATCAACGAGCGCATCCATGCGGAGATGCAGAGCCGGCGTACGGTGAACAGCGCAGAGCATCGCATCCGAACGCTGGTGCCGCGCCAGAACCTTACCTGTGCTGACCGTACCGGGGCCGCGCGGTACGAAGCCGGCGATGTGCTACGCTACTCGCGCGCATCCAAGGAGACCGGCATCGGCAAGGGCGAGTACGCGGAGGTGAAGAGCATCGACGCTCCGACCAACCGGTTGACTGTCGAGCTGCAGGACGGTACGGAACGCATCTACGATCCGTGCCGGGAGCAGGGCGTTTCTGTGTTCCTCGAAGAGATGCGCAGTTTCTCTGTGGGCGACTGCATCCAGTTCACCGCGCCCGTGAACGACCTCAAACTGGCAAACCGCGAGTTGGGCATCATCGAGAGCATCAGTAGCGACGGGCGGTTACGCTTGCAGATGGACAGTGGCCGTGCCGTTGCACTCGGTCTGAACAGAGACGTACATCTCGATTTCGGCTATGCCGTCACAAGCCATTCCAGCCAGGGCCAAACCGCAGACCGCGTGCTGATCCAGGTGGACACGAAGCTCGGCGCAAAGGACTTGCTCAACAGCCGTATGGCCTACGTTGCCGTCTCGCGTGGCGCACACGACGCGCAGATCTTCACCAACGACGAAACGGCGCTGGGCCTGACACTCAGTCGTGACGTGTCCCACGCACCGGCAATCCAGCAGAACCCGGCGTCACAGGCTATCGGGCAGAAGCAAAACTACACGCACGAGATCGGTCCGGGATTTGGCATGGGTATGTAATGCCAGACCAGCGATGAAATTCCCCGGATAGCAGCAGCGTAGCCGAGGCCCGGCCGGCGTCAAGGCCACGCTACGCGCGCCCCATCGCGGTCAAGAGCCTTGACCCCGGCCTCCCAGCCTCGGCTTAAACTCAGCTATTCCGGGAATGTCATTTTCAAGCTTTCAAGGCCCGGTCAGAATTCCAGCGAAGCGCTCAGCTTCCTTGAAATGCCAGCATGCGAATATTAGCGCGCGAGCGATCTCCGACTACTGCAAAATGCTGTTGTCACCGCGCCAACTCGGTACAGGCCATCGCGATCTCTCGACCAGATGAAAAACCACAGCCGGTAGTGGTCATTGTGCTAAGGTAGCTACCCCGCTTGTGGAATACGGCGTTCTTCGGATCGCCTTTGTTCTTCCACAACTCTTTGCCTCCGCCCATCGTGCATGTTTTCACCTGAATCCTGCGGAAAGAGTGGTTCTGGCAGTCGAATGTCCTTCCCTCTGCGAGACGTAAAATTACAGGAGTCCGTTTCGCACCCAAACCTCAACTCGACGGTTCCTATTTCGCCCCTCCGGAATATCGTTCGACGCAACAGGAAACGCTGACCCAAAATCCCTTATGTTCTCAGATGGCACAATGACGCCAATCGCACGAAGTTCGGTTGCGACACTTTCGGCTCTTTGGCGTGCCAAGCGCTTACTTGGGACGCGTCCTTCGACCCCATCGGCAAAGCCAATCAGCTGAATGTCGTCTCCTGTACCGCCATGTTGTGCCAGAAACGTTCGTAGGCGCAGCACATTCACCTTCGCCAGACTATCTAGCTGGCAGTCAGCGTCGCTTCCAGACTCAGCCAGAGCGCCGGAGAAGTGGAAGCTTAAGCCGATTCTTGAAAAGTTCGAAGCAAGTTTCTTGTAGACAAATGGAGCATTTTTCGGAGGAACCACAGGAAAGACCTTTGGAATGAGACCTACAAAGGGTGTTTGTGCCACAAGTGCCTGACCGGGCTTGTAGGTTGCGTATCGAATGAACGCGTTCATTAAAGAGCCTGGTTCGTCCCAGTCATAGAGAAGCAGCCTCCTGCAGATCGGATAGTCCTCAGTCACGACAGAAAGATCCGTCGGCTTCAGCGCCGGGCCGCTTCCATCCGAAATCATGAGAGCCTTCGCGTCTCTCATCAAAGGCGAAGAAACATAACCAATGGCATTCGGCGATCGCATCACTGCGTCGACAAGCAAGCCGCTGTCTCCCATTTGATGGTTCAGAGGGACGTTGGCCAGTCTCGCTTTGCCCTGGGCATCCTCGCTCATCACCTTTTCGGTGAACATTTCCAGCGTGCCCGATGCCTGATCGCGACCGTAGAGTTCGATAGGTGCATTGTCTCCGCCGACTGCACTCCAATTGCCGATCTCCCCGGTGTAGATCGCCCGCAACTGTGGAATGGATAACTGGGAGACGGGGTTGTTTGGATTCACTATAACCGCAATTCCATCCAGAGCGACAACATGCTCGGTTGTTGGCCCGACGAGATTCCTTAAAGCCGGATAGAGCTCCTTGTCCGCATTGTTGATTGGGCGCGAAGACATGCCTATATCGCAATAGTCTGGGCCACTCTTTTCCGCAAGGCACTTGAAGGCCGCGCCCGATCCAGTTGCGTAAATCTCGATCACCTGTAGGTCCGTCTTTCCCGGAACTTCGCCCCATACGTGCAAGCGAGGATGCCCCTTTGCATCCCTTCCGACTTTGAAGCCAGTTCTCTTTGCCTTCAATTCGTCTCGCAAAAACGCCTCGGCCAGCTTCGGCATGAGTTCGTCGCCTAGGGAAGTGGAACCAGACAGGGACAGAACGACATGTTCAGAAGGGGGCAAGAACCGATCGCGGAGGAAGAACACGGCGGCTCCTGCCACCATCAAAATTGATGCAGCGAAGCCTAACTGCAGGGCGTTCCTCTTCTTCTTCGCTCCGTTTCCTGATGCTTGCAGTTCCGAGCGGCCGGTGAAGCCGCCACTTCGTGGAAATCTGATTTCTATAATTCGTTTGATTCTTGCATACCACGTCTTCCACGCGCGACCCGCCCCGTCGTTAGCTTGCTCAATCCCGAGTTCGTAATCCAGCACACGTTGATGCCGATTCATTCTTCGCTCCAGGCCTGTTCGTAAAAGTACGCTCGGCTCATTTGCGTCACGAAGTCCTGATACCCACTGCTTCGTGGTGAAGGTTACCATATTTCTCTGAGTTGGCTCTATGAGGTTGCACAACAATCGACTACATGATTATGGGAGTCTGGACACAAGTTCTGCGAAGGCGGGCAGGCCACGGCAACCTAGCTTCTCAGGATGAACTCATGAACCAGCCACTCTCCTCTACCTATCCGTGTATCCACATCGAAATCCTATTGGGCCTGGATGTGTGGAGGCCGAATTCTTTGTACCGATTCAGGCACCGTATCTTGCTCCTTGCGGAGACCGACTTATGGTCACTAGCAAGAAATACTGTGGTAGGCCCACCGTACTTACAGCTCCTGCCAACCATAAAAATTGCAATTTAATTACACCTCTGAAATGCACGCAGCGGCTGCATTACCTCTCAATTACATCACTGAAATCATTGCGCGATGGCAAATTCGCGAATCCGAAATTGCAACATCATCCAATTGCTTTCGCAGGTTTTTGTTGATGCGGATTCACATATTTGAAATCCGCCGTTCGAGCAGTATGTCGATGGAAGCGCGGAGGAGGAAAGCGCATGTCGAGCAGAATCGTAAGCACCCTAGTGCTGGCGCTAGTAGGGATACCGACGTTGACCGCAACCGCACAATCATTCAGAGTCCAGTGCCCCACCAGCACGATCACTCACCCAAGCAGTCTCACAAACGTCAACGCGGAACCTAACTACAGCGGCCCGACGGCGCTCACCTGCACAGTGGCAAATGGGTGCGGTGGGACGGCCGGC
>Ga0182030_10001883_pt1 | contig 44005 bp, 49 predicted proteins | sample 812S3MmetaG_FD_121299 | JGI IMG/M metagenome (GOLD analysis project Ga0182030, IMG submission 121299) | Permafrost microbial communities from Stordalen Mire, Sweden - 812S3M metaG (Illumina Assembly) | ecosystem: Environmental > Terrestrial > Soil > Wetlands > Permafrost | place: Sweden... | reverse complement strand
TTAGATTTCAGCAAACTCGACGGCCTGGTTGCCACGGTGGTGCAGGATCATAAAACCGGAAAGGTCCTCATGGTCGGCTTCATGAATGAAGAGTCGTGGCGAATGACCGTCGAAACGGGTTTCGTGACGTTCTACAGCCGCTCCCGAAACAAGTTGTGGATGAAGGGCGAGACATCCGGCCATCGGTTGGTCGTCAAGAACATTTCCACCGATTGCGATCATGACGCCGTGCTGGTGAAAGTGGATGCCATCGGCCCTGGCGTGTGCCACGAAGGCTACGAAAGCTGCTTTTTCCGCCAGCTTGACGGGACCGAATGGAAAGTAAATGAGGAGCGCGCCTTCAATCCGGGAGACGTTTATAAATGACGAAATTGAAATTAGGCATTCCCAAGGGAAGCCTTGAAAACGCGACCGTCGACCTGTTCCGCCGCGCGGGCTTTCAGATCACCACCAGCAGCCGTTCGTATTTTCCGGCGATCGACGATCCGGAGATTGAATGCATGCTGATTCGCGCGCAGGAAATGGCCCGCTACGTCGAAGACGGCGTCCTTGACGCGGGTCTGACGGGCCGCGATTGGGTGGAAGAGAACGAATCGAAAGTCGAAACGGTCGCCGATCTGATCTACGCAAAGCAGAGTTTCGGCAAAGTCCGGTGGGTGCTCGCGGTGCCAGACGCGTCGCCGTTTAAAAGCGTGAAGGACCTGGAAGGCAAGGTCATCGCGACCGAACTCGTTTCGGCGACGAAGCGCTATCTGGCGGCGAACGGCGTGAAAGCGAAGGTCGAATTCAGCTGGGGCGCGACGGAGGTAAAGCCACCGGAACTGGCCGACGCGATCGTCGAAGTCACCGAGACGGGCTCGTCGTTGCGCGCCAATAAACTGCGCATCATCGAGACCGTCCTCGAATCGAACACGCAGTTGATTGCGAACACGGAGTCCTGGAAGGACGCGTCTAAAAGACGCAAGTTAGAGGATATTCGCATGCTGCTCCAAGGCGCGATCAACGCGCTGGGCAAGGTCGGGCTGATGTTGAACGTGGAGAAAGTAAATCTGGCCAAGGTGATCGCGGTGCTGCCCGCGTTGAAAAAACCCACCATCTCCACGCTCAGCGACGATGAATGGCTGGCCGTAAACACCATCCTCGACGAGACCACGGTGCGCATGATTATCCCTCGCCTGAAAGAAGCGGGCGCGCAGGGAATTGTGGAATATCCTCTCAACAAGATCGTGATGTGATGATACGGATTCTTGATTTTAAAGACGCCTCTGGACTGATTGCCCGCAAAGCGGCGCGCCTCGGAGAGGCCGAGCAAATTGTCGCGCCGATTCTGGATGACGTTCGCAAGCGCGGCGACGCGGCACTGCTCGAATACGCGCGCAAATTCGACGGCTTTTCGGGTGACAGCGTGCGGATGAGCGTCTCCGGGTCGCTCACAAAGCAGATGCAAAGCGCGGTCGAGACGGCCGCAGCGAATATTCGCGAACATGCGCGGACGCAGTTTCCCGTCGACGGATTTATCGACTATCCGGACGGGCGCAGGCTGGGGCAGATCGTGCGGCCTCTCGATTCGATGGGCGCGTACATTCCCGCCGGCCGCTATCCGCTGCCGTCCACGCTGCTGATGACGGTGATTCCCGCGCAGGCGGCGGGGGTCGCGACGACCTGCGTCGCCTGCCCGAATCCGAGCCCGGAGATTTTGGGCATCGCGCAATGGTTGGGGGTCGGTCACATTTTTCGCATGGGTGGCGCGCAGGCGGTCGCGGCGCTGGCGTATGGAACGGAGACGGTTCCGCGCGTCGACCGGATTGTGGGGCCCGGTAACATTTATGTCGCCGCGGCGAAGAAACTGATCGCGGGCGAGGTCGGCATCGACTTCGTCGCGGGACCGACAGAGATCGTGATCATCTCCGCGGAGGGCAACGCGAAATGGATCGCCGCCGACATGTTGGCGCAGGCCGAGCACGACGTCGATGCGTCGTCGATATTGCTCACCACATCGCGAAGTTTGGCTGCGGCGGTCGCGGAGGAAGTCGAGCGACAGCTTGCGATTTTGCCGACCGCGGCAGTGGCGCGGCCGTCGATTGAAAACAACGGAGCGATTGTGATCGTCGATGCGATGGAGCAAGCCGTCGAGTTTTCAAACGCCCTGGCGCCGGAGCACTTGGCGTTGCACGATACGTCTCTGCTGGGTGGAATAAAGCACGCGGGCGCGGTGTTTCTGGGGGCCTGGAGCCCGGAAGCGGCGGGCGATTACGCGTCGGGACCGAATCACGTACTGCCGACATCGGGCGCGGCGCGATTGCGGGGCGGATTGTCGGCGGCGGATTTCGTGAAAGTGATTTCCGTGCAGGAGCTATCGCCTGCGGCGCTGGCGGGACTTACGCCCGCGATTACGACGCTGGCGCGTGCCGAGGGACTGGAAGCTCATGCGCGATCGGTGGAGGCGCGCTTGTTGTGAGAAAAGACATGCCTGAGCCGCGCGCGGCCGTTCGCAAAATGGCGCCGTACCATCCGCCGAGCGCGGGTCGCGACGGAAAACTGCGGCTCGATTTTAACGAGAATACCGTTGGATGCTCGCCCGCGGTGATCGAGTTGCTGCGCGAGCACCTAACGGCGTCGCAGCTTTCGATTTATCCCGAATACGCCGACGCGACGCGCGAGCTGGCGGAATTCTTCGGCGTCTCGGAAAACGAGTTCACGTTGACCAACGGTACCGATGAAGCGATTCAGGTGCTGGTGAACACTTTTGTCGACGATGGCGATGAAGTGGTCGTATTGAAACCTTCCTACGCGATGTACCGGTTTTATGCGGAGGTCGCGGGCGCGGCGGTGCGGGAGGTTGGCTACCAGCCGGAAACCCTGGCGCTTCCCATGGACGAATTGCTTAACGCCATCACCGCAACGACCCGTGCCGTGCTGATCGCCAATCCGAACAATCCAACAGGGACCGCAATCGACCTCGATGGGATTCGAAGAGTGCTGGAAGCCGCGCCTCAAGCGGCTGTGTTGATCGACGAGGCGTATTTTGAATTCTCGGAAATCACCGCGCTGCCCTGGATTCGCAAGTATCCCAATCTTTTCGTCAGCCGGACGTTCTCGAAAGTGTATGGCATGGCCGCGATGCGGTGCGGGTGCCTGTTTTCAGGGGCTCACAATGTGGCGTGGATGAAGAAAGCCCAGTCGCCCTACAGCGTCAACACGATGGCCGCGCTGGCCGCGAGGGCGGCGATACGGGACCGCGCGTACGTCGAAGGCTACGTCGACGAAGTGCTGGCGGCGCGCGCGCTGGCTTACGAGGGATTGCATAAGCTGGGCATAAAGACGTTTCCGAGCGAGGCGAATTTTATTTTGTTCCGGGCCGGCGAACGGGCTATTCCCATTCGCGACGCTCTGCGCGAGCGCGGCGTGCTGGTGCGGGACCGCAGCTACGAAATTCCGGGGTGCGTGCGGGTCACCATCGGCACCCGCCAGCAGATCGAGCGATTTTTAGAGGAGTTGGGAAAACTTTGGATTCGATAATTGTCTTTGACATGGACGGCGTGCTGACGGAGGTCTCCGAAAGTTATCGCGAGGCCATCGTGCAGACGGTTTTGCATTTCACCGGGCAGCAGATTACGCGCGATCTGATTCAGGAATACAAGAATCAGGGCGGATGGAATAACGATTGGGCGCTGTCGCAGAAGATCGCCGCCGATCTGGGCGTGAACGTCGAATATGGCGACGTGGTGAGTGCTTTCAACGAGCGTTTTCTGGGGCAAAATGGCGATGGGCTGATCCGGCGCGAGCGCTGGTTTCCGCAACCAGGCCTGCTGAGCCGGCTCCTCACCAGACATGAGCTGGCAATCTTCACGGGACGGCTTCGTTACGAGGCGGATATTTCGCTGAACCGCTTCGCATCCGATTTTCGCTTCGATCCGATCATTTGCTCGGATGATGTGGTGAACGGGAAGCCGGCGCCCGACGGCCTCTATTCCATTCAACGGATGAAGCCGGGCCGCAAGCTTATTTATGTCGGCGACACTGTGGATGACGCGCGGTCGGCGAGCGCCGCCGGGGTGCCGTTCATTGGGATCGCCGCGGAATCGCATTCGCGTCGCGGAGACCTGGTGAAGCTGTTCGAGCGGGAGAAGGCCGTCGCGATTATCGAAAACATCAATGAGATCGAAGGTGCGCTGTGAGAAAAGCGTCGATTGAGCGGAATACAAAAGAGACGCGCATCAGCGCCAGCCTGAAAATTGAGGGGCTGGGGAGTTACAACATTTCCACCGGAATTCGTTTTTTCGATCACATGCTGGAGCTGTTCACTAAGCACGGCGGATTCGATTTGACCATCAAGGCCGATGGCGATCTGGACGTCGATCAGCATCACACCGTGGAGGACGTCGGCATCGTGCTGGGCGAGCTGTTTGCGAAGGCGCTCGGCGATAAGAAGGGGATCAATCGCGCGGGGTATTTCGTCCAGACCATGGATGAAACGCTGGCGGTGGTGGCGCTCGATTTGGGCGGACGGCCGGCATTGGTTTATAAGGATCGCGTGAAGGTGCGGGTGGTGGGCGATCTGCAGACGGAACTGGTGCACGATTTTTTCGACGGATTTGTGAATAAGGCCGGCGCGAACGTGCATGTGAAGGTGCTGTATGGGCGTTCGAATCATCACAAAATCGAGGCGGTTTTTAAGTGCTTCGCGCGGGCGATGAAGTATGCCTGTTCCAAGGACGCGCGATTGAAAGACCAGTTGCCTTCCACAAAAGGATTGTTGTGATTTCGATTCTCGATTACGGCGCGGGGAATCTACGGTCGGTGGAGAACACGCTGGGCGCAATCGGAGTCGATTACGAGTTGGTGCGGGATGCGGATGCGCTGCGGCGGGCGACGAAGATCATCCTGCCAGGGGTCGGACATTTTGGGCAGATGATAAGGGCGCTCGACGATTTGCGGGTGCGTGGAGCGCTTCTTGAAGGAATCGGCGCGGGAGTTCCGTTTCTGGGAATTTGCCTGGGCCTGCAAGCATTGTTTGAATCGAGCGAGGAGGCTCCGGGGGCGCGCGGGCTGGGGCTTTTTCCGGGCCGCATTGAAAGATTTCGGGGCGACGCCCGGGTGCCGCACATGGGGTGGAATTCGCTGGAACGGGCGCGGGAATCGCGAATGCTGGAGGGGACGGGCGAGACGCCGTATGTGTATTTCGCCAACAGTTTCTATGCGCCCGCGGTCGCGGAGGCGTCGGCGATTTGCACGTACGGTGTGCCGTTCTCGGCGGTGATCGAGCACGAAAATATTTGCGCGGTGCAGTTTCATCCGGAGAAGTCGGGGGCGGTGGGGTTGAAGATTGTGGGGAATTTTGCATGCTCGTGAAGAGGATCATTCCTTGCCTGGATGTGACCGCGGGACGCGTTGTGAAGGGCGTTAATTTCGTGAATCTCCGCGACGCGGGGGATCCGGTGGAACTGGCTGCGCGGTACAACGAGCAGGGCGCCGATGAACTGGTGTTTTTGGACATCACCGCGTCGAGCGACAATCGCGACACGATGGTCGATGTGGTTGCGCGGACGGCGCGCGAGGTTTTTATTCCGCTCACGGTGGGCGGAGGAATTCGCGGGGTCGAGGACGCGCGCAGGATTCTTCACGCGGGCGCGGACAAGGTGAGCGTCAATACCGCGGCGGTGCAGCGGCCGGAGCTGATTTCGGAATTGTCGAAAGAGTTCGGGGCGCAAGCGGTGGTGCTGGCGATCGACGCGCGGCGTAATGTTTCCGGTTCGTGGAACGTGTTCACTCGCGGCGGGCGGCATGACGAAGGGATCGATGCGGTTGAATGGGCGCGGCGCGGAGAGCGGTTGGGCGCGGGCGAAATCTTGTTGACGTCGATGGATACGGATGGCGTACAGACGGGATTCGATTGCGCGCTGACCAGGGCCGTGCGAGAGGCGACGAAGGTTCCGGTAATTGCCTCGGGTGGCGCGGGGAAGCCGGAGGATTTTCTGGAAGTGCTGCACGATGCCGACGCGGCGCTGGCGGCTTCGATTTTTCACTACGGGACTTATACGGTCGGTGATTTGAAGAACTATCTTCATGCGCATGGCGAAACGGTGCGGCTGTGATTATTCCCTGCATCGATTTGATGGATGGCAAAGTCGTGCAGTTGGTGCAGGGTCGCGAGAAGGCTCTGGAAGGCGATGCGCCGCTGGCGATGCTGGAAAAATTCGCCTCGTTTCCGGAGATTCAGGTGATCGATCTGGATGCCGCGATGGGACACGGCGAGAATAGCGGCCTGGTGGAGCTGCTGGCTTCGCGCGCGAAGTGTCGCGTCGGAGGTGGCGTGCGGAATGCCGAACGCGCGCGGAAGTTGGTCGAGCAAGGGGCGTTTCGGGTGATTGTCGGAACGGCGGCGTTCACTCCGGCAATCGAGGAAATCGCGGCTACGGTGGGGCCGGAGAAGATTCTCATTGCGCTGGATTCGAGGCGCGGAAAAATCGTCGTCAAGGGCTGGCAGGAGACGACGGACTTCACGGCGGAAGAAGTCCTCGGTCGGCTGGAGCGGTTCTGTAGCGGGTTTCTCTGCACCTATGTCGACCAAGAGGGGATGATGCAGGGGACTGACTTGGATTGGTTCCGAAGGCTGCGGGCGGCGACCCAGCATGAGATCACCGCGGCTGGGGGGATCACGACCATCGAAGACATTCGCGCGCTGAAGGCGATGAACGTTCACGCCGCGCTGGGCATGGCGATTTACACCGGGCGGCTGGATTTGGCCGATTTGAAGGACGAGTAGAAGGCGACCACCGCTACAAGGGCGTTGGCGACGATCATCGGCACCGAGTGAATCACAATTCCGTAGGTCAGCCACAGGCACGAGGCGAGGGCCTGAATGCGGCGGAGCATCGCCGGGCTTTTTGAGATATACGACGTCATGAAGACGGCCGTCGCTAGCCAGCCGATCCAGTCATTTTTCATAAAGCTATTTCTCCTCTCCTGGCATCGACGCGGCACGCCGGAAGGGGCGAAAAAAAGGGGGACAGCCCGCTCTGTCCACTGGCGCTGGGACAGAGTAGGCAGTCCCCATTTTTTCGCAGGCTCCGCTGTTTTCGAGGGCAGCCATCATGCGGTCACCAAATGGGCGGATGAGCTTTTTGAAATTGTCAGTGAGTCGGTGCGCACTTTTTCCCATTCCTGGAGCACGAACCCGTGCGCCTCGAACAGGGCTCGGATTTTCGACGATTCCCATCCGCAGACGTCTTCGAGCACGGGGACGAGCACGCTGAGCGCGTCGTCCGAGAGAATGGTCCGCTTGGCGATTTGGGTAATGTACTTGTTTTCCGAAACAGCGATGGTCAGGCCTTCGCGGCGGTTGACGTGGAGCATGACGTGTACGTCGGAACTGCCGTCGCCGACGTAGATGACGCGGTTGTGGCTGATTTGCAGTTTTTGCGTGAGTTCTTCGAGGACGGCGACTTTGCCGTAGCCGGCGGCGACGCGTTCGATGGACTCGACCTCGCCGGTGGAATCGTCATAGCGGAGGCGGGTGCCGAAAATGTGGTCGGCGGGCACGATGCCCTCGAGCGCGGATTGGATCACTTCTTCGGGCGCGGCGGAGATGACGTAGAAATCGAACTTATATCCTTCCAGGCCGTTAAGGAGTTGCGAGAGCAGGCGGATGTTGGGCTTCAGCCGGACACGCTTGCCGGCTTCGATCAGATGCTCGCGGCGGACACGGCGGTATTCGGGGTCGTGCAGCACCAGGTAGGCGAGCTCGCCTCCCTGCTGGACCAGGTGGATGTTGGAGAGGCCGGCGATCTTTTGCTCAAAGCCGGTAATGCCTAACATCTCGCTCAGAATAATGCCCGAGTCATGAAAACTCAGGGTTTGGTCAAAGTCACTGGCAATTAAATATTGTTTCATTGGTTTGTCCTCAAAAGATGAAAGTCGCCACGAGGACTTAATGGAACCATTTAGACAATCAAAATGGCATACTGATTACATTATATCAGACGAGCTGGGAGGCGTGATCGATCCAAAAATCCGGAGTAAATGCCGCCATTGCTTCAAGATCGCCGTAACCATAACGAACGGCACAGGTTTTGACGCCGGCGCGGCGGCCGGCCTCCATGTCGCTGGGGGCGTCGCCCACCATGAGACATTCAGAGGGCGGAATTCCGAATATTTCCAATGATTTCAATATGACATCGGGCTCGGGTTTGGCGGGAAATCCGTCCGTTCCCTGCACGTGATTGAAATATTTTATAAGGTTGAATTTTTCGAGAATGACTCGGGTTGTCGGGGTGCCTTTGGTGGTGGCGGTGGATTTCAGGCCTCCCAGGCTTTGGAGCATTTCCGGGACGCCCGGATAGACGGTGGTGTTGGGGTGGCCGGCGGCGGTGTAGCGGGCCCGGTAGTCGACCAGCAGTGGGTCCATGGTTTCCTGGGGGAAACCGAGGTCGGCGAAGAGATCGAAGAGGTGGCGGCCGATGTAGCGGCGGAGTAAGGCGTCGGAGACGTCGGTGCGGCCTGAGGCGTGAAGGACCTGCTGAATGGTGCCGCAGATGTCTAGGGCGGAGTCGACAAGCGTGCCGTCGACGTCGAAGAGGTAGGCGCGGAAGGGGGGGATCATATAAAGCGGAGCCGCCTAAAAGGGCGGCTGCCGGCTGAGTAGCCGGCCCCACACCAGAGCAGGTTTTTTTGATGGTGTGGGGATGGCCGGAAGAATTACGCGGGTTGCGGGCCGCCTTCGAGCATGCCGGGGGTGCGGCGGCCGCTTTCCGGCTTTTCGGGCTTGATTACTTGCTGGGTGCCGTCCCCGGTGGGAGGAGGCTGCACGGCGGCGAGTGTTTTGCCGTCAATCAACTGCATCACTTCGGAGCCGTCGAGCACTTCGCGTTCGAGCAGGGCGAGGGCGATGCGTTCCAGGGCGTCGCCACGCTCTTCGATGATTTTCTTGGCGCGCTGATAGCCGCCTTCGACCAGCTTTTTCACCTGCTCGTCGATGCGAATCGCGGTTTCTTCGCTGTAGTCACGGTGTTGGGCGATTTCGCGGCCCAGGAAGATCTGCTCTTCGCGTTTCCCGAAGCTCAAGGGACCCAATTCGCTCATGCCCCAGACGCAGACCATTTTGCGTGCCATATCGGTGGCGCGTTCGATGTCGTTGCTGGCGCCGGTGGTCATGTGGTGGAGGAACAATTCCTCGGCGATGCGGCCGCCCATCAGGATGGCTAAGTCCGCTTCCAGATATTCCTTGCGATAAGTCTGTTTGTCATCCAGAGGCAGCTGCATGGTCAGGCCCAGCGCCATTCCGCGAGGAATGATGGTGACCTTGTGCAGAGGATCGGCGGTCGGCGTGAGGGCGGCGACCAGGGCGTGGCCTGCTTCGTGATACGCGGTGACCTTTTTCTGCTCGTCGCTAATGATCATGCTCTTGCGTTCGACGCCCATCATGACTTTGTCTTTTGCGAGCTCGAAATCCCACTGCGTGACGACCTTGCGATTCTGGCGCGCCGCGACCAGCGCGGCTTCGTTGACCAGGTTGGCCAGATCGGCTCCGGCGAAGCCGGGTGTGCCGCGGGCAAGAACGGTGAGGTTCACGTCGTCGGCCAGAGGAACTTTCTTGGTGTGGACGCGAAGGATCGCTTCGCGGCCCTTGACATCGGGATGTCCGACGATGACGCGACGATCGAAACGGCCGGGGCGCAGCAGCGCGGGGTCGAGAACATCGGGGCGGTTGGTGGCGGCGATGAGGATAACGCCTTCGTTCGATTCGAAGCCGTCCATCTCGACCAGCAGTTGATTGAGGGTCTGCTCACGCTCGTCGTGCCCGCCGCCCAGGCCTGCGCCGCGATGGCGGCCGACGGCGTCGATTTCGTCGATGAAGATGATGCAGGGGGCGTTTTTCTTGCCCTGTTCGAACAGATCGCGGACGCGGCTGGCGCCGACGCCGACGAACATTTCCACGAAGTCCGATCCGGAGATGGAGAAGAACGGCACATTGGCTTCTCCGGCGATGGCGCGGGCTAAAAGAGTCTTGCCGGTGCCCGGCGAACCGATCAGCAGCACGCCTTTCGGAATGCGTCCACCGAGTTTTTGAAATTTCTGAGGCTCGCGCAGGAAGTCGATGATTTCCTGCAATTCTTCCTTCGCTTCCTCGACTCCGGCGACGTCCTTGAATGTCACCTTTTTCTGTTGCGAGGAATGGAGGCGGGCGCGGCTCTTGCCGAAGCTGAGGGCTTTGTTGCCGCCCGACTGCATCTGGCGCATCATGAAAATCCAGAACCCAAGCAGCAGGACGAAGGGGATGGCGTTGACCAGGATGGAAACCCAGTTGCCGCCGTTGTCTTTTTCAATTTTGAAGCTGACGCCCTTGTCCAGAAGCAGCGTGGTGAAGTCGTTATAGGTGGGGGGGATGACGGAGTGAAACACGTCGCCATTCTTCATCTTGCCTTCGATATCGCCGGTGGCCGCGTTGATTTTGGCGGAGTCGACCTTGCCCGCCTTCACGTCGTTGACCAGCTCGGAGAACTGCGGGTTCAGCCCCGGGGTCTTGCTGCCTTTGAAGGCGAACCAGACCAGCACGACCAGGCATAGAATTACCAGCCACAGAACTGCGTTTCGAACACTCGATGAATTCATGAAATCTCCCAACCTGAGTTCCTACCCTAATAGACGCCGTACTACGCAATAAGGTTCATCAAAGCGGCACTTCCCGGATTCGCAGCACCTTATCGCCGCCGCCCGCAACGCTCATATCGGCAACACCGAACTGGCGCGCCCACAGGATCTTCTCCCCACACGTAAGAATCGGCCAGGAAGCCCGCCTCCAGGAGGGCACACGCGCCTTTTGGAACATTTCCTGGATCTTGTGATCTCGGGAGTGTCCTTGAGGACGGTAGTGGTCACCGGGGCGCCATCCACGTAATTCGAGGGGCGAGCAAATCTGGCATGCTTCCATACTCAGGGTAACACAGGCATTTGGGTGAGTTATGTCGACGCAGATTTCGGTGAGGCCGTCGGGGGAGAGGAATTTTCCGGGAGGGGTGACGCACAAGGGCGGCGGAGGGTCCGGATCGGCTGTGGCAAAGCGGATCCAGTCGAAGGATCGGGTGACGGTCAGGCCGGGGAGTTTAACCCGGCGGCGGAGGGTTCGGACGGCTTCGATGTGGTGGAAGTCGATTTGGCGGAGGTCGCCTTTGGCTAGAGCGATGGCTCGGCGGATCAGGCGGCGGGCTTGGGCGGGGGGCAAGATGCCGCCTGAAAGGGCGGCTGCCGCCAGGATTGGCGGCCCCACACGGAGTTCGACTGCGCCAGCCTGGTGGATCAAATGGGTGGTGGCGATGCGGTCGATTTCGGATTGCCAGTATTGTTCTTCTTCGTGGGCGAGGTCGGCCAGATTGGCGAGCGTGTCGGTGATGTTTGGGTTCCAGTCGCGGGCCAGCTGCGGGAGGAGTTCGTGGCGGATGCGGTTGCGGGCGAACCTGCGATCGGCGTTGGATGAGTCTTCGCGCCAGGGGATATTTCGCTCACGAAGATATTGTTCGATTTCGGCGCGGGTGATGTCGAGCAGCGGACGGATGATGCCGTTCGACGCGGGCGCGATTCCGGAGAGGCCGGCCAGTCCGGAGCCGCGGAGGAAACGGAACAGGACGGTTTCGGCCTGATCGTCGCGGGTGTGGCCGAGGGCTACGGTCGCGCTGAGGCTTTTGAAAAACGCCAGGCGCGCGCGGCGGGCATTCTGTTCCAGATTCCCAAGGGCGGGAACACCCTCGGCGCGGAAGAACGGCAGAGGCCGCGCCATTTGAGCTACGAAACGTTCGTCTTCGTCGGAGTCTTCCGCTCGCCATTTGTGATTGAAGTGGGCGATGCCCGCGACGGCATCGGGAAACAGTTCCTGGAGGACGTGCAGGAGGCAGACGGAGTCCGCTCCGCCGGAGACGGCGACAATCACGCGGGCGCCGGGGGGCACCATGTTATAACGAGAGATGGTTTTGAGCACCCGAGCCAGCATGAGCGACCCCTACATTGTAGTTCTCGACGTAGAGGCCGGCGCTGTCCGGGCGCTGCTGTTCGACTCCGAAGCCCGGCGCGTGGAAGGATATTCGGCGCAGTTACCCCGCAGGGCGGACGCAGCGGCGGATTGTCTGGACGAGATGCACCGCCTGGTGCAGGCGGCCGAATACCGGATCTCGGCGGTGGTGGGGCGCGCGGAAAGCGAAGTGACGGCGGAGGATCGGAAATACTGGCCGGCATTCGAGGGCGCGGCGTGGTTCCCTTCGCTTCCAGAGGGCGCGGGTATGATGCTGGGCAGCGGGTGCGTGGGGCACCGGCGGTTCGGACTGGCGATCGGCGAGAAGAGCTTGCTGGGGATGGTGGTGGAGCGTCCGATTGCGATGGAGGGCTTGACCTGCGTGGCGGTCGACGAAAAGACATGGCTGCTGTCGGGCGCTGTGCCGGAGGCCGGCGGGGCGTACCCGGCGGTGAAACGCGAACTGAAAGTTAAGGGCAGCATCGAGGGATATCTGGAAACGGCGGCGGTGGACGATCCGCATCTGGCGGAGCTGGCGCTGGTGGAGCGGCGGTTTGGAGAGATTTTCGAGAAACTGAAGCGGGCGATGAAGGAGCCGGTGGAGGTGATCGCGTGTGGGGCGACGCTGCTGAAGTCTCCGGCCTGGATGTTGCGGATCGCCAACGCGCTGGGCACCGCGCTGACGCTGTGTACGGAGCCGGAGCCGTCGGCGCGGGGAGCGGCGCTGTGGGCGCTCGAACGCACTGGCGCGATCAGTTTCTTGGATGCGCTGCCGGCGTCGATGGCGGGAGTGGTTCAGCCGGCCGAGCGTTCCATAAAAAACTGACCGCTCCGGCAGGTCGCGGCTCTGTTTATGGAAACGCAGCAAGTCCGGTCACGGCACTAGAATGGAAAATACATCATGAATCCGGAAATACTAGAGCGCGCTTCGCGCATACGCATGTTGTTGATGGATGTCGACGGGGTGCTGACCAACGCCAAGTTGTACAACGTCCCCGGGCCCGACGGCAAGATGTGGGAGACGAAAGGCTTCGATGCGCAGGACGGCATTGCGCTGCAATGGATGAGCTGGTACGGCATCGAAACCGGCGTCATCAGCGGGCGCGTTTCGCCGGCAGTGGAGGAGCGGGCGCGGCAGGTGAAGATGACGCACGTCTACCAGGGGCACATCGAAAAAATTCCGATCCTCGAACAGATCTGCGCCAAGAGCGGCATTCCGGCCGACGCCATCGCGTATATCGGCGACGACCTGACGGACGTGGTGGTGATGCATCGCGTGTCGCTGGGGATCGCGACGGCCAACGCGCGGCCAGAGGTGAAAAAACAAGCGCATATGGTGACCGAGGCGGCCGGTGGATCGGGCGCGGTGCGCGAGGTATGCGAGCTGCTGCTCAAGGCCAAGGGCAAATGGCCCGAAATTCTGAAGAAATACGAGATTGAATGAGACTGGGAATCGAAATCGCCGCGGAATCCGGGCCGGGGATTCTGCATGAAACCACGGGCGTAATCGCGCGGCATCACGGAAATATTTTGAGCGTCTCGATTATCGAAGAAAAGGCGGACGAGGCGCGCACGAATTTCGAGATCGACCTGCCGGGGGACGCGGAGGCGCTTCTCGCCGAGATGCGCGCGCTGCCGGTGGTCCATTGGGCCAAGCAGGTCGAGACGATGGAGAAGATCTACGGCAAGCGCATCATCATCATGGGCGGAGGCGCGCAAGTGGGGCAAGTGGCTCTGGGCGCGATTACCGAAGCGGACCGGCACAACATCCGCGGCGAGCACATTTCCGTCGACACGATTCCGCTGGTCGGCGAACAGGCGCTGGCGGCGGCGGTCAGGGCGGCGGCAAGGCTGCCTCGGGTGAAGGCGCTGGTGCTGGCGGGATCGATCATGGGAGGCGAGATCGAGCACGCGGTGCGGGAAGTGCGCGCCCAGGGGCTGCTGGTGGTAAGCCTCAACATGGCGGGCAGCGTTCCGGACGCGGCCGACCTGGTGATTACCGATCCGGTGCAGGCGGGCGTGATGACGGTGATGGCGGTCGCCGATACGGCGAAGTTCACGGTGGAGAGGTTGAAGCGGAGAGTATTTTAGCCATGACAGGCGAAACCGCCTGTCCCACCACTCTGGGTGGCGCAGGCGGTTTCGCCTGCCAGCCTTACGACGCGGCTGGTTGGCCGGCGGTGAGCGCGTCGAGCGATCGGACCGCGTCGCGCAGGGATTCCAGGTCGCGCTTGATTTGCGTGAAATCGCCGCTGGCCGAGGCGCGCTCGATGCGGCGGGCACATTCGCGGAGGTTCGCGGAAGCCAGCTGATCGGCCGCGACACTGATTTTTCTCACTTCGCGATCGAGCGTGGCCAGGTCGCCACGCGCGGCCGCGGCTTCGATACGGTCCAAACGCTCCGGCGCGATCTGGATGAACAGGCGCAGCATGTCGTTCATCATGACGGAGTCTCCCTGCATCAGGCGGTCGGTCAGAATGCGGTCGAGGGGCGTGGGCGCCGCGGTGGGAACGGGGCCGGGCGAGGCAGGGCGATTGCCGGAGGCGAGCTGGCGCTCCACGGTTTCGATCAGGTGCGCGGGCTGCACGGGCTTGGAAATATAGCCGGTCATGCCGGATTGCAGACAGCGTTCACGGTCGCCGTTCATGGCATGGGCGGTCATGGCGATAATCGGCAGACGATCCCAGCGGGCTTCGCGGCGGATGAGGCGCGTGGCTTCGAGACCATCAAGGACGGGCATCTGGACGTCCATCAGAACCAGGTCGTAATGAGAGGCTTCGAGCTTCTCAAGAGCTTCGCGGCCGTCGTTGGCGACATCGATGCGATAACCCTTTTTGCGGAGAATCGCCAGCACTACTTTCTGATTAACCAGATTGTCCTCGACCAGCAGCAGGCGCGCGGAGGACGGCGCCGGGGAGGCTGCGACGGGGGCGTCCCGGTTGGAGGGCGTCAGGTTCGCCGCCGAAGCCGGGGCGATTTCCAAGGAGAGGGTAACGCAAAAGACGCTGCCGTGGCCCAGTTGGCTGTCGACGCGGACGTCGCCGCCCTGCATTTCGACCAGCCGCCGGGTGATGGCCAGGCCGAGGCCGGTGCCTCCGTACTTGCGCGTGATGCTGCCATCGGCCTGAGTGAATTTTTCGAAGATGGACGCCAGCTTGTCGTGAGGAATGCCGGGGCCGGTATCGGTGACATGAACGACGACGTTGACGCGATCGCCCACGGGCGGCGAGACGTCGAGCTTCACGACGACGCGGCCCTGATCGGTGAACTTGATGGCATTGGAAAGCAGGTTGGCGACGATCTGGCGGACGCGCAAGGGATCGCCCATTAAGACCGGCCAAGTTCCGGGACGCGCCTCGAAGCGCAGATCGATCTTCTTCTGAATGGCCTTGGAGGCCTGGGACTTCACGCAGTCCTCGACCACGGCGCGCGGCTCGAAAGGGATTTTTTCGAGCAGCATTTTGCCGGCTTCGATTTTCGAGAGATCGAGAATATCATTCAACAGCGCCAGCAGGGAGTAAGCGCAGCGTTGCGCGGTTTCGAGCTGATCCTTCTGCTCGCCCTGCACGCCGCCGCCATCGAGCGCCAGATCGAGCATCCCGAGCAGGCCGTTCATCGGCGTGCGCAGCTCATGCGACATGTTGGCCAGAAATTCGCTCTTAGCCTGGCTGGCGTTCAGGGCGCCGTGCATGGCTCGCTCCAACTCCTCGGTACGCTGGTGGATGCGCTCCTCCAGATGTTCCTGATGGAGGCGGATTTCTTCCTGCGAGGCGGCCAAAGCTTCGATCATGCGATTGAAGCTCTCGCCTAAATATTCGATTTCGTCGCCGGTGCGGCTGACTTGGATCGGGACTAGATTGCCTTTGCGGACTGACGTGATGCCGGCTTCGAGCAGCGCCAAGGGGCGGGCCAGGAGGCGGATGGTGAAGCGCGAAATCAACGACGCGGTAATCGCGACGATGATGCACAACACGATCCCTTTCGTCCAGTCGAAGGTACGCTGGTGGAAATCCCACCATACCGTCACGGTCACCACCCACAGCAGCAGAATAGCCGTGAAGACGGAAAACCTCGACGACAGAGAACGGAATTTTCGCGGCCGGGTTTCCTCCATCAACTAATGTTCCAATGTCTGTCCCACCGCGACTATCAGACAGAAACCTTAGGACCTCATTAATTCGCGTGTAGGGCCCGCGAACTATAGTTCTATCCAGGTAACTGCTAAACTGTTGAAAAATGTCCACCCGGCTGGCCACTACGCTGTGCGGCATTTCGCTCAAAACTCCTATCCTGGCGGCATCGGGCACCTATGGATACGGAGTCGAATTCCAGAAACTTGCGGATCTATCGGCGGTCGGCGGCATCGTGGTGAAGGGCCTCTCGCGGGAGCCGATGGACGGCAACGCACCGCCGCGCCTGTATGAGACCGAGGGAGGGATGATGAACTCCATCGGGCTCCAGAACATCGGGGTGAGGGCGTTCGTCGCGGAGAAGCTGCCGGCGCTGCGCGCGTTTCCCACCGCGATTTTCGCCAACGTTTTCGGCTACGCGGTGGAGGATTACCTGGAAGTGGTGCGGGTGCTGGAGGACGCCGAGGGAGTGGCGGCCTATGAGCTGAACGTATCCTGCCCGAACACGAAACATGGGGGCATGTTCTTTTCGAGCGATCCTGCGCTGCTGGCGGAAGTGGTGGGCGCGGTGCGCAACCAGAGCCGGCGGCCGCTGATGGTGAAACTGTCGCCGAACGTCGGACGTATTGACATCGTCGCGCGGGCAGCGGCCGATGCGGGCGCGGACGCGATCTCCCTGGTGAATACGTTCCTGGCGCTGGCCATCGACGCGCGGACTCGGCACCCGCGGCTGGGCGCGGGCTTCGGTGGGCTATCGGGCCCGGCGATCAAGCCGGTGGCGCTGCGGATGGTCTACGAAGCGGCGCAGGCGGTGAAGATCCCGGTGGTCGGGCTGGGAGGAATCGCGTCGGGCGTGGACGCGGCGGAATTTCTGATCGCCGGGGCGTCAGCGGTGCAGGTGGGCACAGTCAATTTCTGGGATCCGGCGGCGCCGGTCAGGATCGCGCGGGAGTTGGACCGGTTCCTGGAACAGGAGAAGATATCGAACGTCGCCGCCTTGGTCGGCACGCTTAAACTGGGAGCATTATGAAAAACATCATTTCGACGGACCGCGCGCCCAAGGCGATCGGGCCCTATTCGCAAGCGGTGGTGGTGAACGGACTGGCGTTTCTGAGCGGGCAGATTCCCCTCGATCCGGAAACGAATCAGCTGATCCAGGGCGACGTGGTGGCCCAGACCGTGCGCGTGCTGGAGAATATGAAAATCGTATTGGATGCCTGCGGATCGTCCCTGGCGCAAGTCGTAAAGACCACGGTGTTCGTAAAGGACCTGAGCGAGTTTGCGACCATCAACGAAACCTACGCGAAGTATTTTCCGGAAAATCCACCGGCCCGTTCGACGGTGGAAGCGGCCAGGCTGCCTCGCGATGTGCGGGTCGAGATTGAGTGCGTCGCGATCGTCGGGTAACCTCCTAAACTCCGCTCCCTGTGGTCGCGGCTCTCAACGGGCGCAAAACGATTCTCAATTGCCTACCGAGCCGCGACCGGAGGAAGCGGAGAACGGGGTTATTTGTCCTTATCTTTGTCGTGGGCCGAATATTGGGATTGCGGCGGGTTCAGCTTGATCTCGACCATTTTCTCGTCTTCCTGAACGTTGAAGGTCTGGCCGAAGGTCTGGTAGTGGTCGGCGCGAACCTGGATCAGGATCGAACCTTTAGGGATGGTAGGAACTTTGACCACGCCTTCCTGGCTGGTTTTGAGGTCCCATTCCTTGCGAATTTTCGCGCCGAACTTCACCTTGGAGCGGCCATCGACGAACTTGACGACCACGCTGGCGTTGTCGATCGGGTGGCCGACCTGGTTCATGACGTGGATCTCGAGCTTGGTGAGATCGTCGGCGAGCGCGGGCAGAGCGCAGGCCAAAAAAGTTACTGCAAGGAACTTCCCCATAGAACTCTATTATGCATCGCCCTAGCCGATATCCGGGAGAACGAAGCGTTTTCCCGTTATCGCTTCCGCCGCCAGATAGCCGCTGCGGACGGCCCCTTCCATCGTCGCCGGCCAGCCGGAACGGGTCCAATCGCCCGCGAGGAAGAGATTAGGGATCACCGTGCGGCTTAACGGGCGCATCGATTCGAGACCCGGAGCGGCCGAAAACGTGGCCCGAATTTCTTTCACGACGTGCGCCTTTTCGAGCTTCGCTTCGCGGACGATGGGGAAAAATTCGGCCAGCTCGCGCACGGACCGCGTGATGACCTCGGCGCGCGGCATGGTTTCGAGGCTGCGCGAGGCGCTGACCACCAGTTGCAGGTAGCGCCCTTCGCTCTTGTTGAACATCCACTGGATGGTGCGGTCGAGCAGCGTCGCGTGGGGCAGCGAAGTGATGGGACGGTCGAACCAGAGATGGATGCCGGTGATGGGCGAGTGCTGAAACGGCGTCACGTCGACCGGCAAATCCGGGACAATCGCGCGAATACGCTCGAAGGGCAGCGCGCAGATGTAATGATCGGCGCGCAGTTGTTCGCCGCCGGCAAGGACATGCCGCACACGCCCGTTTTCGATGACGATTTTTTCGATGGGCGAGCGCATGCGGAGATCGACATTGCCCATCCGTTCCCAGGCCTCGCGGCCGTAGAGATCGCCCAGCGGCACGGCGGGCACGCCCATTTCATACGAAGTTTTCCGGGCCAGAAAACCAAGGCGAAAAACCTGAAAGCCGTGCGATGCGGCCATGCGGTCCAGTTCCTCGTTGATTGCGCTGACCAGCACCTGGCGCCAGAAGCGTTCGATGGCGCGCGGAGGCTGGCGCTGTTCGACCAGCCACTGCTGCATGGTGATGCGGTCCAGATCCTCGCGCGAGCGTTCGCGGCCGATGGCGCGGATGGCCCGGGCGACAGCCAGCTTTTCGGCGAAGTTCAGGAAAGTGAGCCGCAGAAACGATTCGGCGAAGTGATTCGGCGCAGGCAGCAGGCCGGCGCGAAGGGTGCTGATGCGTCCGCCGGGTTCGAGGAAGAAGATTTCCTTGTGAAACGCGATGTCGTTGGCAACGCCGAGGCGACCGTAAAAATCCATCAAATTGACGCAACAGCGCAGCAGGATGTGCTGGCAGTTGTCGATGGTTTCGGAATCGATCTCGTAAGAGGTTGCGCGCCCGCCCAGGAAGGGTCGGGCTTCGAAGAGCCTTACGGAATACCCGGCGGAGGCGAGGGCGGCGCTTGCGGCCAGGCCGGCAAGGCCGCCGCCGGCGACGATTACGTCAGGCAAGGGAGCTCCAAAAAACGCGTGAAAACTGCGCTGACCGCTCCTGCTGGTCGCGGCTCTGTTTCGAGAACGGAGCCGCGACCTGCAGGAGCGGTCAGCAACTCGTGCCGGATGCTATGAATTCGCGCGAAGGGGAAGTCGGCTCCGGCGTCCGCCTCCACCGCCGTTGATGATCTCGATGGCGAGCCAGATGACGATGGCGATAAAGAGTACGTCGGAGGGTTCGATTCCCATAGGAACTCCCAGTATGGCCGATGGATCTCTATGTCGGCAACTTCTAATTGCTCCAGTACCCGTCCGCCGTTCCCAGTACCAAAGCGGCAACGCCTTCGACCAGCGGAAACATCGCCAGCGCGGCCAGCATGCGGACCGGCCAGTTCCAGGGTGTTCTGAGCGAAATGAAGATCTGGGGAGCGATGATGGCGATCATCACCGCGGCCTGCCCCACTGAGCCGTGGGCGCAAAACGGGCAGTGCTTTGCGTGTGCCATATGAATATTGCAGGCCATGTCGGCCCCGGCCCACAGCGAGCGGCATCCGCACTTGAATATCCAAGAACACAGGTTGATGAAAAACACGCAGTCGGCGACGAACGAGATGGCGAAGGGCGACCATTTAGTGAGCACGGCTGACGATGCGGTGTCCCAACCGCTGAATCACATTTTCCATGAGGCGCAGGCCGCAGTTTCCGTCCAGCGTCAGGATCGATTCGGGATGAAACTGCACCGCTTCCATCGGCAGTTCACGATGGCGGACGCCCATGATGATGCCATCCTCGCTTTGCGCGGTGATTTCGAGACACGCCGGGAGTCTTTCGGGTAGCGCGTACAAAGAGTGATAGCGGCCGACGCGAAATTCCTCGGGCAGCCCTTCGAAGATCCCGATGTCGCGATGGCGGATCAGCGAGGGTTTTCCATGCATCGGATAGTCGAGCACGGCCAGTTCGCCCCCGAAGGCCTCCACCATGCCCTGCAATCCGAGGCAGACTCCGAAGACGGGAATTTCGAGCTTCGCGGCGTGCCTGATCAGCGCTGGGACGCCGAAATCCTCCGGGCGGCCGGGGCCGGGCGAGACGAGGATCAACGACGGCGCGATTTTTTCGATCAGGTCCAGAGGGAAACCCGCCCGATAGGTCATGACTTCGGCTCCGGTCTGACGGGCGTAATTGGCCAGCGTGTGGATGAAGCAGTCTTCGTTGTCGACCAACAGAAGCCGGACGCCGGCTTCGCTCGAATCGGCTTCATACGGAGCGGGCACGGGCGGCGCGGCGTTGAGCGCGCGGAAAAATCCAGTGGCTTTGAGGCGCGTCTCCGCTTCCTCGGCCGCGGGAATCGAATCGTACAGCAGCGTCGCGCCGGCGGCGTATTTCGCGATGCCGTCGCGCAGATGAATGGTGCGGATGGTGATGCCGGTGTTGATATCGCCGTCGAGCGAGATCATCCCGACCGCGCCTCCATACCATCCGCGGGCGTCTTTTTCCAGGTTCTCGATCGCCTGCGCGGCCCATTTCTTCGGCGCGCCGATAATGGTCACGGCCCACATGTGGGTGAGAAACGCATCGAGCGAATCGAATCCCTCGGCCAGCGTGCCTTCGACATGGTCGACGGTGTGGAACAGACCAGCGTAGGATTCAATGAGGCGGCGGCCGATGACGCGCACCGAGCCCGGTTCGCAGACGCGCGATTTGTCGTTGCGGTCCACATCCGAGCACATGGTCAGCTCCGACTCTTCCTTCTTGGAGTTGAGCAGCTCCCGAATATTTTCGGCGTCCTGAAGAGGATCGCCGGTGCGGCGCGCGGTGCCGGCGATGGGACAGGTTTCGACGCGGCGTCCTTCGACGCGCACAAACATTTCGGGCGATGCGCCAATGAGCTGTTCGTCGCCGAACTGCAACAGAAATTGATACGGGCTGGGGCTGGCTTGCTGGATTTTCTCAAACAGGCTCGATGCCATGCCCGCGTAGGGGACGCGGAACGTCTGGCGCAGCACGACCTCGTAAAAATCGCCGCGGCGCATGCCTTCGCGGACGGTTTCGACCTTCGCCATGTATTCTTCAGGCGTGTGATCGGCCGTGATCCCCGACGCCTTCACTTTCTTCGGGCGAGGGACGCGGACGGCAGTGCGGGCGAGGCCGTGGGTGGTGATTTCGCCGCGCGAAAAATCGTATTGAAAGCGCTCGATCTGCTCCTTCTTGCGATCCATGAAGTAGATGTCGTCGCAAAAGAAGAGGCGCAGGTCCTTTACGTCGTGGCGCGGGAGTTTCAGTTCGATGGGATCGAACTGGAACAGCAGATCGTAGCCGAAAGCGCCGGCCAGCGCCAGGCGCGAGGCGATGGGATGGCGAAATTCGTCTAGCAGGGCGCGTAAAACGGAGAATGCGGACGGTTGCTTGCTGCGCTCTTCTTCAGGAAATAGCGCGGGCAGAGGCTTCAACGTTCCGTGCAGGGAGCCATCTACGAGCGAGTAACGGTCCCAATGAGGATGCGGAGCAAGCAACGGCTCCAAGATTCGATTCAGAACTTTGCCGCGCTCGTTGAGCGGACGGAAGACGATTTCGCGTCCAGCAGCGACGATTTCGAGGGGAGGCGCGACGGCTGCCACGTCCCAGCGCGAGTAGCGTTCCGGGTATTCGTAGCCTGAGGAAAGATAGATGCCGCGCTGGGTGTCGAGCTTGCGCAGCAATCCGCTGAGGCCCCGGGCGTAGGAGATTTTCGACATCGTGCGGGCGACGGAAATCCCGCCGGGCGTCAGATAACTTTCGGGGCGCATACGCCTGCCAAGACCTCTTCCATTGTTCGCACTGCCGTCTCGCAATCCTCGCGCGATACATTCAAGTGTGTCACGGCGCGGGCGCGCGTGCCGCCGGCGGTGGAGATCAGCACGCTGCGCGATTTCATTTGCGCCTGGAGTTCAGGGAACACCAGACCGGTCCCGGCGATGTCGAACACCACGATATTGGTCCGGACTTTTTCGGGATCGACAGCAAGACCGGGAATTTTCGAAAAACCCTCCGCGATGAAGCGGGCGTTCGCGTGATCCTCATGCAGGCGCTTGGGCATTTCCTCGAGCGCGATTATTCCGGCGGCGGCCAGTATGCCGGCCTGCCTCATCCCACCGCCGAGACGCTTGCGGAGCACTCGGCCTTTCGCAATCGCGGCGGCGGTTCCCACCAGCATCGAGCCGACCGGCGCGCCGAGCCCTTTCGAAAGGCAGAACATGACCGTATCGGCCTTCTGCGCGATCCGCGCAACGGAATGGCCGGACGCAACCGACGCGTTGAAAATGCGCGCGCCGTCGATGTGGACTTTCAGGCCTCGCTCGTGCGCGCGGTCGCAGATTTCGTCGATCGAGGCCAATTCATAAAGTGTCCCGCCGTGCATGTTGTGCGTATGCTCGATGGTCACCAGCGCGGTGGGCGCGTAAAATCCGTTGCCGGGCTTGATCTGCGCTTCGATCTGAGGCCAGGTCATGATGCCGTTCTGCGTGGGGATCGCGCGAACCAGGCAGCCCGAGAACCACGCGGTCATGGCCAGTTCCCAATCGAGCACGTGAGCGCGGTCGTCGCAGATGATTTCGTTGCCCGGTTCGGTGTGCAGCTTCACGGCGATGGTGTTGCCCATGGTGCCCGTGGGCACGAACAGCGCGGCTTCCTTGCCCAGGATTTCGGCGGCGCGCTTTTCGAGGCGATTAACGGTAGGGTCTTCGCCATAAACGTCGTCGCCGACTTCGGCCGTCGCCATCGCGCGGCGCATGGCTTCGGTGGGTTTTGTAACTGTGTCGCTTCTTAAATCGATCAAACCGGAACTCCTCTCGTAGCAGTGACTATATCCCCTCCATAACTGTCGGGGTTCCACCCCGGATATGGAACCCCGACAGTAATGGAGGGGATGGCCCAGTAACGTCTTCTTTGCGACCGGCCCCTATAAATTCCTGGAAAACCTCGTTGGATACCATGACGCCGCGGGGCGTCAGACGGACGCGCGAGCCGGATTGTTCGAGCAGGCCGTCGCGGATGAATTGACGGATGGTTTCGGAAAAAGGCTCAAAGGGTCCGGCGATGCCTTCGGTCAGACGGAGGCCCAGGAAGAAGCGTTCCGACGCCGCATCCGCCGGTGTTTTTGATCGCAGCGCATGGCGCTGCGCCACATAGTCTGAAGCTGATTCGGGATTTTGCCATCGCGATACGCTGTCGAAGGAATGCGCGTCGGCGCCGAAGCCCAGATAGGGCTCGCGATTCCAGTATTTCAGGTTGTGTCGCGATTCGAAGCCGGGGCGGGCGAAGTTGGAGATTTCGTAGCGGGCGATCCCAAGGCACCGAAGCCGCTCCACTGCCGTTTCGTAGAAATCGGCGATGTCGTCTTCACAGGGAACCGCGCCTGCGCCGTAGCGCGATCCGAGCACGAGAATCTCGCGGCCGAGGTTGCTGTCGTCGTCGACCTCCAGCATGTAGACGGAGACGTGAGGCGCGCCGATGCGTTCGATCCAGGAGAGAGACTCCTGCCAGCTCTCGCGGGTTTGAAACGGGAGGCCGGCGATGAGATCGAGATTGATGTTGGTGATGCCGGCGGCGCGCAGCGTGCCGACATCGTCCACGACGGTTTCGGCGGTGTGTTTGCGTCCGGTGCGCGACAGTTCCTTGGCAATGAACGATTGCACGCCGAGGCTGACGCGGTTGATGCCGGCGGATCGCCAGGCTTTCGCTTTTTGGGGCGTGAGCGAGCCGGGCGCGGCTTCCATGGTGGCCTCAGCCCATTTGCGGCCCGGCACTTGACTGAGCAGTTTCGCCAGCGCGCACGGGTCCATCTGGCTGGGGGTGCCTCCGCCGAGATAGACGGTTTCGGGCGTCCAGGGCCAGTCGGTTTCGCTGATTTCGGCGCACAATTTTTCGAGGTATCGCGACTCCAGTTCGCGCGGAAACACTCCCGACGCGAAGTTGCAGTAGGTGCATTTCTGCGCGCAAAACGGATAGGCGACGTACACCCCGGGCATTACAACTTCACTTCTTCACCGAGTTGTTGACTGATGGCGCCGCCCACCATTTGGGCCAGCGACTCGCCGGTTGCGGCGAGCACGAATTCCTGGCGCGCGGGATCCCAATCGAGCTTGAAGCTTTTCGAGTGCGCCGAAACCCAAATCTGCCGGACGGGCGAGTTCGGGCTGACCACGAATTTGGCCGGCGGCTCCTCGAATTCGATGGCCAGCGCTCCGGCGTTGAAATCGGCCTCAAATTCGCCGCCATCGGAGGCGGCGTTGAGGCGTTTGTAGAGGTCGTCGAGCGCCTCGCCCGAGTGTGTTTGAAATTCCTGATCGTCCATGAAGGGCCTGAACCTATAAGATAACGTGTCCTGATTGTGAATTTCTCGCGACTTTGTTCAGAGTAGTTTCATCTGTTAATCTTGGACGGTCTGCGCGTCCCTTCAAACATGGAACCAGCTTGTATCCGACATACCGAACTGCCGGGCGCCTCCAGGCTGTTTCTGGATTTTTCCTACCATTTCGATAAAGTCGCGCGGTTTTACTCTCACGATCCGCACAACTTCGATTCTTTCGCGGCCTCGGCGCGGGAAATCGTCTATCCTGACGCCCGGCGCGCCGCGGTGGTTCGTGCGCTGACGGCGCAAAATGGACCCTGCGCCACCATCGACCGGCTGGCGCAGCCCGGCACCGTGGCGATCGTCACGGGGCAGCAAGTCGGGCTGTTTTCGGGGCCGGCGTACACCATCTACAAAGCGGTGACGGCGGCGCGCTTGGCCAAAGAGCTTACCGATCGCGGCACGCCCGCGGTTCCGGTGTTCTGGCTGGCAACCGAGGATCACGATCTGGAAGAGGTCGACCACGCCTGGGTGTTCGATTCGTCGCGCCAGCCAGTGGCGTTGAAGGCGCAGACCAAGGCGAACGGCAAGCCGCGGCCAGTGGGCGGAATCGTCATCGAAAAGGCGCCGGTCGACGAATTGAGGCGCGCGCTGAACGGGTTTCCGCACGCCGACGAAGTGCTGGCAATGGTGGGCGAAGCGTATCCCGCGGGCGTAACGATGGGTGCGGGCTTTCGCGCGCTGCTCAAGAAACTGCTGGCGCCGCTGGGTCTGATTTTTCTCGATCCTCTGGATCCGGAGATTCGCAAAATCGGCGCGCCGCTGATCGCCGACGCGCTGGATTCGGCCGGCGACCTGAAGAAGCGGCTGCTGGCGCGAACTACGGAACTGGAAGCGGCGGGGTATCACGCGCAGGTTCATCTGGAGGATAAAACGTCGCTGTTTTTCCTTCTCGAAAACGGCGAGCGCGTGCCGCTGCGCATGAAGGAATCGGAGTTTTCCGCTCTTCACGATCGGGCGGCGGAAATTTCGCCGAACGCGCTGCTGCGTCCGGTGATGCAGGATTATCTGCTGCCCACCTGCGCCTACGTCGGCGGCCCGGCGGAACTGGCCTACCTGGCGCAATCGCAGGTGATTTACCAGCAGCTGCTGGGGCGGATGCCGGTGATGATTTCGCGCGCCGGGTTCACGCTGCTGGAGCCTCACGCGACCAAACTGCTGGAGCGTTACAAGCTAACCCTGCCGCAGGTGTTCATCGACGAAGACCATTTGAAAGAACGCGTGGCCCATGCGCTGGTGCCCGAGTCGCTCTCCAACTCATTCGATACCGAGACGGCCGGAGTCATGAACCACCTGAGCCGGGTGCGCGCGGAACTGGAGCGGTTCGACCCCACTCTCGCCGCATCGCTCGATAAGAGCAGCGCGAAGATCGCGTATCAGTTGGACAAGGCGCGCCGCAAAACCGCATCGGAAATCATGCGCCGCAACGACCGCGCGGCGGCCGACGCACGGTACTTGAGCGGTTTTCTGTATCCGCACCGGCACTTGCAGGAGCGGTTTTATTCCATCCTCCCGTTTCTGGCCGCGCACGGACTGGACCTGGTGGACCGGCTGTACGACACGGTCCAGCTCGACTGTCCGGACCACAGAGTCCTCAACATCTGAGGACATCCCCTTCATGACGAGTCTGCGTGAAAAGTCGGCTCGGACCGCTCCTGCAAGTCGCGGCTCGGTTTCGGACCTTGGGGATTCAACAAAATAAAAAGAGCCGCGACCAGCGGGAGCGGTCAGCCTGTCGGGGTTCCATAAGGCAAATCGTAGCTGTTAAATTTAGGTGATGCACATAAACCCCGTGAAGCACGCCCTCAAGGAGGGCAAACTGCAAGCCGGATGCAGCTTCAGCATCCTGCGCTCCCCTGACGCCGCCCGCATCCTGGCCGCCGCCGGATTTCAGTGGACCTACGTCGATTCCGAGCACGGCCCCTTCGATCTGGAAACGCTGGCCGACATTAACCGCGCCTCGGTGGCCGCCGGACTGATGCCGATTGTGCGCGTCGCGGATCTGCAATACGCGCTGGTGGCGCGCGCGTTGGACAACGGCGCTCAGGGAATCATTTTTCCGCGTGTCGAGGATCCTGAACTGCTGGCCCGCGCCGTCTCCTGGACGAAATTCCCGCCCATGGGCGTACGCGGTTTCGGACTCGGCCCCGCGCATGTCGATTACGAAAAGGTCAGCATTCCGCAGATCATCGAACATCTGAACGCGAACACGCTGGTCGTCCTGCAGATCGAGACGAAGCTGGCGGTAGACCGGCGCGACGAGTTGTTGTCTGTCCCGGGCGTCGACGCGATCATGATCGGGCCGGCGGATCTTTCCATTTCGCTCGGCGTGCCCGGCCAGTTCGATCATCCGACGATGATTGAGACCATCGAACTGGTAAAGGAAAGTTGCCTGAAGCACGGCGTCGCGCCGGGAATCCATATGCGCGCGCTGGTACACGCTAAATTTTGGAAGGAACGCGGGATGAAGTTTTTGAGCTGCGGCGCGGAGACTTCCTTCATGATGGAAGGCGCGATGGCGGTTGCGTCGGCGCTGAAGGCGTAGAGCGCAAGCCCCTCCATTACTGTCGGGGTTCCACAAACACGAACTGCGCGCGTTCCCGATCCTTGCGCACTTTATCCACTGGGAAAACATGGTTGTGCATCACCACGTAAATTCCCGGTGGCATGACGCGGGCGGCCAGAAAACTCTCGGTCAGGTTCTGCAACCCGTCGCTCGACTCGAAGCCGAGAGGCGTCATAGCACCGGTCAGGATGATTGGGAATGGCAGGTCGCCGAGCGAACGTTTCAAATAGAGGCCGGTTTCGACCATTGTGTCGGTGCCGTGTGTAATCACGATCGGCGCGTCCAGTTTTTCGCGCACCGCGTCCAGCATCAGCGCGCGATCGGCGTCGGTCATTTCCAGACTGTCTTTATTCATCAGGCGCGTAGTGTCGATCTCGGTATCGGGCAGGCGCAGGCGGCCCAGGTAGCGCTCGATTTTGTCTTCCAGATTCGCGACGGCGCCTTGCTGCTCGGAATAAACTTTCTCGATAGTGCCGCCGGTGGAGAGGATGTGGATGCGCTGCAAACTTCCAGTATAATTCGCTCTATGCTTCGCACTGTCGCGATCGGCGTCCTGTTCTGCGCTTCCGGTTTTGCGCAAACCGTGGCCGACGCACATTTCCATCACCTGCATCTCAACTCGACCGACCCGAAAGCGGCAATAGAGTTTTACACCACCAAGTTCGATGCCGAAAAGGCCAGCTTCAAGGGCCTGATCGACGCCGTCTGGACGCAGAAGAGCTGGATTCTATTTCAAAAGGTCGCGGCCGCGCCGCCCAGTGAGGTGGTCAGCACGATCTGGCATTTCGGCTGGGGCGCGGAGGACATGAAGACCGCGTATCAGAAGCAACTTGATTCGGGCACAAAGTTCGCAACGCCCATCACGGATATCAGCGACATCGGCGGCGGGACGCAGATGGGCCGATTTTTCTACGCCTATGTGCAGGGACCGGACAATTCACTGATCGAGCTGAACACGGCGGCGTTTCATCATTTCGGGCACATTCATTTGTTGAGCGAAAATCCGGTGGCGGCCGGGGAGTGGTACGCGAAACATTTTGGCGTGAAGAGCCGGAGCACTACGCAAGTGCGCGTTTACAGAGACGTGCAGATCGCGCCGTCGGCCTCCTTCATGATGGACGACGTCAACTTCATTATTTATCCGGTGGAATATGCGCGTACTTCCAAGATGCCGGGGTGGGAGAATCGCAAGATATTTGAATCGACCAAGGGCCGCGTGGTGGATCACATCGGCATCAGCGTGGAGCATCTGGACGACGCGATCGCCAAACTGCGCAAGGAAGGCGTGACGGTCACAGAGGAGCCGAAATCGATTGCCGGCGGAAAAGTGAAGTACGCGTTTATCGAAGGGCCCGACAAGATGCGGATTGAAATTATCGAGGGACGGGCGAGCAAGGAATAGCGCGGCAGCAGGGCGTCGCAAATCCTGGTAATGATGTGGCGTACGCACTCGTGCGTGCCGCGTCGAGACTCATCTCGACGCCCGTCCCCCCGGGCGACGGGAACAATCCCCAGATTTCGACACAAGTGTCGACGCGGCACGCCACGGGCGTGCCGCCACGAGTTAGCCCCCCGCTTTTTTCGCCGTCGTGTCGGCGCGCAGGCGGCGCATGCCACGCAGCCAGCGATCGTGATCCGCGGCTTTGCGGCGGAAATATTCGGCGACCTCGGGATGAGGCAGGATCAGGAATTTTTCCGACGCCAGACCTTCGATGACGGAATCCGCGACCTGCTCAACCGATACCGACCCTTCGACCAGGAAATTATTGGGGTCCTGCATCAACATGCTGGTTCGCACGCCCTGCGGGCAGAGCGCGGAAACCTTGATGCCGGCGTATCCATACGTCATCGAAAGCCATTCGGCAAGGCCGAGAGCGGCATGCTTGGTCACTGCGTAAACCACCGATTCGAGCGACGTCAGCAACCCGGCGGCGGAGACGGTCTGGAGCAAGTATCCGTCGCCCCGCGCGAGCATTCCGGGCAGCACCGCTCGCGCCGCGTAGACGTGCGCGAGAAGGTGGATGTCGCGCATCTTGAGCCAGTCCGCGTCCGGCGCGTCGATGCCGCCGGGAATGAAGATGCCGGCGTTGGAGCAGAACACGTCGATCTGTCCATAGCGCGAGATCGTCTCGGCGACCAGTCTCTGGATGTCCGATTCGCGGCCGACGTCGACGCGCATGCCGAAGCCGGACGGCGGCGCCACTTTTTCAGCACCCTCGCCATCGAGATCGGCGGCGACAACGGCTCGCGCGCCTTCGGTATGGAATCTGTTGACCAGCGCCTCGCCAATGCCATGCGCGGCCCCTGTGACGACGACAACTTTGTCGCGAACGATCATGGTTTATCCTTTGATATCGATCACGGTCCGGCCGCGAACCTGGCCGGCCAGAATTTTTTCGCCCAGCTCGAAGACTTTACTCAGCGGCTCGACCACGATCATTGAGTCGAGAAGATTCATCGGCAGATCGGCCATGATGCGAGCCCAGATCTCGCGCCGGCGTTGGTTGGCGACGCGCGAGGAATCGATGCCCAGCACGTTCACGCCGCGCAGAATAAACGGAAACACGGTCGTCGCGACGTTCGGTCCGCCGGCGACGCCGCAGGAGGCGACGCTTGCGCCGAGAGCCATTGTGCGGAGAAGCCCTGCCAGCGTATCGCCGCCGACGTTATCGATCGCGCCCGCCCATCGTTCGGCTTCGAGCGGGCGTTTGGAAGGCGTGGATAGAATGCTGCGGTCGATGATTGAGCTGGCGCCCAGCGCCGTCAGGTAATCGTGCAGTTCAGCGCGTCCGCTGGAAGCCACGGCCTTGTATCCGAGCTTCGCCAGGATCGCGATGGCGACGCTGCCGACGCCTCCGGCGGCTCCCGTGACCACCATTTCGCGTCCGCCCGGCTTGAGGCCGTGGCGCTCCAGTTCCATCACCGATTGCATGGCGGTGAAACCAGCAGTGCCGACGCCCATCGCCTGCTTGAGCGTCATGCCTTTCGGAACGGGCACAATGAAGTCCTGGTCGAGCCTTGCGAGTTCGGAGTAGCCGCCCCAGAAAACTTCCGACGTTCCGCAACCGGTGACCACCACCTCATCGCCGGGATTGAAATTGGCCGAGGTTGACTCCTCAACCACGCCCGCGAAATCGAGGCCGGGAACCATCGGATAGGAGCGGATCACGCCGGGCTTGCCGGTGACCGCGAGGCCGTCCTTATAATTCAGGCTCGAATAAGCGACGCGCACGAGCACTTCGCCCGGAGGAAGAACGCCTAGAGGGATCTGCTGAATGGCGGCGGCAAACTTGCCGTTTTCGTTGGTCGCCAAGAGAGCTTTAAAGGTCGTCATCGACGTTTATCATAGCAGCCGGGTATGATACCAACGTGTCGACAAAATATGATGTGGTCGTCGTGGGCACGGGCGTCTTCGGCGCCTGGACGGCGTTTCACCTGAAGCGCGGCGGAGCGCGGGTGCTACTGATGGATCAGCATGGCGCCGGAAATTCGCGCGCCAGTTCCGGAGGCGAGACGCGCATCATCCGCATGGCGTACGGCGCCGACGAAATCTATACGCGAGGATCGATGCGCTCGCTCGAATTATGGAAGGAGGTCTGCCCCTCTTTGTTCCATAACACCGGAGTGCTGGTGACTGCGGCGCCGACCGATCCTTATATGATCGCGACGCGCGAGGTTCTCTCGCGCTGCGGAGTGAAGTACGAATCGCTCAAGCCTGCGGCGCTGCGGAAGCGGTTCCCGCAGTTGACGCTCGATCCGGCAATGGTGGGCGTTTGGGAACCGGACAGCGGAGTTTTGATGGCCCGGCGCGCCGTGCAAGCGGTCGTCGAAGCGTCGGGCGTGGACTACGAAATTCGCGCTGGCTCGAAAAATATCAAGGCAGGGTCAGTCGTTTATGCCTGCGGTCCATGGCTACCGAAACTGTTTCCCAAAATCCTGCGCGGACGAATCCGTCCCACGCGGCAGGAAGTTTTTTTCTTCGGCACGCCGCCCGCGCATCCGCCGATGCCGACGTGGCTAGCATGGCGCGAAGGAGCGTATTCGATTCCCGCGCTCGATGGGCGCGGGTTTAAGATCGCGCTCGACACTCACGGGCCGGAGTTCGATCCCGAAACGGGCAGCCGCGAGATCACCTTAGCAGGCCTTCGCCGGGCTCGTGCCGTGCTGCGCCAGCGATTCCCCGCCCTCACGAACGCGCCTCTCATCGAATCGCGCGTCTGCCAATACGAAAACACCTCAAACGGCGACTTTTTGATCGACCGCCATCCGGATCGCAAGAACGTATGGCTGGTGGGCGGAGGTTCAGGACACGGTTTCAAGCATGGGCCTTTTGTCGGGGAATATGTCGCTTCTCAGATCGCGGGCACGGCGCCTGCAGAGCCACGGTTTTCGCTGGCGTCAAAGAAAACGACTTATCATCGAAACGTATATTAGAAGGAACAAGAAAACTGCCGGAATGCTGAGCAGGCTTGAATCGATGCGGTCGAGCCAGCCTCCGTGTCCGGGCAAGGAACTGCCGCTGTCTTTCACGCCGCCCCAGCGTTTGTAGGCCGATTCGACAAGGTCGCCGATTTGTCCCGCGACATTGCCCACCACACCCACGATCAGAACGAAGGCCAGGGGCGCGGAAGGGATCAGGTAGTGCGCATAGAGCGCTCCGGCAAGCACGCCGCCCGCGACCGATCCGAGGGTGCCCTCCCACGTCTTGCCCGGGCTGATTTTCGGGGCGAGTTTGTGGCGGCCGAAATTCTTCCCGACGTAGAGCGCCGCCGTATCGCCCGCCCAGCAGAGCAGGAACGCAAACAACAGCCAGTGCGGATTCACGGCCCGCAACGCATACGCGCAAAGCCATGCGCCGCCGATATACATCAGGCAGGCGAGCGCCGGTATCACCCGGTTGTTGCCGATCTGCACGCCCTCGCGTAGCGCGAATAATCCGACCACGACCAGCGCCGCGATGAACGCCCACACCGGGGCCCAAAGAATCAGCCACACCACCAGTGGAATCAGCACCAGCGCGGTTAAGATACGCTTCATCGAGTGGGGATGACTTCGAGCAGCGCGACGTCCGATTCAATGGGCGCGGCGTCGCCCAGTCCGCCGAAGCGGCGGTCGCGCTTCTGGTAGTCGAGAATGGCGCGCAGCAGTTCGGTGCGGTTGAAATCGGGCCACAGCGTGTCGGTGACGTACAGCTCGGAGTAGGCGATCTGCCAGAGCAGAAAATTGCTGACGCGCATTTCGCCGGAGGTGCGGATCAGAAGGTCGGGATCGGGCGTGCCTGCGGTGTAAAGACGCGCCGCGATCGCCTCTTCGTCGATGACGATGTCTCGACGGCGGGAATCTTCGATGAGAGCTTTCACCGCGTCGACCAGTTCCGCGCGGCCGCCGTAGTTGATGGCCAGGTTCAGTTCCAGGCCGCGATTTCCGGCCGTGGCGCGGACGGTTTCCTCGAGCTCGGCGCGCACGAAGTCGGGAAGCGCTTCAATGCGTCCGATGGCGTTGAAGCGGATGTCGTTGCGGGCCATGTCCGGCAGCTCGGCCCGCAGGTAGAGGCGCAGAAGACGCCAGAGCATTTCGACCTCGGCGCGCGGGCGCTTCCAGTTTTCGACCGAGAACGCGTAGAGAGTCAGAGCGCGCAGACCCAGGCGGGCGCAGGTTTCGACGGTGATACGCACCGGGTCGATGCCCGCTTTATGCCCCGCAACGCGAGGCAGATTGCGGCGCTTGGCCCAGCGTCCATTGCCGTCCATGATGATGGCGATGTGCGCGGGCAGACGATCGGGATCGATCGCGGAGGCGAGCGCGAAATCCGGCTCCTCCGGCCGCAGCACGTCAAATAGGGCTTTCATGGCCAATTGCTATGTTAACAGCGTGGGAACCTTTTAGCCTCAGTGCCGTCTTATTTCATCATGCGAAAGGCGATTTTCCTGACGATGCTGGCGTGGGCCCAGGCGCAGCAATTTGAAGTCGCATCGATTAAAGCCTCTGCCCCGCCGGGCGGTGGGCGCATGCGCTTTGGGTCGCGTGGCGGACCGGGAACGAAAGATCCGGGTCTCTATACTTGCGAAAACTGCGATACTGCCTGGCTGATCAGAGAATCGTTCGACCTGAAGGATTTTCAGCTCTCGGGCCCGGACTGGATGCAATCCTCGCGCTTCATGGTCACCGCGAAAATACCGGAAGGAACCAGCAAGGAGAAGTTTAGGCTGATGATGCAGAATCTTCTCGTCGAGCGGTTTAAGCTCGCGTACCATCGGGAGAAGAAGGAAATGCAGACTTACGAACTGGTGGTGGCGAAAGGCGGGCCGAAAATGAAGGAATCGGAAAGCCCGCTCGATCCGGACGAGAGACCGGCTCGAATAACCGAGCGCAAGACCGATGCCGAGGGTTTCCCAGTGCTTCCTCCCGGCCGCGCACCGATGATGATGATGCTCATGGGAGGCCGCGCGACGGCTCGGCACACCGCGGAAACCATGGAGGAGTTTGCCGTGAGTTTGTCGTATGACCTTCACAAACCGGTTACCGACGCGACCGGGCTAAAGGGAAAATACGATTTCACGCTGCACTGGATCTCGGAGGGAGCGGGGCCGTCGACCGGCGACGATACGGGACCGACGCTGTTCCGTGCGCTGCCGGAGCAGTTGGGGTTGAGACTGGAAGCGAAGAAAGGGATGGTCGAGATTCTGGTGGTCGACCATGTGGAGAAAGTTCCTACCGAGAACTGAAGACTCACAGACTAAAGTCTGTGCCCAGTGGAACAGGCTTCAGCCTGTGAGCGTCACGCCTTCTCAATCACCTTCAACAGCGCTGTTAGAGATGTCTTCGACGCGTAGGCTTTTCCCTCCGGCGGGCGCCAGTGGGTTTCGAGTGTCCAGGTGCCATTGAAACCGTCTTTCAATAACGCGCGGATCTGGCCGAGGTTATCGGCCTCGCCGTCGCCCACCGCGCACCAAACGACTTTGCCTTCGGCGTTGTGCTTGAAATCACGCAGATGGACGTGAATGATTCTGGCCGGGTCCAGCAGTTTGTAGCCTTCGGGAAACGGATGCTCGCCTTTTTCGGCGGCGTTGTTAGGGTCCCAGTTCAGGTTCAGCGCCGGCTCCTTCACGCCGGCCAGCAGTTTCGCCGCATCGGCGCCGGTCCAGACGTAGCTCTGGCCGACATTCTCCACCGCCAATGAAAAACCACGTTTGTGCGCGCGGCGGGCGGATTCGGCGACCAGTTCGTAAATTCGGGGATAAACCTTCGGATCGGGAGTTTCGCCGGTTTTATAAGTGAACGCGAAGGTCCGCAGTTTCTTCGTGCCGAGAATATCGGCGCGGTCCATCGAGTCTTCGAGCAACTGCCACTGCTTGTCGATGACCGGCGAGCCCTCCGGCGGCAGAGGGATCTTGAGAAACGAAGTGGACAAGATGTTCGGCTTGATCTGATACTCGTCGAGCAGCCCGCGCATCTGCTTCACCTTGTCGAGCGGCTGTTTTTCGGCGTAGGAGCCCCATACGGAGCGGATTTCGGCCCATTTCAGGTCGTAAGAGCGAAGAAAACGCAGCGCGGTGACCAAATCTTCGTCGATTTCGTCGGTGGTGACGCCGAGTTTGAAGCCTGCTAAAGGCACTGCACGAAGAAGTGGAGAAAGGGCTGCAGCGGCCAGGATTTGCCTGCGAGAGAGCATTGGTCGAATTATATCGCTTATACTACGGGAGGTTTGTCTTTTAACCGCCGCGTCCCCGTCGCCGTTCTATTTCTGTGCGCAACCACCGCCGTTCGCGCCCAGGACATCGCTCCCGCTGTGGAAGCGATCGCGAACGCCAACAAGCCCGACCAACCGCCTTCGCTCGACGGCAAGCAGCGCATTCAGGAGTATTTGAAATCGCTCGTGCGGCCCTCCGCGGTGTTTTCCAACGTCTTGATTGCGGGCCTCGAAGAGGCGCGAAATTTTCCGCACGAATGGCGGCGGACCGCCGCCGGATTCGAGCAACGACTGGGCTCGCAGTACGCGCAGTATTTTCTCGACAACACCATCGAGCTGGGATTCGCCTCCCTGCACCATGAGGACAACCGGTACATGCGCATCGGCGATGGGAACTTTTTCCGGCGATTCGGAAATGTCGTCAGGTCCACTGTGGTGGTGTCGAACGCGCAGGGCGGAAAGACGCTGGCGCTGGGGCAAATCGCGGGCGCGTATGGGTCCTGGGCCATCGCATCGCAGGCGTGGGAGCCACCCTCGGAACAGCGCGGCAGCCGCATCCTATTATGGGGCAGCGTGAACCTGGCAGCCAAGGGCGGCAGGAACCTGATTAAAGAGTTCGGACCCGATTTCCGGAAGAAGCACGCCGCACCGGCGGCATCGCATCCATAATTGAGGCTGCTGTGGAGCGGCCGACCAGCCCGCTGGTCATCGATCGGCAAGGGCCGCCTGGAAGGCGGCTGCGGGCCGATGGCCCGCCCCACACGCGGTCTCGGATTGCACTTTTTGTAATAAAGTACTTGACAATTTCCGCCCGCGAGGCTAGAATCGACTCATGGCCTCGGTTCAACCCATCCGCCCGGGACGTTCATCGGAACCCATTCCGCTGCATGCCCACGCAATGGATAATCTGCGCTACATCCGGGAGACGATGGAGCGTGCCGGATCTTTTACCGCCGTCCCCGGATGGGGCGGCGTGGCGATGGGGCTGACCGCGTTGGCGTCGGCTCTGCTCGCCTCGCGGCAGCCGGCGCCGCGCGCGTGGCTCGAAACGTGGCTCATTGAAGGTTCGCTGGCCATCGCGCTGGGCATTCTGGCGATGTGGCGCAAGGCGAGCGCGGCGGGATTGCCTTTGTGGTCGGCTCCGGCGCGGAAGTTCGTCTTCAGTTTCGTGCCTCCACTAATTGCCGGCGGCGCGGTGACCATCGTGCTGTGGCAGGCCGGATTAACGCACGCGATCCCCGGCGTCTGGCTGATGCTTTATGGCACCGGCGTCATCACGGGTGGCGCGTTTTCAGTCCCCATCGTTCCGGTGATGGGCGCCTGTTTCCTGGCCATCGGCGCGGTGGCGACGTTTACGCCCGCAGCATGGGGCGATTTCTGGCTCGGCCTGGGCTTCGGCGGGCTGCATGTTCTTTTCGGATTTATTATTGCGAGGCGTTACGGCGGGTAGTTTCCATATGGCTAAAAGTAATCTGGCAAAACAAAATGTCGACAGACCCGCGCTGGGCGTGGTCGAAACACCTGGCTCGATTCCGGATTTGGACCGGCTGATTCATGAGCGCATCCGGCTGGGCATCGTTAGCTCCCTGGCGGCCAATTCATCTTTGACCTTCAACGACCTGAAGCGTTTGCTCAAAACAACCGATGGAAACCTGAGCGTGCACGCACGGAAGCTGGAAGAGGCGAAATACGTCGACTGCGTGAAGTCGTTCGAAGGCCGTATGCCCAAAACCGAATACTCGCTGACCGCTACAGGACGCAAGGCGCTGAACAAATATCTGGACCACATGGAAGCGCTCATCGGCGCGATGCGGCCGCCGGATTCTTTACGAGGTTCCGGACACAGCGCATGAGCCTGCACGTCGCCATCATTATGGACGGCAATGGCCGCTGGGCTAATGCGCGCGGGCTGCCGCGCATCGCCGGGCATCGGACCGGAGCGGACGCCGTTCGCCGCACCGTGGAAGCGGCTCCGGGACTGGGCGTTTCCGTGCTGACGCTGTACGCATTCTCGGCCGACAACTGGCGGCGTCCCGCGCGCGAGGTTTCGGCACTGATGAAGCTGCTGGGGCACTACCTTGTCAGAGAAACGGATCGCTGCGTAGAAAATGGAGTCCGGCTGCAGGCCATCGGCCGCCGCGACCGGCTCCCGGCGGCCCTGGTTTCTCTTCTTGAGGACGCCGAGCGCAGGACCGCGCACGGCTCGAAGTTGCAGCTGCGGCTGGCGATCGATTATTCATCCAGGCAAGCAATTCTCGACGCCGTCCGCCGCGAGCGCGCCCATACCGAAGAGTCATTCTCCAAGGCGCTGGGGCCCGACGTCGACCTGCTGATCCGCACCAGCGGCGAGCAACGTTTGAGCGATTTTCTGCTGTGGGAATGCGCCTACGCCGAGATGATCTTCACACGGCGCATGTGGCCCGATTTTTCGAAGGAAGATCTATCGGCGGCGATCGACGAATATCATTGCCGGGACCGGCGGTTCGGTGCGGTGGCGGCGGAAAAAGCTTTGCGAACCGCTTAGCAGTCGCTCACACCCTGCGGATCAGCCACACAACCAGCACAATCACGATAATCGTTCCGAGCAGTCCTAATCCAAGCATTTCATTTCTCCTTTCAAGAGCCACCCTTATGGATGCAAGTTCGGAGCCGTTCATGTTGAGCCTCGAATTCGCCCAAAACGGCGACCCGCGGCATAAGGTGGAACCTTCGTCGGGCCTATGCGTGCGATTCGCTCTGACCGTGCGGCGTCAAGTGACCAAGCGCGGTCGATGAGACGCCGTGGACTCCTTAGTTCTCCGACGGCCTTTCGGCTCCCTCAATCACGAGAATTTCCACGGGTCCTTTTCGAGGCTCCAGTCTCAGCCCCAGTTGTTCCTGAACGGCGGTAAACAACGAAGCCCCCGGCCGCGACGCGATCTCGGGCTCTTCAGGCCGAACGTTCTCATCGGGAACCCATTCCAGTTTGAGGTCGAAGGTGCCTTGGAGCCCGGTGCGGTCGAGCACCACTCGTTCCCGCCAGTTCGAAAACACGTTCGCCAGGGCAGGCATCGTGGTGCGGGTGTTCAACAAGCCGCGGCTGGCCCGATAAGAACGGGATTCGTCCGCCGAACGTTGGATCTTAGCGCCGTTCTTTCCGACTACCAGCCAATAAACAGGGAGTTCCCTGCTCTCCCGCTGCAACTTCAACTGGAACCGGTCGGCCAGCAGCGATTGAATCATGACGCGCGTCTCGGCGGCGGCTTTCGCTTCCACATCATACCGCGCGGAATCGAGCCATTTCGGACCGCCGGAAATCTGGAAGCCGCCAACCTCGTAGGCCGCGCGGATCAGCCCTTTGAGAGTGATGTTCGTCGCCCGGAGTCGGCTTCACCGACACATGCGATACCATCTCATTTGTACGATGAGAATACTACGACAACTATCGTATCCTCAAGTGGATCAGTAATCGGGGGAAATCAGCTTGTCGAGTTTGGCGATAGAGAAGCCTCCCGAGCGGCAGATCTTGAGCATCTTTCGCTCCTCGCGATCGATTTTCGCGGATGCGTCCGCAACTTCGCCGGCGATCTCATGCGGAATGACGACCGCGCCGTGACGGTCGGCGTGCACCAGGTCTCCGGGATGGACGGTCATTCCGAAAATCTTGACGGTGAGATTAAAATCTTCGAGATGCGCGAAACCGTGGGAGACGCTGACGCCGCTCGAAAACAGGTGGAATCCGATGGCGCGGACCTCGTCGAGATCGCGCACCGAACCGTTGGTGATTACGCCGCGGCTGCCGAGCGCGAGATGAATGCTGGAGTTCACTTCGCCCCAATACGCGCCGCCGGGAACTTCGCTCAGGTCCTGAACGATGGTGATTTTCGGTCCGGCAAAATTTTGCGTATAGGCCCAATAATCGGTGCGCGAGACGCGCCGTTTTTTGGGCACGGGTTTTGCCGAGACAATCGTCGCCGTACAAGCGTAGCCCAACAGCACGCCGAATTCCGGAAACTGGCACCGGATGCGCGTATCGCTGACGCCTTCTCCGCGCGGGCGGGCATGGAACGTCTCGATGGCGTTGGCGATGGTGGGGGAAGGAATCCTGCGCAAGGATTCCAGTTTTGCGGACGACAGGGTCATATTTTCCAATTGCAGTATAGGCGCGATGGCTGTTACGCGCAATTGAACTTTTTGGACTCTCTGTTCACCAGGCATGATTTTGGTATAGTCTCGTTTTGAATGGAACTTCGAGAGTTGAAAAGCCTGCTCGCGCTCGACCGCTACGGAAGCATCCGCGAGGCGGCGAAATTCTGCAACATCAGTCCGGCCGCGGTTCACAAACACCTGAAGACGCTCGAAAACGAATTTGGCGTGCGCCTCTATGCCAAGCACGAGGGCCGGCTTCGACTGACCGAGGGCGGGCGCGTGGCGCTTCCCTTCGCGCGCGACATCCTGCTCCACTACGATGCGGCGTTCACGGCGATCGAAGAATGGAAGGGCGGCGGCCGCGGATCGGTGCGCGTCGGCTCCGGCCCGACCTTTAGCAGTTACATGCTGCCCGCGCTGGTAAAGAAGTTCCGGCGGCGGTTTCCGCTGGTGGACGTTTATGTCGAGACGGGCGATAGCGCGCACCTGATCTCGCGGCTGCGGGCCGGCGCCCTGGACCTGATTTTCGACCTTGCCGCCGCGGACCCCGACGATCAGAACCTGGAGCAGGTGGCGCAGTGGGAGGCGCAGACGGGATTTATTTCGTCGCGCCCCGATGTACCGAGCCATTGCCGGTTGACGGACCTCGAAAAAGTCCCGTTCATTTCATTCGCGAAAGGAACGGCGATGGAATCGGCCATACGGCACTATTTCCAATCGCTGAATTTTCATCCGAGCGTGGTGATGCGGTCCGACAGCGCGGAGGCCATCAAGGCCATGATCCGGGCAGGACTCGGAGTCTCGGTGCTGTTCTTGTGGAACATCGACGCGGAGGTGCGCAGTTCAACTTTTTCCGTCATCCGGACGAACGCGCCGCCGCTTTCGCTGCGCATGGCTTTAGTGCGGCTGCGATCGGGGTTCACGCCGAAGGCGGTGCAGGAGTTCATCAATCTCACCGGCGGAATGAACTGGAAGAACCTGCATCCAATCAAGACCTCCCGCTGACGATGGCATTTCCGCGGCTGTCCATGGGCGATACAAGGAACCGCCATGCGTTCGCATGCGGACAGAATCGCGTTTACCCGCGGTGAACGAAAAATCACAAGAATGTCGTTGCGTTGATCGCCACAGTCGCCTATACTTGCCCTGTTTGAAACGAGCCTCCCAGTTGTGGCCGATGGTTTTGCTCACCGGCCTCTCCGTGTCCATCGGCTGGGGCGTGCGCGGACAATTCGGCCACGAATATGGAGCTGCGCTGGGCGGAGCGATCGGCGGCATGACCATCGCGCTGCTCAGCGGCCGCGAAGACTGGCGGGCCAGGATCCATTACTTCGCATTCTTAGGCGCGGTGGGATTCGCGTTCGGCGGCGCCATGTCGTACATGAAGACCATCGCCTACACGCATTCTTCCGACTCCCGCACTTCTCTTTATGGATTCGCCTGCGTGTTCCTGCTGGGCTTGATCTGGGCCGCGCCCGCCGGCGCGGGCATCGCCATTGCGGCGTATTTCACCCGCGAGGAACTGACCAAATTTTTCGTCCCCATCAGCGCCGTTTTTCTGTCCTGGTACGCGCACGACGCGGCCCGCGCTTATACGCGCGACTGGCCTCGCTATCAGTATTTTTTGGGTGGAGAAACCGGCGTCATCAACCTCACGATCCTGGTGGTGATCGCGGTGTGCCTGATCCGGCGCCAGTATTGGGGGCTGGGCAGCCGCCTGATGCTGTACATGGCCGGCGGATGGTGGGCCGGCAACATCATCCTGATCCGGCTTCTGCACGTCGACATGAATCCGCCGCGCGGGAACACCTGGGCTGGATACCTGGGTCTGGTGTTCGGGATTTTAGCGTTTTGCTGGCGCAACAAGCAGGGTGGAATCGCCTTCGCGACGGTCGCGTCGGGATTGTTCGGCGGCGTGGGGTTCGCGCTTGGAACGACTGTGAAGCTTCTGGTCATGCGGTCCGGGTTCGATACCAACTGGCACAGCGTGATGGAACAGTCGCAGGGCTTTTTCCTGGGTATCGCGCTGGCGATTTCGCTGGGACTGCTGATCGGCCGCGCGCCCAAGATCGTCGATGAGCCGCGCACGCGCCGCTGGACCGAGGTTTTTTCGGTGGTCTTCGTCCTCTGCGTGCTGCCCTATTTGAATTTCCGGCGCAGCCCCGGCGAGTGGACGAAGGAGGTGGATGGCCTTACCGAGCGCCTCTACGGAATCTGGATCTCCAGCGATCTGATGCCTTCGCGAGGGTTGATCGGGTGGCTCGATTTCGTTTTCATCGCGCTGGGCGTGGCGATGGTTCTGCTGCTGGTGCTGCATCTGCGGCGGAGGATTCCGTTCATTCCCGAATCCTGGATGGGAAAAGGCCAACTATTTTACCTGGTGTTCCTCTGGACCATGATCGCGATCAACTTCATGCTGGTGATTCCGCGCTTCACGCCGATCCGGCTGGTAACGGAATGGTTCATGACGCTGAACGCTATCGCCTGCACAGTGCTTGTGGTCTGCTTTTGTTTCGCGCGGTCCACGGCGACGGTCGAGATCGCGGCCGAACATTCTTATGCGCCGCCTTTTGCCCATCTGATTCGCAATGCCGTCATTTGCGGGATACTGGGTGCGGCTGTCGTCTGTTTCGGCGGCTGGCGCCTGAAGATGGGTCTTTATGGCGAACACTACGCCGGCATTCCCGGCGGAAAGTATCTGGATCACATACGCTTCGGACCGAACAACACGAACACGGTCCACTAAGAAAGGATTTCCCCAATGACCATTTCACGACGAATGCTCCTCGCCGGATCGACCGCCGCCGCCCTGGCGCAGGCACAGCAGCGCAGGCGAGTCCCGAGCTGGAAACCACGCCTGGGCGTGCTGGGCAATTACTCCGACGCCAATCTGGAGTTTGTAAAAGCCGAAGGCTTCACCAGCATGGAACTGCGGCTGGACCCGCGCAAGCTGGACGACAACGCCATTGCTTCGATCAAGGACAAGCTAGCCAAGGCCGGCATCTGGGTGTCTTCTCTGGCCGCCGACGGCAATCACATCGATCCCGATCCGGCCAAGCGCGAGGCGCTGAATCAGCACATTGTCGCGCTGATCGAACTGTGCGGCAAATTGGGCATCCCGGCTATCGGCGGGCAATCCGGCACCATTAAAGGCCAGCCGCTCGCCAAGCAGGTGGACGAAATCGTCCGCGTGTACAACGAAAAATATTTCAAGGCCTGCGAGCAGAACAAAGTCAAAATTCTGTGGGAGCCCTACCAGGGAGGCCCGAACATCGCCACCGGCCCGGTCGGTTGGGAAGCGCTTTTTAAAGCATTCAATGACAGCCCGAACGTGGGACTTCAGTTCGATCCGTCGCACCTGGTGTGGCAGTTCATGGACCCGGTGCAGGCGGCTCGCGATTTCTCGAGCAAGATTTACGACGTCCATTTGAAGGACACCGAAATTCTGTGGCACGTCGTGCGGCGCGCCGGAATTGAGCCGGTGGATGGCAGCCGCTGGTGGCGATTCCGCATCCCCGGCTACGGCTCGGTCGACTGGAAGGGATTCTTCACCGTGCTCGAAGAGGTGGGCTACGCCGGGGCGATGAATATCGAGAACGAAGACAACTTCTTTTCGCCCAGCTACGAAGGCGACAACTTCACCGAGTCGTTCAAGCGGGGATTCCATACCGCCCATGAATTTCTGAAGACGCTGGTGCCGCCCCTGACCGCTTGACACGACGAAGGTAAGACGATATCTTACCTTCATGAAGACCACTGTCTCCTCCAAAGGGCAAATTGTTCTGCCCGCGGAGTTCCGGCAGATGGACCGTATCGAACGCGGGCAGGAGTTCGAAGTCAAGCGTCTCGACCGTGGGGACTACCGCCTCACCAGGCGCACGGTTCCGCCGAACGAAGGTGCCATCGATTGGCTGCTCGCATGCCCGCAAAAGGACTTTTTCATGCCCATCGACTCTGAGTCCACGGATGCGCTGTGAAGTACCTGGTCGATGCCAACGTTTTGAGCGAGCCGACGAAGCCGGCGCCCGATCCGCGTGTCGTGGCTTGGCTTCGCGCGCACGAGCCGGAAATTGCCGTCGATCCGGTGATCCTTGGCGAACTGCGGTTCGGGATTCTCATCCTTCCAAAAGGACGGAGGAGGACCGCTCTGGAACGCTGGTTCGACATGGGGGTCGGGCGGCTCCACTGCCTGCCCTGGGACGCGGACGCGGGACTGAAATGGGCGGAGATGCTGGCGCAGCTCCGCTCAGCCGGAAAAGCCATGCCGATCAAAGATAGCCTCATTGCGACGACGGCGATCATCCACGGTCTGGCTGTTGTCACGCGAAACCGCGCTGATTTCGTTAACTCCGGCGTGCGCATCGTAAATCCGTTCGGCTAAGGTCAAGGCCGTCTGCTCCGATGCGCTCCTACGCTTAGCTCGCTTGGCCATTGCCGCCCATTAGCATGCCCCCCTCCATTACTGTCGGGGCTCGGAGTGGAGTCGTGGTGCTCCTGCGGGGTTCGGATTTCTTTCCGAGCCCCGACAGTAATGGAGGGGATGCTAATGTTTTCCCTGCGGCGGCCACCAGGTTTCGATGTCATAGCCACAAGTACCTTCTCCGAGAATCTAAGCGCCGAACGTCGCCGTGCGAGTCCACCATGGATCGCCTTATTTGAGAGCGCCGCGGCCTGCGTTACTCTCAGGGAATGGAGCGTCTAACGAAATCGGTATTGCTGTTCTTTTTGGTTCTGGCGATAACGCCTGCCTGTAACAGGAAGCAACCTTCGCGGGATTTGGGCGTCGATATCGCCGGAATGGACACATCCGTCGCGCCCGGCGATGATTTCAACGCCTACACCAACGGCGGATGGATCAAGGCGACACCGATTCCCGCCGACAAATCGAGCTACGGCATTGGCACCATCCTGATGGATGA
>Ga0182030_10001882_pt1 | contig 44029 bp, 30 predicted proteins | sample 812S3MmetaG_FD_121299 | JGI IMG/M metagenome (GOLD analysis project Ga0182030, IMG submission 121299) | Permafrost microbial communities from Stordalen Mire, Sweden - 812S3M metaG (Illumina Assembly) | ecosystem: Environmental > Terrestrial > Soil > Wetlands > Permafrost | place: Sweden... | reverse complement strand
CTTGGGGGCTGCCGGAAGGGCGGGGCTTCAGCCCCGCCGAAATCGCGGCTCCAACCCTTGTCCGTCCCGCGCCCCTCGCAGCTTGCGGCTGCAAGCTGCGAGGGGCGCGGGACACGAGAAAATTCAGAAAGGCCCTCTAGCGGCGGGGCTGAAGCCCCGCCCTTCCAAAATCGTGTGAGAAATTCAGGTTCACGCGGCTCCGCCACCGGCCGGCACCCGCCCGATTGAGCGTAATTTGGACAAACCTGGTGTCCTCAGTCAGAAGTTCGTTGATGAAATCAGCCCGCGTAGCGGGCGACATCATGTAAAGGCTGTGCAAATTAGTGAACGTCCTGAGTGGTTCCCGCGGCTCTGCCGCTCCGCTGTGCGGAAAGGCTCCGCCTTTCCGGGCCAAGTCCCATGATTATTTCTCATCCGCGCCGCCTGGAAGGCTATGCCTTCCAGGCGGCGCGGATGAGCTTGGTTGGTGTTCTCGCATAACGGAAAGGCCCAGCCTTTCCGCACAGCAAGCGGCGAAGCCGCAGGCCATGCCTCACTGAACGCTGCGCATTTTGGACAAGGTTGACATCATGCCGCCCCTGACGGGGCTTCGGAAATTCCGCTTCCACTATAACCCCGCCCTTCCATCCGCCGACTTGAAATAGCGCAAATTTCGGCAACTAAGCGCTAGTCTCTGACGCCCGTTTAGCGCTCCCTTCCTGCGTCAGTGCAGGCTTCGAGCGCCACTGTAATTTAGGTCAACGTGTATTACCCTCACACCCTGAGCGATCAATGTCCTAAGAGCTCGTGCGCCAGTTTGGCGATGTGCGCCCCGGTAAAGCCCAGCTTCTCCGCGATGATTTTATACGGAGCAGACCAGCCAAAGCGATTAATTCCGTGCACGGCTCCCTTGGGCCCCACATACCGGTCCCAGCCGAAAGGCACCCCGGCCTCCACCGCGAGGCGCGCCGTGACGCTCGGCGGCAGCACGGCCTCGCGATAAGATTGCGGCTGTTTTTCGAAAAGATCCCATGAAGGCATGCTCACCAGGCGGGCGGCAATGCCTTCCGCACTCAACTTCTCGTAAGCCTCGAGCGTCGGCGCCACCTCGGACCCTGTAGCTATCAAAATGAGTTCCGGCGTCTTGCCCTTGGCATCGGCAAGAACGTAGGCGCCCTTTTCCAGTCCCTCCGCGGAAGCGTACTTGGCGCGGTCGATAATCGGCAGGACCTGCCGGGTCAACATCAAAGCGACGGGGCCGCCTTTGTGTTCAAGCGCCACCCGCCAAGCGGCAGCGGTTTCGTTGGCGTCGGCAGGCCGGATGGAGCAAAGTTGGGGAATGGCGCGACAAGCCGCCAGATGTTCAATCGGCTCGTGCGTGGGGCCGTCCTCACCCAGAAAAACGCTGTCATGGGTAAAGACGAAAATCGCGTGGGTCCCCATCAACGCCGCAAGGCGGAGCGACGGCCGCAGGTAGTCAGAAAAAATAAAGAAGGTGGCGCCGTAAGGAATCAATCCGCTCAGGGCCATGCCGTTCATAATTGCGCCCATGCCGTGCTCGCGGACGCCGAAGTGGAAATTGCGTCCGCCGTAGCTGCCGGGCTCGAAGTCCTTTTCGCCTTTGATCAGGGTGTCGGTGGAAGGCGCCAGATCCGCCGAGCCGCCGAGCAAGGTGGGAAGAAGGGGTGACAGGGCATTCAGGACCTTGCCTGAGGCCTGCCGCGTTGCCATGGGCTTTTCCGTGGGGCTGAAAGTAGGAATCTTCGCCTGCCATCCCGCCGGCAATTCCCCCTGGGTAAACCGATCCCATTCCGCCGCGAGTTCCGGAAACGCCTGGCGGTAAGCCGCCAGTTTGGCTTGCCACTCGGCCTCCGCTTTCGCGCCTTTATCGAGGGCCAAGCGGAAATGCGCGAGAGCTTCATCCGGCACCAGAAACGCCGGCTCCAGCGGCCACCCGAGATTTTGCTTGGTGAGCTTAACTTCCTCGACACCAAGCGCCGTGCCGTGCGCCTCCGCGGTGTCATGTTTGTTGGGGCTGCCGTAACCAATATGCGTGCGAATCATGATGATCGAGGGCCGTCCGCGCTCCGCCTGGGCGGCGCGTATCGCGCGGTCGATGGCTTCCAGATCGTTTCCGTCCTCAAGCTTCTGCACGAACCATCCGTATGCTTCGAAACGCTTGCCGCGGTCCTCGGTGAAAGCAAGCTGCGTGGAACCCTCAATGGAAATGTGATTGTCGTCGTAGAAATAAATCATGTTGTCGAGCTGCAAGTGGCCCGCCAGTGAAGCGGCTTCCGACGATACGCCTTCCATCAAATCGCCATCGCCGGCGATAGCATAAATCTTGTAGTCTACAATCTCGTGGCCCGGGCGATTGAAATGCGCGGCAAGATGTTTCTGGGCAATCGCCATGCCCACACCGTTGCCGAAACCCTGCCCCAAAGGACCGGTGGTGGTCTCAATTCCGGGGACCAGCCAATGCTCGGGATGGCCCGGTGTCTTGCTTTCCCACTGTCGAAACTGTTGCAACTCCGCCATCGGCATATCGTAACCCGTCAGGTGCAACAAGCTATACAACAGCATCGAGCCATGCCCCGCGGAAAGCACAAAGCGGTCGCGGTTCGGCCAGGCCGGTTTGCCCGGATCATGTTTCAAGTGGAGCGTCCAGAGCACGTACGCCATCGGCGCGGCCCCCATAGGCATGCCGGGATGGCCGGAGTTGGCTTTCTGCACGCCATCGACGGCAAGGAAGCGTATGGTGTTAATGCAAAGCTGGTCGAGCTGTGCCGGACTTAGATTGGGAATCGAGGTTGGAGTAGCGGTTTGACCTGCCAAGATATTAGTCCTCCACGGGAATGAGTATCGCTTGAGAACCCTTAGTAAACTTGTTGTGGCACTCCCCTGCCCGGCTCTCCGTTGCTTTCCATTTTAAAGCGCCCAAGCCAGAAAGAATCCGCCAGGAGGTCCCGGCCATTATATCCTGTTGCCCGCCAAAGTCCGCACCTTTCGAAGGTCGGGGAGCGCCCTAATTTGAAATCTTGCCGGTTACCGATCCCGCCTGCTTTTCCAAGGTCGCAATTCGCTTCTCCAATCCGGAAAGGTGGATTTGGCTCTGGATTGCGGAGAAGAAGAAAGCCATGGGAAGGAACGCAACGAACACCGGAATACCTGCTGGCGAAGGAATAGTACTCCGACTCCAAGCAGAAAGGGCGATGCCACAGATCGCCATCGAATAAACAAAAGGAACCCACAGCGTGAGATATTTTAGAGAAGTTTTCATATTCCCTCGGTTACGTGAGCCACAATAGCAGGTGTAGCGCGCCTGTTCCTTAGGTCCGCGGCTCGTCCCCGATCGACAAGGAAAAGCCGCGGACCTAGAAAACAGTTCCGCGCTACCCTTCTCCTCAGAATGACAGCGCCGGTAAGTTCTTCCGCAACCTGTTTAGCCCCGCCTTTGCGGGAGGGCCCAAACCTGATGAGAATCCAGGGCTAGCGCTGAATACGCGCCGAACCGCCTTTGGCGAAGGCTCGCACTTGCTCGACGGTGGCCATGGTGGTGTCACCCGGATAGGTCGTAAGCAAAGCACCGTGAGCCCAGCCAAGCTTTACCGCCTCTTCCGGCTCTTCTCCTGTAAGCAATCCGTAGAAAAGCCCGGAGGCGAAACCATCGCCGCCGCCGACGCGATCGAGAACGTCCAATTCGGCAGTCGGCGCCAAATAAGTTTTGCCATCGATCCAGGCCACCGCGCTCCAACTGTGCCGGCTACTCGAATGCACCTCACGCAGGGTTGTCGCCACGATCTTGACATGGGGGTATTTCGCTACCACCTTGTTAATCATGCCAAAAAAGGCGCTGGGATCAAGCTTGGATTTCGCCGCGACTTCCGGGCCGGGAATGCCCAAGCCCATTTGCAAGTCCTCTTCGTTCCCCACCAGGACGTCCACGTGCTCGACAATGCGCGCAATCACCGCCAGCGCCCGCTCGTGGCCGCCCCAGATATTCCAGAGTTTGGCGCGGTAGTTGAGATCGAACGAAGTGACCGCGCCCGCCGCCTTGGCAGCCTTCATTCCCTCGGCGATCAGTTGCCCAGTGGTTTCCGACAAGGCCGCAAAGATTCCGCCGCTGTGAAACCACCGGACGCCGGCGCCGAAAATAGTGTTCCAATCGAAATCGCCGGGTTTGAGCATGGCCCCGGCTTCGTTGGCGCGATTATAGAAGACCACGGGAGCGCGCACGCCGAAGCCGCGATCGCTGTAGACGGCGGCCATGTTGGGACCGTTCACGCCGTTGTGTTTGAAATTCTTGTAAAACGGCTTCACGCCCATGGCGCGCACCCGCTCGGCGATAAGGTCGCCGATGGGATAATCCACCATCGCCGAGGCCACCCCTGTTTGCAGGCGAAAGCAGTCGGAAAGGTTGGCGGCGCAATTGAACTCACCCCCGCTGACGTGGATTTGGCACTCGGTGGCCTTGCGGAACGGAATAATCCCGGGATCGAGCCGGTGAACAAGGGCGCCCACGGATAAGAAATCCAGGGCGCCTGTTGAAGGAATATTGAGACCGTATTTCATGATGAAGTCCTTTTATTAAGCTGACTGCCTGCAGCCAACAGCCGAAAGTTGAATGCGTACGGTTGGAGCCGTTCACTGAGCCAGATTATTCCGCGTCTAACGAAAACCCGCTTACAAGTAGCAGCGTCGGCTCCTTTGAAGCTCGCATGTTCCACTCGCCGTTTTACTTTAAGCTATTAGCCGTCGGCTGTCGCTATCTGATCAGCTTCCTCTATGCGTTATATTGGCCGGAGGCTACTTTTCCCCCGCGCCCTGTCCAATTGGTGTGAAAGAACTCGCCGCGCGGCTTGTCCACACGCTCATAAGTGTGCGCGCCGAAGAAATCGCGCTGTGCCTGGAGCAGGTTGGCAGGCAGGCGGCCCGTTCGGTAGCCGTCGTAAAAGCCCAATGCCGTCGCGAACGCGGGCGTGGGCACTCCGCCCTTTACCGCATTGGAGATGGCACGCCGCCAAGCCGATTGATAACTCGTCAATACTTTGGTGAAGAATTTATGCAGAAGCAGGTTGCTGAGATTGGGGTTCTTATCATAGGCTTCTTTGATCTTGCCGAGGAAGCGGCTGCGAATGATGCATCCGCCCCGCCACATCAGGGCAATGCCTCCGAAGTTTAGATTCCATTTTTGATCCTTGGCGGCTTCGCGCAGGAGCATGTAACCCTGGGCATATGAAATAATCTTGGAACAATAGAGCGCCCGGCGAACCTCTTCCACAAAAGCCGCGCGGTCGTGCTTTTTCGCGGACCGCCGGGGCCCCCGCAGGATGGCCGAGGCCGACACGCGCTCCTCCTTGATCGCCGACAGGCAGCGGGAGAACACGGCTTCCCCGATCAGCGTCACCGGCATGCCCAGGTCAAGCGCGCTAAGGCAGGTCCACTTGCCCGTGCCTTTCTGGCCGGCAGTGTCGAGGATTTTATCGACGATGGGCGTGCCGTCCTCATCTTTCTTGGCGAAGATCTGGCTGGTGATGTCGATGAGGTAGCTATCCAGTTCACCTTTGTTCCAATCGGCAAACACTTCGTGCAGTTCGTCGGCATTGAGGCCCAGCACGTCTTTCATCAACTGGTAGGCCTCGCAGATCAATTGCATGTCGCCGTACTCGATGCCGTTGTGAACCATCTTTACGTAATGTCCGGCGCCGTCTTCACCCACCCAATCGCAACAGGGTGTGCCGTCCTCGACCTTGGCAGCGATGGCCTGGAAGATTTCCTTTACGTGCGGCCAGGCAGCGGGGTTGCCGCCCGGCATGATCGAGGGCCCATTGCGCGCGCCTTCCTCGCCTCCGGATACACCGGTCCCGATAAATAGAAAACCTTTTTCCGCAAGGTATTTCGTGCGGCGGCTGGAGTCCGGCCAGTGAGAATTGCCCCCGTCGATGATGATGTCGCCCTTTTCGAGGTGCGGCAGGATCTCCTCAATCATGTGATCTACGGCGTCGCCCGCCTTCACCATCAGCATGACGCGCCGCGGAGGTTTGAGTAACTGAATAAACTCCGCCATCGAGTGCGCGCCCACCACCTGTGTGCCGGCAGCTTCGTTCGCGATGAAATCATCCACTTTGGAGACGGTGCGATTGAAAACCGCCACCTTGTAGCCGTGGTCGTTCATGTTTAAAACCAGGTTCTGGCCCATGACCGCCAGACCAATCAGTCCAATATCGCAACTTCCGTTTGACATATTACCTCCCGCCAAATTCGCAGCAAGGGCTTCCCGCCCGTATTCACCTGGGACGCTCCGAGCCCCGCGAAATGAAGGGGTCCCGTGCAGAGCGATCCCGTGTTTACTGTTCCCGATGTCGAAAGCGTGTCAACAAGGGTGCGTCATCAACGCTCATACGGACACTCGGAGCTTCACATTTTATCCAAACTCGCAGGATTTGTATTGCTAAGTTTTGAGCGCGGGCCGCGGCATTGACAGCATGTCGCTGTAGCATTCATTCCAGGTCCTGAAAAAATTTCCCCGTCGCCAGGAGGGGTGGGCGTGCTGACCTAATTCGCGTAGCGAGTTGCAGACCACCGAGTTGCATTACACCTTGTGGCATTCCCGCCCTCAGCATAAAATGCGAGGCGGCTGAAGATCTTCCATTTTTGTTGCGAAAGGTGTGTTGTGCCCGCCGCGGAGATTACAATTCATCCCCACCAGACCGTGCGGACTTCCTCGCAATGGGGATTTCCCCTGCGGGAGGATGTTGCCTTCACAGACTCCCACGGCATCGAGCAGCGCGGCGCCGGCAAGCGGGTTAACCGGGCGATCGAAAAGCTTCAATCGCCCCTTCGAAAAATCCTTGAACCCGACGAAGTGGTGCTCTATTTCGCCCAGGGGCAGATCATGCCGGGCTTGCCCGAGCGCTACTTACTGGGTGTGCAATCCCACTACTTGGCGCCGGTTGGGCTGATCGCGACGAATCGGCGACTTCTGCATTTGTCGTTGAAACGGAATGGGCAGTGGAACCGGAATGTGCGATGCGCCCGATGGGCCGACGTGAAAGAAGTTCATGTAACGGGCATCCTCGACGGAAAACTTCATTTCGAATTTGGCCAGGGATCAAAGATAGTCTATTGGCGAATCCACAAGGATGCGGCAAAGAAATTTCGACTCCTGCTGGATGTTTTGCTGCCTGCGTCCGCTGGCGGGACGCCAGAGGCTCTTTCGATGGCAAGTCTCTGCCCGCAGTGCTTTGCGGCCCTTACGCCGGGCGTTTACGAATGCCCGCGGTGCCGGCTGAAGTTCAAAAACGAGAAAACCGCCGTTCGCCACGCGCTCTTGATTCCGGGAGGCGGCTACTTTTACGCTGGTCTCAATTTATGGGGGGTGGCGCACGCCTTTATTGACGTGGGCGTCTTTTCTTCCGCCATAGTGTGGGCGCTCGCCGCCCTGGGAAAGGTGCGTCCGCCACCGCTGCCCGGGGCTCCACCTGGCCAGTTTACCTACTTTTTGCTCGCAGCCATCCTGGCCGCTATCCTGGTACTGGAAATCTGGCTGGCAATCAGGATCGCGCGAAAAGCGATTAGAAACTTCATCCCGGATTCCTGAGGGGATTAGCCCCCTCGCGTCAATCCCCGGAGACTGCGGGTCTCAATGTGGTTGGTTTGTGTTATCCAATCTTGTCCGGGAGGCGGCTGGGGTTAAAACAGGCTGCGGAAAAAACCCACAATGCTGTCATCTTGAGCGCAGCGAAGGATCTCGCTCTGAGTATTTTCAAGGCAATGCGAGATTCTTCGCCGCCGCTGCTCCTCAGAATGACAGCCCTTTCGAGTTTTTCCGCAAGCTCTTAATCCCCGAGCGCCACTTTGCAGAAGTTTTCGTATAGAATCACCCTCAGGCTTCGTGCGTCTTAATTCCTATTCGGAGAACTCTTCATGCCCCTAAAACTGAAAGCAGCTAAAGAATGTCAACTGGACGTTCTGACCTTTGGCGAGTGCATGATCCGCCTGAGCCCGCCGGGCCACCAGCGCATCGAGTTCGCGCCCTATTTCGAGGCCTGGGTGGGCGGGGGCGAGTACAACGTCAGTTACGCGCTCAGCCGTCTGGGTCTGCGCACCTCGTGGGTCTCGCGCCTGGTGGAAAATCCCTTGGGGGCGTTCATTCGCAATCACGCCCGCGCCTCCGGGATGGATATCAGCCAGGTTGTTTGGATACCTTACGACGGCGTGGGGGTAGCCGACCGCATCGGCCTGAACTTTACCGAAGTCGGCATCGGAGTGCGCGGAAGCTTGACGATGTACGACCGAGGCCATTCCGCCGCCGCCCACATTCAGCCCGGCGAGGTCGATTGGAAGAGCATTTTCGCGCGTGGTGTGCGCTGGTTTCATACGGGAGGAATCTGCACAGCGCTCAGTGATTCCAGCGCCGCGGCGGTGAAAGAATCCATGGAAGCAGCCCACGCCGGGAGCGCAATCGTGAGCTATGACCTCAACTTCCGCAGCAAGCTGTGGCCCAGCGCCAAAGCCATTGCGGTGACGAAAGAGTTGGTGCCCTTCATCGATGTCCTGATTGGCAACGAAGAAGATTTCCAAAAGGTGTTGGGCTTCAAGGTGGAGGGCGTGGACGAATCGCTGAAGACGCTGCCGGTGGAAGGCTACAAGAAAATGGTCGAGCAGGTGGTGGGCAAATTCCCCCACATTCAAGCCGTGGGTACCACGCTGCGCGAGGTGGTGAGCGGACTCGTGAACAACTGGTCGGCGATTCTCTATTTCGAAGGGGAGTTCTACCAATCCAAGCGCTACGAAGGCCTGGAGATTGAAGACCGGGTGGGGGGCGGCGACGGTTTTTGCAGCGGCGCCATCCACGCCTTGCTTGAGGGAAGAAGCCCACAGGAAGCCGTGGATATGGGCGCGGCGCATGGCGCGCTGCTGCAATCCACCCGCGGTGACACCAGCATGATTACGCTGGAAGATGTAAAGCACGTTATGAAGGGCGGCTCAGCGCGCATTAAACGCTGATACATCGAGCGACATAAGTTGTAGCGGCGCTCGCAGCCTGCCCTGACACAGGAAGGGAGTATCCATCGGCGGTCATAGACAAAACCTGTCCAAATTAGCCTTTTCGCTGCCCGCCCCGAAGGAGCGGAATATCATTGGCCGTAGGTGAAACCTACGGAAAGCAAGCCAGTATAATTAATATCCGACCCCGAAGGGGTCTAACCATTCGACCCCCGATAAGGCGTAGGGGCGGTTCGCGAACCATCCCTACTTTCCATTGTTGCCCGATCCTTAGGTTTCACCCACGGCTAATGAAATTGTTCCTTTTCGGGGAACACAACACGTCTGCTTCTATTACAGGGCAATGCGCAAAACTCGTGTCGCTATGTATAAACCGCCCCACCCTGTGATAAGTTTGTAGCAGTAGAAGGTAAGGAGAAAACTCGCATTTTGTGGAGCACCCATGGCAATATTTCTTCGCATCGGAATAACTCTTTTTCTACTGGCGCTATGTTCCGTGGCCCAAGCCAAACACCCCATGGCCTATGAAGATTTGGCGAAGGTGCAGCGGATCTCCGATCCCCAGTTATCGCCCGATGGCATGTGGATCGCCTACGAAGTCGGTGTGGTCGATCTCGCTGCCAACAAAAAGGCCAGCCACATCTGGGTGGTTTCCGCCGAGGGCGGCGAGCCGCGGCAATTGACGCGCGGCGACGGCTCCGACACGCGCCCGCGGTGGTCGCCCGACGGTAAATCGCTGGCGTTCATCTCCACCCGTGGGGGCAGCTCGCAAGTGTGGATTCTCCCCCTGGATGGCGGCGACCCCCGTCCCCTAACGTCCCTCTCGACGGAAGCCGACGGCGTCACCTGGGCCGCCCATGGCGATATGTTGATCTTCACTTCCCAGGTCTATCCCGACTGCGCGGATGAGGACTGCAACTCGCGCCGTCTGAAAGAAGCGGCAGAGAGCAAAGTCAAAGCACAGATCTTTTCTGAACTGCTCTTCCGCCATTGGGACTCCTGGCGCGACGGCCGGTACGCCCATCTCTTCGCCGTTTCCGCCAAAGGCGGCACGCCCCGCGATCTGACTCCCGGCGCATACGATTCACCCACGTTTTTCCTCGGTGGGCCTGACGGCTATGCGATATCGCCGGACGGCACGGAAGTTTGCTACACCTCGAATCGCAGCAAGGGCTCTGCGGGCCAGTCCGCAGCGGCTTGGACCACCAACAATGACCTTTACACCGTGGGAGCGCAGGGCGGCGAACCCCTCAACATCACCAGCGACAACCCCGGCTCGGACGCCTCGCCACAATACTCTCCCAACGGCCGCTACATCGCTTACACCTCCCAGGCGCGCAATGGCTATGAATCCGACCTCTTGCGCCTGCGCGTTTACGACCGCGAGGCGGGAAAAACTCTCGACCTCACGCCGGGATTTGACCAGTGGGTAGGGAGTTTCGCCTGGGCGCCCGACAACGACACCCTCTATTTCACGGCGTCTGACCACGCCCAACAACCGGTTTTCAAAACTTCCATTAGCTCTCCCAAGGTGGAAAAGGCTCTGGAAGGCATGAATGATGAACTCAGCGTAGGCCCCGATGGCACATGGCTGGTCCTGACCCGTACCAGCCTGACGCAGCCGGCAGGAATCTATCGCGCGGCCTTATCGAGCGGCACGTCCACCCTGCTGACCCATGAGAACGATGCGCTGCTGGCGGATCTCGACATGAATCCCGCTGAATTCGTGACCACGCATGGCGCGCTGGGAGCGGAGATCCAGAACCTCATGGTGAAGCCGCCGGGGTTCGACCCGGGCAAGAAGTACCCGGGACTTCTGCTGGTTCACGGCGGCCCCCAGAGCGCCTGGGAAGACGCCTGGAGCTACCGCTGGAATGCGCAAATGTTCGCCGCGAGCGGCTACGTAGTGCTGATGACGAACTTCCACGGCTCGACGGGTTACGGCCAGAAATTTGTGGAAGAAATTTCCGGCGACTGGGGCGGGGCGCCCTACCAGGACTTGATGAACGCTACGGACTTTCTCGAAAAGCTGGACTTTGTCGATAAATCCCGCATGGTGGCAGCAGGCGCCTCCTTCGGCGGATTCATGATTGACTGGATTGCCGCTCACACCGACCGCTTTAAGGCGCTGGTCTCCCACGACGGCGTGTATGACAATCCCAGTATGTACGGTGAGACAGAAGAAATCTGGTTCGACGAGTGGGAGTTCAAAGGTGTCCCCTGGGATAAGGAATCCATGGCGCTACGCGTAAAGTGGTCGCCCTCGAGCTACGTCCAGAACATCAAAACCCCCATGCTGCTGATCGAAGGCGCGAAAGATTTCCGCGTGCCGGAAGGCCAGGCGTTCCAACTGTTCTCAGCCTTGCAGCGGCGCGGCATCAAATCCAAGCTGCTGTACTTCCCCGATGAAGGGCATTGGGTCCTGAAGCCGCAAAATAGCCAGCTTTGGTATAAGACGGTGCTGGGGTGGCTGGATGAGCATGTGAAATAGCTGGCGGCCAACAGCCCACAGCCTGCGGTTTTTCCACGTGCGGCCGAAAAGAACCGCCGGCCCAGGAGCCCAAATCAGCGCTATGCTGCGCCGTTCACCGAAATAGAATGAAGGCGAGGATAACATGGATCGTAAAGAATGCAGATGCGGTGGAATGAATCAAGATTGCACTTTCTGTGGAGGGACCGGGTATGTTAAGCCTCTTGAAATCTCAGGGGCGGGGGCGTGGAGCGGAATCGGGCCTGGGCTAGGCAAGGGCCGAAAAGGCAAAGTCAAGCTCAAGGGACAAGCGGGCGGCAAGCCGCGTCGAATCAGGTAAATGGAGAGGGCTTGCACCAGTTCGGAGGCGGCAATGACACTACGATATGAGGAAATGAGAGAAGCGTGGTAGCACAGAGTCATTCGGCTCTGCGCCGAATTACTCCGCGGTTCTTAACATGGTGATGTCCAATTTCGTATTAATGCGCGATGACAAAAAGCCGCGGAGTAATTCCGGTCGGACCGGAATAACTCCGCGCTACCCGCTGATCAGGGTCATCGACGAGTCAGGTGAAGACTATCTTTACCCGGAAGATTTTTTCCTTCCCATCGGATTGTCATGCCAAACCGAAACCCCAACGCCGCTGAACTAAAGCGCGCCAATGAGCTGCTGGCTGATATTCGGGAGCGGTTAGTTGGGCTAGCGCATGGCGACCCTCTCTTGTTATTCGCCTATCGCCGAAAGGTGATGAAAGAACGCGGGTACGATGAACGAGGAAAGCCCGTGGCACGGCGCAAACTCAAAGTCCTGAAATGGGAAGAGCAGGGCGGCAGATGTGCCCATTGCAACGAAGAACTGCCACTCGAATACTCCGAGCTTGACCGCAAGAATGCTCCCGATGGATACACCGCAGAAAACACTGATTTGGTGCATGCAAAATGCCATCAAGCACGGCAAGCGGCAAAACGCTATACATGAGTTGGACTTGACTGTTAGCTGTCGGCTGTAAGCTGTCAGCTTGCGAGGAACCCATGACCAAAGACGAAATCGTTCGCAAAAAGCAGGAATACGTTTTCAACTGCGTCACCACCTACTTCAAAGACCCGATGGTAATTGACCACGCCAAGGGCCAGTACGTTTGGGACATCGAGGGAAAGCAATTTCTCGACTTCCTGGGCGGCATCGTGACGATCAGCGTGGGGCATTCGAACCCCAAGGTGACGGAGAAGATAAAGGCGCAGATCGACAAGGTCCAGCACACGTCCACCCTTTTCGTCACGGAAGCCATGGTGAATCTGGCGCAAAAAGTCGCCGCGATTGCACCCGGCAAACTCAAGAAGAGTTATTTTACCAACAGCGGCACGGAAGCGAATGAAGTCGCAGTGCTCACGGCGCGGATGTACACCGGCAATTACGAACTTCTCGCGCTCCGGCATGGATACAGCGGGCACTCGCAATTGGCCAAGTCGCTCACCGGGCTGTACACATGGCGCAAGGCGGGAGTGATTCCTTACGGCATCGTGCACGCGCCAGGACCCTACTGCTATCGCTGCCCCTACGGACTGACCTACCCGAGTTGCGACCTGCACTGCGCGAAGGACGTTGATGAAGTCATCAAGACTTCCACCAGCGGCCAGATTGCGGGGATGCTAGTTGAGACTATCCAGGGATTGGGTGGGTTCATCGTGCCGCCGCCCGGCTATTTCAAAATCGTCGCCAACATCGTACGCAACTATGGTGGTCTGTTTATCGCCGACGAAGTGCAAACCGCCTGGGGGCGCACCGGCAAGAAGTGGTGGGGCATCGAGCACTGGGAGGTGGAGCCCGACATCATCACCAGTGCCAAAAGCATGGCGAACGGCACGCCCATCGGGCTCACGCTGACGCGCCCGGAAATCGCCGACGCTTACAAGGGTTTGGCCATTTCCACTTTCGGCGGGAATCCCGTTGCCTGTGTGGCGGCCAAAGCCACGATTGATTTGATCGAAGAAGACCGCCTGATGGATAACGCCGAAACCGTTGGCAATCACCTCCACGCGGGCCTGGAAGCGCTCAAAGAAAAGCACGCGATTATCGGCGACGTGCGCGGCATGGGTCTGATGCAAGGCATTGAACTCGTCAAAGACCGCAGGACCAAAGAGCCCGCCTCCGACTTGACCAATCAATTGCTGGAAAGATTACGCGTCCACGGCCTGCTGGTGGGCAAAGGCGGCCTGTACGGTAATGTGATGCGCATGTCTCCGCCCCTCAATATTTCCAAGGGTGACGTGGATACCGCCCTGGCAGCGATTGATAAGGGGTTGGAGGAAATCGGTGGGAAGTAAGTTAGATCAGTTTTGTGAATTCATCGATTGTCACCCTCAGATCTTCAATTATGCTCCGCAGTGTTTTTCGCTTGATGGCAACGCCACTGTGCATGGGAATAACAACGCGGGCGTGGTCTGTGAGACGCACGTAAACGGCATGGCTACCTGTCTGTCGCCGGAACTCAAATCCCAAACGCTCGGCGACGCGGGCCACATCCTTACCAGTGACCACGGGTAACCTGGGGCTCAAGCGGAAATCTCTACGGGTTTGATGAGGATGTCTTCTTCGGGAACTGGCAACCCATCTTCGATGAGGCTGTCAACGTACAATCGGATGGCCTCACGGATATTGCGGTCACCTTCCTCGATGGTTTCGCTCTGCGTATGGCAACCCGGCAAGGTTGGGCAGAAAACGTGGTAGCCACCTTCATCCTCTTTTTCAAAAATCACCGTGAACGTGTGCGCCATCAGACACCTCGCAACCGATATTCTACCGCAATATTGACCGCTACCGTCACCGCAATAATACCAAGACTTTTCGTGACAAAGCCCGGTGACGTTTACGGTTCGGGGAAAATGCCACGCAGATGTCACCTTAAACTCCTCGTTTTCATCCCGAGCGTTGGCAGTCTTTCGCCTGCCCTTGATTTCGCGGTAACTAGACGCGTCGCGAGAGGAGATATGCTGGCACTAATTCTTCTGCGCATTGCTGGGCGGATTCGTGGCAGGCTTGCCGCCCGTTTTACCCTTTGCGGCGGCGGCCTTTGCTCCTACCGGGGCAGGGGCATGCGCGGTTCGCTTTCGGCCTTTGAAGTCCGGGGCGATATTTTTCATGGGCGTCGCACGCCCCTCCTTGTCGTGCTCGGCAAAGTTCAATTCATTCTCGCAGGAAGCCAGGTTTGTCTGCGCGACCAACAGAACGTTGTCCTGATTCTTGAGCAGGTATGCCAAGTGGGGCTCGATCAACTGCTGCAAATCGAAAAGCTGGTTAGCCGACTGGCTGTATTGCGCGCCGAAGCTGACATTTTCGTACTGGGAGACGCTGTGCGCCACGCCGTCCACGCGGGGCAGTACTGCGCTGATCGCCACGTAGGTCTGAAATCCCAGATACAAACTATCGGGGCGCGCCTCAAACTGGCTGCGCCAGTCTTCCTCTCCCGCCATCGCTTTGCGCAATGACTCCATACTCTGGTCGAAGGACTGCCGCGCCGCCGGAGGTATCTTCCATTTTTCCGGATGCACTTGGGTGAGCAGATCGTTCAAACGATACTGCGCCAGCCAGATTTTGTGCATCAAGACTTTCACCTGTTGAGGTTCCATATGTCCGGTAGCACTTGCGGGGGCAGATGGGACGGCGGGCGTTTGCCCGGGCGGCACAATCGTCTCCGTCTGAACCTCCTGCGAGGCGGGCCCGTTGGGATGCGGCGGCAGCGGCGTTTTCTGGGGGGATGATTGTCCAAGAACATTAAGCGGGCAGAGAGCAACGAGCAGCGCTAAGGAAATTACTTTCATTGCGGACCTCACGATTAAGTTAGAAGGCGGGAACCCGCAGAATGATGGCAGGGCCTAGCGCACTTCACCGCAAATTCTCGGAGCGTTTGGTGCGCCCCTGCACTGAGGTCTAGGACCTGGAATCCTACGTCCAGGCCGACCCCTGCAAACATCACCATGGCAAGACGCGTGATAGCAGGCTCCGTCGGGTAGAACCGGAAAGTGAGCGCAAGATCGAGTCAGGGCACTATTGGGCAGTTTCCTGCGCTTCCACGGCAAATTTAAAGCGCGGGCGCGGGATGCCCCGCCCCCACCGGTTCGCTTCCCACCGGGCTTGAAGGAATTTGATGTCCGGGCGCTGACCCAAATCCACTGCGGCAGGCGTGACGCCGGGATGGAATTTTTGCGGGAACCAGAAGAGTGCCTGCGCTCCCCAGCCCTGGCCGTCAGCCGACCCCCATATGGAAACGTGTAACGATTCCTGTTCCAAAACTTCGTCAATCTGCAAGATCAGCAGAAGCGCCTTCCCCGCCAGCGCGCCCAGTTCCAGCGGAGCGCCCTGCCCCGACCCTTCGGAAGTCGTGCCGGCAGGCACCAAATAACTAACAATGGAATTTGCCATAACGCTGTTACTCATAGAGTGAATCGGATACTGCCAACCACAGAATGAATCGTACCACAAGTTATGCGAGGTGTCAGAGTCGAAATTCGGAACTCGAAAATCGAAACTCGAAAATCGGAACGGCGATTCCCGTCCTCCCCAAGGAGGGAAACATGAGGCTCTGGAAATTTCGATTTTCGAATTTCGATTTTCGCCCTTTCCTGACACCTGACACCTGTCACCTGCTCTATCAACGCTTGCCTTTTTTTGTGAGGAACGCATAGACTCACAAATTCAAGGGGCACTGATGCGCTTAACAATTCGTTTGCTCGTTTCCCTGCTTCTCGTGGCCGGAACAGCCAAGCCGGCGGCGGTTTCCAGCGTTTCGCTCGATGGCGACTGGCATTTCCTCGCCGACCCCGACGGCACGATTGATGTCCAAAAGCTCGATTCCGCCGCCTACGTGCGTCCCACGCGGATTCCCTCTTCCTGGCAATCGCAATTCTCCGACCTGCGCGATTACGCCGGGGTGGCGTGGTACTGGCGGATGATTACAGCGGAGGCGCCCGCGGCCGACCAAGTGGCACTCCTGCGTTTTGGCGCCGTCGATTACCTGGCGGACGTTTACGTCAATGGCCAAAAGGCCGGCTCGCACGAGGGCGGGTATCTGCCCTTTGAAATCGACGTCACTTCCCTGCTCCATGCGGGTGAAAACCAGGTGGCCGTGCGCGTCGCCGACCCTGGAGCCAAACCCCATGAGGTTGTCGACGGCATAAATTATGCGGAAATCCCGCACGGCAAGCAGAATTGGTATGTCCAGACCAGCGGCCTCTGGCAAAGCGTGGAACTCGATTATCGACCGCGCGTGAGGCTCGGCAGCGTTCACATTTCCGCATCCCCGGACGGCCCCTTTGTAATCACCGCGACCGTAATCGGCACTAACCTTGCCGCCCCGGTGAACATCACTGCGGAAGTCCTGGATCCCAGCGGCAAGAGCGTTTGGAAGGGCGCGCACGATGTGGCCAGTGGAGAGAGGAGCGCCAAGCTCAGCGGACTGGTCCACGACCCCTTGCTTTGGAGCACCGCCAGCCCGAATCTTTACGAGCTTCGCGTCTCGCTCAGTTCCGGAGACTCCGCCCACTGCCGTTTTGGCTTCCGCAGCTTCGCCACACACGACGGCAAATTCTATTTGAACGGCAAACCGATCTATCTGCGCGGGGCGTTGGATCAGGACTTTTACACCGACTCAATTTACACGCCTCCATCCCTCGACTATTTGCGCGATGAAATGCGCAAGGCAAAAGCTTTGGGGCTGAACCTGCTGCGCTGCCACATCAAAGTGCCGGACCCGCGCTACCTCGAAGCCGCGGATGAAACCGGCCTGCTCATCTGGTATGAGATCCCCAATTGGGATAAGCTTGTCGCCAATTCCGAACGCCGTGCCATGGATACGCTGCACGGCATGGTGGAGCGCGACGCCAACCATCCGTCCATCGTCATTGTGAGCATCATCAACGAAAGCTGGGGCGCGAACCTGAAGGAAGCGCCGGACCGCGCATGGCTGAAGGCCGCCTATCAGCAAGCCAAGACTATTGCCCCCTGGCTGGTGGTGGATAACAGCGCATGCTGCGATAACTTTCACCTGGCCACCGACATCGCGGACTTCCACCAGTACGCCGCCATTCCCGATTATGCTTCCAACTTCGATCGCCTGGTTGATGATCAGGCGCAGCGCCCCGGCTGGCTCTTCAGCCCTTTTGGCGATGCCGCTCCCAAAGGCGATGAACCCCTGATGCTTTCAGAATTCGGCAACTGGGGATTGCCGCACGTCCCGGAGGAAAAGCCCTGGTGGTTCGGCCGCGAGTTTGGCGGAAGAGAGATCACCCAGCCCGAAGGCTTGGAACAACGCTTCGCTGATTATCAATACAATTCCCTCTTCCCCGATCTAGGTGCTTTGATCGACGCCACCGAGGGGCACGAATACGACGCACTGAAATACGAGATTGGCGACCTGCGCGCGCACTCCGAGATTCAGGGTTATGTGATTACGGAATTTACGGATGTGAACTGGGAAGCGAATGGCCTGCTCGACATGTGGCGCCGTCCCAAAGCGTTTGGCGAGGCGCTCAGCCACCTGCAACAGGACGACCTGCTCGTCCTCCGCGGCGATAAACGCAATTACAAAACGAGTGAGCCCGTCGAGGCTGACGTCTACATTTCGCACTTTGGCCCCGGGGACCTGGCCGGCGCGCAAGTGGCCTGGCAAGTGGAAGGAACCACCCTAGCCGGTAGCCTGCTGGTCAATGCCCTGGCCTCCGCAGGCGCGGCTAAGGTGGGAACAATTCGATTCCCGGCTCCCGCCGGCCCCACGCCCATCAAACGGGCCTTAAAGGCTCAACTTATTGTTTCCGATAAACCCTTATCGGGCAATTCTCTGAATTATTATTTCTACCCCGGCAAGCCAGTCGATTTGCCGCCGCCCGTCTCTTTCTACGATCCCCCGCCCGGACGCCTGCGCCGGCTGGTCAACGACATGCGCCAACATAATTACCTGGCGCCTACCGGCTCGGAATCCTTCCCCGTGCTGATTACCTCAACCTTTGATGAGACGGTGAAGAGCAAGCTGCGCGCCGGGGCGCGCGTGATCCTGATCACCACCGACGCAATGACCCTGGCGCCAGGCATCGAGGTGGCGCCGCGCGCCGAAAGTGATTTCAGCGGCAATTGGATTTCCGATTTCCTCTGGTTACACAATGGCCAAGCGCCGTTTACCGACATTGGATTCGATACGCTGGGTGGGTTTGAAACCCAAGCCGTCACGCCTGCGGCAGTTATCAAGGGAATCCCGCCTCAGAACTTTAAGGATGTCCTAGCGGGAATGTTCTACGGTTGGATCCACGCCAACGTGGGAGTCCTGGTGCAAGCCAAGGCCGGGAAGGGCAAGCTGCTGATCTGCACGTTTTCGCTTGCCACTACCTACAGTTCTGACCCCTATGCAACGTACCTTCTGGACGCGCTCGTGAACTACGTAGTGTCAGACTTTTCACCGCACTTCGAGTTGCCGATGTGAAGAAGATAGGTGTCAGGTATCAGGTTCCGGTTTCGAGGTTTTTTCCTGGCACTTGGTACCTGAAACCTGCCACCTGCTTTTCACGTCCGCAGCTTCTCTAATCGCCGCAGGGCTTCATCAAGCGTAGCGTCCTTCTTACAGTAGGTAAAACGTACCTGCTGTGCTCCGGAAGCAGGATCGCGGTAGAAGCTGCTGCCCGGGACAACGCCCACTCCAATCTCCTGCACCATGTAGCGCGCAAACTCCACGTCATTGGGAAAGCCGAAAGCGGAGATATCGGCCATGATGTAATAAGCCCCGTGCGGCCGGAAGCAACGGAACCCGGCCTGTTCCAACCCTGCTAACATGCGGTCGCGCCGCGCCTTGTAGCCCTCACAAAGCTTCTGGTAGTAAGTCTCTGGGAGGCGCAAAGCGGTTGCGCCCGCTTGTTGTAAAGGAGCCGCGGCTCCCACGGTAAGGAAGTCGTGCATTTTGCGGATGGCGTTCGTGACTTCCGGGGGCGCAATGGCGTAACCCACACGCCAGCCGGTGACGCTGTAGGTTTTCGACATGGCATTGATGGTGATGGTGCGCTCGCGCATGCCGGGTAGAGTCGCCAGCGAGATGTGCTGGAAGCCGTCATAGACCAAATACTGATAAATCTCGTCCGTAATGGCATAGGCATTCGTTCGCCGGCACTGCTCGGCAATCAGTTCCAGTTCGTCGCGGGTGAAGACTTTTCCCGTAGGATTGTTGGGCGTGTTCAGAATCACGGCGCGCGTATGAGGTGTGAAGGCGGCGGCAAGTTCCTGCGGTTCGAAGGTCCAATCCGGAGGACGGAGCCGCACGTGGCGGGTCGCCGCACCGCAAATGATGGCATCCGGGCCATAATTTTCGTAGAAGGGCTCGAAGACCACGATCTCATCGCCCGGGTCGATGATCGCCAGAAGGGAAGCGATCATGGTTTCCGTCGCGCCGCAGCAGACTGTCATTTCCCTCTCGGGGTCGACCTCCATGCCCGTGTCGAGGCGAAAGCGATCGGCGACAGCGCGCCGGAATTCACGCGCTCCCCAGGTGATTTCATATTGGTTGATATCGGCGCGGATGGCTTGCACCGCGGCTTCCTTGACCTCTTCCGGAGCGGGAAAATCCGGGAACCCCTGGGCGAGATTCACCGCATCGTGCTCAAGAGCCAAGCGAGTCATTTCGCGAATCACCGACTCGGTGAACTTTTGCGACTTCTGGGAGATCGGCGAGCGGCGACCGGGGGTTGTAGTAAAGCCTATAACGTTTGCACTCATGCAATCACCTCAGTGTCCTGGAGCGCGTGGCGAGGGGCGGACCGGCCAGCATGCTGTCCCCGCGCGTGGCGCCCGCCCTGGGTGATGGCGCGGATGCTTGTGCCTGGGAGCATTGCGCAAAATGCGGAGAGCCGCTCAATAGCTGGCGGTAGATTCCCGCATCCCGCAACACCAGCTCCACATACGTCCGTGTGGCCGGAATGGGAATGCTCTCAAGGAATGTTCCGGGATCGCGCGAGGAGTATTTTCGAATCCAATCTTTAACGCGGGAGTCACCAGCGTTGTAAGCGGCCATGGCAAGTTCCGGCCGGCCGTCAAAGTCTTTCATCAGCCCGGCGAGATAAGCGCACCCGACGCGCACATTATAGGTTGGATCGTAAAGCCGCCGCGCGGCGCTGCGTGTCCGCGAGGGGCGGCTACTGTTGGCCGCAGTTTCCGGTAGAATCTGCATCAGGCCACGGGCATTGGCAACGGAGAGTGCGCGCGCATTGAACGCCGATTCCTGTCGAATCAGCCCCATTACCAAATAAGGATTAAGCTTATTCAGGCGGGCCTGGCGCTCGATGAGTTCCCAATACGCCTGGGGATAGAGGAAGCCCCAAACTTCCTGCGGCAGGTCGGAGAAATCCATTTGCGAATATGCCGGCGCAATTTTGAGAGCCCCGAATAGCGCCCCCGCCACGTTGTCCTGCGCCGCGGATATCTCGGTCAGCAGCAATCGCAGCTCGGCTGGCGGGTTGTCAGCGGCAAGGGCCGCATTCAGAAATTCCTCCTCCAGGCTTGGCAAATCCAAGGCCTGAAGGATCAATGCCGGCCGCGCGGCGGCGCTGGGAGCATGGGCAAGGCACCCGAGCCCTTGTGGAATCACCGGCGGCGCGAGCACCGGGATGAGCGCAGCGGCCAGGGGAGCAGCAGCGGAATCGTTCGGGCCCGCAAGGTTTCCCTGCCTCGTCCGCAATGCCGCCAGCCGCGCGGCAGCCTGCGGCGCGTAATAGCTGTGCACAAACCGTTTGACCAGCAGCGCGTAAAGCGCTCGCGCCTCGGTGAGGGCGCCTTGTTGCTCTTGGATCCACCCCAACCAATAGAGCCCCGCGGGGGCACGCGGGGAGTCCGGAAACTGCATCAGGTACTGGCTGATCACGTCGGAGGTTTTGGGATCGTCCAAAAGATAATCACACCATCCCAGCCTCCAACCATCGTCGCGCAGGTGGTCATTCTGGGGGAACAATTCGAAGAGCCGCCGATAGTCGCGCGCCGCTTCCTGCCAATTGAGCTGCCGATAGTAAAACATTCCCGCTGCCGAAAGCGCGTCGGCGTAAGCAGGAGAACCCGCGTAAGATGTTTCCAGGTGCGCAAGCTCCTGGGTAATCCCCAGCGCGTCCGCTTGCTGCACGTGCACCTGGACGAGCAGGGCCAACCGCTGGGCCTCCAGGTCGGGCGAGGCAAAGTGGGTGAACAGGGCCTGCAAAGCGTCGGCGCTCCGCCGTAAGCGCCAGAGGCAGCGCGCTTGCCCCAACTGCCAACGGGGAACCATCGGGCTGGTGGGCTCATCCTTTAGCAAATCGCCGTACTCTTTCAGCGCGTCGGCATAGCGGCCGGCCTTGAAGAGCGCCTCCACCCGCGCGATCTGAAATTCGTCGCCCGGAATGGGATAAGCAGAACCCAATTGGGTGCGCAGCGCCTGAAGCGCGTCGGCGGCGCCTTTGGCCTGCGTGGAAACCGGGAAGTTATAATAAACGTCCTGGAATGCCGCGGCGGCTTCCATCGGTTGATGGGCCTGCGTGCAGGCCTGCCCGAGCAGCAGGGCGAGGGCCGGCTGATGGCGCGTTTCCGGTTCGGCAGCCAGGGCATCGACGGCCTGCTGCGCCTGCTGGGCATCCAGCAAGGCGCTGGCGCGCAAAGCGAGGGCTTTATAGAGCAGATGGCTTTGGGGAAAGCGGGCAGCGAAATCTCCGAGCACCGCGCCGGCATCCGGCAGCCGGTGGGACAGGTTGAGCGCCGAGGCTTGATAAAAGACCGCGTAATCCGCCAGAGCAAACCCGCTCCGCGCTGCCTGGGCCAAATCCTGGGCGGCATCGGAATAGCGCCGGCCCTCGTACTCCTGATATCCGGCCAGGAAGTAGGCCCAGCCGCCCCACTCGGGGTCAGTCTGTGATTGCGCGTAACCGCGCAAGCGCAGCCAGTCCTCTTGACGAGCGGCGCCCGCCACGAGGTCGCGAAGACCCCGCGGAAGCAAATCCGCAGCGCGAACCGGCCCCTGCATCGCCACCAGGCCTGCCCACAGGCAGAGGCTTCGAACCAACGGATTACGGAGGAAGTTCACGCGGAAGGCCCTGGATATTCCGGTCCCAGAACCGAAGGGTCGTTGGCCGCCAGATTTTTCACCAGCTCATCATGCAAGTAATCAATCTGTTTGCTCAGGACTTTGCCAAAGCGCTTTTCGAAGGTCTGGCGGCTGCGGTCGATGTCGGACTTGAGCCGTTTATATAAGTCACCGTTCTTGCGCCCGTCGGCCACTTTGGCTTTGTTGTAAAGCTCGATTTCCGCCACCAGAAGTCTGGCAAATCGCTTCGCGTCTCTATGCACATTCTGTTCGCCTTCGCTGAGCTGCGAAACATCGAAGCCTGTCGGGGCCGCTGGGGAGGGAGGCAGTGGGCTTTTATCCACGGGCACCGAGAGCGGGGGCTCAGCGGGCGGTGGCGGAGCAACGGCCTCCGCTGGCGGCTCGGCGGGAGGAGCGGGTTCAGTTTCCACCGCGGGGATCACGAGCTCCGGCAGGTCCAAGGCCCCTTCCATTTGTGGCGGGGGGTGTTCCGGCCCAGGCACGGAAGGTTCAACTACCTCCACTTCCGAGTGCGCCTCAGCAACCGTCGCTGCGACGACAGGCTCTTCGACTGCAGGTTCCAGTGCGGGAAGTTCCGCGCGCACCGGTTCCTCGACCGGAGGTGCGGGATGCACAGGTTCCGCGGCAGGAGGTCCCGCAGGTGCAGGTTCCTCAACGGGAAGTTCCACTTGGGCTTCTTCCACGGGCGCCTCGGGCTGTACAGCCTCTACGACTTCCTCCTCCACCCCATCCTCCGAAGAACTACCGCTCAGCGCAATGAGGCGGTCGATTTGCGCGCCGGCGAATTCGGCGAGAATCTTCAGGGCATTGACCGGGAGCGATTGGCTTTTTTCGCCGGGGTCGGCATAGAAGATGGCCGAAACCGTGCCGGCGGAACGAATCGGGAGCAGCAGGATAGGCGCACGGGGGGCGGGCTTGAGCTTATCCAACACGTTGCGGTTTTTCTTGAGCGTGTCGGCGCTGGCGTCCACATGCCCGGCGGTTTCGCACACTTGCCGGAAGGGATTGTCCTGATGGAGTTGAACGATCAGAGAGCGAAAGACCTTTGCGGAGAGCGCGGGCGCGAAACCGTGGGCTGACGCACCCCAGGCAGCTTTGCCCCGCACGTCGAAGATCGCGGCGCGCACGCCCCACTGCGAAACCTCCTCCGTGAGGACCTCAAATACCTGTTCGGGATTCGTGCAGGTCATCAGGGCGCGGACTGCCCCCAAAACGCTTTCGAGCGCCGTATCCGGTGAAACCTGCGGCTCGGCGGCCACGGCGGCGGCAAGCACGGCAGCACGCGCAAGCTCATCCCATTGGCGGGTAGCCTCCTGTTCGGTTTGTTCGTGAAGAAGACGCAATTCCGTCAACTCCAGATTGAGCTTCTGGATTTGTTCGGCCTGGGCGCGCAACCCCACTGCCAAGTGCTGGCGGGCCTCCCGAATCGAATCGGCAAACGAAAAAAGTTCATTTTCAGCCAAGGGAGACACCTCAAACGGATGAGCTACCCGCTTATTATGAATCAAGCCGCGGCGCAGGCGCAACGCCAATGTCAATGCAACCAGGTCGAAGCTGGGCGGGAAGGAAGATGAGGGAAGTGGTCGGTTGTCCATTGTCGGATGTTTGCGAGGCCCAAGGGGCAATGCCGGGCACAAGCCCGCCTCAACGAGAGCCGGGCGTTCCAGGGTTTGGCGCCGGCTCGGAAGTGGCGCTGAAGCCGCAATAGCTTTCTGTCAAAATTTGATCTAGGATTCTGCCCGGCAATCATGAGCTTACGTACGCGCGTCATCATGCTCGTTGCGATCACCGTGGCGGCGGGAATCGCCGTGGCGCTTCTCCCGCGCATGGCGCAGCCGCAGGATTACCACAATTTTGCGGATCAGCGAACCTTTCTGGCAGTTCCCAACTTTCTCAATGTGATCTCCAACGCGCCCTTCCTGATCGCCGGAGTGTGGGGATTGATGGTGGTGTTGGGCCTGCGTGAATCCGCAAGCCGGCCTTTTATTATGCCTGTTGAGCGCTGGCCTTACGTGATCCTGTCCGTGGGAGTGGCGCTCACGTGTTTTGGCTCGGCATACTACCACCTCGCTCCCAGCAACGCACGGCTAGTATGGGATCGCCTGCCGATGAAACTGGGGTTCATGTCTCTGCTTTCCGCCATAGTGATGGAGCGGGTGAATCTCCATGCCGGGCTGGTGGCGCTGGGGCCACTCATGCTCTTGGGGTTGGCAAGTGTGGTGCAATGGTATGTCAGTGAGATGCGCGGCGCCGGAGATTTGCGCCTCTACCTCATGGTTCAGTTTTATACTCTGGTCCTCATTCTGCTCATCTTGTGGCTTTTCCCCGCCCGCTACACGCGCGGCGCAGACCTGGTGGTGGCCATGGGGTTTTACGTCCTGGCAAAAATCTGCGAGTTGCTGGATCGGCAGATCTTCCACCTGGGGCACATCATCAGCGGGCACACCTTGAAGCATCTGGCCGCAGCGCTCGGGGTATATTGGATCTTTCGCATGTTGGCCCGCAGGCGCGCTGTGGTCCCGGTGGATTGCTAAATAGGCGCCCCATTCCTTCCCACACGCAGTCGTCAAGCGACTCATCCCAGGCCACTCTCACCATCGGCATGTTTTCGCTCGCTCCGTCTTGGTGGATAGAAGCGCGTTATCGGTCGAAAGCCGTTCGCAGGAACGAAGCCATGTAGTACGCGTCGAGGAACTTGAAGGGCGTTTCGGCGGTGGTGTAATGGCCGCAGGGCAGCACGCGGGTGCGGTGCGGCATTCCCCGGCGGGCAAATTCGTCGAGGAGTTGGTGAGAGTAGAGGGGCAAGAAAGTTAAGTCGTAGGTGGCATAGATGAGCAGCGATTTCTTGGGCCAGCGCGCGTACTTATCAACGTAAGAAACAGGGCTGATCGCGAGCCACGCGCGGCGCAGGGTATCCTGGTCGATATCGCGCTCAATGCCTTGCCGCACATGGCGCGTGGACTGGCCCGTCCAAACCACGTCGCCAAAGGTCACGGAAAAATGGTTAAAAAGGTTCACTCGCAGACGGGGGTCGTGCGCACTGGTCAGGAAGGCGTAGCACGAACCGAGGCTGGTGCCGACGATCCCAAACTCCGTGTACCCCTGCATTTCCAGCCAATCCAGGCAAGCGCGCGCATCGATAACGGCCTGGCGCCCGGCATCGATGGTGCGCCCGATATTGCCGGAAACGGCATAATCCGCCCGCGCGGTTTCCGCCGGCTTGCGATAGTCGTGGTAAGGCAGGCTCAGGCGCAGCGCCGAAATTCCCAGCAGGTTGAAAATCCGGCAGAGGCCGTTGTGGCCTTCGGCATCGGAGTTCCACTGCGGCAGCACGATGAGCGCGCGGCGGTGTCCAGCGGGAAACCAACGCGCGCGCGCCAGATTGTTCACCGCGTACGGCGTGTGCACCGGAGACGTAAAGTGCAGGAAACCGCCCGCAAGGCGGAAATCGGTGGGAGTTCGGTAGGAGTAGAATTCATCACTGGCGGAAACAATCTGCTGGTTCAGTTGGGAAAGGTATGCCGCAGGATTCGTTTGCGCGGCTTCACGCGTGCCATTTGCCACCGGCCAATGGTTGGTCCATTCAAGCCCCCACTCCAAGGGGCGCACGACGCGGTTGGTGTCGCGGGCGTTCAGCCGGGTTTCCCAGGCGTACATCCAATCTCGGTAGCGGTCCCACATGCGTCTGCGGCCTCGGGGCGGAATCGACCATTATATATCGCGCGCTTTGCTTGACCAATCTAACGATTGTCCTTAGACTAGAATTTTGTCCAGAGCTTATGAGCCTCTGCCAGCTATGATGCTTCTAAGGCGACTGCTTACCAGCCTCGTGTTGGTTACAATTCTTGCTGGCTGCCTGCTAGGCCAAGCGAGCCCACCGATCTTCCCCCTCAGCGATGTGCGGCCTGGCCTGAAAGGCGTGGGCCGAACTATTTTCGAAGGCGACAAAATCGACGAATTCCAGGTGGAAATCCTGGGCATTCTGAAGAACGCCATTGCCCCGCAGCGGGATCTCATCCTGGCGCGGCTTTCCGGCGGCCCTCTCGCCACGACCGGAGTGATTTCCGGTATGAGTGGGAGCCCGGTCTATATAGACGGCAAGCTTGTAGGCGCTGTCTCCCGCGCGTTTCCGCTTTCCAAGGGTTCGATCGCGGGGATTACTCCCATCGAGGAAATGCTGACGGTCGTGCCCTCCTCGCCACCCTCGACGGCCCACGGGTCACCCAATGAGAGCTTTGGAATTGCCAATGTTTCTGGCGGATCGCCTGACCTCGATCGGGTGATTGTGAATGAAAGCGCCGCCTCGAACCTCTCCCCTCTTCCGGGGGAGCAGGGAACCACTTCCTTTTCCAGCTTGCTGCTCCCCTTGCGCTTCGGAGGCTTTTCGAGTGCCGCCGTCGACCTGTTTGCGCCGCAGCTCCGCCGCATGGGGCTGGAACCCGTGCAGGGCGGATTGATATCAGGAGGTGAACAGAACACGCCGCCGAGCCCCACGGACCTGGAACCGGGGTCCATGATCAGCCTGCTGCTGGTGCGGGGCGACCTCGACATGAACATCGACTGCACGGTTACCCTTCGGGAAGGGAATAAGCTCTATGCGTGCGGCCATCAGGTTCTGGCGATGGGGCCCGCGCAGTTTCCTTTCGCGCCCGCGCACGTCATCGTGACGATTCCCAGCATTGCCTCCTCGTTCAAGGTGGACGCGCCGGGCGCCGTTGTAGGCACTATCCAGCAGGACCGCTTCGATGCCATTTATGGCCGGGTGGGTGAGAAAAATCCGCCCATGATTCCCGTCCACGTGCACCTGGATACGACACTCAATAGGAAATCCGATTACAATTTCGAGATGATCGAGGAGCCGTTTCTCTCTCCTATCCTCCTCAATCTCGCCGTGACATCCGCGCTGACCGTCACGGAACGCTCGATTGGGACTTCCACCCTGAATCTAAAAGCCAAGATCCGGCTGGAGGGCGGGGAGTCTGTGGACCTGGAGGATGTTCTCTCCGGAGATCTAGGGACGGTCAACCTGGCGGGGGCCACGGTGGCCACGCCTCTGGCCATGTTGATGTCCAGCGGGTTTCCCGACATAAAGGTTCAAGATATCGACCTCAGCATTGACTCATTGGATGAAAAGCGCAGCGCCATCATCGAGCAGGTGTGGAGCACCAAATCGGAGGTGCGGCCCGGAGACCATCTGGAAGTGACTGCACTCATCCGCCTGCCTTGGGGCGCGACCCTGACCGAGAAGATTCCAGTGGATGTGCCCGGAAGCGTTACGGACAAGATGCTGTCACTCGTGGTGGGCGGGGGATCCAGCATCAATGCCCTGGAGTTTCGTTTTTCCCCGCTCGGAGGCACGGCGCGCGACTCGCAGCAGTTGGTGCGCGCCCTGAACCGGATGCGACGGAACAATCGCGTTTACGCCCTGCTGATGGCGCCCGAGCGCTCCTTCGTGATGCAAGGGGACGAATACCCGTCTCCTCCGCCTTCCCTCTTGCAGACCATTATGGCGGACTCTGCCGCCGCCTCCAGCGTGGTGTTCAGCGGGACGTCGGTGGTAGGCGATTTTGAAACCAAACCGACTCCTTACGCCATCCATGGGCAGAAGACCCTGATCCTCAAAGTAGCGAGCCCGGGGATGTAATAGGCAGTGGTTAGTGGTTAGTGGCTAGTGGTTAGTGGCTAGTGGTTAGTGCTTGGTGGTGAGTGCTTGGTGGCTAGTCACTAACCACTAGCAGCTAGCCACTGCTTTCTGAAAGGTTGGGGAATGAGACTCGGCCGATTCCTTCGCATACTATTGCTGATTCTGACTATTGCTCTACCCGCCTGGGGGGTGGAAACAACCTTTTGGCAGGTTGGCTCCTTCGACGAATTTCTTCAAGGAACCCTTACGGGAGTCTCCTTGAGCGAAGAAGGCGATTTGACCCTGGCGCCCGAGGCGCAAGCCATCTTCAGCCCGGAAGAAGCTCTGGCCCTCTCCCTGGCGCGCGACTCCCACGGCAATCTTTATGTTGGCACGGGACACCAAGGCAAAGTCTTCCGCGTGGGCCCCAACCAGAAGTCCGCCCTACTTTTAACGGCAATGGAGCCAGATATCTTCGCCCTAGCTGTCGGACCGGATGGGAATCTTTATGTGGGCAGCTCCCCCGAGGGCAAGGTTTACAAAGTCACTGCCGATGGCAAATCGAGCGTTTTCTATGATCCCAAGGCTAAATATATCTGGGCGTTGCAATTCGACGCGCAAGGGCGGCTATACGTTGCGACGGGCGACAAGGGACAGATCTTTCGCGTGGACGCATCCGGCAAGGGCGTAAGCTTCTTTGACAGCAAGCAGACTCACATCATGTGCCTAAGGCTTGACCCCAAGGGAAATTTGCTGGCTGGCAGCGTGCCCAACGGCTTGATTTATCGCATCTCGCCTGAGGGAAAGGCTTTCGTTGTTTATCAGGCTGCACTGCCCGAGGTTCATGATCTGGCGGTTGACTCGCAGGGCCGCATCTTTGCGGCCACTCTGGGAGGGGCGGGTAGCAAGGGGTCGCCGGACCTACTCTTGGTCCCCCCTCAAGGCGCCCCCGGCGGCGTTGCAACGATCACCGTCACGGCCTCCACTGAACCGGAGTCAGCAGCCAGAGGGCAAACTCCCCCCGGAGAATCCAGGAATCCCAGCTTCAATCGATCGACGCCTCAAATTCCCCCATTCACTCCCTTGCAATTGGGAAGTGGTCACGGAGCTTTGATTGAAATCTTCCCGGACTCAACTGCGGAAACCATCTGGAGTTCCGGCAACGAAAGTATTTTCGGGCTTGCTGTGCGGAATGACCACGTGCTGTTCACCACAGACAGCAACGGGCGAATTTTCGACTTGAGTGCAAAACCCGAGGGCGAGAAACTGACGATTCTCACTGAAACCCATGAGTCACTTGCCACCCGCCTGCTCTTTGGAGGTACGGACCTCTATGCCGCTACAAGCAATGTGGCCAAATTGTTCCGCATCGGGGCTTCCCCGGATCACGAGGGCACCTTCGAATCGCCGGTGAAGGACACAAAGTTTGTTTCGCGATGGGGGGTTTTAGCATGGAGAGGAGATGTCCCGGCGGGGTGTTCGTTGCAGTTTTACTCGCGCTCGGGGAATTCTGACCGCCCCGACTCCACCTGGAGTGATTGGGCGGGACCGTACAGTAGTCCTAACGGCGATTCCCTTACGAACCCTCCCGCCCGGTACCTCCAGTGGAAGGCTGTCCTGCGCTCTTCGGGGAATGGGTCACCCACATTGGACGAGGTGACGGTCGCTTATTTGAACCAGAACCTGCCGCCGCAGATTCACTCGCTGAATGTCAGCACCTCCAGCGAGCGGACCGGAACGTCTGGCATAAGCGCGTCAGCAAGTTTGCCGATGGGTGGCGGGCTCACGGTAACTGCTTCACCTAACATGGGCTTCGGCGCCCCGCCGCAGTCGACAGTCCCCGGGAAAGCGCCGATCACTCTGGCTTGGCAGGCCGATGACCCCAACGGCGACCAATTGATTTATACGCTTTATGTGAAAGCTACGGACGAGCGGGAATGGCATCTTCTGAAGGACAAAATTCATCAGTCCAGCTTTACGATTGATGCCACCGCCTTGGCGGACGGAAAGTACGTGGCCCGTCTGGTGGCATCGGACGAGGAGTCCAATCCTCCTAATTTGGAGAGAAAGGCTGAACTGCTCAGCGCGCCCTTCTGGGTTGATAATACGCCCCCGGACGTTGAAGTTCTTAAGCAGGTTGTCACCGGTTTTGCGGCAGAAGTGCAGTTCTCCGCTGAGGACAGCACGTCTCCCTTAAGGAGCGCGGAGACCTCCCTGGACGGACAGGATTGGCACGAAACCCTCTCCGATGATGGCATTGTGGATTCACGTAAGGAGACGTTTACCCTAAAGCTAACCCACCTGGCGCCGGGGGAGCACATCCTGGCCCTGCGTGCCTCCGACACTTCGGGGAACATAGGGGTGGGAAAGGCGGTCATCCGCATCCCTGGCGGGGGGGGTCAATAGGGGAGCGGTCGGCTGCCAACGGGTAAACACTGGACCGGGGGAATCGTCGAGAAGAATACAACTCGAAAATCTTGCCCCGCATCTCACCAAGCGAGTTGAGGTGCGGCCGGTAGTGAAATTTATTGAGCACAAACAAGACACCGGCACCGAAGGCTGCGACTGAAGCTCAGCTCATTGCGCGCGCACAGCGAGGTGAGGAAGAGGCGTTTGCGGCGCTCTTCGAGGCTCACAAACGGCGAGTCTACTCGTTGTGCCTGCGCATGACGGGTAACACAGCGGAAGCGGAAGATCTAACGCAGGAGGCATTTCTCCAGCTCTTTCGCAAGATTTCCACTTTCCGCGGTGAGTCAGCCTTCTCGACATGGCTTCACCGGTTGGCGGTGAACGTGGTCCTGATGCACTTGCGCAAGAAGGGACTGCAACAGATTTCGCTCGACGAAATGGATACTTCGCAAGACGAGCCGGTGAAACGCGATTACGGCAGCGATGATCGGCGGCTAACCGGCTCGGTTGACCGCATCGGCCTACAGAAGGCCATAGCCGATTTACCCCCGGGCTACCGGGCGGTCTTTGTGCTGCATGACGTGGAAGGCTACGAGCACAACGAGATCGCGGAGATCATGAACTGTTCGGTGGGAAATTCCAAGTCGCAGCTTCACAAAGCTCGCATGAAGCTGCGCGAGCGGTTGCGCCAGGACCGTGGCATCAAATCTGCTAGTGAATCACTTCCGTCCGGGGCACCGGTGGAAGAAGTATAGAAGGCATTATGAAAGAAAGCCGATACGAACCGTCCTCCGCTTGCTCCCAATTTGATGATGAGCTGGAAGCTTATATGGAGGGCGAAGCACGCCCCTTCATCGTCTCCCACTCTCACGATTGCGCGTCCTGCGGCGCCCTGCTGGCCGACCTCCGCTCGCTGCGGCAGGCCGCGCGGGATCTGCCGCTGGAAGAGCCATCCCACGAGGTTTGGGCTAAAGTACGAGCTAGATTGGAGGCAGACGGAGCTTTCGGCGTGCCGGCTTGCTTGCAATTTGATGACGAGTTGGAAGCTTATATGGAGGGCGAAGCGCGCCCCTTCATCGTGTCGCACACACAGGATTGCGCGTCTTGCGGCGCGCTACTAGCTGACCTCCAATCCATTCGACTGGCAGGGCGAGACCTGCCCCGGGAAGAGCCTTCCCGCGTGGTATGGGCTAACGTGCGCGCGAGGCTGGAGGCAGAAGGGGCTTTCGGAGTGCCCGTCCGGGGGTGGCGCCAAATCCTGGACTGGCGCATTTTCCCCCACGCCATCCCTCTGGGAGTCTTAACCATCCTGGTCGTCGCGGGATCTGTTCTGACCTTGCCTTCCACCCGCATCCAGCGCTGGGACGGCTCCGATGCGGCGGCAAGTTCTGTCGCCGTGACCCCGATCGCGTCTGTAGCGCCGATGGGCGAGGACAGCGCTCTAGCCCATGTCGTTTCTGACCTAGAAAGTAGTTTTCGCACTAACGAGGCATCCATGGCCCCTGACCTGAAGGCCACGTATGAAAAGAGCCTGGTCTCCCTGGATGCCTCAATTCACGAATGTCTGGACTCCCTGCACCACGAGCCCAGAAATACGCTGGCTCACGATTACCTGTTGACAGCGTATACGAAAAAGGCTGAAATTCTTTCTTCTGCGTTGGAGTTCGAAGGGCGTTAGAGAGAGGGACACGGGGTTGATGAACCGAACGGTCGCAAGCATGAGGTCGGTCAGGCTAATCCTGCAACCGCTAGTGGCAGTTCTTCTCCCCGCAGCCTTGATGTGGGCGGCGGGCGAAGGACGATGGGAAAAGACTTTTGATACTACGCGCGAGCCTCGCATCACCCTGAACAACCTGAAAGGGCATGTTCTGGTTCGAGGGTGGGACAAGGCTCAGGTGCATGTGGTTTACACGGTGGCTTCCGCGCGCATCGAAGTTGATAGCGAAATTCTCCCCGACACGGGTCCCGCGGACAAGGTTCATTTCGACACTCACCTTCTGGATTCCACTCTGCCGGTCAACGAACAAGTGGCCGATTACACGTTGGATGTTCCCGCCGGGGCGAGTCTGGAAATCCGCGACCCTCAGGGGAAAGTCATGGTGCAAGGAATGCAGGCGGACGTATCCGTGCAATCGGTAAGCGCCGACATCTCCGTCCGCGATTACTCCGGCCATCTCTCGGTCCGTTCCGTGGCGGGGGATATCGAGGTCATCCGGCCTTCCGGCAACGTGGAAGCGGATTCCATCACCGGCAATCTGCACTTTGTTTCGCCCGCCACCACCCGGCTACATGGCAGCACGACCTCCGGGCGCATTCTCTATGAAGGCGATTTTATGGACCGCGGCGACTACATTCTCTCCGCTTACAGCGGCGACGTGGATATCGTCTGTCCGCCTTCGGCTTCTTACGAGTTGCGGGCCAAGACTTTGAAGGGCAAAGTGATCAACACGATGCCCATGACCCACCGGCGGGAGTCCGCTTCCCCGCTGGGAGCGTCGAATAGCCTTCTGGGAACCCATAACGCCGGTAAGGCCAACGTCGAACTGACATCCTTCAGCGGAAACATCCGTATTCGCCCGCAATATTAATAACATTGGAATTCGAGGTGGGCGGCAGGGGGGAATCTTCTCCCCCCGCCACCCGCCTCGGATGAGTAAGAACATTTCACGCAGTGGCGCTGGCTGGTAGAAGCCGCAATCCGTACAATGCGGTTTTTTGTTGCGTGTCTTGGCGTATTGGCGTCAGATAGTTTTTTCACAGCCTCGGAAGCCTCAGGGAATCCTTCCATCGCGCAGGCTGGTCCAACCTGAAAAAAGTCTTCGCTCCCAGCAATGGTTTCGGATAAGATCAACCCCAGGTGGTCGAGAATACCTGTAAAATAAGGCACTCCCGTGATGCTAAGAATGTCCGCCTTGCGCACAGGACTGGCGGGCGGCGATTACGATACAGGACTGGCGACAAGGCGGGGCTGAACAGGCTGCGGAAAAACTCGAAAGCCCTGTCATTCTGAGGAGCAGCGGCGGTCCTGAGCCTTGCGAAGGAAGAATCTCGCATTGCCTTGAAAATGCTCAGAGCGAGATCCTTCGCTGCGCTCAGGATGACAGCATTGTAGGGTTTTTCCGCAGCCTGTGAAGCTCCTCCCTTCCAATTCCCAGGAGGATGCGATGCAACGAAAGTTTATCGTTCTGCTTGCCGTGCTGACTGCGATTTCCGGGTGGGGGCTCACGCGTTTGCAAGCCCAAGGCCCCGCGCCACAAACCTACTCCCTTACCGAGGACCCTGGAATCCCGCTGGCGGGCCCCGAAGTTGTGAAGATCAGCCGCGATGGTTCCAAAGAAGTGATCGACCAGATCATGCCGCCCATGCCGGGGCGGGACAAAGAATATCATGGCCACCTCCTTTATGATTTCCAGGCCCACAGGCTCTATACCCAAGTTGTAAGCGACCCCGGCTCGCCTTGCGGGGTCCAGGTGTTTAACGATGCGGCCGCGCCCGCGGAGCTTGACGTGATCAGCGGCTCAGCCGATATACAAAAGGAACTGACCGGCAAGGGACAGTTGAAGCAGGCCGGCACGGAGACCGTGAACGGATTCGCCACCAACGTCATGGCATATACTTCCGCCGATACCGACGGTAAGATCTGGGTTGCGCAAAAGGGCGGATTCCCCGTCAAAATCGTCTTCATCGACAAAGCCGGCAAGGCAACGACGTTCATTGAGGTAAAACAGCTCAGCTTTGCCAAGCCCCCCGCTTCTGCTTTCGCCGTTCCGGCGAGTTGCGCCTCGGCCCAGCTCCCCCCACCCCCCGCTCCCGCCGCCAAACCCGGCCCGAATGTCACTGCCCTGACGCTCCAGAAGATAGGGAATTATACCGGCGCTTGCCCGGCGCACCTTAAGATGGTTGGCACGATCACCGTGGATGGACCGGGAACGGTGTTTTACCAATTCGGCGCAGGGAACATGGAGCCGGGAGAAACCCTGGCCTATAGTGCCGCGGGAACCAAAACCGTTACCCACATGATAGCCCTCCAGCCTAAGTACGGCAATCAGATGGGGGGATCAGCCATCTTGGAAGCTATTGGGGTAGATTCCGCGGGCAATCACGGGATTCCTACGAACGGCTCCAATAACTCCGATTTCAGCATCACCTGCACCAGCGGAGGGGGAAAGTAGAGGCTCTTTGCAGAGCTGACGGCCACCCGCCGAAAGCTTACAGCTTGCCTAACGCGGACCGGTTCTGAAGGTCCGCAGCTTTTCGCGCCCCTGCGCCAATCACAAATTTCCAATCGCAAATTTCCGTTCCAAAACCCAGACGGAATTCGAACGGCGAAAACCGACAATCGTCGACCACCCGGGGCCGCGGCGGTCCGATGCCCTTTGGCCCTCAGCTTAAAAGTTGCGCCGTCAGTGATCGCGCCACTATAATTGTGCTTGGACACTTCTGATACAGGACCCTGTCGAAGAATGATTCGCCACCGCCGAAAATTGATTTTTCTCCTAGGCTTTATGGGGAGCGGGAAGTCCACGGTGGGCAAAGTGCTGGCGAGTGCGCTCGGCTGGCCTTTGATCGACCTCGACACGGTCATCGAAGCCGGGCAGGGTTTGAGCATTCGGGAGATTTTCGATAACTCCGGTGAGCCCTTCTTCCGCCAGGTTGAGCGCGCCGCGCTGACGGAGGCTTCCAAAGCCGAGCCCGCAGTCATTGCCCTCGGCGGCGGGACGTTTGCCCAACCCCCCAACGTGGATTTGATCCGCGAGTCGGGGGGCGCGACGATATGGCTCGACTGCCCGCCAGAGGTCTTGCGCGGGCGTTGCGAAGGTTTGGAGAACCGCCCGCTCTTTCGCGATGAGCGTTCGTTCACACAGCTTTTTGCGGAACGGTTACCTTATTACCGTCTGGCGGATTTCCGGATTTCGACAGAAGGACGGAAACCGGAAGAGGTGGTCGAGCAAATTCTGAGTTTGCGGGTCTTCTAACCTGAAAGGAGCCTGTACTGGCCCCGCTAATACGCTATGCGCTGCTGTTGGCACTTGTCACGCTGCCGGCCGGTATTTCGGCTGCGGGACAGCTCGTGGGGCTAGCCCCCAGCGCCTCGCCTCCGGACCTGAACGATCACGGCACTTTCGAAGTCTTTGCCGCCGGGGTAAACATTGGGGTGGAAACGTTTGAGATTCGTGTCCGCCGGAACCAGATTGAGGCCCAAGGGGACGTTCACCTGCAAGTGGAACGGAACGGCAAGGCGATTGAGGTCCGAACTTCCTCAAACCTGTTGCTTGACTCTCATTTCGATCCTCTTTCCTACACCTGGAGCCAGAAAGGTGCGCAGTCTTCCCAACTCAGCATTGACTTCCACACCAAGCCGGTCAACGCCCACTACAAAACCGTAAATGGGCAAGACGACCGGCGAGACTTCAAACTGGACAAGGATGTCATCGTACTCGACGACAACGTCGTGCACCATTACCAACTCGCCGTCGCCCGGTACGATCAGGCGAAGGGCGGCACGCAGGCGTTTCGCGCCTTCATTCCACAGGAAGCGCTGCCCGGAGTGATCACCCTGAATTCCGTGGGGCCCGAGGCCGCCACCGTGGATGGAGAAAAACGGACGCTACAGCGCTTCCTCCTCACCACGGAATTGGCTCAAATCAGTCTCTGGGTGGACGACCGAGGCCATCTCCAGCTTGTGTCGGCGCCCGACGCCCAGTATTACGCGATGCGAAAGAAGTAATATGGACAATATTCTCGTCACCGGCGGCGCCGGATTCATCGGATCGCATCTGGCCGAGCGGCTGCTCCGGGAAGGCAAACGCCTTGCCATCCTCGATAATCTGGATGATTTTTACCCGGAGGAATTGAAGCGCGCCAATTTGGACGAAGTCAAGGCGAGCGGAGAGTTTCAATTCTTCCCGACCGATATTCGCGACGGCGCAAAGCTGCGCGAAGTGTTTGCCGCCTTCAAACCAGATGCCGTCATTCATCTGGCGGCGCGCCCGGGAGTACGCCGGTCTTTCGCGGAACCGGAGGCGTACACCACTATTAACGTGCTGGGGACCACACAGGTGCTGGAAATCAGCCGCCAGAGTGGTGTGCAGCGTATCGTGCTCGCTTCTTCGAGCTCGGTCTATGGAGATTTGAGCCGCGCCCCGTTCAGGGAGGATGCCACCATCTCGCATCCGCTTTCCATCTATGCCGCCACCAAGGTTGCGGGTGAGGCTGTGGCCTTCACCTATTCGCACGCCTACCCCATTTCTGTGGTTTGCCTGCGCCTCTTCACCGTCTATGGGCCGCGCCAACGGCCCGACCTCGCAATCCGCAAATTTGCCGGGATGATTATGGAAGGGAAGGAAGTCCCCATCTTCGGAGACGGCAGCCTGGAACGGGATTATACCTATGTCGATGATACCGTGGACGGCATCCTGCGAGCGCTCGATGCCCCCGGAAAATTCGACGTGTTCAACCTCGGCAACGCCCACCCGGTGCGCATTGACGAAATGCTGGACACCCTGGGACGAGCCCTGGGAAAGCCCGTCCGGCGCAAGTTTGTCCCCACCCCCGCCGGTGAAATGCTTCTGACCCATGCCGATCTGACAAAAGCGCGCGACGCCCTCGGCTACTCGCCAAGAGTGAATTTCGAGGAAGGAATTCGCAGGTTTGCGGAGTGGATGAAATCCCGCGCCTAGGACCCTGCATCGCCTTAAGGGGGGTCGCGAGAGCGCTCTGACCACGATAGCGATTGCGTTGGCTGCGAACGATGCGTAAAGCATCAAACCGGAAACGCACGTATCGTTGCCCGTAATTTTCTTCACGGGTCCGGGCAGGGCTCCAGAACTTGGGGAAAAACCCTTGCGTGCTGCTGCCCCGAGCGCAACGCAGGATCTCGCTTCTGCGCTATGAAGGCACGGCATGCGCCTTTGCCGCCTGCGGCGCTTTCAAAACCGCAGTCCTAACGAGCTCTCCCCCACGCTGTCGGACCCTAAAAGGGCCGAAGTGCGACGCCTGAGGTCGTTCCGGGTTGTTGGGGCTACAAGTTCCGGCTTCGGCTTGGCCAAATTCGGAAACCAGCAGATACGACCCGTAGGAGCAAACGAGCGGCATCCGTAGAGTAACTGGATGCCGCTCGCCGCATGATGACAAACCAAGAGACTTAACACCCTACCCGATCAACTGCCTATGGCATTGTGCCGGCGCATTGAGCAGCGGTAAGGACATAGGGGCTCGCGAAGGGGGTTCCCTGTGTCTGGTCGTATAAGCACTCCGCAAGCAATTCCGCTTGCGCTGCCGAAGTCGCTGCCATTGCGGCCGAAGCCGCCGCTGCCGCGGCCGTCGAATTCGCTGCATTGGCAGCAGAGGTCGCCGCGTTCGCGGCTGCTATGGCTTCGTTTGCTGCCGTATTGGCGTTACCCGCGCGGCTCATCGCTACGCCTGCCAGAACTGCACCCACGCCAGCAGCGCCTAACGTCGCAACTTCTAGAGCCGTGCTGCCGCCACCCCAACTCGATCCGCCACCTTTGTTGTCTGCGGTCTTGGGGGAGAGGACGATGGTCTGTCCCTTGGTGACATTCTTGGTCGTGCCTTGATCTTCCACTTGCAGCGCGCCTTCCTTGGCAGTGATAACCAGGGAGCCATTCAGCATGGCGACCTCGCCAAGGGTCTTAAAGCCCGCCGCGGGAGTGATGGAAACCTCGCCCGCCTTCACTCGCACGGGAGTTCCGTCGTTAGGGTGAAGCATGGAAACGTCACCCTGGCTGAGCAAGACAGTTACTTCATTGGTGTCCCGGAGGAAGGAGGCAACCGTATCGCGACCGAAAATAACTCGGGTGTTGTTGCCCACAGCGATTACCGCGACGCCGTCTTTTACCTGCAGGCTATCTCCGCTAAAAATCGTTGTTTTAGGCAAGAGCGACTGCCCACCTATGGTTGCGTTCATGCTGCCAGCCACCGAACCGATCACCGCAGAACCAGCGAGTGCTGGTACCGTTGCGACCACCGTGAGAAGCGCCAACAAACTCAGCCGTAACATTGTATTCTTCATCGCCATCGGAAAAGCTCCTTTTGGGGTCTCGGAAGCCAACTTCCCTCTCAAGCCCCGTGTATACTTTTGCTCACCAATTCCTTCTTCATGATAAATGCATTATATGTGCCTGGACTTTATTGTCAAGGCCTTTCTAAGAAAACCTTAACTTTTTTTCAATATGGCCTATGCCAAGGTCCGGGCACCCCTTCCAAGCCTTCTCCCGATCAAACCAACTCATTATAAAATCAGTATGTTACGGGCTTGTTAAGGAAATATAGCATTTCGCTGAAAAAAGATTGGCACCCCCCTCTCGAAATAGTTATCTCTCTTATAAATTTATCAATAATGGTCTTGTGGAGATATTGCGCGATAGGTTCACAATCATCTTGGAATAACACAAGATGTTGAGTACCCAGCGGCGCATACATTCAACCGGCACCAGTCTTGGGAGGGTGCGGGCGCCCGGCGCTTTTCAGCGCGGCGCCGAGCCCCTCGTGTCATTGGGCAGTGCCCCATCAGCCCGCGAAGAATCGCTTGGAATTTACCTTTGGACATCTCGGACCCGGTCGCCGAGGGCGCTCGTTGTGGTGGTTTCGCTTGCGGCGATTGATCAGCGATAATAACTGGATTTTCTACTCCCCCGGCTCACAAAAGGCCCCAAGGTTTACGATACTCTTTGGTCAGCAGCCTGTTCGCCTCCGCGTCATCGGGAAATTGCTCGCGTTCGGCGTCCCAAGTGAGTTTGCGGCCGAGCTTATAAGAGATGACTCCCAGCAGTCCCACGCTCGTGGAACGATGCATGGTCGCCACGTCGGAGTGCGGTTTCTGCCGCGAACGCACGCAATCCAGGAAGTTGACGATGTGGGGGTAGTGCTGCGACGAGCCTTCACCGTAAATCACATTGTGGTTGGCGATGCGGTCCGGCCCCACGCGGGTCGGCTCCGGCCACAGGGTGTACCCGCCGCGATCTACAAAGAGGGTACCATCCGTGCCGTAAAACTGGATTCCGTAACCGTGGCCGTCCGGCCCCCGTCCGTTGGTGACGCGATTTGAGAACCGCACTATGAACTCTTTCCCGCTGATGGGCGAAGCGGGATATTCGTACACCACTTCCAAAGTGTCGGGGGTTTCGCGGCAATCCTCCAGCACGAATTTGCCGCCCGTGGCATGGATGGTGCGTGGAGCTTCCACGCCCATGGCCCAATTCACGATGTCGAGCAGGTGGGTTCCCCAATCCGTCATGATGCCGCCGGAATAATCCCAAAACCAACGGAAGTTGTAGAGGGTGCGGACGCGGTTGTAAGGCCGCGCCGGGGCGGGCCCCAGCCAAAGGTCGTAATCAAACCAAGGGGGGGCTTGCGTGTCGGGCGGGCAATCCAAACCCTCGGGATATTCGTTGCCGTGAATCCAGGTCTCCGCCAACGTCACCTTCCCGATTTTGCCACTGCGCACCAATTCCACCGCTTTCACAAAATGCTCGCCGGAGCGCTGTTGCGTTCCCACTTGCACCACACGCTTGAAGCGCGCCGCCGCGTCAACCATATGGCGGCCCTCCACCAAGGTGTGCGAAAGGGGCTTCTCCTGGTAAACATCCTTGCCTGCCTGACAGGCCATGATCATGGGAATGGCGTGCCAGTGGTCGGGAGTCGCCACAATCACCGCGTCGATGTCTTTGCGGTCGAGAACCTGGCGAAAATCGTTATATCCCTTGGCCGCTCCGTTGGTCAGCATGATGCCCGCCTCCCGGTTCGGCACGTAAGGGTCGGCAACCGCGACGCAATCCACTTGGCCCGTGCGCAGCATATCGCGCAGGTCTCCCTGCCCCATCCCCCCCGACCCGATCAGCCCCACGCTGATGCGGTCATTCGCGCCCATAACATTGCGGACCATGGGCCCGCTCGACATCGCCAGGCTGGCAACACCGAGCGCCGCCGATTTGTTGAAATCGCGACGGCTGATTTTGGAGCTTTCCATAAAAACCTCCTTCCCCACAGGCTGTGGGAATTTGGTGAGCCGCGAAGCAAGGGCGCTAGGCGGGGAAAAGCATGCCACCGATGCACCGAGCGAGCAGCCTGCGGCACCGTGGACTTGCCTGCGCACTATACCACAAAAGGCAGGTGGCGGGCGGTGGCGCGAGTTTGCCGCTTCCAACCTGACCCCTGGAAACTATCGCCGTCTGCCTGCTCCCCTTTGCACGTCCTGGCTCTCGCGGGGAAGAAAATGGGCTATACTCCTGGTTGGAAAAAGGCCAAAATGTGAAATCCCGACGAATGGATAACCCTTGCAACGGAAGGTCGTATTTCCTTGGCGCTCCTGGCAAGCAGTCTCAGCCCTAGGGATTTTCGCAGGGGCCGCATGCGCGCTCGCGTCGGGCGGCAGAGACTTGCCCCGGTCAAAGAGCGCGTGATGGTATCGAGACCTCTCATATGAATTCCTGGCTTAATTCCTTTCCCTCCTCCACCCCAACCGTGCGCCGCCTTCTGGCGGGGATAGCGGTGGCCGCGCTCTTGGGCGTCTATGCGGTGGAGGTCACTCTCGCCTCCCGAGATCTTTCCGCCACGTGGGACGAACCCTATCACCTCATCGCCGGTTATCGCTATTGGCAGGCGAGTGATTACGGCATCAACCCCGAACACCCACCGCTGGCCAAATTGGTGGGGGCGTTCCCGCTCTTGTTCATGCATTTAAAAGTCCCCCGGATCGGGCGCGACTCTTCCAAACCTGTGGCGATAATTGGCGGCCGGGCGTTTGTCTACGGGAACGACGCCGACGCGCTCCTGCTGCGGGCGCGACTGGCGGAAGCAGTTGTGGGCTTGCTCCTCGTCTTGCTCCTGTTTGAGGCCGGGTACCGCATGTTCGGCGCCGGGGCCGCTTGGATCGCTGCCGTGCTCGCGGTCTTCGAGCCGAACCTGCTGGCCCATTCAACCTTGGTCACCACTGACTTTGCTTTCGCCTGCTTCTATCTGGCGGCAGTTTACGCCCTCTGGCGCTTGGCCGAACGGCCCACCCTGCTGCGCCTGGCCGGTTGTGGTGTGATGAGCGGATTGGCGCTCGCTTCCAAGCATTCCGCCATTCTTGTAGTTCCCACTCTGGCGCTGCTGGCCGCCTTGGAGATCGCGTGCCGGGTCAAAAGCGCCGGGCAGGGGGGGCCTGCTCCACAGCGGGTTTTCTGGCAAGAGGTACGCACCTGGACGGGCAGGCTGATCGTGATCTACGGTCTTGCCGTGCTGGTCCTATGGGGCTTCTACGAATTTCGCTACCAAGCTCGTCCGGATGGCTTGGAGCTTTGGCAAAGCCTTGGCAGTTACACCACGCTCTTGCAGGGACACATCGCTCCCTGGTTGGTGACCACCGCCGGGCGCTTCAAACTGCTACCTCAGTCCTACCTGTTCGGTCTCACCGACGTCCTTTGGGTCACGCACGGCCCACGCGTCTCCTTTCTCCTGGGCCATCTTTACCCGCACGCCCTCTGGTATTACTTCCCCGCGGCCTTCGTCATCAAATCCACCCTCGGGTTCCTGGCGCTTTTAATTCTGGCCGTGGCCGTGGTTAAAAGCTGGTCAGGAGAACACCACCGCAGGGCAGCCTACATCCTGATTCCACCCGCGTTTTTCATGGGCGTCGCCTTGACCGCCGGCACCAACCTGGGGATCCGGCATGTCCTGCCCATTTACCCTTTTCTGATCCTGGCCGCCGCCGCGGGAGCCTGGGAGCTGGCTCAAAGGCGTCCGGCCTGGGCCATGGTGGTGGCGGCGCTGGTGGCATTCCACCTAGCCTCCTCACTCCATACGCTTCCTGACTACCTGGCTTACTCGAACGAATTGTTTGGGGGGACCTCGCGTACGTATCTTGCCCTTTCGGATTCCAATGTCGATTGGGGACAGGGCCTGCGCGAGGCCCGGCAGTATCTCGAGCGCCGCAACATTAAGGACTGCTGGCTCGCCTACTTCGGCAGCGCCGACCCCGCCTACTACCATCTTCCCTGCAAATTGCTGCCCGATCCCTTCCTGCGCTGGTGGCACGATCCCATACAAATTCCGCCGGAGAATTTCCATGGCGTCGTCCTGATCAGCGGCACGGAAATCTCCGCTCCCTACTGGGGTGCGGACCCCCTCAACCCTTACAGCCGCTTCCTGCGTGCGAAGCCCGTGGCCAACATCGGCGGCTCGGTTCTAGTGTACGAGGGAGATGTGGATCTGCGCCAAGCTTCGGCCATCGCCCACACGTACAAAGCCTGGGATTTCATTACTGCCAAAAACCCGGAAGCGGCCATCGAGGAAGCGCTTAAAGCGGAGGAACTCGCTCCGGATCATCCCGGCCCACCCTTCATCGTCGGGTACATCCTAGCCCAGGGCAAACGAACGGAAGCCGCCCGCATCCAGTTCGAGGCGAGTCTCAAGCTGGCCAAAGCCGCCCACCCCGAGTTTAAGCCGGATTGGGAGATAGCGGCAAAGGCGCAACTAGCGATCTTGCCCTGAGGGGGATCGTTCCCTTGCACGTCGGCGCCACCGCGACGCTTGGTCCGCCCCCCCTCCTCATTTGAGGAGGGGAGTCATTGAATAGCTCCCCTCCTGATTCAAAGGGGGTGGCGCCGGGGGGTGCCGGGGTGGTATTCCCTTGAGTGTTTCCCTCCGCCGTGTAGTTATACGTGGTGGGACGTTCTTCCGCCGCCTGTAATCCCCCCATTTCTCTATCCACCTTATTTTCATAAACTTATCGGCATAGCAATAATTTGAATGCTGCAAGCTGTTTATTATCTGTAAGTTATCGGCCTGGTAGGAATTTGGGGCGTTTTCCCGTGATGTTGGAGGTCCTAAAGTGTCTTATCTCGTGTATTTTCAATAACTCATCGGCATTTCAGATAAGCCTTTTGTTTTCATAAACTCATCCGGAATTCGAGAATCTGTCTTTTCCCGACACTTTGTTTTCAATAACATTCCGGCTTTGAATGCAAAAATTTTTTTGTTCCGGCTCCCCGCTCGATTTTCATGGACAAGTTGGCAATCCGCCGCACATGTCGCAGGCTCGAATCTATCCGGAAAGTCGTCCACGCGGCGCCCCGCGCAGCGCTGCTGGCCTTTCCGCATCCAGATTTTGCCTGCCTCTTACGAGTCACGGATCACTGCTCCTGTTGGACGGGCGCTGCTCCTCGCCCCCCGAGGGTGCGCGATTTCACGCCGTACCCTGCTTCAACTAGTAGCCTAGCACTTTGACGGCCACGTTCCATGCCGTGGTCTATGAATTTTCCTCCGGTAGGGGAAAAAGTAGGCAGCAAACGCCCGGTGCGAGTCCCGGCAAGCCGGGAGAAGTAATACGAAGGTGCGTTCAAATTGGCGCTAATGAGTTCCCCGGAGGGGAACGATATCATTAGCCGTGGGTGAAACCCACGGATCGGGACCCCGGCCAACAGAGTTCCCGACCCAGCTATAAGG